>Ga0302320_10006647_pt1 | contig 25612 bp, 25 predicted proteins | sample Bog_T0_3_FD_202130 | JGI IMG/M metagenome (GOLD analysis project Ga0302320, IMG submission 202130) | Peat permafrost microbial communities from Stordalen Mire near Abisko, Sweden - Bog_T0_3 | ecosystem: Environmental > Terrestrial > Soil > Wetlands > Peat | place: Sweden: Abisko, Stordalen Mire... | reverse complement strand
TTGCTCTGAAGGGATAAATTTCATAATAGAATGCACACATGAAAAAACCAGTTCAGCTAGATTTTTTACAGCCTTCCTATTTGTAGAAGATTCTAATTTAGATAGAAATAAGTTTAACATAAAGAAGCTTGCAATCTAATTTAGAATAATTTTAAGAAAGTTGATAATATCGTCTCAAAGAGACGATAAACTGCTCTTCCGAAACTCCGAATTCGATTCCGGCGGGACGAAAGACACTGTGTGTTTTAATCTCTGAATCCGATTCAGCAATTGCTTGAGAAATCCGATGACCTAGAGCATTGAGACCCTTGGAGTCATCAAGAATGAGTACTTTTCCAGTTTTTTTGGCATCTCTAAGCAAAAGAGACCAGTCCGATTTGTCTGTAGAGTTTACCGAGAAGAGACTCGAAGAGATGCCTTTTGCAGAGAGTTCCTCCTGCGCCTTGCGACCAAACGGAAGGCTGAAATTTGCACAGACAATCGTAAGATCGTCCCCTTTCACATACTGAAAAGTGGAAAGATCATCCGAATATTCTACCCATTCGGGATCATAAATTTCATCACCTGCGCAACGCTGGCTCAGTCCGATGATCCTAAATCCCGGTTTTGAAATTTCCTGAGCAGCTACTTTTTTTGCATCCGCAAGATTGGTCAGAGTGAAGCCCGAAAAGCGTCCCATTGAACAAATATCGCTCAAAGCATTAAAGCTGGATTGTGGACCTTGGTAACCTTGGTCGTAAACTGCAGCCACGATTGTGAAGCTTCCCAGATTCTCGATGGGACGCGAGCGGATGAAGTGATAGGTTGAGACAAAGTGATCGATTCCGAGCAGCATGAAGTCGAGCTGCTTGACGAACAGAACTGCATTGGCGCCACCGAGCATTGCCCCAAATCCGACGCCGCAATGGGTATATTCGCAGTTCCCCACATTCACAATGCGCCGGGTATCAGATGTAGTCAGGTTTTTGCTTAATCCCGAAAGGTAGGAACCGCGATCCAGGTTTTCCCCGTAGATGAGAGCATTGTCCAACCGGTTGACTTCTCCGGCGATGATCTCGTTGATTTGAGGGAGATAGTTGCCCATACAATTAGTTATCGAGGCTTTGTGTGAGTTGGCGAACGATTTGAAGATAAGTTTCGTTACCGATTTTAGCCTCAAGGAGAGCAATCGGATCGCGTGGCGCCCCCGTAATGAGCAGATCCTTGGTCAATTCAATTTTCAGAGGGTCGGTTGGCCATCCGGGAGTGGGGCCTGCATGTTGGTTGAGGAGCGCTGTTTTTGCCTCAATGCAAGCCGGCGAGTTATTATCAAGAATTGAGCCGCGAATTGAGTGCATCTTTTCGATATATTCGAAAACATCATTCCCGGAAAGTTGCTGGAAAGGAATGTTTACTGCAGAAGTCATCTTTGAGAGGTCAATCTGGCATCTCCTTTCCGCAATGCTCGAAACCATCGAGTGGTTATTGTTATCCACCACAAATAACACTCTGAGATTGTGTGAACGGGCGAAGACCAGTGCCTCATAAAATGCGCCCTCTTCCATGGCGCCATCTCCTGTCACAACGCAGACAATTCCCTCCTTGCGCTTGATTTCATTCGCAAAGGCAAGACCACATGCCACGGAAAAATTGTTTCCCAAAATGCTTGAACTATAGGGAATTCCTCCATCGGGATTAGCAAGGTTCATGGAACCTAATTTTCCACCGCCAAGTCCCTCCGTTAGCCCGCGATATTCGGCGAGTATTGCGGAAAGATTTTGAGCCCTGGCCATGTTGTAGACAGCATTCCGGTGGGTCAGCACCAATTGATCGTCATCGGTTAGCATTTCATCAACAGCCGTGACTAACGCTTCGCTGCCAAAACCGAGATGCACGGGAACTTTAAAGGCCTTTTGCTTAAGCAATTCATTGATAAGAAGCTGCCAGAACCTTAACTGGACCATTCGGGCGGAGACCCCATACTCATTTCGCGAAAGACGCGTTAGGTCTCCTTTTAGAAAAGATTCGTGATTCATGGAGTTTTGTTAGATCAGATTACACTTTTTAGAATTCTTTCTAAAGGAAAGTTTTGGTTCGCCAAAAGAGTAAATTTATGCCACTTCTTTTCACTTTCTTTATCATTTATCTTTTTTGCAATAATACTTAGAAGTGCGAAAGAGCGGTAAGTAATCCGCCAATCGGCATTCGGTTTCCCTATTATTTTTAGAATTACATTAACAGATTCAGTCAATTCCCCTTTTTTAAAAAACATCTTTGCAATCTCAAAAGCGATTTTATCTTCCCATGCATATTTAATATTTATCAGAATTTCTTTCTGCTCTTTGTTTTTGCATAAGCAATTAATTAATTTGCTTGCAATGTTTTTAAATATTAGTTTGTTTTGACTTTTTAGTATTTGCAATAAAATGCAGTCACTCAACTTAACAAGCCCTGTCGCCTGTCGCCTGTCGCCTGTCGCCTGTCGCCTGTCGCCTGTCGCCTGTCGCCTGTCGCCTGTCGCCTGTCGCCTGTCGCCTGTCGCCTGTCGCCTGTAGTACGATCTCAAGAACACGCAGCTAATATATTCTTCAAGCGACTGAAATAGCATTGCTTTTTCATAATTATACACATAATCAGAAATCTTATCTAAGACCCCTTCTTGATCATCGCTATTGATTGCAAAGAGACATGCAGCGGAAAAGGTGCGTAAATTGCTTTTAATATAATTTCTATAATCAGCTCCCATTGAAAGAATATTTACTTTACTGAAACCATTTGCCTCAAGCGTCATCTTTATTGTCTCAGGGCTGGGAACAGTAACTAAAGAAAAGTCACTCGCCGAACCATCGTAATAGTTTGTCTCAAATTTAAAACCAGAAACAGAGTATGATTTAGGAATGAATTTATAAATTACATCTTTTGGCTCTATAATATTCAGATTGAAGTTATCATAAGTTCTTTTAAAGACCCCTCTTGATTCCCTTGGGGAAAAGTATACTTGCGACTCAATGAAAATCGATTTCTTACAGATAGATTTCAGCAATTTTATTGCCTTATCTATATTTTCGAGATGGTGAAAGACTCCGGAGCAAAATACAATGTCATATGTTTCTTCTGATTTTGGTAACGACTCAATGTCTCCGATCTTGAATTCGACATCAGTTTTAATGCCACAATATTCACGAGCAATAATTCCCTTTTGTATATTTTTCTCTCGCGGTTCTATGCCTGTAATTTTTTTAAATTTTACTCTTTTCTCAATTTCGACACTTAAAAATCCATCATAGCATCCGATATCAACTAATGTCATTTCTGCTAACTCTTCCCTTGTGTATGTGCTTTCTATGCAAGATACGAATTGTTCAACAATGTGCATCGCCCTACCTTCAAGCGCTTCCTCTTTACCTAATGATTTTCCTTGCCCGATCCAAGTTCCATGATTGTATGGCCCCAGTGCGTTAAGCCTTAATATATCTATTTTTGATTCCGTATTCATTGATGTATTAGTAAATCGCAGAGATTAGTCTTGTCCCGATCGGATCATATCCAACCTTAATAACCCGGTTAAGGCCATATTTACTGACAATTTTTTGCTGATCACAGGGGGGCATAATTTCAAGCAGGAATCCTCCTCCTCCTGCCCCGCACAGTTTGCCACCGTAGCTCCCCATCCTGAGAAGTTCGGCATGAAGAGTATCGATACCATCGCAGGAAATCGAGTTTTCCAATGACTTTTTCACTTCCCATGCTTTTTTCAGAAGATCTCCAAACTGTGTCAGGAAATCATCCGGAGCATTCAGAAAAAGACTCTTCAACTCTTCTGTTGCTAGGATCAGATCTCTGTATCGGTCAGTGAGGCTGTTGACCCGCTGTGACTGTTTTTCTAAAATAGTTGAAGCTGAACGCTGCATCCCCGTCCAAACCAGCACGCTATTAGAAAAAAGAGCTTCGATGATCGTGTTCCGAAGCACAAGGTGATCAATTTCCACGCGCCCGTTTTTTTTGAACACAATGTGATTGAGACCTCCGAAGGCCGCCGCGTACTGATCTTGCTTGCCGATGGGATTGCCGAGGATGTTGATTTCTACTTCACATGCCTCCTCTGCGAGCTGGGCAGGAGTCACTCTTTCCCCCCTCAGTGCATGCAGGGCATGTAACAGCCCCACAGCAAAGCTACTCGAAGACCCAAGCCCTGAAGAAGCAGGTAAATCAGCGATGGTTCCGATATAGAGAGGTGGTTCAACGGGTACTAAGCGCAAGCACTCCCTGGCAATGTCGTTTTCAATATCCTCCAGTGAATTGACATGCTCTGTTTTGGAATAGTTCAACCGGTAAGCCTCTTCAAAAAGGTAGCTGTGCCGCTTCACAGTTACTTGGATGTATTTGTCGATTGCTGTGCTGACAACTCCCCCACCGTGCTCCTTGTAATATCCCGGGAGATCGGTTCCTCCACCCATGAAACTTATTCTCAAGGGAGTCAGCGTCGTGACCGAATTGGGAAGAGGTAATTTCGAGCTCATGAAATCATGAAATAATCCATCGTGATGAGTTTCCGAATGTCCTTTACCGGATATGAATCCTATTCGGAAGGGGCACGATAATATCCCCCTGGAAGCCGCTTGCCCGGAGATCCGTCACGATTTCCTCCTCGAAATTCCAAGCTAAGAGGATGATGCTTCCTCCTATGGCCTTTTTAATACCCTCCTCATAAGAGACAATCGGGATATCGGTTCCTGGCGTATAGAGCCCCTGTTTGATCGGATTCCGGTCGATGATGCAGTCGATCAGATCGCAACCAATCCCTGCAAAATTCAGCATGGTGGAACTACGGGCCGAGGCACCATACCCGATCAACTTTCCGCTTTTTGAATCTTCGAGGACCTTTTGTTTGAGTTCTTTGGCATGCTCGACTGAGTTCTCTGCGAACTTCAGCCATGTGCCGAGCTCATTCAGACCGACAGAGTTTTCTGTTTCTAAGAGTTCCGTCAAAAACTGCGATCTTTCTTTTTTTTCCTTTGAATAAAATAAGACAAGTGACCCGCCGCTAATAGGACTTGGAAATGCATCAAAGGGATGAAGTCCGTATTGCAACAACAGATTATTAAGAGATTTTAGCGAGTAGTAATAAAGATGCTCATGATAAATGGAGTCATAATGCAGCTCATCAACAATCACTTTCGCATAATGAAACTCGATGACAACGGTTCCCTGATCACCTGCCAGATCCGACAATCCTTTGATGATTGAGTGGATCTCCTTGACATGGGGGATCACATTGCGGGCAAAGACAATATCGGCATTTCCTTTTTCATTGAAGATGTCTTGGGCAACTTCCTCATTGAAAAACTCTGGAAGTGTCGGAATGCCATTTTCGTTGGCATTTTGGGCGATGTTTTTTGCAGGATCAACACCCAGAACAGACAACCCTTTCTCCTTAAATCTTCTCAGAAAGGTGCCATCATTGCTGGCCACTTCGACGATAAACCGAGCATCAGGATTTGCCCTTTTCAGCACCTCGGAACAAAAATAATCACTGTAGCTTCTGGCGGTAGCTGATGTCCCAGTGACCCATACATAGTGGTCGAAAAGATATTTGGGATCGACGGTTGCTGTCAGTTGAACACCACTGCATTCCTGGCACTGAACAAGCTTTAGCGGTGCGGTTGGCACTTCCTCATCCAAGCTTTTTCTCAAGCTGTTTGCCGGGGGCTGATCTCCAAGATCCAGAACATCGGATAGTTTTTTGGAAAAGCAAAGACGGCAGGAATCGATGGTTTCGTAAGTTTTTGTTGTCATGGAAACTGTTTGTGGGCGAATTGATCTATGTAAACTATCCCAAATATTTATAAATCTGCCCCCTAAGGGCTCCTTGGAGGTATGCTTTGATCGAAATCAGAGCAAACCTCCCGTTGCTGAGTCGAAGTTTGTTAAGTTTTCGTTGGTTATCGAAAATCTTCAGTACCCAGTCGGTGGTGGCCTTCCAACTTCCAGAAGAAGTGGCACCACCGTGAATCCTGTAGAGTCCGGCAGGACTGGGATCATAGTAAAGGTCTCCAACATTCAGGAGTTTCATCCAATAGTCCAGATCCGTGGCATAGGTCACCGAAATATCAAAGGACCCCACCTTTTTGATGGCGGATCTCCTCCACATGACATGGACAGGATCACCGATGATATTGGTCCCGGCTAAAGCGCAGCGCCGGATCGCGTCGCTTCCCCGTAGTACCCCCTTCTTGCCAAGCCTGTTCGTCGTAAAGAGCTTTTTACCCTTGGCATTGACGATCACTCTAGCCCCTGTTGCCAAAACAACATTGGGATTTTGCCGGAGCGCCTCTACCTGAGTCTGAAAACTCCCCTCGGCAGCAAGGTCGTCCGCACAGATGACCTTGATGAATTCTCCCTTGGCTTGGGAAATACCAAAGTTGATATTTTCGCAGGCAGGGAGTGTCGTCGCATGCGTGAGAATGCGAATGCGGGGATCTTTCAACTCCTCCTGGATTCTTTCCAAAATGAAAGCCGTGGAATCCGTCGAAGCATTATTGAGGACAATCAGTTCCCAATCCTCAAAGGACTGATCGATAATAGATCGAAGGGTTTCCTCCAGATACTCCTCCGCATTATAAGCCGGAATGATGACGGACAAGGAGTGATGCATCGGATGGTCAATGATCGACTAATCCCGCAGGGAGGCCAGGTAGGAGGCACTTTCCGCAGATCCCTCCTGAGGAGCCCACGGCGCAAAATCCTTCCATGTTTTGGGATCATACACGCCCATCATGGTTTCATAGGTCACGGCGCTATCCGACAAGACCACATAGGTATGCCAGGAAAATGCAGGGATTTTAATGAACTCGACACCCCCTTTTTCCAAGACCACCGTCTTTGCAACCGCTCCATCGTCATCGAAAAAAATGATCCTCAATTTTCCCTCGACGAGGTAGATCTCCTCAATCTTCTCCGCCCCCGGATGCAGATGCGGCTGCATGTAGGTGCCGAGCAGCAAAAAATTGAAGACTTGGTTAAATTCATCACCGGGGAGATGGAGGACTTTGGCATGACGCTTCCTATCGGAATGGCCAGCCTGCTGAAGGCCTTCCGTGATTTCTTTTTCGGACAAGTGGGGAATGATATTTTTATTCATCTACTGAAAATTTTAGGGATGTTTATTTCAACGATGATTCATCCTTGAGCCAGAACAGATTGCTGGAGATGCATCCATTCTCCAACAAATACTCCAGTTGCTGAAGCCTGTAGAAGCCCCGGTGCTTGAAAACTTCGTTATTGAGTCCCAATCCGATGAAGCGATCGATCATCTCTTTCACACCCCGCTCCACATTCCATTCTGTGCTGAATCCTGGAAAAACTTCCTTGATCCGTTCAAAAGAGACTTTGTAGGTGCGTGAATCTTTCCCTGCCTGTTGTACCTTGCGATCCCGAATTAACCCCTCCTTGTCCAAATCGGGTTCTTCCGAGAGAAACTTGAGTTCACATCCGGGCACCAGTCTCTGGATCGTCCGAGCGATCTCAATGATCTGAAGATTGTTCTCATCCGATCCGACATTGAGCACGAGTAACTCCCCAGCCTGATGGTCGATTTCGATCGCCCGCTTCATGGCTTCGCAGGCATCCCGAATATGCAGGTTGGGACGCCATGCCTTGCCATCCGAGTTCAAAACGATGTTACCGTTCGTGAATGCCATTCCTGCCAGCATATTGATGACCACATCGAAACGGATCCTCGGTGAGGAACCGAAGACTGTTGCAAACCGGAGTGCGATCGGAGAAAAGTTTTTGTCGCTGAGCGACTTGAGATCATCCTCAATCTGCTGTTTGTTTAACGAGTAGAATGTCTGGGGATTGGTGGTCGATGTTTCGGTGAGCAATTCATTTCCGCCTATCCCATAAACGGAACAACTGGATGCAAAAACAAACCTGACTCCAAGTTTTTTGCATTTTTCGGCGATATTGAATGTGTAGGCACGCGTGGGATCATAAACCGCCTCGGCCGTAAGCTTGCCCATGGGATCGTTGGAAATCCCCGCCAGATGTACCACGGCATGCACTCCCCGCAGATCTTCCTCGGTGATGTGGCGGGCATCTCGGGTGATTGTTTGGGTCTTCGCCGGTGGATACAGTAAGCTATTTCTAAAAAAGCCAGTGTCGTAGCCTGTGCAGTCATAACCACTTTCAGTCAACATTTCAGTCAGGACGCTACCCAAGTAGCCTTGTGAACCGGTTACTAAAATTCGTTTCATATTAAATTTCTGTGAGCGAGATCGCTTGCCTTGTCACGGCTGGGGAATAGGGGCGTGAAGATGATCCTCTCCACGGGAGAAAAGTGACGCTAGCGTTTCGGATAATTTTTGCAAAACCAAAGTAGGCCACTCATCCACAGACAACGAATCTAATTCTGCTGTCGGACCGAGATAGACCGCAGGGCAACCAGCCTCCCAAGCTGCCGTGCAATCCCTTGGATCGTCACCAATGAACCAAGTGCGCGGCAGTGGAAGGAGAAAATCCCGTGAGGCCTGGAGGAGCATGCCGGGACGGGGTTTCCTACAAACACACTTCTCGGTCCAATGATGGAAACAGTAGTAGCTACGCAAGATCGCGACTCCCTCACTCGCCAGAACCTCCACCATCCGCCGATCGATTTCCCAAACCTGTTCGGTGGTCATGACGCCACGGCCTACTCCAGCCTGATTGGAGATCACGATAAAGCTCCAACCCTGCGCTGCAAGCTGCTTCATTCCCTCGACGGTCGATGGGATGAAGCGAAAATCCTCCCAACGGGTGATATATTCCCCACGAGGCGCTTTCTCATTGATGGTGCCGTCACGGTCGATCAGCAGGATCTTCTTGGGGGTAAGATACTGCTCGGTGATCTTGAGCCTCTCCGGATCGGAGATGCTGTAGTAGGCATCGCCGAGCAGATAGGCGGAGAGCTGGCCTTCCCGAGCAAGTCGCTCCAAAATCTCGCTGAAACTGCAATCGGGTTGCCAGTAAAATTCAAAAATTCGGCTTGAGAGGAGCATGTAGCCGATCTCCACGGCATTCAGTCCTAAAGCTTGACGGGAACGATCATACTCCTCAATGAGGCCATCCTCTCCGTAGCGGATATTGGCATTTTTGGTCCTGGCATGGAGACTGAGGCAGCCAAGGCGACCATGCTTGAGAAACATCTCTTCAATCCGTTCAGGCAGAAAGGTCGCGTAGTTATCACCATAGAGGAGGAAAAAATGTTCCTTTACCAACAGTCTCGCCTCCCAAAGCCGCCTGCCAGTATCCCATTCTTCCGGGCCGTGGGAATACGAGATATTTATTCCGAATCTTCCTCCATCGCCGAAATGATTCTCGATTATTTCCCCGAGATACCCGGTCAGAAGCACCACTTCAGTAAACCCGTTCCTGCGGAGTTGCTCGAGTAGATGCTCCAGAAACGGACGCCCACAGACCGGCACCATTGGCTTCGGCACGGTATCGGTGATGGGACGGAGTCGTGTACCGCGCCCCCCGCAAAGGATAACGGCCTGATCGGTTAGCATTGTCCTGCCAGGAAAAAGTCGCTCGTCCTCCGCAATCCCTCTTCCAATGAAATCCGGGGCTGCCAACCGAGTGCCTTCAGCTTTGAAATATCGGCCCAGAATCCGTTTGCGGCGGATGCCTCGGTGAGGTTGAACATCGCTTCCCTGCCAGCAAGCGCTAGAAGCATGTCAGCCATTTTCCCAACGGCCTCTGGTTTTCCGAAACCGATGTTGTAGATACCACTGGCTTTTTTCTCCAGAAGAAGGATGAGTGCCTCGGCTGTATCATCGACATAGAGGAAGTCGTTGGCGGCGCCCGGGGTCTTCAGCGATGGAGACTTCCCTTCGGAGATGGCACGGCAGACGGTCGGCAGGAGTGAAACCGATTTCTGAGCGGGACCATAGGGATAAAAAACACGCCCCCAGGCCATGGAAGCCCCCGAGCCCCGGCAAAGTGCCTCGGCTATCCCGCGCAGGGCATTTTTTGATGCGGCGAAAACCCCCGGCTCCACGGAATCCATTTCCTCTCGGACGAGCCCCGAAACCTTCCCATACTCCCAGCAGGATCCGCTCATGACAAAATGACTGCATCCCGACTGAATGAGCCCATCGACAAGTCTCGAACCCATCGTGAGATTACGCAGGCTCTGATCGAGTCCGTAATCGGGAATTCCCTCCCAGGCAAGATGGAGGCATCCATCAGGAGCAAAATCCCTTACTGCCTGCTGCCATGTCTCGGGAACGGCGAGATCGCAGACATGCCAGCGAAGAGACTCCTTGCCTCCATGGAAACTAGAAGTGTCAGCTTGACGGGAGAGTGCCAGCACCTCGTGCCCGTGCTTTAAAAGAAGTTCAAGCCCTGGCTTTCCAATAAAGCCGGTGGCCCCCGTCAGGACAACCTTCATGGTCGCTGGGTCGGAATAAAGTCGGGCAGCTCGGCATCCTTCTTGGAAAGATGAAGAGGGGTCTCTGGCCAACGGAAACCAAAGAGAGGATCATCCCAGCGAATTCCTGCCTCCGAACCTGGTTGATAGAATTCTGAAAAAAGATAGGAAACAATCACCTCATCCGTAAGGGTCAGGAAAGCATTCGCGCATCCCGGTGGAATATGGATGCTCTTGCGATTCTGGTCATCCAACTCAAATTCGATCCATTTCAGATAGGATGGGGAATCGGGGCGGAGATCGACCACGATATCATGAATCTTCCCACGCAGGCAGGTAAGGGTTTTTCCTTCGCCATGGGGGGCAAGCTGATAATGAAAGCCCCGCAGGGTCAGGGCATGGTTGTTCTCGGAAATGTTCGACTGGAGAACATGAGATGCAATCCCATGGGCAGCAAATTCGCGGGCGCAGAAGTTCCGTCTAAAAACGCCACGCTCGTCTTTGAAAGGGGTCGGCTCAATAAGCCACACTCCGGGAAGCTTCTGGGGGATGAATTTCATGGGGATAGAAATGTGATTTCGTCTTAGGCCTTGTTGAAAAAGAGCTTGTTGTCAATCTCACCACGGTCAATGAGGTGCTTCAACTGGGCAAGGCGGATTGTCTTGCGTCCACGAAACTCATTTTCTCCAAAATGAATCTTGTGATAAAAGGCAACCAATTCCTCACCGCCTTTGATGAGATTCCACTCCGGCTGAAAATATTCCGAAAGCTCGGTGAGAATCCTTTTGAATGAGACCTTATAGGTGCGCGAGTCATTTCCATGCTCTCCGGTGAAAACCAATTCACTACCAGGAACCGAGTCCTGAGCCGCCTCAGCCAGATCACGGACGGTGAAATTGCCGTTAGGAATGCCTACATTGAAGGCGCGATTGCGCACTAGCTCGGCTGGAGCGAAGAGACCAGCCATGAAGGCCTGACAGACATCCCTGATATGGACCACCGGACGCCACGGCGTGCCGTCGCTCTTGATCTCGATGCGTCCTGTGGTATAGGCACATCCCACGAGATTGTTAAAAACGATGTCACTACGCAAACGGGGACTGGCTCCGAAGACGGTGGAAGGTCGAAAGAATGTGGGGACGAATGTCTCTGTTGCAAGCTCCCTGAGTCCGAGTTCAGCTTCCCACTTTGTCCTTGCATAAGCAGTCACCGGTTTCTTTTCGCTACTGTCCTCCTCCAGCTCTGCATCGTCAGTAGAAACGCCATACATGCTTTGGGATGATGCAAAGACAAACCGTGTCACTCCGGCGTCTCTGGCGGCACGGGCCACACGGAGTGTGCCGTGAAGATTGATCTCATCGGTTAGATGCGGATCAAGTTCACCGAGAGGATCATTGGAGAGTCCGGCAAGATGGATCACCCCTTCATAACCCGCAAAATCCTCAGGCACAACATGGCGAATATCCTTGATGGTCTGATCAACAGAAGGGGCGAGGTCAAGCAAGCATTCGTCAAAATAGCCGCAATCAAGCCCTCCCACATCGTGTCCTTTCTCTTGAAGAAGACGGGTGAGGACTGAGCCGATATAGCCGAGATTGCCAGTAACGAGGATTTTCATAGGAGATATAATTTTTATTAGGCTGTGAAGTCTGATCCGGCCAACCGGTCGCAGATAGCGAGAAGCCAGACCTGGTGGACATTCTCAACGATATTGTAAGAGCGGCTTTCAACCCAGAGATTGACATCCCCCAGCGCTTTGAGCGGATTGTCAGCATCAAATCCGCTGAGGGTGATCAGCGTCATCCCAAGCTCCCGGGCCTTTTTGGCAGCGTTAAGAATATTGGGTGAACGACCGCTACTGCTAATCAGGATGGCTACATCGTGCCGCGAGGCGTGAAATTCCAGAGCTTTTTCCAACCAGTGCTGGTAGCCATAGTCGTTGGCAAAACAGGTAATGAGGGATGCCTCGTTAAAACACTCGGAAGAAATTCCCGCCGCTTTTGTGAAATCTATGGCTGCATGGCTGGCAATGGCAGCGCTTCCCCCATTTCCTCCAAAAAAGATCCGCCCGTTCCTGGCTCCGGCTTCCCGGATAAGATGCGCTGATTTTTCCAACTCTGCGGGATCAATGTCCTTGAACGCTGTTGAAAGCCTCTCGAAATATTTGGGGAAGAATATGCCAGGCATGGGAAGGTATCCAACTACCGTCTAATCGCCACCCAGTCAAGCAGCCCCTCCCTTTCCTCTCATTTTTGAAATTTCCGAAACCACATGCTGGGCAAATGGTATCGAAGCGGTCCAGCCGGGAGAAACAGCATTGAGGATATGGAGGGAATGGTCATCACTCTGTATCACAAAATCCATCTCAAGCTTGCGAGTGCGCACATCCAACAGCTGCGCACGGATTCCAGCACGCCCCCAACGACGATACTGATCAGGATGAAGCCCGGAAGCCAAAGCCCCAGCAAGGGAAACAAGATGGTGACGGTTGTATTTCGCAAGCTCCTCAACGGCCAGGCGTTTAAAATCAAATCCGGCAAAGAGCATCAAGCCGGCCTCCCTCCAGAGGGTCTCCAGACAATCCCTCCAGTCAAAATTCTCAAAGCCTGAGTATTGCTCGCGCCAAAAAGCAGGAATGGCTGTGGGGCCAATCTTGGAGTGACCATCCACCGTCACCGTAAAATGAACGCCGAGGAAAGGATTCAGAAGATTGGGGACTGGATAGATATTGGTACGGAAGGCTCCGGCAGGTTCGTCATTGTAAAGATAGAGTCCTTTGAACGGCACAATCCGATAGTGTTCAGCAAAACCGAATCGCCGCGCGATGCTGTCAGCATGAAGACCTGCGGCATTCACAATGAAACCGGCGCTCCACCCCCCCTCGGGTGTTAACACGGTGCCGTTCACCACGCCGGTAACACAACTCCCCAGCGAAAAACTGACTCCTTCGCACTCCGCATCGCTGCGCATCGCAGCCAGGACGGCCATCGGATCAGCTGTGGCGGTCGTTGGAGAAAAGATTGCCCGCTCGAAGGTCTTCACTCTGGGCTCAATCTTGCGGGCCTCCTCTTCGGTAATACTCTCAAGCGTCACGCCATTGACAATGCCACGACGGAGCAATTCATCCATCTGGGGAATATCGGCCTCATCACGCGCGACGACCAGTTTGCCGCATTTGTTGAGAGGGATTTTTCGTTCCTCGCAGTAAGCCGTCAATGCCCTGTTTCCCTCGCGGGTGAAACGGGCCTTCATGGAATCAGCGGTATAGTAAAAACCGGCGTGCAAGACCCCGCTATTGCGCCCGCTGGCATGAAGTCCGAGCTGTTGCTCCTTCTCAAGCACACTCACCGAGGCATTTGGGTGAATGCGCCGGAGCTCCCTAGCAACGCTGACGCCAACAATTCCCCCTCCGATGACAAGAAAATCGACCGTGGTTGTTTTCACTCAGGAGAATAGTTTGCCAAACAATGGACGACAAGAAGCGGATTTCATTCGTGGAAGATTCTAGGGCGCACGAACGACCTTTTCAAATCCTACCTTTGAGGAAAAGATCAACCATCTAGGAAATCCCCTTGCCGTCGGGGTGCCGCTCCTGGGTTGTCTCGGCGATGATATACAACGGCCTATGCTTCTGCTCGATAAATATCCTGCCGACATACTCTCCGATCATTCCAAGGACAAAAAACTGGAGACTGGCAACCATCATCATCAAGGAGATCAGGCTCGTCCATCCCGCGACGACCGTACCCCAAAAGATATGGCTGATCACGGTATGGGCGATGCCCACCAGGCAGACTCCTGCAAAAAGAAACCCAAGCATGGTTGCCAAGCGTAATGGCTGGATTGAAAAACTTGTGATGCCATCAACGGCAATGCGGAAGAGTTTTGTCAGCGTGTACCCAGATTCGCCGCTGAACCGAGCATCCCGATGGTATTGCAACGCGACTTGCCTGAATCCCAACCAGCTTATCATTCCTCGTAGGAAACGATAATGCTCAGGCATTTGGTTGATAAGATCAACGACGCGTCTGCTGATGAGACGAAAATCCCCAGTATCCTCAGGAATCTTGCATCCGGCAAGGGCCGTGAGTATGCGATAGTAGGCGCGATAGCAAAATTTTTTCCAGAGAGGCACTCCTTTGCGACTAAGTCGCTGACCATAGACATTATCCGCCCCCTCATCCATCAGACGCATCATTTCTGGCAACAGCTCCGGTGGATCCTGCAAATCAGAGTCGATGATGAGCACCCTTTCCCCTCTGGCCCGCGCAAGTCCAGCCGTCACGGCAAGCTGATGGCCATGATTGCGTGAAAGCCTGATACCCACGACATGGACATCTGACTGCGCCAGTCCATAAATGATCGGCCATGTCGCGTCTGGGGAACCATCATCGACAAGCAGTATTTCATAACTGCACCCAAGGTTTTGACAGACACCCGTGAGCCTGCTGTGGAGTTCAGTCAAACCCATCTCATCACGATAACAGGGGACGAGAACAGTCAACCGGGGAGGCGGAGTGAGGAGGGTTTCTAATTTATTTTCCATGATTTAGGAGCCTGGAAAGAATAAGTTGATCAGAATTGGGGCAGGAGTTTTGGCCTCTGGCAAGACGCAACGAAGGAGCATATCCGTTGCGATAAGCGACTGAGGAGCAACGCAGCCAGAGGCCAAAAAAACCAGCCAAAATGTTCAACATATTTTTTCTAGGCTCCTGACCTCCGCTATTTTCCACAGACGGCTGATTCCGTCATGGAGGGAAATTTCAGGCTGCCAGCTCAAACCGAGTTTAGCTTTTTGGATTGAAAGAACAACCCGAGGAGTGAGAGCAAACGATGATTTCCCAAAATCCGAAACTTCAGTTTGAACAGGGCTTCCGCTGACTTCCCCGAGAATATCTAAGACATCCCGAACCGAATGCCCGACGCCGGCTCCAATATTATAAATCTCAAAAGGTTTCTCCTGATTCATGGCTAGCAACACCGCACGCACCACATCGTCCACATGCACATAATCCCGAACGGTAGTTTCAGAACCAAACACCGGGACTTTTTGAGCCGACATCATACGGGCAACAGCCACACCGATGAGCCCCTGCCTTCGCTCCGCAGGAAGCACATCCCCGTAAACATTGCTGAAACGCAAGACTGATGCCGTAATCCACCCCTGCTGAGAAGCCAGGTGTAGATAGTGCTCCAAGGCAAGCTTCTGAATTCCATAAGGGCTAAGGGGCAGGCACTGGGCCGATTCCGAATAGAGTCCATCCTCCGCCACTCCCCCGCCATAGACCGCCCCTCCACTGCTGGCAAAAACAAGATGACAGATCCCGGATTTTCGCTGACGAAGGGCCTCCAGAAGATTCAGTGTGGCACCAATATTGGTCACCAGATCGCTCGGCCAGTGTCGGTCTGAAATAGCGGGCGTATTGGATTGGGCAAAATGCCCTATCGAATCAAGTCCTTGGACAAATTCCGCACAATCCGCCTCCGACATCAGATCTCCCGAAAACCATTCAATATTCTTAGTCCACTTGCCGGCCGGAATATTTCTGGCCAGGCAACGAATGCGCAACTCTGGAAAAGCGTGCGAAATGTAGGCAAGGAAACGACTCCCTATCATGCCTGTCGCACCGGTGATGCCAATATGCTGTACCTGCTTCATGGAGGGGATGAAGTACCCGTTGAAGCGTTCTATGGGAAGCCAGAAGATTGTTAAGGGCCTAGATTCCAGAAAAACTCATGCGATAAGTCGGGGGGAGAAGCTGCCGCTCCTCAATCTTCACGGACGCCTCGAAGGAATAGAACTGGTCCCAAGGCGTGTTGAGATGCGCCTTTTGACTCGCTCATTGCCATGAGACTCGCCCTTTGGGCTGCCTTCGGCAGTCCAACCTCTTTCCGCCAATCAGAGGTTTGTGATTGAAAAGCGAATCCCTTGCCTTACGATGCATTCATGCCTAAACGCCGAGACGGGATCATGACAGTCCGTATTCCCACGGATGAAAAAGATGTACTTCAAGCCATTGCCGATCATCTCGACATCACCCTCAGTGATGTCGTGGTAAAGGCGGCCCGTGAATTCATCGCCACCAATGCTGGAGTGCTGAAAAAAGCAGCTCCCAAGAGTGCAAAAGTCCCAGTGGCCCCAGTGAAGACAGCTGTTAAGGCTCCTGCCAAAGCTCCCGTAAAGGGAAAATCTGGGAAAGCCTCCAGCGGCAAATCCAAGTAGTCACTCCGGCATTCTTTAACAATTAAAAGCCCCTTGTTCGTCTCTCTAGCAGACGAAGAAGGGGCTTTTTGTGACCCTGAGAATCTTTGCCAGCCGATTATTCCCAGCCGATTATTCCATTCCTGAAAAGGTGCGATTCGGCTTGGTGATCACCTCAATCGGTTTGAGCACCTCGGCTCGCACGGGAATAATCCCATCGCCGATCATTTCGATCTTACGGGCCGCCACCATGCTCAAATCGAGGATTCTCCCCTTGGCATACGGCCCACGGTTGTTGATCCTCACGATCACGCTCTTCCCATTTTTCAGATTGGTCACCCTGACCATCGAATTGAAGGGAAGCTTCTTGTGTGCCGCCGTGCAATCACTGGCGCGGTAGCGCTCGCCGCTCGCCGTCAGCCTTCCGATCCAGCGACCGCCGTAGTACGAGGCCTTACCCGTCTCGATCCGTAGTGGCTTTGATTCATAGAGGGCAGGCGTGGGACTCTGGGTAAAATTGCCCGCACATCCCGAAAGGAAGAACACTGGAATGATCGCCAGAATTGCCGCAATAAATGGCTCAGGGGGGAAGCGCATCCGACCATCAAGACAAGCCAATCCTCGCTCGGCAAGCTCTCAGCAATGAATTTTCAGACAAAAATATTCTTTCTCCCTTCATCATTTCTCTCTCTTACTAGATAATTTCAACCTTCCATGTCCGGTCCCGAACACCTCCATCATCCTCATCGCCTGAGTGATGCCCTTCATTTTCTTTCTCGATTCATCACGCGTCCCGGTACCATCGGTTCGATCTGGCCGAGCTCCCGTCAGCTCGGCGAAGCCATGATCGATCAGCTCCCCATGAAATCGGGCGATGTCGTCGTGGAATATGGTCCGGGCACGGGGCCCTTCACGAGCGTGCTCAGGGAACGAATGCCACGCGGCGTTGAATATCTCGGCATCGAGTTCGATCACGAACTGCATCGCAATCTTGTCCGGCGTTTTCCCGGCATGAGATTTCATCACGGCTCGGCAGAAGCGACCCCGGAGATTCTTTCACAACACAACCTCGGCCCCGCCAAGTTTGTTGTCTCAGGGCTTCCCTTTGCCAACATGCCACACGATCTCCAGGAGAGAATTTTGAAATCGACGCGTGATGCACTCCGTCACGATGGCGTCTTCCGTACCTTTACCTACATGCTCTCCACACTGAATCCGAGCACGATCCATTTTCGCCGCCTGATGAAGGAGCATTTCCACGAGCACCACACGGCAAAAACCGTGATGAGTAATTTCCCTCCGGCTCGAGTCCTAAGCTACTCGCGTCCCGTGCAAAAAGGGTAAGGGAAGTAATCCATCTAATAATATGGTAAAGCCAGCGATGTCCGCCGGTGTCTTCCGGCGCTATTTAAATCTCCTTGCCATGGAGGAACGCGGGACAAAGCACGAATCTGTCACCGCCGCTGAAAAAATCTCCCGATTAAAAAAACGCTATGATGTGGATGCTCCTCCAAAGGCACCCGAAGAAACTGCAGAAGATCTGTTTTCAGAAGCTAAAAATATTCACCCTGACGCCTCGTTGCGGAGCCTGATTGTTTTTAAGATGGAGGATTCTTCCGTTGGCAATCTTGTGAAGTGGGTGATAACCGAGGCTTTTAATGTCAAAAGCGTTTGGAGATCCGTCAGCGAAAGCACGCAAACAGAATTGTTTGTCGGTGCCAAGAAAGAGGATATTCCACACCTGCGGCATATTGCCCATGTAATCAATGAGCGGTTCAACTCTCTTTGGGAACACTTCCGCGCAACTACCAGCGCGGATGCTGGTGATGAACCATCTTTTCACATCGGCCTATATGATGGACTAATGCGTGATCCACGAAAACCTGGACAAGGAACACCAATGCGTGCCCCAAAGCGGACCCGCAAACAGACCAGGAAAAAGGCGCCAAGGACAGACGATAAATCTATCAGGCCACATGCCTACTCAGTCGCTCTGGAACTAGGAGCACAGATTCGCCTAAACCGCTCGATGGGTGATATTACATCCATTCTTGATGGGCTTCTTGGGTTAGAGAATACTCAACATCAATGATACCTACTTTTAGCTACTGTAGAGGTTGAATCTTTCATGCCTATCGGGATGGCACACACGCCTACATGTCGTGATTTAAAATAAGACATCAAATGCTACCTCAAGAGCTCCGTAGCCTTTGGGAAAGTTGGATGATCGCGTTCCCTCTTTCGTTCCCATTTTACCCTTTACACCTTCGCTTTTAGCCATAACTCCATTGAAAGGATGGCTGCCTCGCATGGATTCGAACCATGACAAGCAGATTCAGAGACTGCTGTGCTACCGTTACACCACAAGGCAGTGGTAAAAGTGAATTGAAGAAGGTGCCAGAGAGTTTGAAAAGGTTCAAGCCCTTTGAATTAAATTTTACTTTCTACGAAAACCTCGACTGCGGAGGAGAAGGGAATTGTTTCGCTGACACCGCCGAATTTGGCGTAAAGATGGCGCCCAGCTGTGGTATTGCTCCGCGTCACACCACGCACCGTGGAGAGTCCGCGATCACGCAGGGCGGCAAGCGAGGCTAGGAGCAGGCGCGAACCGATTCCCCGATTATGATACTCGGTGAGTACGACAGGCCCGCTTACCAGATGAATGGGAGCCTCGCTGGAGGACTCCATCAGGGAAGCGGCGATAAAACGATTACCCTTAGGAATGACAAGGCAAAATCCTTCTTCCTGATGGAAAAGTCGCATCACGGCGTCTTTGAGATACTGCTCGACCTTGACAAAGGAATCATTCCAAGCGGAGTCCATGGAGAGGGAGTTGAGGATCACCTCGGTTACCTTTTGCGCCTCGTCCTTGGTGGCCAGACGAATGCCTGAATTCTCTTCCGAAGCAAGTTCAGGAAGCAATGGAGTCTGCCAGGTGGTGCGCATCCAGGGTGAGGTGGCAGAACGGAGCTGCGCTCCACCCGAAACGGCGGCGTCAGGAGAAAGTGTGCGAGTAGTGATAAAAGGTAGCATAGATCCAAAAAAGGCCGGCAGAAACTCTGAACACAGCTCTCTTTGGGTCGTGTAGGGAACGGAAAATGCCCCTCCCAGTCAATCGTTTTATTTAACCCCATTAAATCAGCGCTTTCCTAAATGGTGTTTGATGAGTGGGGAAAAAAGTGAGAGATTGTCCCCTCATCCCGCCTCAGCGAGCCTCTTACGATCACACCCATTGTCCGACTCTCACCGTCCCAAACATGAATGCGGCGTCTTTGCCGTTTACGGCCACAAAGATGCAGCTCTGCTGACTTACTACGGCCTCTTTGCCCTCCAACATCGCGGCCAGGAAAGCGCCGGCATCGCCTCCAGCAATGGTGACGGCTCCACCTTTTGCCTGCACAAAGGTATGGGGCTTGTCTCCCAGGTCTTTGACCCTCCTCATCTCCAATCGCTGCATGGCAACCGAGCCATCGGCCATGTCCGTTACTCGACGACAGGATCGAGTACCCTGCTCAATTCCCAGCCTCTAGGCGTCGATACTGCGCGAGGCCAGCTTGCCGTTGCCCACAATGGCAACCTCGTCAATGCCGCAGCCCTGCGCCATGAGCTGGAAACTCGTGGCTCCATTTTCCAAACCACCGTCGATAGCGAAATCGTCCTGCATCTTCTGGCACAGCCGGATGAAACCATGGGCGGCCCGATCGGTTCCCTCCGCCGACTCGAAGGAGCTTTCTCCGTCGTCGTGATGGGTGAGCATGAAATCATCGGGTTCCGCGATCCAAGCGGTTTCCGTCCCCTCTCTCTCGGCAAACTTGATGATGGCTGGGTACTCGCCTCGGAAACCTGCGCCTTTGATCTCATCGGTGCCACCTTCGTCCGCGACATCAAACCGGGTGAAGTCATCATCATCAACGATCAGGGAGTGCGTTCAGAATTCCCCTTCACGGAGAGCCGCGAGGCCTTCTGCATCTTTGAATATGTCTATTTTGCCCGCCCTGACAGCCGCCTCAGGGGGGTGACGGTCAGCAAGACCCGTATCAAGATGGGGCAGGAACTGGCCCGACTTCACCCTGTCGAAGCCGATGTCGTGATTCCTGTGCCCGATTCGGGTATCTATGCCGCACTCGGATTCTCCGAGGAGTTGGGAATTCCCTATGATCCCGCCTTTGTCCGAAATCACTACATCGGACGCACCTTCATCCAGCCGACCCAGCTCATCAGAGATTTCAATGTCCGCGTGAAGCTCAACCTCATCGGTGAATCCGTGAAGGGCAAACGCGTTGTGGTCGTCGATGATTCCATCGTGCGCGGCACCACGGCCAAGGCCCGCGTCGTCAATCTTCGCGAAGCGGGAGCCAAGGAAGTGCATCTGCGCATCAGCTGTCCACCCCATCGTCACGCCTGCTACTACGGCATTGATTTTCCCAATGCCGGAAAACTCATTGCCAATCAATACACCCACCAGCAGATCTGCGACTATCTCGGTGCCGACAGCATCGGTTACCTCGATGTCGATGGGATGGTGCGCGCCACGGGCCTGGAAAAAAACTCCTTCTGCATGGCCTGCTTCACGGGCGAATATCCGATCCCGTTTGATGCTGCCTTTGAAAAACTCGTGATGGAGCGCCGCAAAGTCCGCTCCCAGCTTCTCCCCGACGAGAGCGCCCAACCTCCCCTTTTCACGACGCGTAAAGAAGCACTGATTTAATCTGCAAACCGTTCCAACTTTTCGGCCATGAGTACCAAGAAAAAAACCACTTCCAACAAACCGACCCCTACCAAGGCTTCCACGGCAGCGAAAACAGCAACCCTCAAGGCCTCACCGAATTTGGCCGCACCGAAACTTCCCAAGGAGAGTTCCTATGCCAAAGCCGGAGTGGATGTCGCCCTCGGCAACCAGGTCAAGTCGGGCATCGGCGCCTTGGTGCGTCCGACCCACGGAGCCGAAGTGCTAGGTGGGATTGGCGGATTTGGCGGACTCTTTCGTCCCGATTTCAAGAAACGCGGCATCAAGGATCCCGTCCTGGTTTCCAGCGTGGATGGAGTCGGCACGAAGCTCAAAATCGCCTTCGCCACCGACCGTCATGACACCATTGGCGAGGATCTCGTCAATCACTGCATCAATGACATTGCCGTCACCGGTGCGCGCCCCCTCTTTTTCCTCGATTACATCGCGGCTGCAAAGCTCGATCCACGCGTCCTCAAGCAGATCATCACAGGCCTCTCCCGCGCCTGCAAAGCCGCCGGATGCGCTCTCATCGGCGGGGAGACCGCCCAGATGCCTGGTCTCTACGGCGAAGGTGAATACGATCTCGCCGGATCGATCACCGGCATCGTCGATCGCAAGGATCTCTTGGATGGCAGCCGGGTCAAAGTCGGCGATGCCCTTGTGGGACTTCCTGCTAATGGCCTTCACACCAATGGCTACTCCCTCGCCCGTAAAGTTCTCTTTGATCTTCTCGATCTCAAGCTCACCGACCGTCCGGCTGGGCTCGGAACGAGCATTGGCGCAGAGCTGTTGAAAGTTCACCGCAATTATCTCCCTGCCTTTGAGAAGCTCCACGCCATGAAGGGCAAGCCACTTCACGCCGCAGCCCATATCACCGGCGGCGGGCTCATCGACAATCTCCCGCGCATTCTTCCCACCGGATGCGATGCCCTCATCAATCCCCTTTCCTGGAAGGTGCCTGCCATTTACGGCATCATCGGCAAGGGAGGGAATGTCGATCCTCTGGAGATGTATCAGGTCTTTAACATGGGCATCGGCATGGTTCTCGTCGTTCCCGGCAAGGAAGGAGCCGCCATCGCCAAGACCCTCGGAGGCAGGGTCATCGGCGAAGTCACCAAGGGAAGCGGCATCGTCCGATTCAGCCCCGAACCGGGCAAGTAACGATTCCAAGCAAACGCCGCGAGAATTTCCACCACACAACCATGAGCGAGGAATTCTCCGGCACCCCAATCAAACGCAAAGCACTCGGCGTCGGACTCGGCGCAGGGCTGCTTGGAGCAGTGGCTCTTGCCCTTCGCTATGGCTGGCGCAATACCCTGCGAGGCATCATTCCCGACGCCATCTCTCCGGCAATTTTTGCCACTCGCGTGGCCGAGACTTCCGTTGGGGAAATCGTCTATCACACAGCCGATAGCACCCATCCGGGGCCACCGCTCCTCTTTCTGCACGGAGTCTTTCCTGGGGCATCCTCCTTTGAGTGGTCCAAGATTTATCCACGCTTTGCCAATACATGGCGCGTCCTCGTCCCCGACATGATCGGTTTTGGCGAGTCGCAGCGTCCTACCCCCTCGCCGACCGCCGAGGAACAGGTGCGCTCCCTAGCGGAATTCCTGGATGCCACCTCAGCCAAAGAACCAGTGGTGATGATCGCCTCGGGCCTGAGCGCCAATATCGCACTCCTCTTTGCCGCGCGCCATCCCGAGCGGACATCCAGAGTCATCCTCTGGATGCCCGATGTTGCCCTCGGCAAAGCCAATCCTTCCCGTGGATGGCATCGCCTGGACTGGTTCCCAAGCATGGCCCGACTGGTCTATCGCTATCAGCTCGCCACGGAATCTTTTCTGCGTTCCTGGCTCCTTCGTTCGGGATTTGCCGTAGATGGCGCCGGCCTGGAAGAATCCCTCGCGGTCATCACCTCGACGGCACAGCAGTATGGGGCAGAGCATGCTTTCCTCGCCCAATCCTCCAAATCCTACTGGCGGGGACTGCGTACCGGGCTAAAAAATCTGACCTCTCCGGTCTCCATGCTCCTGGCCCTCGGGTCCGACAAAGACTCCTCCGCCGCCATCAATGACCTGCGACCACTGGTGAGCCGCTTCGCCATCGTGGAAGTTCTTGCACAGGGCTCACTCGCTCCGCTGGCTGAGTCCGAGGTCATCGCCGCCGCGCTGGAGCGCGAACTTTCGCCCCAATCTTCGCAAACAAGCGAAATTCTCTAAAGAAACGCCGTTTTAAGCCAAAGGAACTCACCTTTTTAATTGCGCTAAGAGGAGCACTCGTCACACCATCTGCCTCTTGTGAATGTTTCTGACCTGAGAGAAATCCTACAGTATGTCCCACGCTTTCGTGAGCGGATCTTTGTGATCGCCGTCGATGGCATTGTCGCCGCCTCGGAGAACTTCTCCAACATCCTGCTCGATATCGCAGTGCTTCGTTCGCTCAGCGTTCGCGTCGTGCTGGTGCATGGTGCGAGCCATCAGATCGAGCGCCTCGCCGCTCAGCGAGGCATCAGGGCAACCAATTGCGATGGCACCGGCATCACCGATGAATCGACGCTCGAGCTTGCCATCGACGCAGGCATCCGCCTGACCAACCGCATCATGGAAGGCCTCTCGGCTGTCGATCTCCGCGCCGCCTATGCCAATGCAATCATCGCTCATCCGGCGGGTATTCTCGGCGGCACCGATCAGCTCTTCACCGGACGCGTGGAGCGGGTCGATAACCACGCCCTCGAACTCCTGCTCAAGGAGGGCATCATCCCGGTGATTCCTCCCCTTGGCTTCGATGGCGAGGGACGCACCTACCGCGTCAATTCTGACGGCATCGCGCTCGAAGTCGCCGAGGCGCTTCATGCCGCGAAAATCATTTTTCTCAGCGCGGACGAAGTGGTGAGCGGCACTCATCCCCTTCCCCGTCAGCTCTCCATCGACGAATCCGAAGAGCTGATCAAAAAACTTCGCGCTTCCAACGCCCCTTCGGGACTCATTTCCAAAATCGAATACGCCGCTCGAGCCTGTCGCAGCGGGGTGCCGCGCGCCCATCTACTCGACGGCAGAGTCAACGAGGCGCTCTTGACGGAAATTTTCAGCCACGACGGTTCCGGCACCATGATCTACTCCAACGAGTATCAGCAAATCCGCCGGATCTACAAAAAGGATGTCCGGGCCATCATGTCGCTCATCCACCAATCCGTGGAGGATGAGGAAATCGCACGGCGCACCCGCAACGACATCACCGAGCGAATTGAAGATTATTGGATACTCGAAGTTGATCGCGCGCCGATCGCCTGCGTGGCCCTGCATGTGGATCGAGAGCATTCGCTCGCCGAGATGGCCTGCCTCTATGTGAGCCGCAGCCATGAAAACAAAGGCTTTGGGAGGAAGCTCATGGCTTTTGCCGAAAATCTGGCCCGTGAAAAGGGGGTTGAGAAAATCTACGCCCTCTCCACGCGTGCGGTGAATTACCTCCAGCAAAAAGGAGGCTACATCGAGACCTCCTCAGAACTTCTGCCAGAAGAACGCCGATCCCGCTATGCCGGAAGCGGACGAAATTCCAAGATTCTCGTGAAGGAACTTCGTCCTAAGAATTTCTGAGCGCCGGGAACTCAGCCGTCTCAATGCTTCCCCCTTCCCCGTTGCTGGCAACCGCATCCCCGGTCGCATTCTGGGTTGATGGCCTTGTCATCTTCCTCTACTTCGCCCTGATTGTGACCATCGGGCTTCGGGCTGGCCGAAACAATTCCACCCTCAAGGAATTCTCCCTCGGAGGGCGTGCAATCCCATGGTGGGCTGTCCTGGCCTCCATTGTCGCGGCAGAGACAAGTGCTGCCACCTTTCTGGGCACTCCGGCGGAGGGATTCAAGACCCACGCCTATTTCTACGGACAACTCGCCATCGGCACGGTCATCGCCCGGGTGGTGATCGCCTTCACCTTCATTGGCCCCTACTACCGCTACGGCGTGGAGAGCATCTATGAATTTCTGATGGTGCGCTTTGGTCCCTGCACGAAAAATGCGGCGAGCGGGATCTTTCTCTTCACCCGCGTCCTAGGTATCGGAGTGCGTCTCTATCTTGGAGGCGTCATTCTTGTCGAACTGCAACGCTATTTTGGCGTCAATCCCTCCCTCGAGAGCTATTTCTGGGGTATTCTGGTGATCACTCTCGTCACCACGGCCTACACCATGGTGGGCGGCATCAAGGCTGTGATCTGGACTGATCTGATCCAGGCACTCCTCATGCTCTCTTCTGTCGGCATTCTTATCTGTTTTCTCCTCCATGCCCTAGGAGGAGTCCAT
>Ga0302320_10006646_pt1 | contig 25616 bp, 19 predicted proteins | sample Bog_T0_3_FD_202130 | JGI IMG/M metagenome (GOLD analysis project Ga0302320, IMG submission 202130) | Peat permafrost microbial communities from Stordalen Mire near Abisko, Sweden - Bog_T0_3 | ecosystem: Environmental > Terrestrial > Soil > Wetlands > Peat | place: Sweden: Abisko, Stordalen Mire... | reverse complement strand
GGCGGGTGAGGCGACCCCCAGGATCAGCAAGGCCAGAAACAGGCAGCAAAGGGCGAATCTCATGACGGCCCCAAGGATACAAAGCAGGGCAGCTGTTCTGCAAACGACCTGAGTCCAATATTGAGACGGATTCGCATGACGGGCCCGCCCGTTACCGCTAGCCTGCACACATTATGTCGTGCATTGACGCGCGACCGTGAAGGGATGGCGTTTCGCAGAGCGGAACCCCTGTCCTCCAGATGAAGAGAACCATCGCGATCACCCATACGAAGGCCTTCCGGGGCATTGAGCTGCTGATCGGCGCCGCAACCTTCGGCGCGGCTGCGCTGGCCTGGTCGATGCTGCAGGGCAATGAGGGCGTGTTGCTGCTGTGGCCCGGCGCGGCCATCCCGGCCTGCCTGCTGATCCGTGCCCCGCGCGTGCGCTGGAGCCTCGCCTGCGGCTGTGTCATGGTTGCGAGCCTGCTGGCCGCCGCGCTGGCGGGACATCAGTCCTGGCGCATGGCTGCGGTGCTCGCAGGGCTCAATGCCGCCGAGATTGCGCTGACCGTCGTCACCTGCCGGCGCATCCTGCGCTACCCCTGCCCGAACCTGTCGGTTGGCCAGGCGGCAACCATGATGGCGCTGTGCGGGATCGCCATCCCGGGCCTGGGCGCCCTCGCCCTCGGTTCGCTGCTGCCGGACAGGTTGGCCGTGGCAGCCGGCGGAGGTGCGGAGGAGTGGTGGTCAGCGCATGCACTTGGTGCCTGCCTGCTGGGCCTGCCGATCCTCCTGTACAGCCGCGCCGGCATTGCGCGCCTCGTGCGCCGTCGTCATCTGGTGTGGAATGTCCTGATCGTCATCGCAAGCGTCGCGGGTTGTTATCTCGCGATCCGCTACGCGCGGTTCCCTTTCGTTGCCATGGGCCTGATGCTGCTGCTCGCCTCGTTCCGGCTCGGCGGATTCGGCGCATCGCTGCTGAGCCTCGTCGTCGGGCTGCTGGTCATCGGTCTCGCAGCCGCGGCCCTGGGCAATGCTCTTGCGGTCATCACGCTGCTGGTCACGGTGATTCCGTCGATCACGGCCGGACTCGGCAGCGATGCGCGCCGCCGTACCGACCGGGCGCTGCGCAGCAGTGAGGAGCGCTACAGGCTGGTCGTCGAGGACCAGAGCGAGCTGATCTCGCTGTCCGACGTCGATGGCCGGCTGTCGTTCGTCAATCGCGCCTACGCAGCGCGCGCTGGCCTCGCCCCCTCCGACATGATCGGCACCAACCTGTACACCTACCTGCGGGCAGAGGATATTGAACCGCTGCGCAGGCACTTCGAGCGGGTCCTGCGCAGTGACGCACCGCTCGCGACGGAGAACTGGATGGTTGCCGGCGACGGGCAGCCGCGCTGGATTGAATGGACCAACCGGGCGACGCGGGACGCCAGCGGCCGGATCACCGGCATCCATTCGGTCGGCCGCGACGTGACCGATCGGCGTCTCGCGGAGCAGGCACTGCGCCAGAGCGAGCAGCGGCTTACCGTCATCACCGACACCTTCCCCGGCCTGATCTCGCAGCTCGATGCCGACCTGCGCTATGTGATGGCAAACCGCCGCTATGCCGACTGGTTCCAGGTCGACCCTGCCTCACTCATCGGCAAGAGCGTACTGGAATTCTACGGCGATACGGTCTTCGCCGGCATCGAGCCGGCGCTGAGGCGTGCGCTGAACGGCGAGATGGTGACGACCGAGCGCGAGATCGTCGCCGGTGCTGCCGTTCGCCACTGCCAGGTGACGCTGACTCCACACCGCAACGATGCCGGCGACGTCGTCGGGATCTTCGTGATTCACACCGACATCTCCGAGCGGCGCAGCGTCGAACTCGCACTGCGCGCGAGCCAGAGCTTTCTCGCCCGCACGGGCGCCGCCGCAGGCGTCGGCGGCTGGGAGCTTGACCTGGTGTCGGGGCAGCTGACCTGGTCGGAGGAGGTCCGGCGGCTGCACGAGGTCGATGCAGACTTCCAGCCGACGCTCGAGGATGCAATCCGCTTCTATTCGGCAAGCTCGCAGGAACTGATCCGGCGCGCCGTGAACACCGGCATGGAGCGCGGCGCGCCCTGGGATCTCGAACTGGAACTGGTCTCGGCCACGGGCCGCCAGTTCTGGGCGCGTGCGACCGGTACCGCCGAGTTCGAGAACGGCAAGGCGACGCGGCTGATCGGCGCGTTCCAGGATATTACCGAAAGGCGCCGGCTCGAGCGTGAACTCGCTGACAGTTATGAGCGCGTGCGCGTGACCCTGGAGTCGATCGGCGATGCGGTGATCACGACCGATCCGAAGGGGCGCGTGCAGTGGATGAATCCCGTCGCCGAAGCGATGACCGGGTGGAGCAAGTCCGAGGCGCAGGGGCGTCCACTGCCCGACGTGTGCAGCGTCGGGCGTGATCCTGCGGTGCTGGTCTCGCGGGCCGGCACGGAATTTGCGATCGAGGACTCTGTCTCCCCGATCCGCGACGCGGCAGGCCAGGTGCTGGGCTCGGTGGTGACCCTGCGCGACGTCACCGAACAGCGCCGCCTGAGTCGAGAATTGAGCCATCGTGCGGCACATGACTCGCTGACCGGTCTCGTCAACCGTGCGGAATTCGAGACTCGGCTGACTCGACTGCTGGCGAATCTCACGCTGGATGGGACCGGGCACGTGCTGATGTACATCGACCTGGACGAATTCAAGCTCGTCAATGATGCCTGCGGCCATCATGCCGGTGACCAGCTGCTGCGCGAGCTCAGCGGCCTGCTGCAGGGCTGCGTACGCAGCCGCGACACCGTAGCGCGGCTCGGTGGCGACGAGTTCGGCGTGCTGCTGGAGAACTGTGGCATCGAGAACGGGCAGCGGATGGCGCAGCTGATCTGCGACCAGATGGAATCCTACCGCTTCGCGTACGAGGGACGGCGCTACCGCGTCGGCACCAGCATCGGCGTGGTACCGGTCGACATCCGCTGGACCAGCACGGCCGCGGTCCTGCAGGCCGCAGACAGCTGTTGCTACGCGGCGAAGGATGCCGGGCGCAATCGCGTACATCTGTGGGTTGAGTCCGACCGCGCGCTCCAGGTTCGGCAGGGCGAGATGCAATGGGTCAACCGGCTCGAGGCGGCGTTGGATGAGAACCGCTTCCTGCTGTTTGCCCAGCATATCGAGCCGATTGACGGTCCCGGCCGCGGGCTGCACTGCGAGGTGCTGCTGCGCTTGCAGGACGATGACGGCAGCGTCATTCCGCCCGGGGCCTTCCTGCCGGCCGCCGAGCGTTTCCACCTCGCCTCGCGAATCGACCGCTGGGTGCTGCAACGGGTGTTCGCCCACCTCGAGGCGGCCGATACCGAGATGGAGGGAATCGATACCATTGCGATCAACCTCTCCGGGCAGTCGATTGGCGACCGCGATTTCCACCGCGACCTGATGCGGATGATCCGTGGCGCGAGCTTCGACGTGCGCAAGCTGTGCCTGGAGATCACCGAGACGGCCGCGATCACCCGGCTCGCCGATGCGAAAAGCTTCATCGACGAGGTGCGCTCGTTCGGCATACGCATCGCGCTGGACGACTTCGGCGCCGGGGCCTCCTCGTTCGGCTACCTGCGCATGCTGCCCGTGGACTACCTGAAAATCGACGGGCAGTTCATTACAGGGCTGCTGGAGGATCCGCTGGACAACGCTGCGGTTCGCTGTTTCTGCGAGGTCGCCCGGGTCATCGGCGTCAGGACCATCGCCGAGTTCGTCGAAGCACCCGAGGTGCGCGAGGCGCTGCGGGTCATCGGCGTCGATTTTGCGCAAGGCTACCTGATACACCGCGCGGAGCCGTTCCCGGACCTGTTGCCCAGGGTCGTCCGCCCTGACCTGATGGCGGCGAAAGGCTGAGAACAAGCCATCCGTGTTCCGGCCCGGTGTCTGAAACCGGGTAAATTACCTCAGCGGCGCATCCACCAGGGATTTTGCGCCGTAGGGACACCATGACCGAGGCTACCCGATCCGCGGCGCTCGCCGCTGCGCTCATGCTCTGTGCAGCCGTGCCTGTGGCCGACGCCATGGACATGCTGGCGGAGATTACTGTGACCGCCGACCGGCTGCAGCTGCTCGGCACCGCGACGAGCGCGAGCGAGGGCGTCGTCGCCGATGATGAACTGCAGCTCGCACCGGTCTACCGGCCCGGACAGCTGCTGGAAACGGTGCCCGGCCTCATCGTCACGCTCCACAGTGGCGAGGGCAAGGCAAACGAGTACCTGATGCGCGGCTACAACCTCGACCACGGCACCGACCTCGAAACCTATGTCGACGGGATGCCCGTCAACCAGCCCACGCATGCGCATGGTCAGGGCTATACGGACCTGAATTTCCTGATCCCGGAACTGGCGGATGGGCTCACGTTCACCAAGGGGCCTTACTACGGCAATGTCGGGGATTTCGGCGCTGTGGGCTCAGTGCGGCTGACTTACCGCGATACGCTCGCCGGACTGGCCGCGGTGACCGTTGGCACGCAGGGGTTCCAGCGGATCCTCGCCGCGGGATCGCAACCGGCCGGCGACGGTAACCTGCTGGTCGCGGTCGAGGCGCAGCACTACGACGGGCCCTTCGTGACGCCGGACGATGCGCGCAAGGAGAACCTCGTGCTGCGCTACAGCGCCGGCGACCGGCACAACGGTTATTCGCTGACCGGCATGATCTATCACCAGATCTGGACCAATACGACGGACATTCCGCTCCGCGCCATCGCCGCAGGATCGGTTCCCGACCGCTTCGGGACCCTGGATCCGACCGATGGCGGCCACGCGTTGCGCGCGAGTCTGTCCTTCCAGGATCATGCGGAGGTCGGTGGCGGCCAGCTTGCGACCAGCGCCTTCTTCATCCACAACGAGCTGCACCTGTTCAACGACTTCACCCACTTCCTCGTCGATCCGGTGCATGGCGACCAGGAAGACCAGTTCGAGAACAGGCAGGTGAGCGGCGGCGCCATCGCCTACACACTGCCGCTGATGCTGGGTTCGCTGCGTAACGAAATTGCGGCCGGCGCAGCGGTGCGCTACGACCTGCTCGGTGTGGGGCGCAGCCCGAGCGAGGACCAGGTGCCGCTCGCGCCGCGCGCCGCGCCCGGCGACCCGGTGTCCTATTTCAATGACGACCGGGTACACCTGTTCGCCGTGGGCGCCTACCTGCAGGCGACGACGCATTGGACGCCGACGCTGCGCACGGTGCTCGCGGTCCGCGACGACGCTCAGCGGGGCACCGACGTCGATGATCTGGCGGCGCTGCACCTGACGGCAGGCTACACCAATGGTGGCACTGCGGCGCAGTCCCTGGTCCAGCCCAAGGGCAGCCTCATTTATACTCCGACGGATGCGCTGGAGTTCTACCTGTCGGCCGGACGGGGCTTTCACAGTGCCGACCTGCGCGGTGTCAACCAGGACGTCAGCGTCGACCGGGGGCTGCCGCATACGCCGCTGCTGGCGCGACAGGAGGGCCAGGAACTCGGCGTACGGGCGACGCCGCGGCAGGAGCTCGCGTTCACGTTCGCGCTGTTCAACCTGTGGCAGCGTTCCGAGACCATCATCGACCCGGATGTCGGTCAGGACTCGGCGGGTCCGCCGAGCCGCCGCTATGGCTTTGAGGTGAACCTGACGTGGCAGGCAACCCCGTGGCTCGAGGTCTACGGCAGCTACTCCGGCGATCACACACGCTTCACGCATCCGTTCGACGATGGGACCGGCCATGTCGGCGAGTACATCACCGATGCGCCGGTTGCGACGGGCTCACTGGCGCTGTACGTGCGGAACCTGGGTCCCTGGAGCGGCGGCCTGAGCTTCCGCTATCTGGGCGATTACCCGCTGTCCTCCGGTCCCTGCGTCGATGCCGCCGCCGTGCGGGACTTTGCCCGTGTGGCGACTTCCTGTGCCGATGCGCCGACCGCACGCGGGCAGGTCAATGCACGCGGCTTCGGCGAACTGGACCTCGACCTGCACTACGCGCTGCCGGCACACTGGAGCGCATCGCTCGGCGTCTACAATCTGCTGAACACGCATGCGGCGGCCGCCGAGTTCTGGTATGTCGATCGGCTGCGCGGCGAGACCGGCGCCCTCCCGGATGGGCGCGCGGACGTCCATGAACATCCACTGGAGCCGCTGATGGCGCGCCTGACGATCTCGCGCAGTTTCTGACCTGCGGCGTACCGGTCTGCCGCATGACGGCCATCGCGCAGTTCGACGGTACTGATGCGCTGCGGGCGGCGCGCAGCGAAATAGCGTATTGACGCGGCAGGTTCCGTTTGCAAGCGCACCGAGCGCAACCGTGCCGGGGCGCAAGATCACGGCACTGATCCACACGAGGCACGCCATGCAGAACCCGACCCCAACCTCCCTCCCGACTCCTGAAACACATGAACTGCCGACACTGCCGTATGGCTTCGCGGCGCTCGCACCGGTGATCTCCGAGACCACGCTGCGGGTTCACTATGGCAAGCATCACCGCGGCTATGTCGACACCCTGAACAAGCTCATCGCCGGCACCGAGTTCGCCGCGATGTCGCTGGAGGAGATCATCCGCGCCACGACCGGCATTGCGGCGCACGAGGCGGTGTTCAATAACGCGGCGCAGTCATGGAACCACGGGTTCTACTGGCGCAGCCTGAAGCCCAACGGCGGCGGTGACGCGCCGCGCACGCTGCAGCCGCTGATCAACGCATCCTTCGGCGGCACGCACGAGCTGAAACGCCTGTGGGGGGAGGCGGCAGCCGCACAGTTCGGCTCGGGCTGGGCGTGGCTGGCCTATGACGGCCATCGCCTCAGCATCGTCAAGACCGGCAACGCGGGCAACGTACTGACGCAGGGGCTCACGCCCGTCCTCGTGGTCGACGTCTGGGAGCATGCCTACTATCTGGATTACCAGAATCGACGTGCCGATCACGTCACCGGGGTGCTCGACAAGCTGATCAACTGGGAGTTTGCCGAGAAGAACGTCAACCCGGGGTGAGGCGCAGTTGCGGGGCGCGTTCAGGGAATCTGATGCGCCCCGCCGGGTGCCGGCGCGTCGCCGCGGCCGACTCCGAGCTCGGCAATGGCGGAGAGCACCTGCGAGGTATCGGTGCGGACCTGCAGGGCATTCGCTTCCGGATCGTCGCGATCGCGAACCATCGGCAGGTCGCGACGCAGCTCCTCGATCAGCCGGATCAGCGTCGTGACTTTCTGCTCCGTCAGCAGGTTGACCTGCAGGTCGAGATGCGCGCGCTGGCTCTCGATCTGCGCCTGACGCTGCTGGGTGATCAGCACGATCGTCGTCGTGGCGAGCGCGGCGATGCCGAGCAACAGCTGCAGGCGCTCGAACGGCGGTGGGTCCGGGGCGGGCAGCGAGAAATGCGCAGCAATGGCATTGCCGAGCACCCAGGCGCCGACCAGCAGCAGCATGCCGATCAGATAGGCCGGCCTTCCGATCAACCCGCTGAGGTGCGCCAGCTGGCGCTCGGAGCGCCCGATCTTGCGCTCCTCGCGCTGCGTGAACGTGGCGATGCTTTCAATGTTCTCATTGACATGCGCCGACAGGGGATCCTGGCCATCCGCCATGTGCGTCGGGCCGCCTAGCGCGCATGCGGCTCGGCGTGCTCCTCGGCGGGCCGGGGCGCCGGTCGCGTCTGCTTCTCCTGCAGGCTGCGCTGTTCAGTCGCATGCCGTTGCACCAGTTCCTGCGTCTGCACCTGGTGCTGGCGCTCAAGGGCCTGGTTGCCGGACGCGCTCGCTCCCTGCCGGGCCGCCTCGGCGTGTTCATTGACCTGTCGTTGCTGCAGTTGCTGGCGCTGCTGTTCCTGGCCGCTGCGCAGCGTGTCCTGTTCCTGCTGGTTGGCGCGGTCGCGCTCGGCATTGCCGCTGGCCGCAACCGGCCGCGGCGCGATTGGCGGCAGCTCTGCGGCGTGGGCGGGTGTCCGCGATGCCGTCTCGCGATGCTCGGTCTGCGTCGGCGTCGGCGCGCGGTGCTGTGCGTGCGCAGCGGCAGTTTCCGTCGCCGTAGGTCTTGCACTGACGCCGCCCTGGCCGCCGTTGAAGCTGACATGACTGCCGGCGCTGCGGCTTGCGCCCGGCTGGCTGTATACATTGTGGATGTTCGTGATGTTGACGTGACTGACAGTGGTGTTGTAACTGAAGTGATCACCCTGCCAGCGGCCACCGTCGTAGCCCCTGCCGGAGTAGCCGTAGCCGTAGTCGATGCCGCCGTAGAATCCGACGGTTGCGCCCCAGTAGCCGGCATTCCACACGTAACCGCCGTCGCCCCAGCCCCAGTATCCCGGTGTCCACAGCAGTCCGGCATCCGGAGGCTGTTCCCAGGCGCCGGGCACCCAGTAGTAGCCATCCTGGCCGTAAGCCCAGTAGCCGGGCGTCCAGATGGCCCCTTCCTCGACCAGCACGGGCTGTTCGTAGACCGGCAGCGCCGGAGGCGCAATCGCGACGGTCAGTGAGATCTGCGCGAGGGCGGGCGTGGGGCCCGCGATCAGGGCGCTCCCCAGGGCGAGGGCGCAGGCCAGTTGAAGCGAACGTGGGTACATGGCGACCTCGGAAATGGTGAACCGGAGGCCAGCCTAGGAGGACGTGTACCCTGCAGTCGGTGCGCTCGCGCACGCCGGCGTCAGGTGGACAGCCACCGGTCGTGCCTCAAGCACGAGGCGCGGTGGCCGTCCGCTTCTTCCGCCATCGCCTAGTGCTTTTCCATCAGCCAGGCAGCGTGCGCATGCTCGGCAGCCCTGATCGCCCTGTCGATGTGCTCGAGGGCATGGTGGCGCAGCTCGCGCACCTCCGGGTTGTCCTCTTCGCCGTCGATATCCGCGTGGGCCTTCTTCAGCGTCTCGATCGATTTCAGCAGCCGGCTGCCATGTTCCTTGACGTCGACTTTCGGGTGGTCGTTGAGGTCCTTGCCGTCATCGATCGAGGCCTTCCTGATCTCGCCGATCGTGTGATCGATCTCCGTGATCGCGACGTCCTCGTCGCCGGCGACCGAGGAGTCGCCGGGCTGGTGGTACAGGAACCAGCGTGCGGCACGCAGGTCGCTCAACGAATGCAGGTAGCCAGGATGCTTGCCCGGCAGCACCTCGGCCGAGGCGGCCAGCGGCATCAGCGCGACGAGGGCGAGGGGAGCCAGAATTTTCGTGACTTTCACAGTGTTACTCCTGTTCGGGTGGATTGGGTTCGGGGCATCCTACTCCCCGGTCAAAGCCGTGCCGGCAAACCTTGCCCGGATTTAATGCAGCGCCGCGCCGGATGACATTTGCTTAACCCGGGAACCTGAGTGGTGGCGCCAGCGTCGGCCCGCTACACTGTGCCACGCATCTTTCACATCGGATTTCCCGTTGATCGAATTCCTCGTCAGGCTGTTGTCGCGCATCCCGCTGCGGGTGCTGTATGCCCTGGCAACGCTGGCGTACCTGATTGCTTTCCACGTGACGAAGTACCGGCAGCATGTGATCGATGCACAGCTGCTGAAGGTCTTTCCGGAGGCGACTCCTGTCGGACGGCGAGCGATCCATCGGCAGTTCGTCCGCAACTACTGCGACGTGATGGTCGAGATCCTTAAAGGCTTCACGCTGGGCGGCGCTGCGCTGCGCGCGCGCGTGCAGCTGCAGGACACCGAGCTCGCGCTACGCCACCTCGAGGCCGGGCAGAGCGTGATGCTGGTGACCTCGCACCTCTGCAACTGGGAGTGGCTGTTCCATGGCGTGACGCTGCAGCTGGGGTTTCCCGTCGACGCCGCCTACAAGCCCGTCGCGGATGCCCTCGGCGAGCGGCTGATGCTCGGCATGCGCACGCGTTTCGGCGCGACACTGATCCCGGCCAAGGCCCTGTTGCCTTCGGTGCTGGCGCGGCGCAGCGTCGTGCGCGCCGTCGCAATCAATGCCGACCAGGCGCCGGCGCAGTCCGAACGGCACCAGTGGCTGCGGTTCCTGGGCCAGGATACGGCGTTCTACATCGGCGCCGAACAGATCGCCCGCTCGCTGCGCCTGCCGATGGTGTACGTGTCGATGCGTCGTGTGCGCCGCGGCTATTACGTCGCGCAGTTGCGCGAGGTGTGGAACGGCCGCGACACGATGGCGTCGGGCGAGATCACCCAGCGCTACGCGAGCCACTGCGAGGCCGATGTGCGTGCGAGTCCCGCCGACTGGCTGTGGACCTACCGGCGCTGGCGCTTCCCCAAGCCCCTGTACGGCACCGGTTAGCTAGCCGGCAGCCGGGCCCCGGCCAGCTTCGCCTGCAGGTGCAGGGCTAGCTGCGCGATGGTCGGGAAGTCGAACAGCTCGGTCAGGTCGATGAGCCCCGGGAACTCTGCGTCGATGGTCTCGTGGATCTCGATCAGCTTCAGGGAGCTCGCGCCGATCTCGAACAGGTTGTCGCCGACGGCTATGCTCTTGCCGGGCAGCGCGGCCTCGCAGATCGCCTGCAGGCGACCCTCGAGTTCGGTGCCGCTGGTCGCCGCGCCCCCCGCCTGTGTCGCACGCAGCGCCTGCAGTTCCGTGAGGTCCGCGTCGAACTCCCCGTTCACGTAGGACTCCTCGAGCAGGTGGCGCTGCACCTTGCCGCTGGTCGTCTTCGGGATGCGTTTCACCGGCACCACCTGCGCGACCTCGAGACCGGTGTGTTCGTTGACGAGCCGGGAGGTCGCGAGCGCGGTCGGCAGGAACTCGTGCATGCTGCCGCGGTGCAGGACGAAGATCACGAGTTCTTCGGCCTCCGCGCCGGGCCTCGCGACGCCGGTGACGACGACCTTGCCGAGTTCGAGTCCGGGCGCGCGCTGTGCGATGTTCTCGAGGTCGTAGGGGTAGTAGTTCTGGCCGTTGATGAAGATGATTTCCTTGGCGCGGCCGGTGATATAGAGCGAGCCCTCATGCAGCACACCGAGATCGCCGGTATCCAGCCAGCCGTCCGCATCGATCGCGCGCGCAGTCGCCTCAGGGTCCGCGAAATAGCCCTGCGTGACATTGGCGCCGCGGATCAGGATGTGACCCACGCTGCCGCCCGCCAGTGCCGCGCGGTTGTCGTCGGCGATCCGCACCTCCGTGAACGGAACTGCCTTGCCCACGCAGATCAGCTCGAGCGCATCGCGCGGATTGGCGGGATTCAGCTCGAGCGCGCTGCCGACGCCGAGCCGGTGCCGATTGACGCGGATCCAGCGGTAGTCCTGGCCGGGCGGCGGCAGTGTCACGGCGAGCGAGGCCTCGGCGAGCCCGTAGACCGGGTACATCGCGTGGCGCTTCAGGCCGGTGTAGGCGATGCGGGTCATGAACTCGTTGGCCAGCTCGACCGAGATCGGCTCCGCGCCGTTGTAGATCAGCCGGATCTTCGACAGGTCGACACCGTCGAGCCGGCGCTCGCCGAGCACCTTGAGGAAATGCCGGTAGCCGAAGTTCGGGGAACAGGTGATCGTCGCGCCCTTGCGGGCAGCGACCTGCAGCCACAGCAGAGGACGGCGCACGAACAGCTCGGTCGGCATCAGGTTGATATGCACGCCGTTGGCGAACTGCATCAGGTAGAAGCCGATCAGGCCCATGTCGTGGGTCAGCGGCATCCAGCTCAACGACACATCGTCCCGGTTGAAGCCATCGACCTGTGTCGAGCCAAGCGTGTTCGCGACCAGGTTCGCGTGTGTCAGCATCACGCCCTTCGGTTCGCTCGTGGAGCCGGACGAGAACTGGATGAACGCGAGGTCAGACGGGGAGGGCGCGTAGGGTTTGCCGGCCCGTGAGATGTCGGTCAGCGACTCGACCAGGAAGCTGCGCTTGCGCAGGGATGCGAACAGCGCGGTCTCGCCGACCTCGGTCGCGAGCGCCTCGAGCCGCTCCAGACTCTTCGCGTCGGTGTACAGCAGCGGATTCCCCAGCTTGCGGGCGACGCGCAGCAGCTTGTGGCGGTGTTCGTCGCTGATCCCGACCGCAAGCGGTACCGGCACGATGCCGCCGGACACCGCCGCCCAGAAGCCGTCGATGAACTGTTCGTTGTTGCTGAGGAAGATGATCATCCGGTCGCCGCGTGCTGCGCCCATTGCCTGCAGGTGGTAGAGGATGCCGAGGGCGCGCGTATGGAAGTCACGATACGGGACGCGCCGCTCGGCCGTCTCGCCATCCACGTAGCAGACGTCGCGGTCGACGCTGCGGTTGTTCTCGAGAATATCGATCAGGGTCTGGTAGCTCATCGTGTCTGCACCGTCATCATGAGGTTGGAACGCAGGCGCAGGTTGATCTGCGCCTCGACTTCAGGCGCGGCATCGTCCGCGCGGGCCAGGCGGAAGCGCCGGCACATCGTCACCAGATGCACCAGCATCTCGAACATGGCGACGTTCTCGCCGATACAGTGGCGCGGGCCGACCGAGAACGGGATGTAGGCGAAGCGATGACGCTCCTCGATGTCGACGGCGGCGAAGCGTTCCGGCCGGAATTTTTCCGGCTCCTCCCAGAACGCAGGATGGCGGTGCAGCAGGTAGGGGCTGATGAACACGTCCGTGCGCGCTGCGATCTCGTAGCCGCCGAGCGTATCGGCGGCGATCGTGCGGCGCGTGAACAGCCAGCCGGGCGGGTAGAGCCGCAGCGCCTCCTGCAGTACCTGGTGCGCGAAGGTCACACCGAGCGCGGCATCCAGGCCTGCGGTGGCCTGTTCGGGCAGCGCATCGACCTCGGCCAGCAGGCGCTCGTAGGCTTCGCGGTGCTGGCTCAGCAGGTACCAGGTCCAGGTCAGTGCAGACGCAGTCGTCTCGTGGCCGGCGACGATCAGCGTCATGACCTCGTCGATCAGCTCCCGGTCGCTCATGGGTGTGCCGGTGTCGCGGTCGGCGGATGCCATCAGCATCGCGAGGAAATCGAAGTGCTCGGTGCCTTCGCGGCGGCGCCGTTCGACCAGTTCCAGGACCAGACGTGTCAGCGAGCGGAAGCGGAACGCGAACTTCAGGTCCCGCGTCGGCTCCTTCGCGACGACCTCGAACGGGTTGGCGCCGAGCTGTTTTTCCAGGCGCTCGAGATCGGTACCGAAGATCGAGTGCAGCACGATCTCCAGGGTCAGCTCGCTGGTGTCGTCGGTGATGTTCACCGGTTCGCCGCGCGCAGCCTGCCCCGCCCAGCGCGTCGCGTAGCGCTCGTTGACGCCGTGGAGCAGGGCGTTGAAGCGGTCGATGACGCGCCGGTGGAAATAAGGCTGCATCATGCGGCGCTGGCGCCGCCACAGGTCTCCCTCGCTGGTCATGATTCCGTTGCCCAGCAGGATCTTGACCCGGTCCATGCCCTCGCCCTTGGTGTAGTTGCGGTGGTTCGACAGCAGCACACGCTTCACGTCATCGGGATGGTTGATCACGATGTTGTAGACGCCGCGCGCCGGCGCAAACACCCGGTAGGTGTCGCCGTAGCGGGCGCCGTACTCGCGCATGCGCGCGAGTGTCTCGTCGCTGCCGCCAAGGTCGAAGCCCTCATCGGGCCCCGGGGGAACCAGTGACTGTTGCATGCGCCTATTGTAACGCACGCGGACAGCGCCCTGCGGGCGGGCGCGGCGGCTGCGCGCTACAATGGCCTTCGTGCACATGAACAACGACGACGGTGGCCCGCGCAACACGATCTACCAGTACCAGACGCGGTCCGGGCGGCGCCTGACGCGCAGTCGACTGCTGCTGTACCGGCTGCTGTTGCCGATTGCGCGCGGGCTGCTGCGCCTCGTCTGGGGCTGGTCGCGTGTGGTCAGTGTCGAGGGCACGGAACACATCCTTGCGAGTCTTGCCCGCGCCCCGTCGTTCATTCCGGTGTACTGGCACCAGCACCAGCTCTTCTGCGTGCGCACGCTGCTCGACCTGCAGGACCAGGGCGTGAGGCTCGGATTCCTGATCAGTCCCTCGGTCGATGGCGAGATCGGCGCCATGCTCGTGCGCAGCATGGGGGCGAGCGCCATCCGTGGCTCCTCGACCTATACGGGCGCACGGGCGCTCAGGGATTACTATCAGGCGCTGGTGAAGGAGGGCCTGTCGCCGGCCATCACGCCGGACGGTCCGCGCGGTCCGGTCTGGAAGGTCAAGCCGGGTGCGATCCTGCTGTCGCAGATGTCCGCGCGACCGATCGTGCCGCTCAGTTTTGCAGCATCGCGCGCCTGGTACCTGCAATGGGACCGGTTCGTGCTGCCCTTTCCGTTTGCGCGGATCGCCATCGTGATCGGCGAACCGCTGCAGGTCCCGAAGGGCCTCGACGCCGCCGCCCTCGAGCGCTTCCAGCAGGAACTCGAGGGGCGCCTGAACGACCTCGCCAGTCGCGCAAAGGTGAATCTGGCATAAATACAATCGCTTAGCTTGTATTCTTTACATTTTATGCGAGAATCCGGTCGTAGATGCGCAGCCTTCCATTTGTCGTAACTGTGTGACGCGTTCCCGGTTTCATCCGGACAGGCTGGCAGACTTGGAGCGGCAAGCAACAATTGTACTTTCCCTCGGGATTCACGGTAGCGCATGGCAATAGTACCGAGCGATCTTCGGTTTCCTGACCTCACGGCATCGGATCTGCTCGCCCAGTCGATGTGGCCGCGCCGCGGCGTTGCGCCGCTGGCTGGGCTCGATGTCGTGTGCATCAGGATCGCGGTCGATTTCCAGGCCATGAGCGAAGCCAGCTGCAGTGCGCGCATCGCCGCCAACCTCGAGGTGCTGCGAGAGGCGACGCACTCCGACACCGCATTCCACATGCGCCTCGACCCGCAGACGGAGGCGTTCTCCGAGATCGCCGTTGCCCGCAACCTGTTTGCGACCGGCACGCCGGAACAGCTGCGCGGCGAGACGCTGGCATCCTTTCCCTGGCTGCGCTCGCGCCTTGCCCCGCTGCGGGTGGGCGAACTGCGCGACACCTCCGACGTGCGCTCCGACCAGGCGCTCGACGCCGCCCGCTGGCGCGAACTCGGGATCGGCTCTGTCCTGACGATCGCGTATTACATCGAGGATCGTCCCGCCGGCATCCTGGGGCTTGCCGGCGCGCAGCCGCGCGAGACCTGGGACGTGCAGCTGCACCTTTTGCTGAAGCTGGTCGGCTCGAGTCTTGCCATCGGTCTGGAACGCATCGGCATCCAGCACAGGCTGCAGGATCTCGAGGAGCGCAACGAGCTGGCAGCCTTCAGTGCCAACGACGGCCTGTGGGATTTCGACACGCTGCATAACCGCGTCTACCTGTCGCCGCGGTGGAAGGCCATGCTGGGTTATGACGAGGCGCATGTCGGGCAGGCACCGGACTGGCGGCAGCTGGTCCATACGGACGACATGTCGCGGGTCCAGGCGGCGATCCGCGACCACGTGGCCGGCAAGACCCCGTTCTTCGAGAGCATGCACCGCATGCGTCACGCCTCGGGGGAGTGGCGCTGGGTTGTCAGCCGCGCCAAGGCGCGGGTCGACGACAAGGGCCGGTTGCTGCGCCTCGTCGGCGTCGAGCTCGACATCACCGACCGCAAACTGTATGAGGAGGCGCTGTTCCGCGAGAAGGAAAGCGCCCAGATCACCCTGCAGAGCATCGGCGACGGGGTCATCACGACGGACGCGAAGGGTGTCATCGATTACATCAACCCGGTTGCCGAGGCGCTGACGGGCTGGCGGCTGGAAGACAGCCAGGGCCGGCCGATCGAGGAGGTGTTCCGCGGCTTTCACGAGGAGACCTGCGAGCCGCTGGAGAACCCGCTCGCCGTGGCGATCCGCCGCACCCGCTCGATCAAGTCCGTGCGGCCGATGCTGCTGATCCGCCGTGACGGCAACGAGCTGTACATCGACAGCACCGCCTCCCCGATCCGCGACGGCAGCGGTGCAGTCTCCGGCGGCGTCCTCGTGTTCCACGATGTCAGCGAGGCGCGTGAGCTGAACCGCCGCCTGTCCTACCATGCAAGCCACGATGTGCTGACCGGGCTCGTCAACCGCCGCGAGTTCGAGAGCCGGATGGAACGGGCGCTGAAGAGCGCAAAGGCGCGCGAGACTTCTTACGCGCTGTGCGTCCTTGACCTCGACCAGTTCAAGATCGTCAACGACACCTGCGGCCACAGCGCCGGCGATGCGCTGCTCGGCCAGGTCGGCGCCCTGCTGAAGTCAAAGGTCCGCTGGCGCGACACGCTCGCGCGCCTCGGCGGTGACGAGTTCGCGATCCTGCTGGAGAGTTGCACGCTGGAGGAGGCGCTGCGCACGGCCGAGACGCTGCGCGAGGCGGTCGGCAATTTCAAGTTCACCTGGGAGGAGCGTACCTTCCGTCTCGGCGCCAGCATTGGCGTGGTGCCGATTTCCGCAGACAACGCCGACGTCGCCGCGGTACTGAGCGCGGCGGACAGCGCCTGCCAGGCAGCCAAACAGGCGGGCCGCAACCGCGTGCACAGCTTCGAGGAAAACGACATCGACCTGATGCGCCGCCGCCGCGAGATGCAATGGGCCGCGCGCATCAACACCGCGCTCGAGGAGAACCGCTTCGAGCTGTTCCGCCAGTCGATCCTGCCCCTGCACGGCAATGAGACCGGCGCACACTACGAGCTGCTGCTGCGCATGCGCGACGAGTCCGGCAAGATCGTCACCCCGGACCAGTTCATGACCGCCGCGGAACATTACGGCATTACTCCGAACATCGACCGCTGGGTCGTCGAACATGCATTCCGCTGGCTGGTGTCCGATGCCGACGAGCGCGAGAAGCTGGCGCTGTGCTCGATCAACCTGTCCGGCCTCTCTCTCGGCGACGACAAGTTCCTGCCCTATGTGATCGATCAGCTCGATCGCAGCGGGCTGGACGCGACCAGGATCTGCTTCGAGATCACGGAGACCGCGGCGATCGCGAGCTTCTCGCAGGCCAACCGCTTCATCCAGGCGCTGAAGGAACAGGGCTGCAAGTTCGCTCTCGACGACTTCGGCTCAGGGCTGTCCTCGTTCGGCTACCTGAAACATTTTCCGGTCGATTTCCTGAAGATCGACGGCGCCTTCGTCAAGGGCATCCTGCATGATCCGATCGACCGCGAGATGGTGCGCTCGATCAATGAAATCGGCCACCTGACCGGCAAGCAGACGATTGCCGAGTTCGCCGAGAGCGTCGAGATCATCAACATGCTGCGCCAGATCGGCGTCGACTACGCGCAGGGCTACGGCGTGTCGCAGCCGCAGCGGGTCCTCAAGGCTACCAGCGGGTGAAGGCGCTCGAGGCGCCGCCCCTCCCGTCGCCGCGCACCGCCTGGTACGTCGTGGTGCTGCTCGGTCTGGTCTATGCCGTCAATATCGCCGATCGGTACGTGATGTCGGTACTGATCGAGCCGATCAAGGCGGATCTGCACCTTTCCGACACGGCGATCGGCTTCCTGACCGGGGTCGCACTGGCTTTTTTCTATGTACTGGCGGGTGTGCCGGTCGCCACCCTGGCCGACCGGGTCAACCGGACCCGCCTGATCGCGGCGGCCCTCGCGCTGTGGTCGCTGATCACTGCGCTGTGCGGGGTCACGCGGACCTTCGGCCAGCTGCTGCTGGCGCGGATCTTCGTCGGCGTCGGCGAGGCGGGCGGAACGCCGCCGTCGGCATCGCTGATCTCGGATTACTTCGACTGGCGCCGCCGGGCGCTGGCCCTGTCAGTGTTCTCGATCGGCGCCTCGCTCGGCTCCATGCTCGGCGCCGCCGCCGGCTATGTCAGCGAACACTGGGGCTGGCGCAGCACTTTCTTCGTGCTCGGCATTCCCGGGATCGTGCTGGCATTGCTGGTCCTGCTGACGGTGCGTGAGCCCGAGCGCGGCCGACTCGATGCCGCGCCGCCGGGCGTTAGCGATCCGGGGATCATCGCCATGCTGCGCTACTGCGCCTCGACGCCGGCGATGCTGCATCAGTTCGGCGCCAGCTTCCTGTACTGCACCTGGTCCTGGGGCCTGATGTGGTGGACGCCGTCCTACCTCGTGCGCTCGCTGCACTTCTCACTCAGCGATGCCGGCAATTCGCTGGCGCTGATTCACGGCATCGGCGGCACTGCCGTACTGATCGGCACCGGCGCGATCATGCGCGTCATCGAAAAGTGGGATGTGCGCGCTGTGCCGCGGTTCATTGCGCTCGCCTGCCTGGTCGGCACCCCGGCGTCGGTCGTGGCCTTCACCTCTCATGACCCGACGGTCGTACTGGCGGCGCTGTGGATCTTCATACCGGTGACCTATGCGGTGTTCGGGCCGCCCTACGCGATGATCCAGAACCTGACGCCGGCACCGATGCGCGCGCAGACGATGGCCATGCTGCAGATCTGCGGCAACATCGGCAACCTGATCGTCGCGCCGCAGCTGGTCGGATTAGCGAGCGATGCGTTGAGTGCACGCTACGGCAGCGAGTCGCTGCGGATTGCGCTGATACCGCTGACCTTCGTCGGCCTCTGGTCCGCCCTGCACTGGTGGCTGGCGGGCCGTTACCTGGAACGGGGCATGCGGCGTGCCGGCAACCTGAACACCGGCGTGCCACTTGCGGAGCCAGCCTAGCCTGGTGCAGGCTGTCTGGTCATGACTATGGGTCCGCTCCGCCAGCCGCCGCAAGGCATTGAGTTGCCGACGCTTTTTGTCGCGGTCGCGATCTGCGGCGGCTATCTGGCGCTGACGCTGAACTTCGAGCGGCTGCCGCTCGTGTTCGCGGCACCGGCGCTGTGCGTGCTGCTCTCCTGGTACAGCTCACTGCAGCATGAAATCATCCACGGTCATCCGACCCGCTCGCCGCGCTTCAACCAGCTGCTCGGCAGCGTGCCGCTGGCGCTGTGGCTTCCCTATCCCATCTATCGCCGCACCCACCTCGTGCACCATCGCGCAGGGGGCAGGATCCTCACCGATCCGCGCGCCGATCCTGAGTCTTATTACCTCGTCCCGGGCAGCTACGCGCGGCTCGGTGCGCTGCGCCGGGCGCTGTTCCGCGCCAACGATACGCTGCTGGGTCGCCTGACGATCGGTCCTCTGCTGATGGTGACGCGCTTCTACGTGGCGGAGGGGCAGCGCCTCGCCCGACACGATTACCGCTACCTGTCCGCCTGGGTGTGGCATGTGGTGCAGGTGATGCTCGTATTCGCCTGGACGGCGGGGGTTTGCCACATTCCGGTGTGGGTCTACGTGGGTCTCATCGTGTATCCCAGCATCTCCCTGTCCATGGTGCGTTCCTTTGCGGAACATCGGGCCGACAGCGACCCGCAGCTGCGCACGGCGGTCGTCGAGGCGAACTCCTTCTGGGGCCTGCTGTTCCTGCACAACAACCTGCATATCGTGCATCACACGCTGCCGCGGCTGCCGTGGTACCGGCTGCCTGCGGAGTGGCAGCGCATGCAGCACTCGACGCTCGCGCAGCGGGCAGAGCAGGCCGGGATGATCTATCGCGGCGGCTATACGGAACTGTTGCGCCGCCACCTGGTCCGCCCGGTCATCACGGTCGAGCACCCGGGGCCGCTTGGCGGCTGATGACCCCGGCGCGCAACTGATGGTCACGGCGCGCATTGCCGTCCTGCCGATGTACGACTTCCCGCCGCTGCGGGAGGCACATGATGAACTCTGGGCGGCGCTGCGCCAGCGCCTCGTGGCCGCCGGTGTCGAGCGCGTGCCGCTGCAGCTGAGCCATGTGACGGATCACGTTGCGAGCTGGCTGCATCCGGAACTCCTGCTCGGTCAGGCGTGTGAATATCCGCTCGCGGTGCGCATTGCCGGGCAGGTGCGCATGGTGGCCACACCCCGTTACACTGCGGAGGGCTGTACAGGAGCCTGCTATCGCAGCGCAATCATCGTGCGCACTGCGGATCCTGCGGGGACTCTTCTGGACCTGCGCGGCCGTCGTTGCGCATACAACGAGGCGGATTCCAACAGCGGCATGAACCTGCTGCGCGCGGCGATCGCGCCGCTGGCGCGCGGCGCGCGCTTCTTTGCCTCGGTTGATGCCAGCGGATCGCATCTGGCGAGCGCGTCGCAGGTCGCGGACGGTCGGGCCGATGCCGCGGCGATCGACTGCGTGAGCCTGGCGCATTTTCGCCGCCAATACCCCGCACTGACGGCGCAGCTGCGCGTGCTGGCGTGGACACAGGCGAGCCCGAGCCTGCCGCTGATCACCGCGGACACCACCGATGCGGCGACGCTGTCGTGCCTGCGTGCGGCTCTGGCGGATGTGGCCCGCGATCCTGCGCTGCGGGCCACCCGGGACGAGCTGCTGCTCGACGGCTTCGACTGTGCGCCGGACATATCCTTGCGCAAGGTGCGAGAGCTCGCACAGCTGGCGGTGGACAGCGGCTATCCGCGACTGTGGTAGACGTGGCAGGGCGCGCCGGGAGATGCCCCTGGGGTCAATTGACGGGGTACTGGCACTGGACCCCGCGTTCCACCGCCGCCATGCAATCGACGGCCTCGAAGCTGCTGGCTGGATCGTCGACCGGGACGAAGGCAACCAGCCCCTTCGGTTGTTCCGGACACTGCACCTCCACCACATAACGCCGCGCCACGCTCTCGCGGCCGATCACGCGCATCTGCCCCGGTGTGCAGTTGACGGCATGCTGCTTCAATGCATCACGGAAGGTCTGCAGCGTGACGGGCACGGCGATGGCGCCGGCATCCGTCAGGTGGCATTTCAGGCCCTGTAGCGCCGCTTCCGGGCAACTCAGTGCCGCAAGTTCGGGCGCCGGACCCGCTTCGGGCACCTTGAGCAGATACCCATGACCGTCGGTGCAGGCCACTTCCGAATAGTCGATGTGGCTCGCGGCATTCTGCCCGAACCAGCGCAGGTCGCTGACGGTGCACTCCCTGCCGGCGGCCGTTGCCACCGCGCCGGCCATCGCTTTCAGGTCGAGATTCAGCGGCAGCCGGCAATAGGGTGACGCGGGGGCGCCCTGGGCGACGTCGGCAGTGTGGCGGGCCGCGGCCGCAAAGCAGGTCAATGCCAGCGGTGGCTGCGCGCCCTGGGCGAGCAGGAGATAGCCCACATGGTTGCTGCATGCCACTTCGTAGACCTTCACGGCGGTCTTCGCGCCATCGACCTGCAGGTCGCCACGCCCGACCAGGGCCGCATCGCTGGGCTCGCAGGCCAGTTGCAGTGCGCCGAGCAGCTGGCCGCTGTCCTGCCGGGCCCGGGCGCGGTCGCGGGCGCTGACGTCGTCGATCTTCAGCATGTCGATGCCGCTCAGGGGAGCCGTGAAGCCGCTGGAGGCGCCATGCGGTACGGGATCGGCGGTGGGCCCGGCGTGCGTGCCGCCCGGATAGACCCCGAGGCATAGCACGAGCAGGGCGAAGCAGCTTGGCGCGAGCGGCTTTTTCACGGGTTTCTCCTTAGGCCGGCCGGGTTCACGGGCAAGGGGCGGTAAGCAGAATAGGCGCTGCACCGGTAGAATGCTAGCGCTGTCATTTTTTGCTTGACCGCTCCGGAGGACAGGCGGATCGTGCGCGGCCATGATTCACGTCCCAGAGGATGCCGTTGCTGCGCTGCACCGTGGGCTCACCTGCGCAGTGATCCTGGTCCTGCACCTGCTTCTGATCCGCGCCCTGTGGACGACGATGGTGGAGTCCGCGGGCCCCACCGCGCCGGCACCGCTGCGGATCGACCTGATCCGGAACGATCGGCCGCGCGAGCGGCCACCGCCTCCCGTTCTCCACTGGCAGCCATCGGCGCAGCTGCTGGTCGTCGAGCCGCAGCTAACGGTCCCGGTTGCGCCCGAGCCTGTGCCGCCGCTGCTGGGCGTCGCGCCTGCGCCGGAGGTGGTGGTCCCGGCGCAGCCTGCGGCGCCTCCGGCAGCGGTGCGCGGCCCCACAGTGCCGGCGCGGCCGCTGTACGTACCGGGCGGCATGGATCGGTATCCGCCGGAGTCGCGCCGGGCCCGTGAGTCCGGGGCGCCCACGATCCGGATCTGTATTTCGGCTGCGGGAACCGTGGAAAGTGTCGAGGTTGCCCGCAGTTCCGGCTTCCCGCGGCTCGACGACGCGGCGGTCGGCATCGGCCGGGAGGCGCGCTTCCGCCCGGCGACGCAGGACGGCCAGCCGGTGCCGGCCTGCATGGCCTATCGCATCCGCTTCGCTTTCGGCAGTTAGGGAGGCGGGGGCGGCCGTGCGTACGTTACCGCACGGAACGCGGCGCACCAATTCCCGATACTGGAGGTCAGCCGATTGACGCCTCTGCGTCGGGAGTACGTTTGGTTGTTGCCCCTGTATCCCCTTCGATTTTCGCCCCAGTTCGAGTATCGACCGTGGGGAGGGCAGCGCCTGTCGGCGCTGCTCGGGACCCGACTGCCGGGCGATGCGCCCATCGGTGAGGCCTGGTTGCTGAGCGACCGCGAGGAGCATGAGAGCATCGTCGCGGAGGGTGCGCTGCAGGGCACGAGCCTGCGGCGGCTGGTCGAACAGTGGCCCGCGCAGGTGCTGGGCGCGCGGGCGGCGCACCTGCAGCGTTTCCCGTTACTGCTGAAGTTCCTGGATGTCACCGGCACCCTGTCGGTGCAGGTGCACCCGTCCGATGCGCAGGTGACGCTGTTGCCGCCGGGCGAGAGCGGCAAGACGGAGGCCTGGGTCGTGCTGGACAGCGGCAGCGATGCGCGAGTCTATGCGGGACTCAAGCCGGAGACGACGTTGCTGCAGCTGGGTCATGCGATCGCGCACGGCACGGTGGCGGAGACGCTCGCCTCCTTCGCCCCGCAGGTCGGGGATGCGGTCCTGATCCCCGCGGGGACGGTCCACTGCCTGCATGACGTGCTGGTTTTCGAGGTCCAGGAGAACAGCGACGTCACCTACCGGCTGTATGACTGGGGCCGCGTCGATGGCCAGACCCAGGCACCGCGGTCGCTGCAGGTCGAAGAGGCGCTCGAGACGATCGACTTCTCGCAACGCTCCATCGGTCCGGCAGTGCCGGTGCAGCAGAGCGGCTCCGGGGTCCCGCGCGAGCGGTTGCTGGAGTGCGAACACTTCGGCCTGTACCGCATCCGTGCGGAGTCTGCCTTCGACGTTGCCGGGCAGGCCGCGCCGCACATCCTGGTCTGTATCGACGGCCACGCCCAGGTTATTCACGAGGGCAAGTCCTACCGGCTCGCCCGCGGCGATTCGATGCTGTTTCCGGCCGCCATAGGCCGCTGCCGCTGTGTGCCGGAGCCCTCCGCTACGCTGCTCGAAGTCACGCTGCCGCACGGCGACTGAAACATGAAAAGACTCGTCGTGTTCGACCTGGACGGCACGCTTGCCGAAAGCAAGTCGCCGCTGGACGACGCGATGGTGGCGCTGTTTGTGAGGCTCCTCGCCCTGGCGCCGATTGCGGTGATCTCCGGGGCCGGCTGGCCGCAGTTCGGCACGCAGCTGCTCGGCCGCCTGCCGCCGGCTTCCCGCCTGGAACAACTGTCGCTGATGCCGACCAGCGGCACCCAGCTGTATCGTTACACAGGTGCCTGGAAGAGAGTCTATTCCGATGACCTCACGGCCGCCGAGCGGGCGATGATCGTGCACGCGCTCGAGCGGGCCGTCACCGCTGCGGGATTCCCGCTGCACGCGGAATATGGCGATACGATCGAGGACCGCGGCAGCCAGATCACGTTCTCCGCGCTGGGACAACATGCACCGCTGGAGGCCAAGCAGGTCTGGGACGCCGACTTCGCCAAGCGTAATCGGATCCTGGTGATCCTGGCGCCGCTGCTTCCCGGATTCTGCGTCCGCCTCGGTGGCACCACCTCGATCGATGTCACCCGCGCCGGCATCGACAAGGCTTACGGCGTGCGCCGGCTGGCGAAGGAGCTGTCGATCGCCCTGGGCGAGATGATCTACGTCGGCGACGCGCTGTTTCCGGGCGGCAACGACTATCCGGTCCAGCAGGCAGGTGTGGTCTGCATCCGCGTACGGGACCCGGGTGATACCGAGCGCGTGATTGAATCGATCATCACGTGCCTGGAGACGAGGCCGGCCGAGAAGGCTAGCTTTGCAGCGACTTCAGCAGGTCACTGATCCCGACGGTTGCGAACCGTGAAAATGTATCGGAGACCGCGTAGGGAATGATGATCTGCTCAAAGTGGCGGATGGCCCCGCAGGTGTAGACGACGTTCGGGACGTAGCCTTCCCGCTCCGCCGGCTCCGGCCGGATCAGCGGTTCGCGGCTCCGTGCCAGCACGCGGCTGGGATCGGACTTGTCGAGCAGGACGGCGCCGATCGAATACTTGCGCACCGGCCCCACGCCGTGTGTCAGCATCAGCCAGCCCTCGTCGATCTCGATCGGCGATCCGCAGTTGCCGATCTGCACGAATTCCCACGGGTACAGGGGCTTGAGGATCGCGACACCGCCGCTCCAGCTGTGCAGATCATCGGAGAGTATCAGGTACAGGTTCTCGTTGTCCTGGCGCGCGATCATCGCGTAGCGGCCGTCAATGCGCTTCGGGAACATAGCCATGCCCTTGTTCAGCGCGGCGGCCCCTGCCAGCGTCGACATCCGGAATGTCAGGAAATCCTGCGTTGCCAGCATTTCCGAGCGGATGGAGCGGCCGTTGTAGGCGGTGAAGGTGGCGTAATAGGTCTTCTTGCCATCATCGTCGAAGACGACGAATCGCGCATCCTCGATGCCGTTTGACTGGGCGTCGGTGACCGGGAAGATCACGCGCTCGCTGATGTCCTCCAGCGGACAGAAGGCCAGCTCGACCTCGTCACTCGCCGCGCCCGCAATGCGCGCCGCGACCTTCGGGATCGAGGCGAGAGCCGCCTGAGGATCCACCGACACGATGCCGTCTTCCGCGATGCTGCCGGAACGGAAGGTCAGCGAGGAGATGTGCCCCTCGCCGACCGCACGCAGGCTCAGGATGAAGCGCAGGGTGCCGGGCTCCGCACCGCTCTGGTCGATGTTCGCGACGATGCTCGGATTGAACAGCGCGGCGGACTCGAAGGAGTATTCGAGCATGAAATACGCGCCAATGAGTTTGCACTGGTCCTTGGTGAACGTCTGATGCTCGGCCAGCGCGTCTTCCATGTCATTGGCGCGCGCCTCGAACAGCTCGACCAGGTTGCGATGACGGCCCTCGAAATTTTCGATCGTCTCCGCGAGCTCCTTCGCAACCGCCGCCGCATCGAGCCCGAGCACGCGATCCACGATGTGGTTTGCACGCGTCTTGTCGGTGGGGTTCAGGTCCCGTGGCTCGGTGGCGGGCTTGAACGGCCGCACAACGACCCGCGCCGGGTTCGGGCGCAGGTAGAGGTCCTGGCGCTTGAGGATCGAGTTTCGGTACGGCACTTCAGGCGCTCAGTACCATGCGCACAGGCTGCGTCGCAGCCTGGCCGTTGGCCGTGGAGAGCCGATGAATGTCCGTCAGCGCAAGCAGGTACGACACCGAGGACTCGCCGCCGCGGTTCTCGTTCGCACGGTCCGCATGCAGGCCGTCGCGACAGCCGCCGGTCTGCAGGTCGACGAGCAGCGCCGACAGGTCGTTTCGCCCGAGGAACCACGCGAAGGACATTTCCGCATCGGCGGTCCAGCGCGGGTTGTCGTCATGGCCGGCGGCCGCGAGGCAGGCCGCCACGGCCGCTGTAGCCTCCAGCGGTTGCTGGTCGAACAGCCGTGGCTTCACGCGCTTGTCCCCGAAGCTGGCAGAGCCGACCGGGCGGAAGCTGTTGTCCGCGGTCGTCTGCAGATCCATCAGCCAGCGCAGGGTGTCGAGGCCCGCAGTGAGGTAGGCGTCGTCCCCGCAGG
>Ga0302320_10006642_pt1 | contig 25628 bp, 18 predicted proteins | sample Bog_T0_3_FD_202130 | JGI IMG/M metagenome (GOLD analysis project Ga0302320, IMG submission 202130) | Peat permafrost microbial communities from Stordalen Mire near Abisko, Sweden - Bog_T0_3 | ecosystem: Environmental > Terrestrial > Soil > Wetlands > Peat | place: Sweden: Abisko, Stordalen Mire... | reverse complement strand
AAAAATTGCCGCAAACACAACCGCCGGCCGCAAAATCATCGTCCTGGCAACCAATCCTATTTGCGTCCCGAGGGTCGGCACCTAACTTCTTGGCTGCCCGCGCGTTCGCTAAGGATTCGGGAAGAATAAGGGTACTGAAAATAGGACTTGCAAATCTGTTGGACAGGAAGATAATCATGAAAAAGCCCTGCGTCAGTCTTGTGCCAAAAAACATATGCGATATCCCAGTTCACTGTTGCTCCTGCCGCTAATGCTCGGTCTGGCCGGGTGCAGCAGTTTAAAACATTCCTCCCCCGCGGAAACCAGCCAGACCGCCGAAACATTTTCCCTTGAACGAAAACAGGTTTTGACCGCCAATTACCTGCTGTTTCTACCGCAAGGCTACATCTCCAGTTCAGAAAAGCGCTGGCCACTGATTTTATTTTTGCACGGTTCGGGCGAACGTGGTGCCAACGTTTGGCTCGTCGCCAAGCACGGTCCTCCGAAGATAGTGCGGCAAAACCCCAGCCTTCCCTTCATCATCGTTTCCCCGCAGTGTCCTAGCGGCACAATCTGGTCGGACGATCTGCTGCTCGCCTTGCTTGATGACGTGGAGAAAAAATACGCCGTGGACACGCACCGCGTTTATCTGACGGGCCTGAGCATGGGCGGGTTTGGAACATGGGAGCTTGGCTTGAGCCATCCGGACCTCTTCGCGGCCATTGCGCCATGTTGCGGCGGCGGCAATTTCATCACACCCTTGCTCGCCGATAAATCCAAACTGACCAACCTACCCATATGGGCCTTTCACGGCGGCAAAGATCCTGTGGTGCCGGTGGAAGAATCAGAACACATGGTGAATTACATGAAAAAATTAGGGGTCAAAGAAGTAAAGCTCACCATTTATCCCGACGCCCAACACGATTGCTGGACGCAAACCTATGCGAATCCGGAACTGTTCGATTGGTTCTTGAAGCACTCGCGATAAAATTACGCCGCGCGTCATCAAGCAGTGAGAGGATGTCTATGAGTGAACCATTGGGATCCGCAAAAGACGGGTTGCTCGGCTATGTATATAAGCTGTGATTTTTGTTGAACCTAAGTCCGCCTGGCAGGCATGGCGCGAATACGGCCCGCATGTGGACGCGGCGCCGTTGCGCGACGTCAAGCATTTGCTTGCCCGCGAATTACTGGGTGCCGTCAGGCAGCACGCGAGCATCCGGTGTCAATGTGGCGGATAATCAACATGCTGACAAGAGCTCATGCCGCCGCCAAGAGCAATGATCTGAGAGCGCAGACCAGGTTCTTGCGGGATTTGACACGAACTCAACCTTACAATGCCGCATCCAATCCATGAAATTCTTCCTCGCGCTGTTCATCACGACATTCGTCTGCACGATCCCAACGGTTGCCGACACCCCGGCTTCGGCGGCCGCAATCCTCCAACCCTTCGTGGACAGACACGAACTCGCCGGTGCGGTCGCGCTTGTCGCGGATAAGAACAAGGTGCTTTCGGTGAAAGCCGTCGGTTTCGCCGACATCGCCCATCGCAAGCCGATGACCACCGATGCATTGTTTTGGATTGCCTCGCAGTCGAAGGCGATAACCGCGGCGGCGGTCCTGATGCTAGTTGACGAAGGGAAAATTGCCCTTGATGACCCGGTGGAAAAGTATCTGCCGGAATTCCACGGCCAGATGGTGGTCGCAGAAAAGGACAATGACCATGTGCTGCTCCACAAGTCCGTGCATCCCATTACTATTCGCGAAGTGCTCAGCCACATGAGCGGACTGCCGTTCAAATCCGCCATTGAGGAACCAACGCTTGACGGCCTGCCGCTGGCCGCCGCCGTGCGCAGTTATGCGGCGGCACCGCTCCAGACCGAACCGGGAACGCATTACCAATACGCCAATGCTGGCATCAACAGTGCTGCGCGCATCATCGAAGTGGTCACCAAAATGAAATACGAGGACTTCTTACAGCAGCGATTGCTTGATCCGCTTGGCATGAAAGACACCACCTTTTGGCCAACCGCGAAGCAGGTGCGGCGGCTGGCAAAATCATATCGCCAGGATGACACGAAAACAAACCTCGTGGAGCGCCCCATCACCCAACTCCTTTATCCGCTCACCGACCGGACGCACCGTTTCCCGATGCCTGCGGGCGGACTTTTTTCCACGGCGCAGGACGTGGCGTTATTCTGCCAGATGCTCCTCAATGGCGGCGAGTTGAACGGACGGCGATATTTGAGTGAGTCGACCTTCAAGGAATTGACTCGGCGCCAAACGCGAAAGACGGTGGCAAACAGCTATGGTTTCGGTTTGGAGATCGGCCGCGATTCGTTCGGGCATGGCGGAGCCTACGCAACTCACATGGAGATCCTGCCCCAGAATGGACTCGTCATCATTTGGATGGTGCAAGAAGCCAGCAGCTTCCACCGTGACGGTGCGAATCCGCAGGACGTGTTCAAAGAATGGGCGCTTGAGCGCTTTGGAAAATGATCGTTTTGTTTCGCTGCTGTCTAATAGTGGATGAGTTGTTTAGCTCGCTTGCATCATTTCTTCATGGATGGCATCATGACATCGGCAATCACATGTGGTCCCTCTGCCTTCCGACTCGGTAGCCATAAAGGCCATAGAAAGCAATATACGCGAATGCCACCATGGGAACGATAAACGAAAATTGGACGCCCATTCGGTCCGCAACCATGCCTTGCAACGGCGGCAACACCGCTCCCCCGAACACCGACATCATCAGCAATGATGAAGCCTGGCTTTTCAGTGGTCCCAACCCTTCGATGGCCAGCGAGAAAATGTTTGACCACATCACTGAGCAGAACAGTCCAACGCCCAGAACGGCCCATTTTGCGGCTTCGCCGGAAGCTAGCACGCCGGCCAGCAAAAGCCCGATGATGACCGTGCTGAAAAGGGCCAACATGCGGTGCGGGCTGGCTTCGCCAAGGAAAAAAGCGACTAACAGCACTCCCAGCAAAAGCCCGTAGTGGGTGACATTGCTCCAACTGCAAACCGTGTTGATGCTGGTGATGGCCGAGGCGTCAAAGAAGGTGTTGAACACCGGCAGGTGGCCCAGCCCGGCCGCGATTTTTGGCAGCAAGGCGATCACGACAAACGCCAGTGCGGGCACCAGCACAACCAGGGAATGCCGCAAAGGTGTCCGCAGGTCGCTTAACGCGAACGCGCCCATGAAACGGCCAATCATCAAGCCGCCCCAATAAAAAGCGAGGAATTTGCTGGCAGCCTCGTGTTCCAAGCTGCCGAGCTGGGGCTGGCCCAGATAGTTAATAAGGGTGCTGCCGACCGCCACTTCGCCGCCGACATACATGAAGATGGCGACCATGCCGAGCACGGTGTGCGGATGTTTGAGCGCGCCGATGCCGTGGGTGATTTCCTCCTGGTTCGAAAAGTTGGGCAAGTGGACAAATCTGAAAAACACCGCCAGCAGCACAAAGACCGCGGCAAAGCCCAGATATGGAACCTTAACGGAATCGGCCCCGTGCGCCGTCCGGCTGGCAAAAAATGTGAAGATCAGCCAGCCCCCAATAATGGGACCAATGGTGGTGCCGAATGAGTTGAATGCCTGGGACAAATTGAGCCGGCTTGAGGCCGTACGTTCCGGCCCCAGGATGGTCACATACGGATTGGCGGCGATTTGCAGCATGGCAAAACCGTTGCCGACCACGAACAAAGCAAACAAAAAGAACGGATAGGAGGTCATGATCGCTGCCGGATAGAACAGCGCACTCCCTGAAGCCGCCAGGAGCAGTCCAATGATCACCCCGTTCTTATAGCCGATCCGGTTGATGGGATCCCCCGAAATCATGGAGATCAGGAAATAAATTAAAGAGGCAACGGTGTAACCGCCCATCCAGGCAAATTGAATCAGCATCGCATGAAAATAATCCAGCGTGAACGCTTCCTTGAAACGCGGAATTAGAATGTCGTTCCACACCGTCATGAAGCCCCACATGAAAAAGAGGGTGGTCATGATGGCAAAGGGCAGGCGATAAGTTTGCTGGCCGTCGGCCGGAGTCGGTGTCATAAGCTTTCCCTTCATATGCCTTCGTCACTCACGGTTCCGCCAAAGCATCGGCCACCGCGCGCTGCACTATGGCCAAGTCGCTGGTGCCACGGAAGCCGCTGAAGCCGGCGGACAATCTGGTATGCCTGTCAATTTCAATCGCTGCCCGCCTTCCCAGCCGATAAATTCCGGACGAATGATGCCAAAGGTTGCATCATCAAGTGCTCCCGAATACACCTGTTTTTCGAATTCTCCCGTCTTCAGTCCCGTGATCCAAACCTGACTGGCCTTGATCCAGGCAAGCCGAAAGGAATTTCGCAGCCGGATTTTGTCTCTTCCGAACAGCTTTCCATGTATTCCACCCGTATCATCGATGAGACAAAGCGCACAATTGCCATCATTGTTGTTCCGATCTTCCTCCTGCGCCAGAAACTCAGGCAGGCGCTGTTCAACCGCCAAGATGATGTTTGGAATAAGCGTCAAAACTTTTTGATGATTCATTTGTTTAATTCGTAATTTGTTCTTTTATTACTATCGCAACAGATTTTCAATGCTTTTGAGCTCGTCGGCGGTGAACTGCAAACTGTCCAGCGCAGCAACGTTCTGTTCGACCTGCTCGACTCGCGAAGCTCCGATCAACGCACTGGTCACTTCCGGATTCCGAAGCACCCAAGCCAGCGCCATCTGCGCAAGCGACTGACCACGCGCAAGGGCGATTTCATTCAAACCGCGCAACTGCACGTTAAGCGATTCATTGCTTATTTGCTTGCGCAAGTAAGGCAAAGCATCGGCACTCTGTGTTGCGCGTGAACCTTCGGGAATCCCGTTGAGATATTTATCCGTGAGCAGCCCGCTGGCAAGTGGAGAAAAAGCAATGATTCCAAATTTATGTTTTCTAGCAACCGGGATAAGGTCGGTTTCAATTGTCCGTTCCAGCATGTGGTAGCGAGGTTGATGGATGACAAGCGGCGACCAACCACGGACATCCACCAGCGAACAAGCTTGGTCAGTCAGCTGGCCAGGATAATTAGAAACACCCGCGTAAAGCGCCTTGCCGCTGCGAACGATATCATTGAGCGCACCGATGGATTCTTCAAGTGGCGTCTCCGGATCGGGGCGGTGATGATAAAAAATATCCACATAGTCAAGGCCAAGACGTTGGAGTGACTGATCGAGCGAGGAGATGAGATATTTGCGTGAACCCCATTCACCGTAAGGCCCCGGCCACATAAGATAACCTGCCTTGGATGAAACGATCAGTTCGTCGCGTGGCATTTCCTTGAGAATCTTGCCAACGAGTCTTTCGGCATTGCCCGGCGGTTTGCCGTAGTTGTTCGCAAAATCAAAATGCGTGATACCCAGGTCAAACGCCCGGAATACGCAATCCCGTACCGCGTCCTCCCCGCGATAGCCGCCAAAAGTTTCCCATGCTCCAAGGGAGATGGCTGGCAATTTTAATCCCCATTTACCGCACTTGCGGTAGATCATTTTGTCGTAACGTTGGTTAGAACATTTATGCATAAAACAATAAGGAACAAAAAATCTCTAACGACCCACCTCCACCCGTGCGGGGGGACCTGCCACACAGAGGCTTTCCAGTCGCAGTTCCTGGCCTGGCGCCAGATCCGGGATTATCTCGATACGATGAACGCTGGCAGCGAGATTCTGCGCAATCGTCTCGATGTAACGCCAGTTTCCATGCTGCCCCAAGCTGCCAACATCCACTGACTTGATTTCCTTGCCGTCGAGCAGGACTCGATACTTGCCGGAGTGCATGGTGGTTTCGCCAAAGAAAAGAAGATCGCGGCCCGCTACCGTCAACACCAGCGGCTTGGGTGACGGTGTGTCCTCTTTGGCCCTGCTGGCAATGACCACGGAATCCATCCAGCGCGAGGGCGTGAAATCAAAGGCAATGGCGGAGCGAACAGGCTTCCCCACCCGCCAGCCTGGAGGCAATTTTTCCAGGGAGGCCAACTTGAAGCGATTGATCGTCATGTAAGTATCGGCATTGAGCATCGCGGGCGGAATTCGACATTGCGTGTTTTGCGTGATGGCATTCTGCAAGCCATTCCAGACCGCTTCCGCATAGAGCGCGTAACCCTGGTCTCCTGGATGGGTCACATCTGGCGGGGCGTCCCATAGCTCATCCGGCGTGGCCCTGCCCTCTGCCACGCGAGCTTTGACCAATGCCACCACATCGGCCACTGCTAGTCCGTATGCTTGAGCGATCTCTTTATGTTTGGCATCCAGCGGACGCGCCGGTGGATTTGGCAGCACATCCTTTTTTGCCGGAAGAATAACTTGCACGACGGGCACGTCAGCTTGAACCATCCTTCGCACCAGAGACTCATACGAAGCCAGGCGGTCCGAATCGGGCGGGGTGTACGGGCCATCATTGATGGTGAACTCGAGAAAAACCAGATCGGGTTTGTGGGCCAGAACGTCTCGCTCCAGTCGAAACGCTCCTAACTGCGAACCAACCCCGCCGATGGATGCATCCCAAAACTCAAAATGCGCCGCCGGGTAAGTCTTTTGCAGGCGCGCCGATATCAGCGCGCGATAGGACGTTCGCGTCGGATCGGTGGCTTGAGCGCCCCAGGTCAAGCTGCCGCCGAAAAAGACCACGCTCAGTTGAGCTCCTTTTTTGGCGTTTTCATCAAACTTGGCAAACGTATTTGTGAGGATTGAGGCCGTTGCCTCGGAGCAGAAGCAGCCCACCGTAAGACTCAGCAGGATTAAAAATGTTCCTGTTTTCATTTTTTGTTCATTCGATTGGCGCATCGGACCTGGCTAATTTGTGGCTGGCATAATTTGGAGCTCACGCGTGCTGCGGACGAGATCCCCGTGCTGGCCAGGTAACTCCGCCTCGAGTATGCAGGAACCAGCCAGTTCCGGCCAGATGAGATCGAAATTCAAAGTGGTCTTTCCCAATGCATCCATGTGACCGGCATGCTTTAGGCTGACCAGAACGCGATTGTGCTGCTTGACTCTCAAGGTGACCGGCCCGTCCCAAGGCTGGTCAAGGTCGTTGATCAGCATCACCGAAAGTTGAGTCTTCTGCCCGCCGATGGCCTGCTCCGCCCAAAAAGCGAGGCTCAGACAGCCGGCTTTTTGGAAATGATAGGGGTGAACCTCGAAGGAATCGCCCGGCTCCTGCGGATAGGTGTAGCTGTTATCCCAGGGGCGGCCAGAAAGGTCCAAAGCCCGTACTTGGCGGATGGCCGGGCCGGTCTCGGTGCCGCTGGTTTCGTTGCTCGCATCCCAGATCACAACGCAAGGATGGTTCCAGCGTTCCTCCATCCATTCTGTGAATTCTGTCGCCAATTCATCGCGCTTCGATTCTTTGGGCCATTTGCTCCAGCCAGCGTGGCCAAACCACAAGGGAAACTCATCCTGAACAAGGATCCCCTCCTCGTCCGCAATGCGATACCATTCTTCCGGAGGAAAACCGATGCAGTTTCGCAGGCAGTTCCAATGCATGTCCTTTATCCGCTGGAAAAGCAGGTGTACCCACTTTTCATCCCACGGCAAAGCGCGGCACTCGCTATCCTCGAAGAAGCGATAAAGGGAAATGTTGCTGCCGCGCATGAAGTAAGCTTTGCCGTTCAGCAAGGCGCGGCCGCTGGCGGGATCGAACCTGAAGTCCCGCATGCCGAATCGGTTGGTGCAGGAGTCCGCACCGTCTTCCACTTCGAGGGTATATAAAAACGGAGTCTCTGGAGACCACAGTTGACAACGGGCGATGGGAATCACCACGTCCAGAACTTTCTCGGTTCCACCAGCCAGATAATCCGGCTTTACTTCCAATGCGCCAGCCGTTCGGCCCGACTTCGTTTCGCGGACCGTAAATCGCATCGTGAACCTGACGGCGGATGTGCCCGGGTTGCGGAGTCGAGCCTGGACGCGAACCTGCTTGGCTTGAATGTCCGGCGCGGCCTGCACGTTTACGATATGAGGCGAACCGGACAATATGAGCTCGACGGTGTCGAAAATCCCAGGAATATATCGCTCCTTCTCAAAATCGAAGTCCGACGGAATAGGTCCGCCCACACTATCCCGGTCAGCACCCACACGGATGAACAACTCATTGTCACCGGTCTTCAGAGCCTTGGTGGCATCAAAGTATCCCGGTGTGAAGCAGGGCAGATGATCCCCCAGCGGCTGACCATTAAGAATGACTCGCGTGCCGAACATCGCCTTTTGGATTTTGAGCGTAGCCACCGCCGGCACCAGACCGTCCAAATGAAAGGTGCGCCGATACCAAAACGCATCGCGTCGCGGATCCTTCTGTGGGAGGCTAGGGCGGTCCGCGACTTTTGGACCCGGCTCGATAAAGGCCGGTTGCGCCAGCGAGACCAAACCCGGCACGGGCACCGTGTGGTCGAACGCGGCAGGAACTCCGTCCATCTTTCCTTCGGCAATCTGCCACAGCCCATTCAAAGCGAGGATGCGCCGGCAACCGCCGAGAGCATCTGAACTTCCATAGGCGCACAGACCAAGAAACAGCATGCCAAATAGGAAAAGCATCTGGCGGATCTGGACAAAAAAGCTCATCCCATTGCCCCAAGGCAATCCAGGCATCCCATCACCAAACCCAGCAGTCAGCGCGACGGAGAGCAGAATTCGTTTTAGCATGCGGATTAGGAAAGTGATTGAATTTGTGTCGCTGTTGATCCTTACTCATAAACCTCCAGTGGGGCTGCATCACTCCATTTGGATATTCAAGACCGCCTTGGTAAAGGGTCGTTCCAGCATCACCTGCTCCCACCGCTCATCCGCCCGTTTCCGAATGTTACCCCAAATCTCCTCGCCATTCCACCGGATGGAAGGGTGCGTTGAATCATGCGGATAGGGCTGCGACTTGACCAAGCCTGGCACCGGAACTCGAAAATAACCCTGCCGTTGCCGGTCGGTCTCGACCGTCAGAGTGACGTTTTTTTTCTCTGATTGATATAAATAGGTGTATTTCAAATACCCGCCGTCCGGCAGTGTCACCTCGATAGTCGCGGGCTGGTCCGCCCAACTCGCCGGCATCGCCGGCCAGAGGTTGACTTCGTTGAAACCAAACCCGGCGGGGGTGATGCCAAATAACCCCTCGATTATGGCGCTCAAATGTCCGGCGGCGGAGATGCCGTAGCGGGCGCGACCGCTGCCGATTCCGCCCTTGAGCGTGTACCATTCCATGCAACCGCCCTCTCTGGCAATGGCGTCGCTGCGCTGCTTGACGGAGGCATAGACCGCATCCAGCATGTCATACTTGGACCACGCGCGAACACAATTGTAATACGATTCCTCCCAACAACCGCCAGGAATGAACCCTTGAAGCGGAAAATCGGGGCAGGCCCAATAATAAATGGGATAAGTAAGTGGCATCGGAAAAACACCGTTATCCATCAGGACGTGCCGGGCGTATTCGGCAACCTTAAGACCGCGCGAGTCGTTACCGGCAATAAAAGCCGCATAGTACGGCGTGGCATCCAGTTCGCGGGTGCTCTCATCAATGCCATTGCCGCTGTGATACCATTTTCCTTCCCCGGCCCGGCAGAGGAGATAGTAGTAGCCGGCGTCGTGATCATATGCCTGGGTTTCTATGGCCTGGTGCATCTGGGCCGCCTTGGCCTGAAGCCAGCCCGTTTCAGGCAGGCGGTGCGCTGCCCCGTAATCGGCCATCAGTTGCAGCCACTCGCACACTTCCATGCTGGCCACAACGACCACGTCCCTCCCCGCTTGGTAGCAGATAAAACCATGCTCGGGCTCGCCGACTAAGTAACCCCAGAGCCGGTTTTGCAGTCGTCGGCCATTCTCAATCAGGCCGCGATCGTGCGGGTCGTACTCGGCGAGGGACGCTTTGACGATGGTGAGCAGACGACCCCAACTGTTGGTGACAAACCAATTCCGGTCAGAGTAACGGAGATATTCGGAAAAATGTTTCGCCACTTGTCCAATGTGAATCGCGCTCTGCAAACGGGTGTGATCCCAGATCAGATGCCCGTCCTGGTCATGCTCGTCAAAGAAAATGCGTTTGCCCATTTCCGACATCAGTCCGGGATCGTCTCCCCATAGGTAGGCGGCGCACTTCGGGCCGAAATGAAAATCCCGGGGGTCGTAACTCGCCGAAGGATTATTCGTGCCGTCGGCGACCGACAACCAGCCGTCCTTCTGAAAGTGTTGATATGCTTTCCGGCGCATATCAACGGTTAATTTAGCGGCCAGATAAAATGAATCCATAATGGTTTTGTCGGGAACCGAGATGGCCACCCGTCGGCTGATCCGGAAATCCGGCGCTTGGTTTAGGGTTCCCACGTGCTCGCTCAGCGCTGCTGAGACCTCTTGGGCCTGCTGTTGAAAAACCACGCTGAATGCCAATACTGCCGTGGCGAGGACGACAATTGAATTTTTGATCATTTGTTTGAAAATCTTCACATGATCACGAGCAACTTTTCAGATGTTGATTCATGTGGAATATGCCAGCCATTCTCCGCAACTTCACCCCGCGCGCAATATGACAAATGTCAGACACCGCGTTTCATCCATCGGCATTTATTCTCAGTTCGACCGGCTCGCTGCTTAAGTTCACTCGTGGAATTGTCAGCAGATTAGCGGCGTCTGGGGTCATCTGCCCTGATTCCAACACCTTGCCCGCGCGCGTCAATTTCCAGGAATAGATCGAGCGCGGACGCACCCTGAACTGCTGTGCGCGGCGAGGCGTCACATCCGCCACGGCGTCATTGGGCATCCTCAAGAGTGAACCCTTGATGGCCGGATGAGCGATCCAGAGTTGGAAGGCAAGATCAGAAGTTGAGTCTTGCAGGCATTTCCAGCGGAAATAAGCGTTAATCTGCCCAGAATCATCGTAATCCGCCGGGGCATTCAGCCAGGGCGCCCGCTGGTCCGAAGAGGCATGGGTGAAGACAGGATACGCTTCGTTCTTACGAACCTCCAGCCAGGGGTAGGCCAGCGCGACTTCACAGACTGGTTGCTTGGCGATGAGAGAGGCAAAGGTGGCGTGACCGAATGTTCCCCAACTGAGCACCAGAGGCAGATGCCCGGCTTGCGCTGCCTGCACGAGGGCGGGCTGAGTCGTGGCCCACACGTCCGACTGCGACGAAAAATCGACCACGATAGGAGGATCCGGCAAGCCAACGCCAGCTGCTTGCTTGATCCAGGCGTCGCGCTCGGTTTGGGGAGCGTCCACCGCCGGCGACGAGGCAAATCCACCCATCCGATACGCAGCGTATCCGGTTCCGGCCGGCACAGTCACCCGTACTGCCGCAAAAATATCGCCGTGAGGCATGCCGATGCCCAGCGCTCCGCATCCGCCCATGGACACACCGCAAAGATAAATCCGGTTGCGGTCTATTTTATAGTGCGTGACCACCCATTCAATGGTGTCCAGCACCCGCAGTTCCGCAGGCGCGGGCGCGTTGAAGTGCTTCGCATAGTTTACGCTCTGGCGCACTTGGCTCCACCCCCACCATTCGGCATTCATCGAATTGAGATAAAGTGCGTAAACATCGTCCGGCGGATTTGTCATCGCCGTCGGCGGGTCGTCGGCGGCCTCGGTTTTCCGTCCAAGACAAGCAAATCCAAGATAGTCATAGGCAGTTCGATTGGCCGAATGTAATACCACGCAAAGCGGCCCTTCCTTGCGTAGCACCTTCGGGGCGACCACATAAAAGCTATTGTGGTTCTGCTGCTTGGGGCCGGTTTCCTCCCCCTCGGGATAGCCCCATTCGCTGTTGGCGTTGGTCCCATAGCCCCACTGCTCGCGCGCACCATGAACATACCTCTCAATGGTTCGGCCATCGAGAGTCCGCGTCGTTTTATTTCTGACATCAATCGTCGGCGGCCATTCTGCAAACAAACGACCATTCGAGAAGTGGTCGCCCACTAAGCTGCCTAGCACTTCCGCCGCCACGGGAGTGGTCTGAGAAAACTGCAAACCTTTGCTTTTCGCGTCCCTCGTCGCGTACTTGCCGATCCCCGGATCGGATTGATCACCGTCAACGATGGTTGGACCGGCTAACGCCAAACCGATCAATCCAAGCCAGAGGGGCCTGAGAACTGACATCCCTTTCTTCATGTTGGATCTCTTGTTACACTCGATTCATGTGAGACACACCACATATTCTCCGTGGGATTCACACGCTTGCAATATGACGAATGTCAGACACCCTGATGTAGATTCTGCGTTGACGTTTGTCTGTGTCGGGCCATAATCAAATGCATGAATTCTACTCAAGACGAACAGCCGGCTCAACCAAAACAGGCAGAGCGCCACTAAGCGACTGTAGGCAGGAAGGCCATCAACAACCAATGCACCGCGCTGCTGCCAGGTTAAAGCGATTCTTTTTCTGTTCATGTAGTCTGGCTTTTATTCTCATTCCTCCTGCTGGTTTCCCGCAGGAGGAACCCGCGGCGCTGGTGAACCCTTTCGTTGGCACGGGCCTTTCCCGCCTCCATGATCATGGCAAGACCGTCCCGGGTGCGGCCAGGCCCTTTGGACTATTGTACTGGGGTCCAGACACTGTGGACGAGGCCTATTACGTCTATGACAAACCAGTCACTCGAGGTTTCAGCATCACTCACATCAGCGGGCCGGGCTGCGGATTGTTCGGCGATGTGCCCATTTTTCCGATGATGGGCCTGCCGGAGACGTCTCCTGCCACGAATGTCTATACGGCAAGTTTCAGCCACACGCGGGAACGCGCTGAACCGGGATATTACGAGGTGACCTTGGACTCGGGCATCGTGGTCCGGCTCGCCGCCAACGTGCGATCCGGAATCGCCGAATTTCATTTCCCAAACAGCACGGCCAGTCACACACTGCTGATTGATCTTACCCATAATTTAAGCCGCGAAATAGACCAGACGGAAATCCAGTTTAGCAACCGTTTGGTCACCGGCTCGGTCGCGAGCGGTGGACTTTGTTCGCACGATATCCACTATCGAGTGTATTTTGCGATGGAAACCGCTCCATTAGCCGAAACTTGCGGCACCTTCGATGACACCGGCTTGGCTCCGGGCAGCCACGCGGCTCATGGGCTGCACGCAGGCGGCTATTTGAGCTTCGGCGCCTCGGTGCATACCGTCACATTGAAAACAGGAATTTCTTTCGTAAGCGCGGCCAACGCCGAGGCTAATTTACGAAGCGAGGTCGGCCATCAAAATTTAGACGAGGTCCGGCGCGAGGCGCTGGCGGCTTGGAATAACGCCCTGGGAAAAATAAAAGTGTCCGGTGGCACGGAGGAGGATCGCAAAGTATTTTACACAGCCCTATATCATTCTTTTTTACATCCTTCCGTCTTCAGCGATGCCAACGGCGAATACATGGGGTTCGATGACAAGGTTCATCTTGCACCGGCACGCGTGCAATATGCAAACTTTTCCGGCTGGGATATTTACCGCTGCCAAGTGCAGTTGCTCGCGATGCTTTTCCCGAAAGAGGCGGGGGATATGGCTCAATCCCTGGTCGTGGACGCCGAACAGGGAGGCGGTTTGCCGATCTGGCCAGCCGCAAATGCTGAAGCCGCTGCGATGGTCGGCGATCCTGCGGATTGCATCCTGGCCAGCATGTATGCCTTTGGCGCGCGCGGGTTTGATGTCAAAGCCGCGCTTGCGGACATGCTGCGCGGGGCGAACGACCCTCAGGCGCATTCGCGCAAGTTTCCTGAGCGCCCGCACTTGGGGCAATATATTAGTCAAGGATATGTGCCCGAACAAGGAAAAGGCTATGGTGCGGCATCAATAACTCTTGAGTATCAGAATGCAGACTTCGCCATCTCTCGATTGGCTGCGGCCGTAGGCGACACCATAACGGCGCAAATCTTTCTCGACCGGTCGGCCAAGTGGCGCAAACTCTTCGATTCCGAAACACGCTACCTCCGTCCGCGGGGCAAGGATGGCGCCTTTCTGACCGGCTTTACTCCCAGCAATCAGGCTGGATTCGTGGAAGGCAACTCGGCGCAATATACATGGATGATTCCGTACGACCTGGCAGGCGTTATCACGGGAGTCGGCGGATCTGAAGCGGCGAGGATCCGCTTGGACAATTACTTTAGTCAATATTATGACGATACGTTGAAAAATGGGCCTTACTTTGCCATTGCGAACGAACCGAGCTTTGGAAACCCGTGGATTTATAATTGGACGGGGCATCCGTGGCGGACGCAAGAAGTCGTGCGCAAGACACTTCGGGACCTCTTCTCCTCCCGACCGGAAGGCCTTCCCGGCAACGATGATCTGGGTGCAACCTCGGCCTGGGCAGTATTGGCGCTACTCGGTTTATATCCTGAGATCCCGGGCGTGGGCGGCATGACACTGAATAGTCCGACCTTCCCTAGAGCAACGATCCAACTCGGGCAACATGAGATGCGAATCACAGCCAAGGGGGCGCCTTCAAAGCTCTATGTGAAGAGTGTCGAACTGGACGGCGAACCGGTGCGGAACTGGTGGATCAACTGGGAGCAGTTCTCCAAGGCATCAAACTTGGAATTCTCGCTCAGCCCGGAGCCAAATCGTGATCCCGGCGAGTCACCACCCTCCTTTGCGCCCGCGGCAAAGTGACGGCAAGCTGAAATATTGGGCATACATCAAAACATTATCAATATTAATATACCGGCAAGAATATGAAGACACCGACAACTACGAAATTCCTGGTCGCCATAATCCTTGCGGCGGCAACTCTGACCTATTCGACCTGGGCGCAACCAGCTTCCGGCCGCCGGCAACAAGCCCCGCAGGTGATTTCTCCCGAAGTTTTGACCAACCGCCATATCATATTTCGCCTCTTCGCACCCTATGCTCAAAGTGTTCGCTTGTCGGCCAATGACACCCTGCCCAGAATGGAGATGACGAAAGGGACCAATGGCGTTTGGGAGGTCGAGATTGGTCCGGTTGACCCCGGGGCCTACCGTTACACGTTCAACATGGATGGCGTTTCGGTGGTTGACCCCCGCAATCCCTCCACTAGTGAGTCCAACGATAACGTGTGGAGTCTAGTCAACGTGGCGGGCGCGGATTTCATGGACACCAAAGCCGTACCCCATGGTGCTGTGTCAACCATCATTTATTACTCAGCCACCCTGCAACAGTTCCGTCGCATGCACATCTACACGCCTCCGGGCTATGGACTGGGCAAGGGCAAGTTCCCGGTCCTCTACCTTTTGCACGGTTCAGGTGACTGCGACGATTCGTGGACATCCGTCGGCCGCGCTGGTTTCATTTTGGACAACCTGATCGCTGCTAAAAAAGCCAAACCGATGGTGGTGGTGATGCCTGCGGGACACACACGCGCTTCGGGCATCAAGTCACGCGACGGCAAGCCCGGCGAAACGGCAACGACTCGGCCGCGGGGGAATGACTTTGTGGACGACTTCCTGAACGACATCCTGCCATATGCCGAGAAGAATTATCGCGTTTATACGGATCGCCAGCATCGCGCCATCGCCGGTCTCTCGATGGGAGGCGAACAGTCGCTGAACCTCGCGCTTCCTAACCTTGAGAAATTTGGCTATGTGGGCGTCTATAGCGCAGGTATCTTTGGCATTCTTGATGGGGCTCAAGGCGCGAGCAACCCGAGTTGGGAAGAACAACACAAGGATACGCTGGACGACGCCAGGCTAAAAAAGGGGCTCAAACTTCTTTGGTTCAGCACGGGAAAGGATGACAGCTTGATGAGCACCTCCCGTGCGACCGTGGAAATGCTAAGAAAACATGGCTTTGAGCCCGTTCTCAATGAAACATCTGGTGGACACACCTGGATCAATTGGCGCAATTACCTCAACGAGTTCGCGCCTCTTTTGTTCCAATGAGGCGGTGGCAACCAGATCCGAGCCGCCCAGTGGCTTAACCAATAGAATGCTACTGGCAACCGAGAAAGATGGTGAGCTTCGCCCTCCGTTGCCGCCCTGCAATTCAGCAAGTCTGTGTGAATCCCTGAGCGCCAGACTGCCACTCAACGGAACGCGCCAACAGGAATGTTCCAACTCCCGCTTTCTCGGTTATCTGTGCAAGAAAAAAAATCAACACAGACGCAACATCTGACGTTGGTCAGGTTGCGCGGCGCAGGCATTTCATGCAACACATATTCTAAAAACTCGTCCTCGAAAACAAATGTACAACCATTTGGAACACTCCCGGCTTTTAAGCTATCCTGATATGTGCCGGCTTGCCACCAGACAAGAATGACAATATTCCAGTGGCATTCACTCATTTGGCTAGCCGCCTTGACCGGCGCCCTTGGAAACTCCCCTCAAGCAGGAGCGGCGATTGTGCCTGGCTCGAAAAATCTTGGTTCCATATGGTTTATCGGTGATTCGATAACCCAAGGCAATTCCGATAACGATCCCCACGGTTATACGGTGCGCTCGACTCTTTACAACTATTTGAGCGCGGCAGGTTAATTGAACCATGTCGGCAAGAACCAAACTGCAGGATTGCCAGCGTCAGAACGGCGGAACCGCCGGCACCGAGGCTGTCGGATGCACGGCGATTCGAACTTCAGCGGACTTCAGCCCGTCGGCCTGGGCCTTCAGAGTAATTGGTCCCGATTGGTCGCGCTGCGACTGGACGATGACTTGCGCCAGACCATTGAACAGGCGGCGGTGATTGCCCTTTTCCGGTTCATGTGAAGTATTGTCGCCGTTGCCTTGGCCGATGATCGCACCCGGCCCGGAGATCGCAAACGTCACCGGCAGATTGGCGGTTGGCACTTCGCGGCCTTGTGCGTCCACGGCGCAAACCGTAATGGGCTGGGCGTCCGCGCCATCGCCCGCCAGCGATTCGCGGTCGGGCATTAGTTTTAGTGCAACCGGCTCGCCAGTGGTTTGAACCTTTGCGCGCGCGATTTCTTTTCCATCTTTTCTTGCTACCGCCTCGAGCTTGCCGGGCGCGTAAGGTACTTCCCATTCGCCGCCCACCAGCTTGTCCACGGATTTTTCACCGAGCGATTTCCCGTTGAGGAGTAATTCCACCTTCTCGACATTGCTCATGACCATGACCTTGATAGGCTGGCCTTCGCGCCCCGGCCAGTTCCAGTGCGGGACCAGTTGCAGCACCGGACGATTGTCAATCCACGCCGCCTGGTGCATGTAATACGCAGCCTTGGGAAAGCCGCAGGTGTCCATGATCCCGAAGACCGAGCTGACGGATGGCCAGGAAAATTTCTGCGGCTCGCCGCGATAATCAAATCCCGTCCAGACAAAACCGCCGGCAACGAATGGCCGCGCGGCGATGGCCTGCCAGGTCTTCCGATGCGTGTGACCCCACTCCGTGGCCACCACATCCGCCGAATCGGCGAAACTCGAATTCGTGTCGTTCGCATACACTCCGCGGGTCATCCAAGCTGACGTGTCCTCGGAACTCGTCATCGGTTTGCCGGGATGTTTCTTATGGAACTCATCGTAGCTGTCTTGCTGATAGTTGAAGCCAACGACATCCACCGCCAGGGAAACATTCACGGGCGAGTTCATCCCATGATTCATCGCCGCCGTGACCGGGCGTGTGGTGTCCAACCGCTTCACCACCGCCACCATTCGCCGCACCATTTCGTACCCCTGCTCCGTCGCCTGCATCGGTTCTTCATTGAACACCGACCAGAGGATGATGCTGGGATGATTGCGGTCGCGGCGCACCATCCATTCCAACTGGCGGACATAGTCCGGGGAGACATTGAACTCCCGGTTCTCGTCCATCACCAGCATGCCCAAGCGGTCGCAGGCGTCGAGAAACTCCCGCGCCGGCGGATTATGCGCGCAGCGATAGGCGTTGCTACCCAATTCCTTCAAACGGCGGATACGAAAATCCCAGATGGAATCTGGCACGGCGACGCCGACGCCCGCCGCGTCTTGATGGTTGCAGGTGCCTTTGATTTTTAACGGCTGATCGTTCAGAAAAAATCCCTTGTCGGGGTCGAAGCGCACGGTGCGGAAACCGCAGGCGTTCGTCACTGCGTCCCCCATCTTCCCGTCGCGCACGACAGCCGTGCAAACCTGATACAACACCGGCTCGTCCACCGACCACAACTTCGGCTTGGAAACGGAAATTGAGAGCTCCGCCACCGCCTGCTCCAGGGGACCGACGGTGGCGGATGTTTTCTTGTGTGCTACTTCTTTGCCATTGGGATCAAGCAGGGTCACGACGACTTCGGCTTTGGCGGCGTCAGCACCTGAGTTTTCCAGCGTGGCCTCGACGGGTAAAGTCCATGAGCCGCTGGCTTTCCTGACCGGGTTTGCATAAACGCCGTCGGTAATGAGATGAACCGGATTTTGTTTCACCAGCCAGGTATGCCGGTAAATGCCCGCGCCTTCATACCACCAGCCTTCCATGTCGTTGGCGTCCACGCGCACCGCGATTGTGTTGGTATGGCCGTCGTATTGCGCCAGCGGCGTGATGTCCACATAGAACGACGAGTAGCCGCACCAGTTGCGGGCGACCACCGTGCCGTTGAACCACACCGTGCAATGTGTGGCGACGCCGTCGAATTGGATTTCCAAGTGCCGGCCACGATCCGGCGCCTCCAGCTTGAACTGCCGCCGATACCAGCCGATGCCGCGGGCCCGATAACCTTGCGCCTCATTTTCCTTGGGATCGAAAGAACTTTCCAGCGCCCAGTCGTGCGGCAGGTCAAGCCGCCGCCAGTCGATGTCGCTGTATTCTGCCGCGGCGGCGCTCCAAGCCTTGCCGGCCTTCGCACTTTGATAGGATTCGCTCTGGGTTTTGAGCACCGGCATAGGAATATCGCCGAGGTGGAACCGCCAGCCTTGGTCAAGGGACAGTCTTTCGCGCGAAGCTGCTCCAGCCCTCGCCCGCCCCACCAGACAACTTCCGGCGAGCAAAGCGAGCGCCACGAAAGCAATTCTCGCGATTAATAATTTCACCTCGGTTGTGACAGGAGTGTTCATGGCTGTTTTTTTGATTTTGTCTGGATTGTTTTTCGCTTCAACTGGTCATTTTTCAAGCAAGTAGTCGGCGTCCTTTTCGGGGGTGGCGCTGCACGCGCCGAGATGGATGCAGACGGTGGATTTGGGCACCACGCCAGCCTTCACATGCTTCAGAAAATCGTCCGGGGAGAGAATGTCCTCGAAACAGAGTCCAACCAGATTGCTCCATTTTTCATCGGTGCCAAGTGTGTCAACCAGCAACAGGTTTTCATGCCCGCGCCGGTTGAGTTCGGCCACGACATTTCGCCCAATAAAGCCGGCCGCGCCGGTAACGATGAAAAGGTCGCTCATAGGTTAATCATGATTTCCGCAAACGCGTGGCATTTGCCAGCGACCTGGAGACTGTCGCGATAGGCGCGGGCTGCGATTGCAGTCATGATTTTCGAAGCAATGTCAGTCATAATTTTGGTTTGAGGTGAACGGTTTCACAAGCCCAGGATCGGCAGCAGCCGATCCATTTGTGAGAAATCAGGGACGACAAGGTCGGCTCCCGCACGGATCAGGCGCGAGCGCTTGGCATGGTCGATGCCGTGGCGACAAAGCTCATTGCTGGCCACACCCAATCGGAGTGCGCCGTGCCTGCCGCCTTCGCGAAGTTCCACTGGGCCGTCGCCGACGACGAGCAACTCGGCACCGCCCATGCCGCCGGTTTGGATGATCCGTTCGACGACCACGCGCTTGGCCTCGAATTTGATATCGCCAACCGCCCCGTGAATCCCGCCCTGGAAAAAATGGTCGTAGCCCATGACGGCGGCCTCAGCCTTGAGGTCAGCCTCGTCAGTGCCGCTCGCGAGATAGAGTTTCACCCCGGCGACGTTAAGTCTTTCAAGGAATTGACGGGCTCCTTTGATCTCGAAGTCACCGGGGTCAAGTTCACCGCGCTCAATCTTGTGAAGGCGCAAATGCACCATTTTAAGCAGGTCATGGTTATAAATTGCCTTGTAACCATGTTCGTCCAGCACCTGCGCCTTCGGGATATAACCATTTTCGCGGACCAGCCCAATCAGGCCCTGCATCTGTGCCAGCGTCTGCATGCCAGTGGTTTTGTCAATAAATGCCTGCACCTCATTCAAGATCCGCTGATATATGTCGCTGGGAACAGTTTTCAGGCGCTCCCCCAGAATAGCCCGAAGCATCATGGGTTCCATGATTTTCTCCCACCCTTGTCGCAGTGTGGAAAGCGTGCCGTCATGGTCGAAAATGGCATGGCGGATGCCGATTACAGGCTTTTCCCGAATCACCTCAATCTCGGTGTCGGTCAGGAAGCGCGCCAGCCGGGGACTGTCGGCTAATTCAGACTCATAAATGTAATCGGGGTTGGGACCGATTTCCCGCAGTTCAGCCGGGGTGGCGGTGCCCGTGGTGAATAATTTGCGAACCGTGACCGAGGCCGCGAGGTTGGCCAACCGTCCGGCCAATTCCACATCCGCGCAACAACCCAGCATCGCGGCCAAGGCCCCCACGACCGTGTCACCCGCGCCTACGGAATCAGTCTTGCCGACGATATGAATTCCCGGAACCTCATGCACCTGGCCAGCGTCGGCAATGATCAGGCCTTGCGCGCCTCGGGTCACGAAAACGGGCCGTTGGGTCCGGGCCGAAATGGCCAAAGCGTCGGCTTGGGCCTCGTCACGGCAGATTATGCGATTGCACGGATGATTCTTGCCAGTGAGTCGCGCTGCTTCGTGAGCGTTGAGCTTGAGCACCGCACCCGCGAAAGCGCCCGAATGATGTCGTGAGTCAACGAGAAAAAGCACCTTGGGGTGCCGCGCGATGATTTCATTGATGCCGATAATCATTCCGGGAGAAAGATACGAGGCAGCAAGTTGCTGATTGACGACAACGGCAGTGGATTTGCCAGCCGCTTCATCCAGCGCCGCGAGCAGCCGTGCTGCCTGCGGCGATGACAAATGATTGGCGACCCCAAAATCAAAGCGGTTCAGTTCCTGCCCATTCCAGCAGGGTTTGGCATAAACTGGAGTCTGCCAGGAATCGCCCGTTTGCAGCAATCCATCAGTGCGGATGCCGGCGGCTTTCAGCAAACGTATTAGTTCGGTTCCGAACATATCCTCACCCAACAGTCCAACGGAATACACTTCGTCCGCTCCGAGGGCTTTCAAGTTGGCGACCACATTGCCCGCTCCGCCAGGACTATAACGTTGCCCGCTCACCCGGCGAACCGGCAGGCCTGTCTCCAGGGAGTTTTCCGACTCGTCCGGCTCAACGGTCCAATAAGCATCAAGGCAATAATCCCCAAGGACGGCTACCCGCGCCTTGGCAGCAGAATCCAACGCTGTATTGAGCCAACTAATCACACTTTGCTGTCTTTTTTCTTGTGTCGCCGTCATATTCCTGCCATATAAACTTGCTGCTAAAAGTGGAGACATATTCGTTTACTGGAGTACGACTTCGCGCGCGACAAACGGGTTCTCGGTTGTAATCCAGACTGTGGGTTGATAAGAGTTCTTACCACCCTTGAGAGTGAGCGCCACCAGGTCCAGCTTTCGGCCAAGCATGGGCGGCGTGATCGGCAGGTAGTAGGTGTAGTTGCTTTGGCAATTCGTATCTACCTTATGCTCCCAAGTATTGCTGTCGAAGGAGGGAGCCCGGTCGGGGCAACCAATGGGTGCGCCGTCCAAGCGTGCGGCCACCCAGGCGCCGTTATTGCCATGTTCACCTTCCAAGGCGACGCACAAATAGCTGCCCGGCGCGGCTTCGTCGAGCGTGACGGTACCACTCCAGGCCGACTCGGCAATGCGGGCGGCGTAGGAATCGAAGAGGTTTGACGCACGCCAGAGTTCACGTGGAAGCAGCTTGCCATCGCGTATTCCATTGACTTCTGTCGGCGCCAGCGAACCGCGGTTGATCCGTACATAACGCACCACCTGGCCCCCAGGAACAATAATCGTGATTGTGCTATTAGTGACTAGAGTTTGGGCCTTGGTCCAGATCGCCAGGTCGCTCGAATACTCCGCCGGACCAGTGGTCGTTCCTTGGGCGACTCGAATGACCAACCGGTCCAATTGCGTGGGCGCCCCGAGATCAAGTCGCAGCTGCGCTGATGGGCTGACCGCCGCTCCGGTTCCGCTCCGGAAAGCGTCCGCGGTTGCCGCAAACGCCGTGTTGGTATCGCCGTCAAAGAGCAAATGGTCGCAACAGCCGCGAGAACAAAACAAGGATTGGGCAAAGAATGCATCCCGCGCCTTTTGCACCGCGGGGATTGAGGAGGGCCCGGATCGGCGTAGCGAACGCACTTCCAACGCATCGTTGTCGGCGGCAAAGCAGGTGGCTTCATAAAGCGCCTCGGCATCCGCGGGCACCGGGCACGCTTCCAGATTGATCAACTTGCGGTGCCAAGACTGGGCCAGTGGCCTGCCGGGAAATGCGACTTTGACCGGTTTGCCTTCGGCAAACTTTGCCAGAGGGCGACCGTCCATTGAAGCCTGGGAAAAAGTAAACCGTCCCGATTTCAAGCTCACTTCATCCGTCGTTCCCGGCAAACCTAAAAGCTGGATTCTTGCCGGCTTGCCCTGCACGTCGCAAACCACTTCAGCTTCACAGCCACTGACGCCTATCTCATTACAGGGCTTGCTGGTGGCCATGATCAGACACGAACGAAAGGGCTGCACTTCAACCGCTACCTTGGTCCCTCGCCGGAACCGCCCCAAAGCGCGTTCATGGGGATGAAATCGCCGCACCTCGATTTGGCCGGGTTTAGTCAAACCGATGGATTCATCCAGTTGTACTCGATAAGTAAGAGGATTCCAGGAGAGATTACGCAACGTGATGAACCTCGTGGACTGGTCTCCCCGCGCCACAGCGCAAGGCCCGTATTGCGATTCAGGCAATACCATCGCATTCACCAAAACATTCCCATAGCGCCGGTGCAAGTTAAACAGACGGGCCAGCTTGGGAAATTCATCGTCGCGCAAGAGCCAGGGATTGCCGTAAATCTCCGGGGCCAGAAGCAGGCTTCGGTTAAAAGCCTGTAAAACCAAGTCGTCGTCCCAATAATCCAGGCAAGATGACAGACACACGCCATGATCCTCCGTAAGCCGCTGCAATCTGGGTGTCAATCCGCGGCTGATGGCACCAGCCCGGTGGTGGGGTGCGGTAGCCCGGTTGGGCATGAAAACATCAATGTAAGTTTCCGCGCCCTCCCAAAGCCAGGTAGTCACGTACGGACGGGCTTTTCCCAGTTCCAAGCGATGATTGAGCACAATCAAATCTGGGCAGTATTGCCGGCATTCTTCGAGCGTTTGAATGACAGCCTCCTGTTTCTCAGGCCGCAGTGTGCCGCACACGCCGTCCCACTTGAAAAGCGCGAAGTGATAGGCCCGGCAGAGTGAAACCAAGAGGTCGTGCCTGGCCTGCTCCTCCTGCGGTGTATTGCCGTAACCGTCAGGACCTCCCCAGAGTCCCAAGCGGCAGCCGAGAGCTGCGGCGCTGTCCACGCTCGGCTGCCAGCCGCGTGGATAGGCGGCTTTGAATCGCGGCGTGTCCATCGTGGCATAGCTCCGGGCGCCATCGAGATTGCCCGCATCCCAGGCGTAAATATCGAGTTGCATTCCGTATTGTTCGCGCAACCATCTGAAAAAATTAAGATTTATAAGGGTCTGTTGCTCGGTGGAGCCCTCGTTGCTGTTATTGATCCAGGAAAAATATTCCGCGCGGGAAGGCGTTTGTTCCTCTGCGCCAGCATTTACTCGCTTGGTGGGCGCAGTGGCAGACTCAGCCGTTGCTTGCCCGACTTGATTCGGGCTCGTTGACAACAATTGGCCAGCGTTGGCGGTCATTGCGCCAAGACCCAACAACATTAGCGAGACTGTGATGAGAGTTGCGACAAACTTTCCCATAGCATAAGTAGCCTTCGAGGGTCGCTTCAATGCCTTATTTCTGCAAGATCCTTTGCACTCCAACAGAACCACTATCCAAATTGGTCGTCAAATTCTCTCCAGCGATGACGTGAACAGGCATGAACAGGGTGGAAAGGCCAAGCCCCGGCAGAAATGCTGGCCAGATCATGGACTACGGTCCACCTTAGCATAAGTTCCATTTTTCGAGGAAAGAAAAAGCCCCACCCTGGACAGGACGAGGCAGCCTCGGGCTTGGGTAATATTCAATCGGACTTTGTTCGCGTTGACCGGCGCAAACCGCGCAATGCTCTTGTGGCCGATGGTCGCCCCGCGCGCAACCGTCCGCCAATGGCCCTCTGTTTGCGCCTCAAAATTCCACGCCTCCACGCGCTGGCCAAGAGCGATATTCTCCTGCAGCATCACCTGATCAAATTGTTTTATCCCGTTGAGTTCCAATTCAATTGACCCGTTAGTGACATTGTCGTCAGTGGCCCAATAAGCGTGATTATCGAGAGCAAGAACATTTTCCGGGGCGTAGCGGTTGTCTCCGCCGCGCGTGTTCGAGGCCGTTACCTTCGCCCCCGAGGCTAAATCCGTTTTGAACGTGCCATCCAGATAACGACGCAAACCATTCAAACTAGCCACGTCGTTTTCGCAAATCAGCCCGCGACGGTCGGGCGGCATGTTAAGCAACAAGTTGCAGCCACGTCCGACCGAGTCATAGTAAATATTAACTAGCCCCTGTTGCGATTTAACCTGACTGTTCTCGTTGGCATGGTAGAACCAGCCTGGTCGGATAGACACATCGACTTCCGGAGGCACCCAGGAACTGCCGTCGGGCTGGCCCGCTGCGTAGTGCGCATCGTAAGTGGCGGTTCCAATGCCAACGTATAGTCCTTCGGGTTTGAGCGCCATCCAGTTGGTTTTATAACCGACTCCCTTTTCATTGCCCACCCAGCGAACGTCGGGGCCGGCATCGCTGAAAATAACAGCGTCCGGTTGGAGTGAGCGGACCAGATCGCGGGCGGCGGCCCAATCATAATAGGTAGCCGCGTCAATCTTTCTGGTTTCGCGAGCCCCCCCGTAAAAACCATCGCCGCCGTTGGCTCCATCCCACCAAACCTCGAAGATGGGCCCGTAGTTGCTGAGCAGCTCACGCAGTTGGTCCCGATAGTGAGCCGGATAAGCCGGGGTTGCGTAATCCGCACGGTTGCGATCCCACGGCGACAGATAGACGCCGAACTTCAGTCCGTACTCTCGGCACGCGTCAGACAGTTCTTTGACGACATCTCCGTGTCCATTTTTCCAAGGACTGTTCCTAACCGAATGTTTCGTATAGGCGCTGGGCCAAAGGCAAAAACCATCATGGTGTTTCGCGGTTATAATTAAGCCCTTCATGCCGGCGTCATGCGCAACGCGAGCCCATTGCCAGGCGTCCAGAGACGTTGGGTTGAAGACTGATTCATCCTCGTCGCCGTAGCCCCATTCTTTGTCCGTGAACGTGTTCACGGTAAAGTGGATAAAACCGTAAAACTCCAATTCATGCCAAGCGAGTTGGCGTGCCGACGGCACGACCCCGCACGGTGGCGGGGAGGGAGTTTCTCCCGCAAAGAGATTACTGACCAACAGGGCGCTCAGGCCCATGGCACAGATCGTCGCCTTTATATGTATTATCATTATTTGATCCCACGCGCATGTCCGCGTGATATTTCTTGCACCACCGGTCGCCGTGACCGAGCTGACACCGCAAGCAAAACAATCCTATGAAGGTCGCGAGCACGGGTGTGAGGCCCTGGTTAATTACCAACTGCCGCT
>Ga0302320_10006640_pt1 | contig 25630 bp, 17 predicted proteins | sample Bog_T0_3_FD_202130 | JGI IMG/M metagenome (GOLD analysis project Ga0302320, IMG submission 202130) | Peat permafrost microbial communities from Stordalen Mire near Abisko, Sweden - Bog_T0_3 | ecosystem: Environmental > Terrestrial > Soil > Wetlands > Peat | place: Sweden: Abisko, Stordalen Mire... | reverse complement strand
GGAATGGTATTGGCCCGCGAGCGTTTCGGTCACGATGCGGTTCGTGCGCAGCTCGATCTGCCGGATTTTTTTGAGAATCTCGCGGGGAATCATGCCGGGGAAAATGTTGAATGACGAATGATGAATGATGAATCCGCGCGACGGAAAAACTCGGCTTGCGCGAATAAATCAAAGGAGTAAATTGCCGCCATGAGTGCCACGCAAATCATGGAGCAAGTTGAAAAACTTCCGTTTGAAGAACAACGTGAAGTTTTCGAGCAACTCCGCGATAAATTTGAGGACGAACCTACGCCGGAACAACTCGCCGAGTTTGACCGTCGCGCGGAAGAACTGCGGCAGCATCCCGAACGCGGCATTCCGTGGGAAACAGTGCAGGCCGAACTCCACGAACGTCTTAAAAGCCGCAAGGCATGAAACGCGCAATCATCTTTGCGCCCCTTGCCCGCTTGGAATTTGAAAATGCGGCCGCGTGGTATGAAGCGCAACGTCCCGGCTTGGGTGAAGAATTCAGAGTCGAAGTCAACGCCACCCTCCGGCAAGTTTTGAAATTCCCTGAAAGATTTCGCCTCGCCTCGTCCTACACTCACAAAGTAGCTCTCAAAAGATTTCATAAATACAGCATTTCCTATTCGATTGAATTGGATGCCATCAATGTGGCTTCGGTTTTTCACGGTTCGCGCAATCCAGCGGAACTGCGGCGACGGCTGAAATGAAACGCCCGCGAGCGTTTCGGTCACGAGGCGGTTCGTGCGCAGTTCGATCTGCCGGATTTTTTTGAGAATTTCTCGCGGAATCATCGAAGATCAAAAGTGAATGGCAAACAACGCGCTTTATTGCCGGGCGTTTTACCGCTGGCGTATGAATAATTTCCGTCCGACTTCAACGAAAAGACTCGCCCGTTTGGACAAAACAAATCCCACATTGATGATGGCTCTTCTTCGTTCTTAAAAGGCTTTGTCTGCAAGTGTCCGCCCAAATCAAAATGAAAATCAGTGGCGAAAGTTTTGGGATGAACAACCACTTTCGATAGAAATTGACCATCAAGAACGTGACAACCACGATCTATCGCTTCATTTTTCGAGCGGGAACTGCAAATTTTCTTATTGGCTTGGCGAACTTCCCAATCCGAACAGAAAGTTGTGAGATGCCATTCTCCATAAACTTTTACCATTCGTTTTGGGAATTTTCTGCCCTTCTTGGCTGGCCAAACATTTTTCAAAACTTGGAGCTTTGGCTTTCCAAATTCTAACAGAATGCTCGGACCAAACCGTTGCCGCACCAGCCACGACGGTTTGCCGTAAACCTTTTTGAAAATTTGCTGCAAAAGTTTTTCGGACATAGCTCACGGCACGGGCAGTTCATCAAAGATTTTCTGGATGACCGTTTCGCTGGTTTTTTCCTCGGCCTCGGCTTCGTAGGTGATGGCCACGCGGTGGCGCAGCACATCCATCCCGATGCTTTTCACGTCCTGCGGCGTGACGTAGCCGCGGCCTTTCAGGAACGCGTAGGCCTTGGCCGCCAGCGTGAGCGCGATGGTCGCGCGCGGCGACGCGCCGAGCTGGATAAAATCTTTCACCGCGATCTTGTAATGATCCGGGTCGCGCGTGGCGCAGACGAGGTCCACGATGTAATCCTTCACCTTGTCGTCCACATAAATGTCGTTGATGACTTCGCGCGCCTTGAGGATTTGCTGCGGCGTGACGACGGCGCTGCATGTCGGCGTGCCGCTCGTTTTCGCCATCGTCTCCAGAATCTGCCGTTCTTCCGCGCGCGTCGGATAACCGATTTTTAATTTCAACATGAAACGATCCACCTGCGCCTCGGGCAGCGGATATGTTCCTTCCTGCTCAATCGGATTTTGCGTCGCCAAAACCAGAAATGGTTCCTCCAATTTGTAAGTCTGATCGCCGATGGTGACCTGCTTTTCCTGCATCGCTTCGAGCAACGCGCTTTGTACCTTGGCGGGCGCGCGGTTGATTTCGTCCGCGAGCACGAGATTCGCAAAGACGGGGCCTTTGCGCGTGCTGAAGCCGCCAGATTGCGGATTGTAAATCTGCGTGCCGATGACATCGGCGGGCAGCATGTCCGGCGTGAACTGCAGGCGCGAAAATTTCACGCTGATGCACGCCGCCATGGATTTCACGGCCAACGTTTTCGCCAGCCCCGGCACGCCTTCGAGCAGGACGTGGCCGTTGGCGAGCAGCCCGATGACGAGCCGCTCAGTCAGATAATTTTGCCCGACGATGACCTTGCCGAGTTCGTTAAACAGCGGATGCGTGAACGCGCCCGCGTCCTTCACCGCTTCGTTGATTGCAGAGATGCCTGTGTTCATTTGTGAATGTTTGTTACCGATGGACAGAATAATTTATTTTGCGTTCAAGAAATTTTCAAGCGCCGGGCAAAACTTCAACCTGCTTCACCGGCAGCCAGCCAGTTTTCCCCGAACCGTCGGCGACTTGCAGCCAGTCATCGCGACGATCCAAAACGGAAAGCTCTGCGCCGTCGTGAATGGCAAACACATTCTGCGCATCGTCGAACGGCCCGCTGCGCGCCGTCGCAACGGCGGAAATGACGACGCCCGTCTGCCTTGAAAAATGGCTCACAGCTTGAACGCCCAGAATGGTGCCGGAAAAAATCGTCAGCGCGGCAACAATCCAAGTAACGCTTTTTAATTTTTTAGCGAGCGCAGGACGAATTTGTTTCGCCGCGAGCAACAGAAATGTCAGCCAGAATGCAATCGTCGCAAAAACCGTCCATTCGTTCAGCGAAAGGTTGCCGAGCCAGCTTTGCCAGAAACTTTCGCGAACCGTCGCGCCCTGGACTTGATTGCGAACGAACGCAAGATTCGCGCGAATTTCCGATTCGCGCGGTGCCAGCAATTCCGCGCGGCGAAACGCGGCAATCGCCTTGCCCAGATTTCCCGCTTTGAATTCCGCGTTACCGTAATTGAAAAGAAGATTCGGGGAGGCCGCGCCAGACGTGAGAATTTGTCCGTAAGCATTCGCGGCTTCCGCGAATTTTCCTTCAGCATAAAGTTTGTTTGCCGCCGAAAAATCCGTTGCGACATCCGCCGCGAAAATGTTTCCGGTCAAAGTCAGCGCAAGCACCAAGATGCCAAAGCGCCGGAGGGCCGCCGAACTCCAAGACACTCCGCGCGAAAAGACCGCGGGCAGGAACGCGCCAGCGTCTTGGAGTGCGGCGGCCCTCCGCCGCTGCGCACTGCGGCGAACGAAATGTGACAAGAAGTTTTTCATGCTTTCACCTCCTGCAATTCGCGGACGGCTTTTTCAAATTGCGCGGCGACGGAATTCAGTTCGCTGGTGCCGCGCACGGGCGCGTAGCGCGCCTGGTTGCAAAGCTGGAACAATTCGCGCAAATCGTGGCGCGTGGTTTCGTTCGCGCCGCGCATAATGGAATTTTCTTCGACGACATTTTCGGTGATTGCGGTTGCGGGACAATCGAGCCGCTCGCCAAGCTGTTCCTGCAACAAGCGAAACAGCAGCGCGAAAAATTCCTCGGATTTATTTTCAGCGGCGAATATTTGCAAATCGGCGATTCCGGTTTGAACCAATTTTTCCACGGCGATTTTCCGGCGCAGGCGCGGATTGTTCGCGAGTTTGTCTGCGCGTTTGCGCCACACGAACGCGGCGAGAAACGCCATGACTGGCAGGGTTTGCGCGGCGAGAAACGCCGGTTGGGCAACAAGCACAGGAAATTTTGTGGCGAGCGTCCCAAGATTTTCCTTGATCGGCAAAATGTCCTGCGGCGTCTGGTTTTCAGCCGTGGAATTTTTGTTTGCGGCAATCGCCGGCAGCGGCGATGCGCCGGCGGCCTTGACGGCGAGCGGCACGGCGGCCTGGGTAAGCGTGTGATACTGGCCGTCGTCAGGGTTGAAGAACGAGAACGTGAGCGCCGGCAGTTCATGCACGTCGGAATTTAACGGCGAAACAATCTGCTCGAAAGTTTTGGTGCCTTGAAAACCAAACTGGTCGCTGGTTTCCAATTTCGTTGTGGGCGGATACGTTTTGAAATCGTGCCACGCGTCCTGCGGCGGCAGCGTAACCGCGTCAAGCGAACCGTGACCGGAAATCTGCACACGCACGGTGATGGGGTCGCCCACGGTGAGTGTCGCCGGCCCGGCGGTGGCGGTCATCCTGAAACTGCCGACGGCACCGCCGAAATTCGCGGGCCGGTTTTTTTCAGGCAACGGGAGTGACTCCACGCTGACCGGCTCCGTCGCGAGTGCGACCTGCTGCTGTTCGCCCTGATTAAAAAACTGCCGGAAGACCGGGTCGCCGTCCTGATTCCCCGAGGGCAGCACCACGACCGCATTCGCGGTGAACGGGCCGAGCGTGAGCGGACCGGTTCGGACGGCGGTCAGCGGCACTGCGAGCGGAATGATGGTATAAACGCGGCCACCGACCTGCGCGCGGCGGCGCTGGTTTTGCAGCTCGGCGGCTTTTCCGGCGCTGAAACCGTCCGTGGGCAAACTGGTCAGCTGGAAATTGCCGAAATTCTGCACGTCGTCGCGCAAATAAAGATCGAGGCGCGCGACGACGGGTTCGCCGACGTAAATTTTATCCCTCGGAAAAACAAATTTCATGAACGCGACCTCGTTGCCGGAATTGACGGCACTGGCGTTCGGGGCATCAGCCTTGGCGACGACCAGTTTCAGCGGCGCGGTGGAAAGTTGCTGGCCGTTCACGTCCGCCGTCAGCGCCGGAATGGTGAACTCGCCCGCCCGCCGCGCGGTCACGGAAAAAGTGACGGTGACGGTTGAACTCATCGCGCCGTTGATGAAGCTGACATTTTGGGAAGTGCCGGTCTGCGTGATCTCCAATCCGGGCACGCCCGGCGTCGGGACATTTTTCGACTGGCCGCCTTCGAACGTCAGCGACAGCGTCGCACTTTCGCCCAGCGTGACGGTGTCACGGTCGAGCGACGCGGTGAAAGAAGCCGCGAGTGCCGCCGTGCTCCAACCCAGCAGGGCCACGCAAAACAGCGCGGTCTTCATAATTGGACTCAACTTTTGCATCAAATAGTTCAACGGATAAAATGACAACGCCGGGCCGAAAATGTTCATGCGAAAGAACCCAATTTTTCGACCGGACGCAGTCCTCGCACAGTCTGGCGGATTTAACTTTGAAATTCAACGGTTGGATTGCAGGCCGGTCATGGCCGGCGTGAGGCGGGAACGCCAACTTGTCTTCGCCAGCGTTTGATTTACTTTGCGTCGCTGGCCAGCGGGGTGATTTTACCCGTGGCTTTCGCGGTCGCCAATTTTTCCGCCGCGTGCGGCGGAAACGCCGGTGCGTTTTCCCGGTCCAGGATTTTCTGTGCGCCGCCGATGACCCGTTCCCAGTCAAATGCCGGGCCGGGATCGGTTTTGTTCGTCTGAATGTGATAATGCCCCAGCACGCCCGCGTAATTTTTCAACTGATCGTCGGGCAATTTATGCGGGATCAATTTTCCCTCCGCATCCACCGGGTAGCGGCATTGCAGCTTTGGAAAAATTTTGCAAAGCGCCGCCGTCAGCTTCGTCAGCGCGGCGTATTGTTCGGGCGTGTAATCGTATTGCACCAGGTCTTCGCCCTGGATGGTGCCGCGCACCGGCCTCGGCCGTGCCGGATGGCCGGTGAAATTTGTCGTGCGGATGCCGCCGTCGCCAAACCTTTCGGGAAGTGTGATGACCGTCTGGCCGGCGGCGTTGGTCTGATACCACTGCGCGAACGGATTCCGCCCGCCCGCCCGGTACGCGCCGACGTTCGCGACCTCGACGCCGACAGAACGGTCGTTGGAGGTCGTCGCCTGCCACGCGCGCTCCTTCAAGTCCAGCGTCTGATAAATTGTCCCGTCCAGGTCCAGCATGAAATGCACGCTCAGATCACGGTCGTCCTGCAACACCAAAAAACACGTCCGGCTCGTGCCCGCCTCGTCGAAATGAATCACAAACTGGTCCACCACGCCTTGCAGCAGAGGCAAATCCCAGCCGCCGCCGCGCACGCGCTCGACTTCATTCGGCGTCAAAATTTTCTGGCGCAGCCCATAGCGGTTCGGCGTTTTCAAACTCTTGACTTCGGCGCAGGAATTCGACCAGTCCGATTTTTCAATCGGCGCGAACCGCCGCTCCACGCGATACGCATCGTAGCCGCCCGGATCCAGCCACAGCACGACGCGCGTGCCCGTGTGAAAAAATTGGCCGGCGGCCACAATTTCATCACCGCGCCGCGGTTCCAACTGGCCCGTGCGCGACAGCGTGCCGCAGCCGCAGACGAACAACGCCGCCAGCAGGCCTGCCAAAAAAAGTTTTGCCTTCGATTTCATGCTAATCGGGTTTGGACAAAGGACGATAGTTCACCCGCATGGCAGCGAGACGTTTTTCGTTCAGCGCCGCGCGCGTCTGGAAATCCGCCCAGTCGCGCGCCGCCTTCGGCGACCAGTCCACTTCTGCCAAGGCGCCGAGACGCGGGAACATCATGTATTCCACCTGGCGCAGGTTCGGAACATATTCCGTCCACAAGTTCGCCTGGCCGCCGAGGACGTGCGCCGCAAATTCCGGCGCGAGCTTTTCCGGCAGCGGCTCGAATTCATAAACTTTTTTCAGCGGCAGAAATCCGCCGATGGCCACCGGCTCCGCCGCATGGTTCGTGGACTGGTAATGATCAAAGTAACAATACTTCGTCGGCGTCATCACGACATCATGGCCGCTCGCGGCGGATTCCGCGCCGCCGCCAATCCAGTCCATCAACGCTGCGCTCGGCGCGAGGCCGCCCTCGCGGATTTCGCTCCAGCCGATCAAGCTTTTGCCCTGCGCGTTCACGATTTTTTCCACGCGCCCGATAAAATACGCCTGCAATTCTTTTTCATTTTTCAAGCCCTCGGTTTTGATGCGCGCCTGGCATTCGGCGCACTCCATCCAGTTGGATTTCACCACTTCATCGCCGCCGATGTGGATGTATTTTCCGGGAAACAATTTCGCGACCTCCGCCAAAACATTTTCCAAAAATACGAACGTCGCGTCGTTGCCCGCGCAATAAACGCCGGTGAAAACACCGCCCTTGTCGGGCATGGAAATTTTCACGCCCGGGCAGGCGAACTGCGGATACGCCATGAGCGCCGCGCTGGAATGACCGGGCATTTCAATCTCCGGCACGATCGTGATATGCCGCGCCGCCGCGTAGGCGACCACTTCGCGGATGTCATGCTGCGTGTAAAATCCGCCGTAACGACCGTGCCCGTCGTAAGCCGTCGCGGAATTTGAGGGCAGGCCGAAGCCGATGTCGTCGCGCCACGCGCTGACGCTGGTGAGTTTCGGATATTTTTTTATTTGGATGCGCCAGCCCTGGTCATCCACCAGATGCCAGTGGAACGTGTTGAGCTTGTAAAGCGCCATCAAATCCAAAACCTGCTCGACTTCCGTCCGGGTGAAAAAATGGCGGCTCACGTCCAGCATGAAACCGCGCCAGACGAAACGCGGCGCGTCGGAAATTTCCACGCATGGAATGGTCCAGGTGATTGGGAAGTCGCGCGAGGAATTTGCGGAGAAAATTTCCGGCGGCAGCAGTTGCAATAAAGACTGTTCGCCGTAAAAAATTCCCGCCGCCGTGCCCGCGCGGATGACCACGCCGTTCGTTGTGACGGATAATTTGTAGCCTTCCGCGCCGAGCGAAAAATCCGCGCCGTTCGTTGTCAACAAAATATCCCCGCCGGAAATTTTGCTTTTGGCGGATTTGATTCTCAGCGCGAAACCGGTCGCCATCCGCAGCCGCGCGGCGAGCAGTTGCGCGTCGGTTTTGAATTCGCCGCCGTCAATAATCCGGCTCGCGGCGGTCAATTGAAATTGACCCTCGCGTTCTTCGGCCTGCATCGGCGCGGGAATGATGCCGGTTGGATTCGCCGCGCTGGCAAAACCGCAGGCGGACAAAATAAAAATTGCCGCAAGAATTTTTGTGACGGTGGCGGAACGCCGCTGGCCGCCGCACCTGGGATTTTCGTATTTCGTGTCAGTCATATTGTCATTAAATCGCGCCCACAGTCTGCACAAAACCGCAGCGCCAGGGCCAGCACCACCCATCCCCCTGAATGGGGGGTCAAAATCAATTTCCCGCCCGCCAAAAAATCCGCACGGCGACCTGCCGCGCAATGCCCGAAATTTTTTACTTCAATCGAGCAGGTGCGGATGCTTTTGGTAAGTGGCCAGGATCAGTTCGCCAAAAATCGTGTTGGCCCAGGCGAACCAGCGGCGTGAGAACTTTGTCGCGTCGTCCTTGTTGAACGCCTCGTGCATGAAACCGGTGCCGGCATGCGTCGCTTGCAACGTGGCCAGGCAGCGGCGGATTTCACCGTCGTCCGTGCTGGTCAGCGCCTGAATGATGATGCCGAGCGGCCAGATTCGGTCCGGGCCGCCGTGCGAACCGCCCAGCCCGCTCGCCGTCTTGCCGATGCAAAAATACGGGTTGCCCGGCGACAGCACGAACCGCCGCGTATTCCGGTAAATTTTGTCGTCATTTTTCATCGCGCCGAGATATGGCAAGGACAGCAGGCTCGGAATGTTGCCGTCGTCAATGCAATACATATCCCCGAACGCGTCCACTTCGTAGGCGAAAATCCGGCCGAATTTTTCATGGTCCACGATCGCGTATTCGCGCAGCGCCGCCGCGACTTCATCCGCAAGGGCGCGACACTGACCGGCGGATTCCGGGTCGTGACGAATTTGCTCCAGCATTTCCGCCGCCTGGCGCAGGCTGACGACGGCGAAAAAATTGGACGGAATCAAAAAAGGAAAAACCGTCGCATCGTCGCTCGGGCGGAACATGGAAAAAATCAGCCCGACGCGCCGGGCCGGCAGCCCGTAGCCGCTGCCCGCCAGGGTGCTCGTGGCCGATTCCGTGCGCCGTTCAAAATGATATGGCCCGTTGCCGTTTTTCCGCTGCTGTTCGCGAAAGGTTTTCAACGCCAGCAAAACGGCGGCGTGCCACGCGTCGTCGAACGGTGTCGCGTCATTTGTCGTTTTCCAATAACCATGGGCGAGGCGGATCGGATAGCACAGCGAATCCACTTCCCATTTGCGCTCGTGCACGCCGGGCTTCATTTCCGTCAAATCGCCTTTCCATTGGCTGATTTTTTTTTCGTCCTTGTAGAAGGCGTTCGCGTAAGGGTCTATGAGGATGCAGCGCGTCTGGCGGTTGATGACGCCGGCGACCAATTGTTGCAGCGCGGCATCTTCCGGCATCAGCGGCAGGTAAGGCCAGACTTGGGCCGAGCTGTCCCGCAGCCACATCGCGTCAATGTCGCCGGTGATCACATAAGTGTCGGGCCGCCCGTCCGTGACGGAAAAATCCACCGTCGTGTCCAGCGTGTTTGGAAAACAATTTTCAAACATCCACGCAAGTTCTTGGTTGCCAATGGAAGATTTGATCTGCCGGATTTTGTTTTCGACGGCGACGCTTTTGAACTTCCGTTTGGCTTCGGGAATGCGGACGACGGGAAAATTTTCTTCCGCCGCGCGACCAATCGAGCCGAACATCAAACCGGCGGCGGCCAGGGAAGTGGTTTGAACGAAATCGCGGCGCGTCATAATTTTATTTTTGGACGCCCCAAGCCTTGTTCGGCTGGATGTCCATTTCAAGTTCCAATGTGCCGCCCTGCGCGATTTCCGCCTGCGTGAGCCACGCATGATCCAGCGGCCGGCCGTTCAGTTTCGCAGATTGGACGTAACAATTTTGCCGCGACGCGTGGTGCGCAATGATTATGAACGCGCCACCCGGATAAAATTTTGGATCCAGCCGGAGCGTCGCCTTTTCGACGATGGGACTGCCGATGAGATAAACACCGGCCGCCGGGTTGAGCGGATAAAGCCCGATTGCGCTCCAGACATACCACGCGGACATCTGGCCGCAATCGTCGTTGCCGCAGATGCCTTCGGGCGAGTTGTCGTATTGCGTGAGCATGATCTCGCGGACGCGCTGCTGCGTTTTGTAAGGCGCGCCGGCGAGATCATAAAGATACGCGACGTGATGACACGGCTCGTTGCCGTGCGCGTATTGTCCGACCAGGCCGGAAACGTCAATCAGGTAATTGCCCACGTCGGAATCCTGCTCGAACAGTTGATCGAGTTTTTTGACGAACGCCTCGTTGCCGCCGTAAAGCCGGATCATGGCCGGAACGTCGTGCATCACGGCGAAGGCATATTGCCACGCGTTCGCCTCGATGAAATCGTCGAACGAAACGGCCTTGGGATCGAACGGTTCGCGAAAATTTCCCCCGGCGGTTTTGCCGCGAAAAAATCCGGTTTGGGCGTCGAAGACGTTCGTGAAATTTTGCGAGCTCCGCGTGAAGAGCGCGGCGTCATTCGTTTTGCCGAGCGCCATGGCCATTTGCGCGAGGCACCAGTCGTCGTAGGAAAATTCCAGCGTGCGCGCGGCGGCGTAATTTCTTTGGCCGGTCGCGGCGGCCACATAACCGTTTTTTTGATATTCGTCCTGAAGATTGCGACCGCTCATCGCCGTGTCGCGCATGGCCTGATACGCGAGGTTCACGTCGTAATCGCGAAAACCCTTTTGCCAGGCGTCCACGATGATCGGCACGGAATGGTAGCCGATCATGCACGCGGTTTCCTGGCTCGCGAGCGGCCACATCGGCAGCGCGTGGTCGGGCGACTGCTGGTAAAATGCCAGAAACGTCCGGATGAAATCGTTGACGCGCTCCGGCTGGAACAGCGTCAGCAACGGACTTTCGGCGCGGAAAATATCCCAGATCGAAAACGTGGAATAATTTTGAAACGCGGCGCGCGCATGAACCTGCCGGTCCGCGCCGGCGTAAGAACCATCGGCGTCGTTGTAAAGCGTCGGCGCCGACATCGTGTGATACAGCGCCGTGTAAAACGTCCGGCGGATTTCCGGGTTGGACGATTCGATGCGGAGGCGGGAAAGATTTTCGTTCCAAAGTTTTTTCGCCGCCTCGTGGACGGCGGCAAAATCCCACGACGGCATTTCCGCCGACAGATTTTTCTTCGCCTCGTCCACGCTGGTCGGCGAAAGGCCGACGCGCAAAACAATCTGCTGGCCGGCGGCAGTTTTGTAGTCCAGATGGGCGCGCACGTTTTTGCCCCGGGCATCGGTTTGTCCAGGCGGCAAGAGTTTGCCATCCACTTCGAGGCCGAAGCCGCGGAACGATTGCGAAAATTCGATGGCAAAATAAATCGTTTTTCCCTTCACCCAGCCGTCGCTGCGGCGGAAACCGGAGAGCCGATGGCTGTTCTCGATTTTAAGATCTGCGGCGGTCGCGTGATTGCCGAGGCCGTGAACCAGATCAATCAGCAGGTGGCTCTGCGCCGAGGCGGGAAACGTGTAGCGGTGCATTCCCGCGTGCGCCGTCGCGGTCAGTTCGGCGAGCACGTTGTATTTATCGAGCCGGACGCGATAGTAACCCGGCTGCGCCACTTCCGTTTCGCGGGAAAAATCCGACTTGAAATTTTTTGCGTCCAGCGCGCCGTTCAATTCGCCCGTCACAGGCAGCACCAGCAAATCGCCGAGGTCCGCGCAGCCGGTCCCCGAAAGATGCGTGTGGCTGAAGCCGAGGATGGAATGGTCGTCGTAATGATAACCCGCGCAGGCGTCCCAGCCTTCCGTGCGCGTGTCCGGGCTCAACTGCACAAAACCAAACGGAACCGTCGCGCCGGGAAAAGTATGGCCGTGACCACCGGTGCCGACCAGCGGCAGCGCTTCGTCCACCGGTTGCGGCGCCGCCCAGCCGCGCAACGAAAACAGCAACGCGCCGGCCAGCGAACGCCAAACGCAAAATGGTTTTTTTTGGGCCAACATTTTTTAAACCGTTGATTAACGCCGCAAAACTCCAAAGCGGAAAAATCCGGAAACCGCCGGCGTGGCCGGGCTGATCGTGACGGTCTGGCGGGTGCCGTTGTCCGTCACGCTGATTTGCCAGATGTAATTGGTGCCGGAAACCCACGTCACCAGGTTGGTGGACCATCCGGGAATCACCGCCACGTCGCTCGCGGCGTCGGCCAGCGGATACGTCACGGAAAAAATTCCGTTGCTGACCGCCGGAACAAACGGATTGACATCGGCCGTGTTTGGATTCAGGCCGAGCGCGTATTTCATCAAGTTCGGCAGGCCGTCGTTCGCCGGGTCGGCCGCGTCGCCGCTCACCGCCGAATTGGTCAGTTGCGCCGCCGTGAAATTGGCGCGCAGCCAGTCGTTGATCGGCCGGTCTTGAATCACCGCCGTCGCGCTCGCCAGATTGGTCAGCACATAATTGGCCGACGCCGCGAGATTGATCGTCACGATGACTTGATTCGTCGTCAGATTATTTCCGAGCGGCGTAATCAAAATGTTCGTCGCCACCATTCCGGCGGGAATCGTGACGCTGCCGGGCAGCGCGGCGTAATCCACGCCCGGCGTCGCCGTGCCGCTGGCGGAATAATTCACGGTGAGCGGCGCGGCATTCGTGCCGTTCGGACAAACGACGGTGAAGCGCGCGGTGTTCGTGCCAAATTCTCCGGCGACGGCATCGCTCGCGACAATCTGCACGACGGGCAAGGTCGAGTTCGGATTCGGCGCGATGCTGCCCGGCGGCATGAAACGCACGGCGTTGGCGACGACGTAACCATTCGCGCCGCCGTTCGTGATGGTCACGCTGCCGCTCGTGCCGATGTTAAAATAATTGCTCGACGCAATTTTCACCCAGTTCGTGCAATTGATTTGCTCGTTGATGACCACCGTGTTGGTGGCGCTCGCGCTGCGGGTGATAACCGGCACGTTGCTGGCGCGGTTGTTGTCGTAAACCCACCAGATATAAACATCGTAATAACCATTCGTCGTGATGGTCGGGGTGAAGCGCACGAATTTGCGGGTGCCCGTGTCGCCGTCGTGCCAGTAAGGCCCGTTCGGCAGCGGCCAGCCGCCGGGATTCGCGCCGACCGTCCATGTGCCGCCGACCGTCACGCCGCTGGGCGGCGACATAGAATTCGTGTTCACGGTCATGATAATGCCATTCGTGCCGACACTCACGACGGTGTTCCACGATAAAATTTCTCCGTCCGCGAGCAGTTGCGCCGCGAGCTTTTGATAATTCACCGACTGCACCGGCACGTTGTCATCAATCGCAAACGCCGCCGCCGTGCCCGCGCTCTGGCTCGTCATCATGAAAGTGGGTTCGACGCGAAGGGACGCAAATCCAACGTGGCTCGCCGACAGCGCGAACGTGCAAAATAAATTCTGGCACTGGCCGACTTTCGGAACGATCGAGCGATAACTCACGGGATACGGCTGCGGGACCGAAGTGCCGATGCTGCCTTCCCAAGTGGAGACGCCATTGACCGCGAGCCGGGCGGCGGGATGACAATCGAGCGTGTAGCTCGCGAGCGAAATCGAATCCGTCGCCACGCGCAAACTCTGCGCGTCCTGTTGCTGCATCACATAATCGCTGATCATCCGCCGCGCCTCGCGGATATACATCACCCACGGCCAGCCGCCGTTGTCCGAAAATTCATCCTTCGCGTAGCCCCACGACTGCATGTTCGTGCGCACGTTGACCGGCACGTTCGTGCTGTTCGCCAGATAATAAAGCAGGCCGGAAATATAATCTTTGTGCGCCTGCCAGATGACCTGCCGCCCCGCGTAAGTGTTCGTCGGGTAAGTGTAATTGTAGCCGATGAAATCAGTGGAAACGTCCGCGTAGGCGTTGATGTCCGTCTTGCCGTTGGGAATCAACTGCTGCACGTCAATGATGCGGTTCAGCGGAATGGAGCCGTTCGCGGCGACATACGAAGTGATGTAGCGGTGCAGCAATTCATACGTCGCCTCGGAATAATTGGTCGGCGCGGTGATGGGAATTTGGTTCGTCACGTTTTGCGTCAGGCACAGCCGAAAATTGTAGCACTGCATTTTGTTGTCGCCCGAGCCGGTCGCGGCGGGCGTGCCGGATTGGATCAACGGCAGCAGCCCGCTCGAAGAATTTCCGGCAATGACATACGGATCGCACGGATATTGCACCGAGTTCACAAACACGCCCGCGAGCGACTCGCTGTATGTGCCGGAACTTTCACGGCCCCAGGTAAAACTCACGCCGGCCTGCGCCATCAAATCGCCCTCGTAAGTCGCGTCAATAAATTCCTTTGCGCGGTAAATCGTGCCGTCTTGCATGGTGATTTGCGTGATGACCAGATTCGACATCGTCACCGAGGCGAGCTGCTGATTGGTAAAAATCGCAACGCCCGCGCCGTTGAGCATCTGCAAAAAAACCTGCTCCGCGATGTGCGGCTCGAACCAATAAACCGGATTCGTCGAGCCGTAGGCCGCGCCGACGCGCGAGTAAAATTCCGCCGCGAAACCACCGATGGAATTTGGAAACATGCCCACATCCGTCACGCCCAAGCCGCTCGAAGTCATGCCGCCGACGTGGTTGTTGAACACCACGAGCGAAACATTTTTGCCCAGCCGCGCCGCCGCGACCGCCGCAATCGCGCCGCCGGACGTGCCGCCGTAAATGCAAACGTCGGAAGTCACTACAGCGGGCGAAGCGAAAAGAATTTTTGCCGAAACCAAAAAAGCAAAAGCTCCGGCGACAAATTTTTTGAATGAAACGGCGATGGGCATTTTCAAATCGCGCCGGCTTCCGCCGGCCATTCCAGCCGCACGCCGTCGGCGCGCAGCAGCTTTTGAAAATCCGCGAGCCGTTCCGTGTTGTTGCGAACTTCGCGCGGCGATTTTTTTTGCGCGACACAAAATGCCGCGAGCGCGCCCGCCGCCTCGCCGATGTTCCATTCGACGGGATGCAGGCGGTAGCAGCCGTTCGTGAGATGCGTCACGCCGAGATTTTTGCACGCGGGCAGAAGATTTTCCACGCGTTGCGGAATCAGCGCGCCAAGCGGAATCTGAAACGGCAGCGTGCTGCCAAATTCCGAGTGGTCGCCTGTCGTTGTGATGTGCAAATCCATCCGGTAGCTGCCGATGCCTACCGAATCCGCGAACGGCGTCGCGCGCACCTCGTCTTTGTCCAGGCCGGTTTCTTTCATGCGCGCGGCGGTCGTGACGTGCTGCTCGAGCACCGTGAACTCGGACTTGATGCGCCGGCCTTCGCGGATGTAAGGATATTTTGCGAGTCCGTCCGTCGTGCCGACGGCATCGGGACGCAGGCGCAAACCCTTCCAGCCCGCGCCGCCGTCGGGCCGCGGCGCTTCGGTTTGCAGCCAATAAAAAAGCGAAAGGCTCAACTGCTTTGCACGCCCGATTTGTTTTTTTGCCTCCGCCTCGCTGACATCGCAAATCAGGCCGAAGGAAAAATCATTTTGCGGCCAGTTCACAATCGTCAGGTCGCCGCGATAAAACCCCGGCGCGAACAAATCGCGGTCCGCGATGCGGCGGTAGGTGAAAAAACCGGTGCGCGCCACGGGATCAAAGCCGATTTTTTTCGAGTCGCGCTCGTCGAAATTCAAAATGTGATACGACTTCTGCGCCGAACTGGACATGGTGAAATCATGCCAATAATCATAATCGCGCGGTTTTTCAACCGTGTGGTCCTCGCCCGCCAAATAATCCATCGCGAAACAAAACGTGAAGCCTTGCAGGTTGCCCGGCTCGGCTTTTGCCTTCGCGTGCGGCTCGCCGGTTTCGGATTTCGCCTCGGCACCGATGGCGTATTCCGTTTTCGTCAGCGGCAGCAGGTCGCCCTGCTCGGTCGCGTCGGCAAAAAATGGCGCGTGCAAAATGGTTGCATTGCCGGAAACCAAATCCAAAACCTGAACCGCTTCGACGCGGTCGCCGTTCGTCGCGGCGCCGGCCGCCTTGTGGTTCAGCAAAATTTGCACCTGGCCGTTGCCGAGAAACGGCGCGAGCATTTCGTAAAGCACGGCCAGCGCGACGCGCGGTTCGCAGCCGATGCGTGAAACCCACGAGTCGCCGGGATTCAGATATTTGTCCGTGCGCGCCTTTTCCGTGAGCGGATAATTGCGGCGGTAATAATCGCGGACGCCGTTGCGCAAGGTCTGGTAACTGCGCGTGCCGCCGAAGGTTTCGATCCATTTGTTCTCGTCCGGCGGCACGACTTGCGCCGTCCACTGGCCGCCGATCCAGTCGGTTTCCTCGGTCAGGATGACGTTCAATCCATTGCGCGCCGCCGCGAGCGCCGCCGCGCAGCCGCCAAGGCCACCGCCGATGATGACGAGGTCGGCTGACATTTGCTGCGCGCGCGGCGACAAGTTTTTGGCCGGCGCGGAATTGGTTTCCTGCGCAACAACGGCGGCGGGCGCGGCCAAAATCAGCGGCGCGGCGAGGCCGATGGATTTCAAAAAATCGCGGCGATCAAATTTACTTTCAGAAATTTTCATTTCACGTCCGCCAGAAAATTTTTCGGCGCGTCAGAAAACTGACCGTGACCGCCATCAGCAAGGTGATGACCGCACCTTTCCAAAAACCGCGCCACGGCGTCGTGGCAAAATGCGTGAGCAACGTGTCCGCGCCGACGAGCGCGAGGGCGGGCGTGATGAAATTGTTGATGCCCGCGTAGGCGATCATCGGGTTCTGGCCGTTGTCAATGAGCAGTTGCAGCCAGCGTTTTTTCCGGAACACATCAATGAGAATTGAGAAACCGATCAGCACGCAGATCGCCAGGCCGGACGCGACAAAATAATAGCTCAGGGTCGGGTGATCTTTTTTGATGCCGCCTTCATAAGGCTCGAAGAACAGCCCGAGCACCAGCCAGTAAATCGCCCAGTAAAAAAGTTTCTGGTAAAGCCGCTCCGTCTCGTTCAGCGGCTTGGCCAGCAATTTCCAGCCGGCGAAACACAGCGCGAACGTCAGAAAAGTGGTGCCGACGAGCCAGCGCGCCTTCAGGCCGACGAGCAACACCAGCACGAACGAAAACATCAGCGCGCCGGTTGAAATGAGCCGAGGCGACGAAGATTTTTTTTCGTCCACCGGATTGGGCTGGCGGATCCATTTCAAAATCAGGTCGCCGGCGATGGTTCCCGGAATCACGACGCAAAGATATTGCAGATAGTAAAGCTGGTAAATCCACGGCAGCGGCGAAAAATTCCAGAGGTCATGAACCCAGCCGTCATAGATCTCCGGCCGGTTGGAAAGGCGGATCGCGAGCAGAATGCCGAGCAGGCCGAGGCGCGGCAGCAGATGTTCGCGCGTGAGCATCCACCAGAGCGAGCCGAACACGGCCATGTTCGTCAGCACGACGATGATGATGTCGCTGCGGTCGAGCGAAAAACCGGAGCCGTCGGGATAACGCGCGAAGACAAAGAATAAAATCGCGGCCAGCCAGCCGGCGGCGCGGATGGAAATTTTCACCGCGCGCGGCCAGGCGTCGGGCAGGCGCGTGAGAATCGGAAAAAATATGAAAAATCCGAGCAGCGCGAGCAGCCAGACGCCGGTCGTCGGATGCGCGCTCAAATTGTAAGGCCGGATCGCCGTGACGAACAACGCGAAGAAGCCGAGCAGAAATCCGCGTTCGAAGACGAACAGCAGCAGTTTTCCGGGCGAAGCGCCGTTTTCCATCCGCTTCGAAAGCGCCAGCGGAAACGCCGCGCCCATGGAAAAAAGAAAAAATGGAAAAACCAGGTCCACCCACGAAATTCCCGGCAGCGTGCCGATCCACTCGAACTGCGGCGGCGGTTCCTGCGCGTGATACATCCACGAGGGCAAGGGATGGTCGCCGAACGGCATCTGGCCGGACAGCAGCATTGCAAGAATCGCGAGACCGCGCAGCGCGTCGAGGGCAAAGGCGCGATTGGCAGAGGTGGCGCTGGAACTTTTGGTCATCGCGTTTTCCAAAACCGCGCGGAGGCCTACACCTTGCCGAGTTTTTTCAGCGCGGCGTAGGTTCGGCGCATGGTTTCCAGCGGCTGGGTGCTGGTTTCGTGCTCCATGACATACCATTGCGTGCCGCCGGTGGTTTCGCAGATTTCAAAGACGCTGGCCCAGTCAATTTTATCCTCGCCGACGACAGCCTCGGGACCGCCGCCGTTGGGCTTGATGTGGATGCTGCGCGTGCGGCCGGGAAATTTTTTCAGCTCCACCACCGGGTCGCCGCCGCCGTCGCAGCAGTTGCTGGTGTCGAGCTGGAGAATCACATCGGGACTCGTGTTTTCGCCGAAAATATCCCACGGCATCTCGCCTTCGACCGGATGAAAATCGTGGAAGTGCGAATGGTAGCCGATGGACAAGCCGAGCGGCGCAAGTTGCGCGGCGAGGTCGTTGAATTTTTTCGCCTTCTCGATCCAGATGGCCCGCGTCGCGCCGGTCATGTCCGGCACGATGATGAACTTGTTGCCGATGGCCTGGTTGAATTCAATCGTCGCCTGCAGTTTGTCCGGCGACAAAACCATCTCGGACGGCGTGTGCGAGCCGCAGGCGACAAGGCCGTTGTCATCGAGCATTTTTTTGATCTCGACGGCAGAACGGTTCCAATAGCCGGCAAATTCCACGGCGGGATAACCCATCTTTGCAATCGCGGCGAGCGTGCCGGGAAAATCTTTTTTGCAATCCTCCTTCACGGAGTAAAGTTCCACGCCCACGGGAATTTTCTTTTTCATCGTGCAGCAGGATTTGCTCGTGGCGCAACCCGCCAAGCCGAGTGACGCGCCCGCGACGCCGAGCGCGGACAACTGCAAAAATTTTCGGCGATGAATGTTCCCGGGCGTTTTCATTTTGATTTTGCGTTTTTAACGGTTCAGGCGCGCCGCATTCCCGGCAGATGCCAAGGCTTGCGGTATTTCACGCTCACCAGTTTGTCCGCCGCGTGGTCATCCACGACTTTTTCCGCGACGCTGTCCCAGACAATTTTATGGCCGGTGCGATACGCGATGTTGCCGAGGTGCGCGAGCGACGAGACGCGGTGGCCGATTTCGAGATTGAGCACCGGCTGCTGGCGCGACGAACAGCAGTCGAGAAAATTCCGCACGTGCGCCTTGCGCGGGTCCTCGCCGGTCGAGCGATGGCGCTGCGACGCGATGTTCGCCTTCTTCGGCTCGGTGATGAGTTCCCAGCCGGTGTCATTCAAAATAATGTTTCCTTCCGTGCCGTGCCATTCGACGCCCCACGAGCGGCCGTTCAAGCCATTATTCAAACCGGCGCGATGTTCCCAGATGAGCTGATGACTCGGAAACTCGTAAAGCGTCACGAGCGAATCGGGCGTTTCCGAATCGTCGTCGAAAATAAATTTTCCGCCGATGGCGCTGACGGACTTGGGATTTTCCGGCGGCAACCCCATCGAGGCCATGTTCAACAGATGCACGCCCCAGTCGGTCATCAAACCGCCGGCATAATCCCAGAACCAGCGGAAATTGAAAAGAAAACGGTTTTTATTGAAGGGGCGTTCCGGTGCGGGGCCGAGCCAGAATTCGTAATCCACGCCGGGCGGCACCGGGCTGTCGGGAATGTGGCCGATGCTGGGCAGCCAGTCGAGAAACGCCCACGCGCGCGCGAGGCTGACCTTGCCGAGCTTGCCGGAGCGGATCAAATCCGTCGCCTCGATGATGTGCGTGGAACTGCGCCATTGCGAGCCCATCTGCACGATGCGATTGTATTTGCCGGCGGCGGTGACCATTGCGCGGCCTTCGTCAATCGTCTTCGCCAGCGGCTTCTCGGTGTAAATATCCTTGCCGGCCTGCGCCGCCATGACCATCGGCAACGCATGCCAATGATCCGGCGTGGCGATCAAGACAATGTCCACGTCCTTGCGATCCAGCACGCGGCGAAAATCCTTCACCGTGTCCGGCGTTTTGCCGCGCCTGTCCTGGCAGATGGCGACGACCTTGGCGAGCTGATCATCATCCACATCGCAGGCGACCACGCAGTCTATTTCCGGATTCAGGAAAAAACATTTCAAGTCCACCTGCCCCTGTCCGCCGCAGCCAATGATGCCGAGGCGGATCTTGCTGTTCGCGCCCGGCTCGTCCGCGCGGGCGAGCCGGATGAACGGGGATTGAAACGTTCCCGCCGCCAGCGCGGCGAGCGCGCTTTTGCCGAGGAAGTTTCGCCGGTTGATTTTTTGCATATTAAAAAAACTCCCGCCGCCAGGGATAAGCCGACGGCGGGATGCGTCAGTTTTTTTGGCTCATTTTACTGGCTGATGACGCGATAGAACCGGGTCACGCCGGCGGCGGTCGTGTCCGGGTAAGACGCCGTCGCGTCCACTGCCGTTACAGGCGAACCAAGGTTTGTCCAGGACGGGTCGAGCAGGGTGTTCTTGTATTGCACCTGATAACTGTGTCCGTCGAATGTGTTGTTCCAGGTGAGGACCGTGTTGCCCGGCGCATAGGCCACGCTGGTGAGCGCGACCGCCGGCGCGGACGGCAGGCTGTAATTAAATGCGACAATGCCATTGTTGAGGTCCAGGGCGAAACCGTAACCGCCCTTGAGGGTCACCACGGAATTTTCCTGGGAGTTGGGATTGCTGGACGGGAAAAAGTCCTGGTCGAACAGGCTCGGCGCATTGCTGTTACCGCTCAAGAGATACAGTTGGACATCATGGGGGGTGTCATTATAACAAACGCCGCCGAGTATGTTGTTGGTCACGTCCACGCCCAAACCGGTGAGGTCGTTGGGCACCTGCGAGCCGCCGGTGTAAGTCTGAATGACTGTCCCGGTGTTGGCATTGGTGTCGAAAGAAACCCAGCGCAGATTGTAGTTATGACCGCCCTTCGCGTAAAACGTGTTGCCCGGACCAAAAGCGATGCCCAGACCGGCGAAGCCCAGCGGCACTCCGCCCTGCACGGCTATCACTTGGGGATGAAAGGTCACTCCGTCCGGTGTGGTGAACAGGGCCACATTCGTGCCATTATAGGAACCCAACAAAATCTGCGTGTTCGGACCCGCACCGCGAATTGCCATCGTATCACCCCAGCGGTCAGGCAGTGGATCAAGGGTGTTGAGGTCGTTGGCACCGGTTGACCCGCCGTAAGCATAACCCAGGCTAGAATACGGATAAGTTCCATAGGAAATGATGGCGAATGCGGTGCCATCCAAGCTAAGGTTGGCGGAATAAAGGATGCCATCGTCCGCCACCCCTACCTGATCCACCGTCCAGCCATTGACGCCGCCATTAGGAAATCCCGCCGTGGTCAGGTCTGCCTCGTAGGCCCCGTTTGTGCCGTTATAGACGTGGACGTAATAATGGTCAGCCACGAGCAAATTCGAGGTGGTGAGGTCAAAAGCCAGACCGCGCGTTTCATAGCCGGAGGTGGTCAAATATGTGTCATTGACTGACGAGTTGGTGCCGGGCCCAATGCTCCACAGTTGGGAAACATTCGGACTGATGACCGGAACCAGCAGTGTGAGCAGCGCGGGCGGCGTGCTCGTGACTGAACCGGCGATGTTATGCACCACCACGTCATAATAACCCGCCTTGCTCAACGGCGGATTCGTAAGGGTGTAGGTGCTGGAGGTTGCGCCGGAAATGGCATTGGAGTTAAACCGCCATTGATAATAAAGCGGCAATGACCCGGAAGCACTGACCGACAAGGTCAATGTCGGAATGTTGGTATAAACAGTGGCGCTGGCCGGGGGCGTGCTGATGCTCGGAGCCGTGGTCGCCGGTGCGCCGTAAGTCAAGGCCACGATGCCATTGTTGACATCCAAGGCGTAGATGCGCGGATATTTCACGGTAATGGCTGCGTTGTCATTTCCGTTCCCATTTGCCGACGCGAAGAACGACTGGTCAAAGAGCACGGGCGAATCCGACGTGCCGGTAAGCTGAAACAATTGCAGGTCGTTGGCGGTGTCGCTCGTTTGGACGCTGGCCAGAATGTTATTAACCGGATCCACCCCCAAACCAATCAAAGTGGCGGAAATTTGGCTGGGATGTGTGTAGTCAAAGATAACCGTGCCGGTCAGGGCATTCGTGTCGAAAGCGATTTCATACAGGTCGCCATTGTAGCTCTTGGCCCAGAAGGTGTTGCCAGCACCGAAACTGATGCCATAACCGGCAAAACCATTCGGAACACCACTGACCGCTATGAGTTGGGAAGAGTAGGTCAGACCAATCCCGTCATTTGCGGTCAAGAACGCCACATTGGTTCCGCCCGGGGCGGAAGCGCGCGAGCCCAATAGAATTTGGGTATTCAGTCCCGCGCCACGGATGGCCATGGTATCACCCCAACGTTCGACGCTGCTGCTTCCCGGATCTCCCGTGAAAGCTAGAGTTGCCGTGACAATGTTACTGGGAGCCGACCAACGGTAAAGATTGTAAGTGGTGCTGGCGGTGCCGGCACCTTCGACATTGGCGGCATAAACCGCTCCATCATCAGCAATCCTTACCTGGTCGCATCCGATTCCGCTCAAAGCCCCGCCAAAAGTCACGCCCGTGAGGCTCAACTGCTCTATGTTTGTTCCGTTATTCCCGTTAAGGACATACAGCCCTGAAGTCGAGGAAACCACCACGCGTTGGGAGTTGGTGTCATAGGCGATGCCGCGCTCATTGTTGTCACTCGAAGAAAGCCAGGAATAACCAGACTGCCCCGGCGCGATCTGCCAGAGTGTGCTCACCGCCGAGTTGGTGATCGGTAGCAACGTCGTCACCAGCACCACGGAGCTGGTGACGGAACCGGCCGTGTTGGTTATCACCACCCGGTAATAATTCGTGCTAAGCGCGGTTGCCACGGCGTAAGTGTTGGTCAAAGCTCCAGTAATGTTGGTAAAGCTTCCGGCGACTGCGGCGTTCGTGGCCTGCCACTGATAAGCCAGTGTTCCCGTGCCAATGGCGGTGACCGACAACGTGTATGGAGGATAGACGCCAGTTGCGCCAACCGGCTGGCTGCTGATGGTGGGCGCCTGCGGGGCGGGAGTGAAATTAATTGCCTTGCAAACAACGCCGTTGTCACTGTCCAGCGTGTAAATATAGTTTGTCTTGCCAGTGCCGCCCAACGCCACAGCGCCGGCGAAATTTCCGTTAGCCACCGTGTGCGCCGTGGTGGTATTTGCAACCACCGTGGTCAAACCAGCAGCCGTGGGAGCTTTGTAGAGGTTTAAGGAGTCCGCAGACGGTGCGGCATTGTTTAACGGGCCGTAGGCAGCCAACAGTCCAGATACCGGATCGTAGGACAAAGGAACGTTGTTGCCGCTAATTGCTATCGTTGCCAAATTGGTTGCCGGAACCAAGCCGCTCAAACTGGCGAAATTAGTCGGATACTGGATCAAAAACTCGGAAGAACCCGGCGATTTGAACAGAAAAGTGTTATTGGTGTAAAAGGCAAAACCAAACGATGCGCCGTTGGCGCTAAGGGTTGGCAATCCTGAAATCGCAAGCACAGTAGCGCTAAAATTGGTGCCATTCAAGGTGCTCAACAAAACCATGTTGGTCGTAGGGCCGGGACTCGTCGTGGCGAGCGGAATTAGAATTACCGTGTTCGTGCCCGAACCCGTGATCGCCATGTTGTCACCGGAACGTTTGCCCGCCAAATTCGCTCCACCGGAATAATCGCCGCTGTAAGCTACTACCGGGCTGGCATCGGACCAACTGGCCCAACGATAAATTTTGAGCGCTCCAGTGCTGGTTCCGCTCGCGCTGGTCAAGCTGCAAGCATAAATTGCCCCATCATCCGCCACCGATACTTGATCAAGGTTGTAAGTAACACCGCCACTTACTATTGACACGTTCAGGGCACCAACGAACGAACCATTGGAACCGTTGTAAGCGTCAATTGTAGTGGTGGTATGATTTGCCACGATTACTTGGTTGGAAATAACACTGTAGGCCATGCCACGGTTTTGATTGCCCGTGGTTACGTCTATGTTGTTCGCCTGCGTGTTATTTGTCCATACACCAGACAAGGTATAGGTTTGCGCCTGCGCCTTGCCGCTCAAAAATAAAACTGACAGCGCTGCCGCGAGCAGAAATTTAATCCCAAAGGTAAGAGAAAAGCTTCGACGCTTCACGACAGTCATCGGAAGCAGCAGTTCGGTATTGTGGTTGGTTTTTTTCATGGGGAATCAGGGTTGTTTTTTGGGTTTATTCTAAAAGCCTTGGATGATCGGGAAAGTCGCCTGCAAACGCGGCAGGTCCTGGTCGTCGGACGCGGACGGCGCGGCAAAGCCGGTGCCCTGCCCGCTGCCCAAGGTGCCGTCCGCTATTTGATTGTCGTTGTTGATGTAGGGGGAATGCCACTTCCAATACTCGGCGTGGCCATCGGCAAAACTGAACGTGCCGCCATTGTTGTGGCGGCTGGTGGGCAGCTTGTAATAGGAGTAATTCCCTCCGCCGGCATTGTAACAGGGAAATTCATTGTTATCGATGCTGTTGTTGGAAACCTCAATAAAAACCGACGCCTGCGAGGGGCCGGGATTTTGAATGGCGGATGATTTGACAAAGCTGCCGTTGGACGGAGTGGTGTCGCCACCGGCAGCAGGGTCATTGGTCCAGTTCATGCCGCAACTGATGGAGTAACTGCGATCGCGCAGGACTGTCGTAAACTTGGTGTCCATGGATAAATCCGTCGGGCAGTGGTAAATGCCAATGCTGCTGTTGTAGGGATAGAGCAGGCCATATTGGACGGCCCAAGCCGAGGTCTGGGCCTGGGCGCTTGCTTCCGCACGCGCGCTGCCATTCCAGGTGCCGATGCCAAGCTTGGTTCCGCCCGAAACCCAGGCCACCGCGCCACATTGAGAATTTCCATCGCTGTGGTTGTTCACAATGCGGTCGTTGGAGTCGTTCAGGTAAGTCGTCCAGGCGAGCACCAGTTGCTTGGTGTTGTTCAGGCACTGGGTGGCCTGCGCCTTCTGCTTGGCCTTGGCCAGCGCGGGCAGGAGCATCGCCGCCAGGATGGCGATGATGGCGATGACGACCAGGAGTTCAATCAGGGTGAATCCGCCCAGCTGAGCGGAGCGGAAAGCTCGTTTATTTTTCAAATTCATTTTCTGTTGACAGATCATGTTAAAATTTCATCCCGATGAGCCAAATTCCTAATGTTGGAAAGTATAACGGCAGATTTTTTTCTCTGCCATAGCCTGTTTCGGGGGTCATGGCTGCCATAAAGGTTACCATGGAGGTTACCATGGAGGTTACCATGGAGGTTACCATGGAGGTTATCATGGAGGTTACCGTAGTGGAATTATGCACATGACAGATAATGGATCAAAACTGGCAGGGCGGGCAGTCCTCTGCCCGCCGAACGCGTTGAATAACAACCGGCGGCGCGCACGGAGTGACGCGCCCTACCCGAATTATTTGTCATGTGCATAATTCCATGTCATGGAGGTTATTTTTCCAGATAATGAACCACGGCCTCGGTCCGGGTGCGCACGCCGAGGCGCTCGAAGATTTTTTTGATGTGGCCATGCACGGTCCAGACGCTGATGCCCATGGCCTGGGCGATCTCCTTGTCCACGCCGCCCTTGCTCAACAGCAGCAGCACCTCGTTCTCGCGCGGCGTGAGGCGGGCCAGCGCGTCGGTGTGCCGGCCGGAAAGCGGGCGCAGCAGCCCCTTGAAAAAAAGTTTGACGGGGGCAAGATAGTCGTCGGCGGGTTTGCCGGATAAAATCCCGGTCTGGAGCATCGGGTCGAGGAGGTTGACGGGATTGACGCGCTTGAGCATGTAGCCTTCCGCGCCGCCGGGCGTGGAGACGAACATGTGGTCGCCATCCACGGAAACGGAATAGGCCAGCGCCAG
>Ga0302320_10006639_pt1 | contig 25633 bp, 22 predicted proteins | sample Bog_T0_3_FD_202130 | JGI IMG/M metagenome (GOLD analysis project Ga0302320, IMG submission 202130) | Peat permafrost microbial communities from Stordalen Mire near Abisko, Sweden - Bog_T0_3 | ecosystem: Environmental > Terrestrial > Soil > Wetlands > Peat | place: Sweden: Abisko, Stordalen Mire... | reverse complement strand
TGAGAAAGAATCCCAGCGCAACCGTGCCCCACGGTTTCTCAATATCGAACGTGCCTTCGATGATGATAAACAGCGTCGGGAACGCGAACAGGGGAAACAGCACGACGCTCCACCACCCAAACGAGCCGAAGGAATCCGCAATGGGAGATATCACGATCTCGGCGCTCTTGATGTTATCCCCATTCAGACCGGTAAGACGCCCAGTGTAGCCTGAAGAGTCGTCTTCGGGCTTGTTCTTATAGAGGAAGCGGGGAACACCATACAAAGCATCGTTGTTAAATACCTTCCATCCGTAGTGAAATCCGTTGGAGCAGACGTTGATCAGGTTGCTGTCGGATCGAATCAGAGAGAGACGGCTAAGCACGCCGGTTCCCGGTCTGCTGTAGTACGCTTCACGGCTCACGCCCTTTTCTTGGCCCAACTCTTCCGCCGTTCTGACAGGTTCCCAACTGGGAAGCGATGTCAGCACTTGAAATGCCAAGGGGATTCTTGCCTGGAGGGGCTTGTCGGCCAGAAAAGTGCGGGAGTAGAGCTCGAACGGCGAAACAACGGCTGAAAATGCAATCAATCCAACTGCTGCGGTCACATAATGCAGTCTCCTGAAGCGATATCCTCGGAGAAAGCAAGTCAGTCCATACACCAGGTTTGGAAGCAGTAACGCGCCGCGGGAGGTGTTTAAGAAACCAGCCAGCATCAGAAGGGCCCAGGGGATGAATGCCTTGGCGCCGAAACTGTGCGCGCCTTTGGTGCTTTTGATTCGGTCGTCCACACCAAGCACCAGCGCGAAGAGCAGCAGGCCTGAGAAGGCAATCCCCATGCTCTCCGCCCCTTTGTTCTGGTTGTCTCCGCGCATGATGATGGTCTGAAAAACGATGGTGGCGACTAGGCCGACCACAACCGATATTCCGTAGATCAAGTTAGTTTGGGCGCCGGTTTCCGGCTCCATGGGCTTTGGCAAATTAATGTGAATTCGTCCGTAGATAAGGACTCCCACCATGGCGGAAAGGTAGAACACCATATAGACCGCGATGGTAAGTTGAGGGTCCTCGAGGTTCTTGTCGGCCGCTTCGAAGAGCAGAACTTTGGCAAACTGCGAGATGACGATGGTGCGGAGGGAGAATTCAGCAAAGAGAATTCCGCTGAAGGTGCCGATTCCGCCCAGGAAGTTATAGGTAGTTCCAATGCAAAAGAAGGTTGCCGCCATCATGGCGACAAATGTCAGGCTGGTTCCTGAAAGGATCTCTCCCACGGTCAGGAGGGAGACAACACTGAAGAGAGCTACCGCTGGTATCGTATATCTGGCACGCACGATAATCTTCGCCTCCATTCCCTTCCTGTTGCAAAGCCAAGGCCAAGCGAGTTCATTCGGCGGCCACTTTCAGTTCCTTGCCATGCCCGTGTCATTGCGCAGGCAGAATCCATGCCCATGCCTCCGTCCTTGGTGTCCGGGGCTGCAGGCTCCCCCACGGCCGGGCGCGGCGTGCAACTGCGACAGGCGAGTGCGAAGCAAAGTTCAAGGCGCCCTTACAAAGAATCTTTCAGGTGGCTCTTCCTGAAGAAGAAAGCCACTTGATGGACTCGCCTTCGAGAACGATCGGCTCCGGTTCCGCACGAGCTGTCGATCCCGGCAGCATGTCCGTAACCAGCCTGATCTTGTTGAGCCGCTTCAAGGCAAACTGCCGAATCGCGGCATGCAATCAACCCTGTGCCCTGGGCAAGGCCACCGTATGCCTCGACAAGGGACATAGGAGCATCGAATCACTTGGCGATAGTTGTGACATAAGCCGACTCGTACGCCAATGCCGCCGCTACGGAAAGGCCTCCGGCCGCCACGGTTGCCTTGAACGTATTCGACGGGACGAAGAGCACATCGTCCGACGCCAGGGCAATATCCTGCTGCTTTCCGTACATTACTTTGTGCAGGTCGAGCATGATTTCGATGTGCCGGCCGTCGGCGGTGGTGCGAATGATCCTGCTCTTGGAAAGAGCCGCGCCGTAGTTCAGTCCGCCGGCCATGGCGATGGCGCGCATTACTGTAATCGGGGTGTTGCTGGCCATGGGAAGGGCCAACTGATTCTTGACCTGGCCGACGACAAAGACATTGCCGACCCTGGGCACGATGATGGTGTCGCCGGGCAGGAGCGGGATATCGCTGGTACCGGCAGTCTTTGCATCGGCACCCAACTCGATGGCGATGGGGTCGGGAACACCGAGCCGATGCACAGTAATGGCGTGACTGGCCAGGGGGGTGAACCCTCCGCAGGCCGAAATCGCTTCCAGCAGCCGGAGTTGACCGAAGAACGGAAGCGGGGATGGCCTCAAGACTTCCCCGACCACGGTGATCACCCGGCTGGGAGATTGCATCAACTGAACGCTGACCTGTGGATCGACCAGGATGCCGCGCTCCGTGAGTGCTTTGTCCAAGTAGGCTGCCAATTCAGACTCTGTCATGCCCGCAACCTTCACCGTGCCCAGGTAGGGCAGCTCAATTTGCCCTTTGGCGTCCACCTTCAGGCCGGCGGTGGGCCCACCGCCGCCGGGAGCGATGGATGCAGTGGGGGAAAGGACTGACGTGGTCAATTCCGGCGCGCCCAGGGTGGCGATGGCAATTACATCGTCGGGCATAATCTTGATTTCTTCCGTACCAGCGTGCATTGTGGACGGCGGTGCGCTTGCCACGCGGGGCGGAGATGTGACGGCTTGTCCGGCATACTGGGCAAGCGCGGCCCCGCCGGTCAAGCTGAGGACGCAGGCCGCCAGCAGGAAGCAACGAACCATAGACTTAGACCGAACGACCATATGACCTCCGGGATGCAGAACCATTGCCACGTTACTCATCCTTGACCTTGTAGTCATAGGAGTAGTAGCCGAGGTATCCATAGTATTCGGGAAGACTTGCATCCACCCCATTGAGAACGAAGCCATAGACCTTGACCCCCACGCCGCGAAAGATCTCTGCCACGCGCGTCAACATGGCACGGGTGCAAGCCCCTTGGCGGATTACCAGGACCAGGCCGTCGGAGAGCGTGGAGACAATGAGCGGATCGGTTACCGACAGGGCTGGTGGCGTGTCGAAAAAGACATAGTCGTAGCGCGCGCGCAGTTGCTCGACGAACAGCTTCATCTGGTCCGAGCCGAGCAAGTCTGCGGGCAGAGGCGGCGAACTGCCCGAAGGAATCAAATCCAGATTGGTCAGGGTCGGATGGGTCTGGATAATCGATTCCAGGGTTTCGCTGCCGGTCAGATACTCGCTCAGGCCCTTCTTGCCCGTCAGCTTGAACCTCCACATCAAGCTCGGCCGCCGCATGTCGGTATCCACCATAACCACGCGCTTGCCCCCCTGCGCCAAGGCAGCCGCCAGGTTCGACGACAAGGTTGACTTGCCTTCTCCGGGCTGGCAACTGGTGACTGCAATGACCCTGGATTGCCGCGAAGTGCTGGACAGCTGGATGGAGGTGCGAAGGACGCGCATGGCTTCGGCAAACGCGGAGCGGGAATCCCACAGTATCTCGGGGCCCACGACAGTCTCTGGGTCGAAATCCTTGGTCTTTTCCTTTGATTTCCAGTTGGTTTGTGGGACGACCGCGATCGCGGGCAGGCCCAGAAGATCCTGGATTTGCCTTGAATCCCGCATGCGCGTGTCCATCCTCTCCAGAAGGAGCGCAATCGCCATGCCTCCGAAGCTCCCAAAGAACAGGCCCAGAAGGCCCAGAGTCTTCAGCGGCATGCTGGATGGGGAAATCGGCAGCGATGCCAGATCCACGATGCTGATATCGGCCGAATCCAGGCCGGCATCCACGGCCGCTTCACGCAGCCGGGCGAGAATGCTCTCGTACATGTGGCGGTTGGATTCGTACTCCTGGCTCAACAATTCGTATTGGACGATATCGTCGCGCTGGCCGTAAAGTCCCTGGATCTTACTCTGAAGCATCTGGTTGGCCTGATTCTCGGATGCCACGGCAATGCCGGTTGCATCCTTGGCCTGGGTGATGATCCGCGCCTCCTGTTTTGCAATTTCGCGATCGAAGGCCTGAGTCTGTGCATTCAGTTGCTTTACCTGCGGATAATTCGGCCCGTAGACCGGTTGCAGCCTGGCCAGTTCCGTGCCGGCCGCCGCACGCTGCGCACGCAGGGACGCGAGCAGGCTTTGCCCGCCATCGGTGCCCAAAGGAGTGGCCATATCCTGGATCTGGTCCGGAGGCAGCGATTGCAATATGTGGTAACGCGCCTCGACCAGAACGCGCGCCTCCGTGGCATCGGCTACACCCTTTTCCAGGCTTCCGATCTCCTGCACGATCAGGCTATGATCCGGATCAAGAGCCGAGATGCCCAGCTTCTTCTGGAGGTCGACCATCCGGTCCTGGGAGGCCTGCACCACCGAGCGCAGATCGTCGATCTGGCGGGTAAGCCATTGGGTAACCTGCTTGGTGCTGCTGTAGTGAGCGATAAAGTTGTTCTCGATATACTCGCTCTCCAGGGTGTTGACAATGCTCGCCGAAAGCCGCGGGGATTTGCTGCGATAGGAGATGGCAATCATCTGCGTGCGCGGCACGCGCTCAACTGCAAGAGCTCCGTGCAAAGTCCTGAGAACGGCGGCGCGCACATGTGGTTCCTCTAGATTGCCGTGCAGCAGCGTGATGTTTTGCCCGTGCAGAGTCGAGGTCTTGGTTGTGACGGCGCCGTTGAAAAACGCAGGGTCGTCTTGCAGTTTCAATGTTTCCGCGACCTTCATCAGCAGGGTGTCGCTGGTGAGGATGAGAATATCGCTTTCGATAACGGTGTCCAGCGAACTGGAGCCGGAACTCAACGCCGAGGAAATCGACTCCTTCAAGTCCGCAGCCGAACCCGGCTGTATCTCGATTTCTCCCTTGGCTGTGTATTCCTTCCCCCGCAAGTAACCGCCTGCAACTGCAAGAACAGCCAGCCCCAGAGTCAGGGCGATGAGCAATACACGCCGCTTCCGTATGATCAGCCATAAATCCGAAAGCGCAAGATCCTGTTTTGAAGGAGCCAGAGAAACATCGGTAGCGCGAGTGGACTGTTCCAATCAAACCTCACAATGTGAATGACTTTCAGATGATCCTGCTGAAGCGAAAATTTGATGCGATTAATTCACCGCAAAATAACTGCAAAGCGCGGCCTTGGCTGGCCGGATGACTTCTCAAACTAGGCCCGCCGGCGCAAGACCTTGTTGCTGGTATTGCTGGGCCCGGTTCGCCAACATCCCGTGTTGCGCCTCTACATTGCAGCATCCAAATAATTGCGCATCCGGGCGTTTGCAAAACCTCTTGAGTCAACGACCTTCGGCTCATCATAACACCTCAGGCGACACAGATTTCCGCGTAAGACTCGAACATCTTCTCCGCTCCGGAGACCCCGGAAGGGAATAGCCGATGCAAGGGTTGATGGCAAAGAACGATGGCAATCAGCGTCAGGACCAAGGCTTCGGCACTGGCGCAGCGCAACTCGCCTCGGACGATCCATGGCTCCAGATAGCGGGAGATGACCTTGACCGGCTCCGCCAGATGCTTGCGCAGGAGCGGATCGAGATCGTCACTTACCTCTAGGGCGCCGTACTGCAGTAGGCGGAGAAACTCGGGGCTGGAGGTGAGGGCTTTCACGATCAGCTCAAAGGTTCGCGCCAGAGCCGTCCGGCCGTCGCCGGCCTCTGCGATTCGAGCCAGCAAGTCTCCGTGCAGGCTCACTTTTCCCAGTTCCGAATCGAGAACGGCAAGGTAGAGGTTGCGCTTGCGCGGGTAATGGCGATAGATCGTGACCTCGTTGACTCCAGCTTCTGCGGCAATGTCGCGGGTGCTGACGCCGTTATAGCCGAACAAGGCAAAACGCGCTGCGGCGGTGGCCAGAATGCGGCCCTCAGTTGCGCCCTTTGGGGAGACGGGACTCTCTTTCATTTCAGTCCTGAGCCTTGCTCTTCGTGGCCAGGAAAGTGATTTGCGGGGTCTCGGGCAATGCTCGACTCTCCTCATTCTGGTGGGCTTGATCTCCAGGGCGCATCCAGGTACCGCGGCAATTGAGCCCCGGCTTCGGTTCCTCCGGTAATTCATGATAGCACGCGCTTTCATTCATTCGGCGCAAGCGCAATGGTCGGGCATGGCTCACGAATACACCGGGAGCCGCCGCAGATTTTCTTTAATTTCTGCAGAGTATCGAAAGGTCCAAGTCGGATTGACTTCGCCCAAAAGTTCTGCGCCGCGGGTCGCGGCGGTGCAGGAATTGGAGCAAGCGCATACGTTCATCTACTTACCGGCCCAGGCCTGTCAGCTGGCCTATGCAGATTCCCTGGACGCGAGACGCAGGCTACCCGACGCGACCCCGGCTGAAAAGCAGACCGTTTCAGCGCCGGTCCTTTGGGGCTGCCCTCTGCCGCATTGGACCCTGCAACTTGCCCGGGCTACTTGCCCGCACCCCGATCGATCAGGCGGGTGGTGGAGAAGCCCTCGACCGTGGGCACGATCTTGACCTGCCCGCCCCACGACAGCACCTCGGTCGAGCCCACGACAGTGTCCACGTCGTAGTCGCCGCCTTTGACGATCACGTCGGGTCGGGCGGAAACGATCAACTCGAGCGGGTTCGGTTCGCAGAAGACCACCACGGCGTCGACGGCGGCCAGGGCGGCGAGCACGCGCGATCGCTCCCGCTCGCCGACGATGGGACGGCTGGGCCCCTTGAGGCGGCGCACCGATTCGTCGCTGTTGATGGCTACGATAAGCCGGTCGCCAAAGCGGCGCGCCTGTTCGAGCACGGTAATGTGGCCGATGTGCAGCAGGTCGAAGCAGCCGTTGGTGAAGACCACCCGTTCGCCGTTGCCCTTCCACACGGCGACGCGGCTAACCAGTTCTGAGCGCGTCACCACCTTGTCCTCGGCATGCAGAGCGATATCTGGAGTCAGGGCGGCCAGCAGTTCGTGCTTCTCAACCGGCACCGTGCCCACCTTGCCGACTACGATGCCAGCGGCCAGGTTGGCCAGTTGCACGGCGGTTTCCGGCTTCAGTCCGCTGGCCAGGCAGAGAGCCAGCACAGCGATCACGGTGTCACCAGCGCCGGAGACATCGAAGACTTGGCGGGCCATGGCCGGGGCAATGAAGCAGTTGCCGGGCCGCACCAGGGCAATGCCCTTTTCGCTGAGAGTCGCGGTCAGAAACTCGACGTCGAAGGAGGTGACCATATCCTCGGCCTCGGCCAGCAGAGACTTTAGGTCCAGGGCATCGTGCCCGGAGGACTGACGCGCCGCCACCGCCAGCTCGCCCAGGTTAGGGCAGATGGTGGTGGCGCCCCGGTAACGGCCGAAATCGGCGCTCTTGGGGTCCACCAGCACGGGGATTCCCTGGCGGCGGGCGGCAGCGATCACCTGCTGGCAGACTTCGGTAGAGAGCACGCCTTTGGCGTAGTCCGAGAGCACCACGGCGTCCACGCCGGGCAACTGCTCCAGCACGATCTGAATCAGGCGCATGTAATCGTCCGCGGCGCGCACGCCCTGGCGTTCACTGTCCAGGCGCAGCATCTGCTGCCTTCCGCCCAGGATGCGCAGCTTGGTAATGGTGGGAAAGCCGGCGGAGATCACAAAACCGGGCTCGATGCCGTTGGCGCGCAGGTTCCCGGCTAGCAGCCGCTCGTCGTCGTCGCCGCCGGTAAAGCCGGCTACGGTAACCTGTGCGCCCAGACGGGCCAGGTTCATGGCCACGTTGGCCGCGCCGCCGGGCTGCTCGCTCTGGTGCGTCGCCCGCACCACCGGGACCGGCGCCTCCGGCGAGATGCGCCCCACCTCGCCCCAGATATACTTGTCGAGCATCACGTCGCCCACCACCAGCAGGCGCTTGCGGGCCCAGGTCTGCTCGATCTCGTGCATCACTTCATGAAGTTGCTCGATCACCGCGTCACCCCGGCCAGTGCGGCCACTTCCGCGGCCTTCGCCTGGGAGTTCAGCCAATCCAGTTCAATCCAGTCGCAGAGCATGTGTCCGGCCAGGATATGCGCCTCCTGAATGCGCGCAGTATCCCTGGACGCGACGGCAAAAAGATGATCGGAGAGGGAGGCCATAACGCCGCCGCCCATCCCGGTGAAAGCCACAGTCGCCAAACCATGGCTGCGCGCAGCCCTCAGCGCAGCCACCACATTAGCGCTGTTGCCGGAAGTAGAGATGCCCACCATCAGGTCTCCGGGCATGCCCAGTGCTTCCACCTGCCGGGAGAACACCGCCTCGTAGCCGTAGTCGTTGGCCACCGCGGTCAGAATCGAGCTGTCGGTAGTCAAGGCCACGGAGGGCAGCCCGCAGCGCTCGCGGCGAAACCGGCCCACAATCTCCGCGGCCAGGTGTTGCGAGTCGGCAGCGCTGCCGCCGTTGCCACACCACAGGATCTTGCCGCCCGCACGCAAGGCCGAGGTCATCGCGCGGGCGATGAACTCCAGAATTCCACGCTGGTCTTGCACCTGGCGCACAACGTCAAGATGCTCCGCAATGGCCTTGTCGAAGATACCTGCGGCATCGGGACCGATGGTCATGATTTGCCTCACTCTTGCTGTTGCTATCATAACGGAGTGACGAATCCCCCTGATACAGCCCTTTCCGGCCCCCTTAAGACGGTCTTCCTGGACCGCGACGGTGTCATCAACCAGAAGATGCCGGAGGGCCGCTATGTCTCGTCGTGGAGCGAGTTTCACATGCTGGCCGGGGTCCCGCAGGCGATCGGAAGGCTCAACCGCGCGGGGGTGCGGGTGGTGGTGATCTCAAACCAGCGCGGGGTAGCGCTGGGACTCTACTCAACAGCGGATGTGGAGGCCATTCAAGCCGCTTTGCAACAGATTCTCCTAGGCTATGGCGCTCACCTGGACGGCTTCTACTTTTGTCCGCACGAGAAGGGCCAGTGCAACTGCCGCAAGCCTCTGCCGGGGCTCTTCGAGCAGGCCGCGGCCCGGTTTCCCGGGATCACCGCGGAATCCAGCGCGATGATCGGCGATTCGCTCTCGGACATTGAGTTCGGTCGCAGACTGGGCATGCTGACGGTTTTCATTGAAGGCGACCGGGAGCGGCGAAAGCCCGGCGGCGAAGCAGCCCGCGATCTTGCCAGCCTGCATTTTGCCGATCTGCCCGAGGCCGTTGAATATCTGCTGTCGAAGCTGCCAGGCCCGGTGGAAAAGAAGTAACTCCGCAGCCCGGCGGCGCTACTTTTCGAGGTCGGCCAGCGTGGCATAGGTCTCGATGATTCCCTCTTCGAGCGGGGTCATTTTCAGGTCGCAGCCCTGTTGCCGCAGCCCGGTCAGGTCGGCCTCGGTAAAGTGCTGGTAGCGACCTTCGAGGTCGACCGGAAACGGCGCGTACTCGATGGGCACCTGGCCATGCACCGCCATCAGCGCCCGGGCCACGTCGTTGAAGCTGCGGCTCACGCCGAAGCCGGCATTGACCACGCCGCGATACGTCCGCAGAGTCTCGCCAGCCTTGGGAGCGTAGGGGCCGATCTGGGCAAAGAACATGTTCAGCCGGGCCAGATCGCGCACATAGACAAAATCCCTGCGCTGCTCGCCGTCGCCATAGCCGCCGCTACCGGCAAACAGCCGCACCTTGCCGGTTTCCTTCATCTGTTTGGTGAAGTGGTGGATCACAGAGGCCATTCGCCCCTTGTGCTGCTCGCGCGGCCCGTAGACGTTAAAGTAGCGCAGGCCCACGGCATTGATGGGAACGCGATCCAAAGACAGTTGATGGCGGAAGTAGTGATCGAAGACCAGCTTGGAGTAGCCGTAGACGTTCAGCGGGCGCTCATTCTCGATGGTGGGCGTGAACCGGCCCGGACCCGACAGCCCGTAGACCGCCGCCGTTGAGGCAAAAACCAGCGGCGCGTTCTCGCGAATGGCAAAGGCCAACACTTCCTTGGTGTACTGGAAGTTGTTGTCCATCATGTAGACGCCGTCGTCCTCCAGCGTGTTGGAGCAGCCGCCCTGGTGCAGGATGGCCTGAATCTTGCCCCCCTCGAGCGAATTCTCCCGCATGGCGCGGCGAAACTCGCGCTTATCGAGATAGTCGACATACCGGGCACCGTGCAGGTTACTGAACTTGCGCGCATTGGCCAGATTGTCCACCACCAGGATGTCGGTGATGCCGTGGGCATTCAGTTCGTGAACCAGGTTACTGCCGATGAAGCCCGCGCCTCCGGTGACGATCAACATGCCGAGAGTTTCTCCTTTGTTTGCCCTGAAGACTGGTGAGCGATGGAACGGTCAGGCGATTGGGAACGCCGCTCGGCAAGCGTGCTTCTGAAGGGGTACGCTTGCGAGACTTCTTCCCTCGCGGCGGTCATTTCCGCGCCCTGCGGCCCACGCATACTGAATTGCCTGCGACAGCTTAGGGTTCGCGGCCCTGGTGCGCTGATTACCCAGCCTGCACGCCCAGCGCCCGGCCCACTGCGGCAGCCATTTCATCCACTGTGATGGAGGTCAGGCAGCGACGAGCTTCCACGGTACAGGTCTCCAACTGGCAACCGTAGCAACCAGTTTGATGATAAACGATTTGATTCTGCCCGGCCGGATACCAGGTGCCAGGAAGGCCGCGGGCCGAAAAAGCGATCACGCAGGGCACGCGGACGCTGGCGGCAAGGTGCATGGGCCCCGAGTCAGGCCCAAGAAAAACGCGGGCACGCTCGATGACCGCCGCGGTCTCGCGCGGGCTGAGCCGTCCGCACAGGTTCGCCATGGGCCCAGCCCACTGGCTGGCGGCAAATTCGGCCGCCTCGCCATCCTCCCTAGCTCCGATCAGGGCCAGGCCGTGGCCCGGATATCGGGCTTGGAGCCTCACAAGCAGGGCGCGCCAGTTCTCTTGCCCCCAGTCTTTGGCCTGCATCTTGGTGCCGGGCCCGCAGACAATGAGCGGATGTTGCCGCAGATCGCCTAGCACAGAGGCCGCCGTCTGGCGCTCTGCATCGGTCAGGTTCAGGGTCCAGTTGTCCAGGTCCTCGACCCGGGCGTCGCCCACCTCATGAAGCTGGCGCGCCAGCCGGAAAGCCTCGGCCTCGTACAGGCCGGTCGCCGCGTCGAAGCGGTGGTTCAATCCCTCCGCATTGGGCAGGCCGAGGATTCGCCGCACTCCGGCCAAGCGGAAGAAGAGCCGGTCGCGGCGGATACTCTTCAGCGGACGAACCGGCATCAGGTAGACCAGCACGTCGGGGCGGAAGCGGCGAATCTGCCAGGCCAAGCCCAGCAGTTCGAGGGGGTTGCGCGTCCCCACGGTGTAGCGCATGTAGCCGTGGACCAAGCCCGAGCTGCCCAGCACCGCCGCCGATGCCGGAGCCTTGGCATGCACCGGGAAGTTGCTCAGCAGCACCCGCTCAGCTTGCGGGAAAGTGCGTTCGATCAGATGAAAGCAGGGCAGCGCCACGACCGTGTCGCCCAGGCTGCCCAGGCGATATATCAACACCTTCTTAACCGAAGCGTTTGGTTTTAATGAAGCGTCTGGCAGCAAGCAGCAGGCCTCCCGATCGAGAAGGTTGAGGGAAAATCGATAGAAAACGCCGGAAGCCCATGCTCCGGGGTGGCATTTCCCGCTCTGGAGATACTCTTCGATGTTAACGTGCCGGGGCGCGTCCGGCTCCTGGCCAGTTTCGGGGCGCCGCCGGTTATCGCGGCGCTGGTTTTGGCCGCTCTGCAACTGGTGGCGCAGGCCGGCGTGAAGGCGGTGCTGCCCAACGGACGGGAGATTCACCCCGCCGGTAACTGGATTCCGCTGGCCCCGTACCCGTTTACGCTGGCGGTCAGCCCGGATGGTAGCCAAGTTGCCGTGCCGTCGCTTGGATTCCCGTTTGCGTTGAACGTAGTGGACCAGCCGGCAGGCTCGAATCCCACAGTGCGGCGCATGCCGGCTGTGGCCACGTGAGACCCGGCCATCGAAGTTCACGCCGGCCTCGCACCCTCGCCCGACGGCCGGCGGCTTTACGTCACCAATACCTTTTTCTTCGAGTACAACACCATCCCCGGTGCGGACCCCAAGAACCAGCTCGACACGGGCCTGCACTTTCCGTCTTTCGGCTATCCGTTCAAGGCCGCCCGCGAAGGAGGCGTGGTCGAGAGCAGGCAGATTCCCAGCCTGGGCGACGAGAACTCCTTGCGCGGCAGCTCGCTGTGGACCTAGGACGTGCGCGACCGGCAGAATCCTGCCGTCACTGCCAAGCGGCTGTTTCTCAACTCTCCTCTGCCAACCCGGTCTTCGAATCCGCTAACCGGCGCTATCCGACCTTCAATCTGGGCATTCCAGACCAGTTCCGCGCACGGAATTCGAGAGCGACTTCCGCCAGAAGCTGGCCGCGGGCAAGGTTCCGTCGCTCATCGTCATTCGCTTGCCCAACGACCATACGACCGACCCTCGTCCGACCGACGGCTACCCCTACCGCGCCTCGTTTGTGGCCGACAACGACCTGGCCCTGGGCCGCATTGTGGCCTTCCTATCGCATCTGGAAGAACTCCGCCTTCTTTGTGACCGAGGACGACGCCGACGACATTCAGATGTAGATGGAGAAGTCCTCCGGCAAGCTGCGCAAAGACGGAGAAGGTGCCGCGGTTGCCCGGCAAGGCGCCCTTCGGCAAGAGCTTCGAGGATGCTGTGGGCGAAGCCTGCCATCCAAGATTCTGCCGGCCGCTTTTTCCCTCTCGTGCGGGCCGCCGTAACCTTTCCCAACGATTTGTGTCTATATGAGCGAACGGCAAGCCGCCGGAATGGCGGGGGATAGGGCATCGGAACCGGAGCCTGGAATCCTCGCACGTGGCTGCCGCAATCATCCGCAATGCGACAACATGGAGGAGTTTGAACATGACGAGAACAATGCGCAAGTCCTGCCGTGCACTGGTTGTGGCCTCGCTTGCCGGAGCCCTCCTGAGCCTTCCCCAGGTCTCCCTGGCGGCGGCCAGGAACTCCGGCGCGACCGCGCAGGCGCCGTCCGAAAATCCGGCCGCCAGCGAGGCTGCGGCCCGACTGGACAAAAAGCAGTATCACGATGTGAAAGTGAGCGTGGAGAACGGCATCGCCACCCTGACTGGCGCCGTGGACCTCTACGAGTACAAGGCCGACGCCGAGAAGCGCGTCCGCAAGGCCAAAGGCGTCACCGCGGTGCGCAACCAGATCGAGGTCGCCGGCCCCACCGTTTCTGACCAGGAACTCACGGCCAAACTGGGTGAGAAGCTGGCCTATGACCGCGTGGGTTATGGCAACGCCTTCAACGCCATCACCCTCTCCGTCCAGAACGGCGTGGTAACTCTCGGCGGCCATGCCCGCACCGATGTCGACAAGGACTCGGCGCTGGCCCTGGTCGCCACATATCCCGGCGTCAAGGACGTGGTGGGCGAAATCGAAGTCGATCCGGTCTCCATCATGGACGACCAGACTCGGCTCCAGGTGGCCCGCGCCGTCTACGGCTACCCGTCCCTGAGCAAGTACGCCATCGATCCCGCCAAGCCCATCCGCATTTCGGTGCAGAACGGCCACGTGGAACTGTACGGAACCGTGGATTCCAAGGCCGACAAGGACACGGCCTTCCTGCGCGCCAACGGCGTTCCAGGCGTCTTCAGCGTGAAGAACTACCTTGAAGTCGCCGGCCAGCCGTCGGAAACCCCGAAATAATCAACCCGGTGCAACTTGAGCCGGGCAGAATCGATCGATTCTCCCCGGCTCGTTTTGTGACCGTAATTGGATTGCCCAGAAGAGTTATTTCTTTACCCAAACATGGGTGATTTCCCCAATATATCCCTTCACCGTCCATTGCCCGTTATCGGTGCTGACGCGGCCTTTCAACTTGTTTACCAATTAGACGAGTTTGCCCGCGAAGCCCTCTTTGGTGGTCAAGTCTTCCTAGCTTTTCTTGGCTTTCAGGAGTTCGAGGGCCTTGTTCAGGGGCTCGTCGCCCTTGGCGGGGGGAGCTTCCTCGTCGGTTTCCTCTTCGAGGGCCTGACCCACGGTGACGGTGGGCGCGACGGCTTCGTCTTGAATTTTTTTGCCGGACGGGGTCTGGTACTTGGCCACGGTGAGCAGCAGGGCGGAGCCGTCGGGCAGCTCGATGGTTTTCTGCACCGAGCCCTCGCCGAAGGTGCGCTCGCCGACCACGTCGCCGCGCTTGGCGTCCTCAATGGCGGCGGTTGTGAGCTCAGCCGGGCCGGCGGTGCCGCGATTGACCAGGAGGGCCAGGGGCGCATCGGTGAGGAACTTTGCAGAGTCGGCGGTGAAGGTCTGGCGGGGGAACTTCTGGCCCTCTAGGGAACCCAGGGTGCCTTGGTTGAGGAAGAAGTTGGCCAGCCGCAATCCCTGCTGCGGGTCGCCAGTGGAGGAGTCGCGGAGATCGAGCAGGACTTTGCGGCTCTTGCCGGCGGCCTTGATGCGGGCGGCAATCTCGTCGACGCGGGAGGCGGTCAGCGCGCCGGGCTTGAGATAAAGGATGGTGGAGTTGTCATACTGCTGCTCGTTCATGGCGGGGGCGACGGGGATGGAGCGGGTGAGCACCAGCTTGTCGGGGTCGGCTTTGCGGGGGCGCACCACCGAGAGGGTGACCGAGGTTCCTGGCTTGCCTTCAAGCATGAGTTCGATGACCGCGAGAGAGAGCTCGCGGGTGGACTGGTCGCCGATGGATTCGATCACGTCGCCGTCGGCCAGGTGTTCCTTGTCCGCGGGCGAACCGGGGAGAACGCTGACCACGATGGCGTAGCCGAAGCGCTTGGAGACGTTGATGCCGAGCTGGGCGACGCCTGTGGTGGGACGCTCCTTGTAGATTTTGTACTCGGCCGCGGTGAGGTAGCTGGAGTCGGCATCGAGCGACTCGAGCAGGCCGTGAAGAGCGCCGGTTGTGACGTCTGTCATGTTGGGCTCAGTGACGTAGTCGGTCTGAACCTTCTGGAGCACCTGGCGGAAGACGTTCATCTGGCGGTAGGCGCCATCCTGCTCGACGCCGGCATGGACGCCGAACAGTCCGAACTCGCCCAGGGTAAAGCCCAGGACGAGGGCGGCGAGGATGGTCACGGAAAGAACGAAGACAAAGCGCTGGAAGAATCGAGACACAGACACCACCGGTGCGGCCCTGAGGGGAAACGGGCCGCTCACTCTTTAGACGCAATGATAGCAAAAGCGGTGCACGACGCGGTTTTCTTGCGGCGCTGGGAAAGATCGAAAACGCGGGACAGGGGCGGTAAAGGTGCGGAAAAACGTGGTGGCGGAGGGCAGGATCGAACTGCCGACCTACGGGTTATGAATCCGTCGCTCTAACCATCTGAGCTACTCCGCCGGGAGTGGGAACTTCAATGGGCGCAGGCCGTGGAGGCCCGGCACGGGGCACGCGGACACACATCCGCACGCAATTCCCAATCTTGATGATACGGGCGGCTGGATTGCAGGTCAAACCGGCTCGCCGGAGTGCGGTGGCCGGGGCTGGGACGGAGGCGGGGCGAGGATGAGCTTGCGGACACCGCTCGTGTAAACTCGCCTGCATGAACAGGTTCCGTATTGCCGGGGTGATACCGGCGCGGCTGAGCTCCACGCGGCTGAGCCGCAAGGTGTTGCGCACCATTGCCGGGCGGCCGATGGTGGAGTGGGTTTGGCGCGCGGCCGTGGCGAGTGGGTTGATGGACCCGGTGGTGGTGGCTACCGACTCGGACGAAGTGGCAGCCGTGTGCCGGGAGCGGGGGATTTCGGTGGTGATGACCTCGGCCGAGTGCCCCAGCGGGTCGGACCGGGTGAGGGAGGTGGCCGGCAAGATCGATGCCGACATTTATGTGAACATCCAGGGGGACGAACCGACGCTCAGCGCGGATTTCTTCCCGCCGCTGCTCGAGTTGTTTGAGCGGCCGGAGGTCGAGGTGGCGACGCTGGCCGTTCAGTGCCTGCCGGAGGAGTTCGACGACCCCAACGCCGTGAAGGTGGTGACGGCCCTGGACGGGCGTGCGCTCTATTTCTCCAGGGCGACGATCCCGTTCGATAGAGATAAGAGCGGCCACGCCGCCTATCGCAAGCATTTGGGGATTTATGCCTATCGCAAGGCAGCCCTGGAGCGGTTTGCGGCGCTGACGCCCTCGCCGCTTGAGCGGATTGAGCGGCTGGAGCAGTTGCGGCTGCTGGAAAACGGGATTGCGCTGTATGTGGCCGAGGCGCCCAGGGACACGATCGGCGTGGATACGGAAGCGGACCTGGAGCGGGCGGAGCGGGTGCTGGGACGGATTGTGGAGTTGAAAGGGAGTTGAGCCCAGGGCGGAAGAGAAGTTCGGAATTGCGCGCAAGAACCGGATAGCGAACTGGCCGCCCGGTGGGCGAGGATGGTTCTCATGAGCAGCAAACCTCAATTCGCTCCGGCGGGCGGGCCAGTTTCCGTTCCAATACAAAAAATGTCGGTGGATGCCGAGGCGGCCTGGCGGCAGGTCCTGAGTCGCGACCCGGCGGCGAGCTTTTTTTATGCGGTGACGACGACCGGCGTTTTTTGCCGTCCGAACTGCACAAGCAAGAGGCCGCTGCGGGGGAATGTGCGGTTTTTTCCGTCGGCCGAGGCGGCGCGGGCGGCGGGTTTTCGCCCCTGCAAGCGCTGCCGGCCGGGCGGCGCTGCGTGCGTGAGCCCGCTGGACAAGATTCGGGAATACATTGAGGCCCACCACGACAGGCGGGTTCCGCTGGCGGAGTTGGGGCGGGTGGCGGGGTTGAGTCCCTTCACGGTGCAGAGGCTGTTCAAACAGGCGCTGGGCGTGAGCCCGCTCCAATATCAGCGGGCGTTGCGCCTGGGTGCGCTGCGCCATGCGCTCAAGCGGGGAGAACCGGTGACCAACGCAATTTATAGCGCCGGATTCGGATCGTCGAGCCGGGCCTACGAGGGCGCGCAACTGGGCATGACGCCGGCCCGCTTTGCGGCGGGAGGCAAGGGTGAGCGGATCGGCTGGTGTTGCGGGCGCTCGGCTTTTGGCTGGATGGTGGTGGGGGCGACGGAGCGGGGGCTGTGCTGGCTGGCGCTGGGCGAGACCGCGGAAGAGGCGGAAGGCAGCCTGCGCGCGGAGTTTCCGCTGGCCACTCTGAGGCGCGATCCCTCGCTGAAGAGCATGGTTGAGTCGGCGCTGGAGGTGGTCGGCTGCCGGGCAGGCGCAGCGGAAAAGTCCGCCGCGGAGGAGTTGCCGCTGGATTTGCGCGGGACGGCGTTCCAGTTGCGGGTGTGGCAGGCGCTGAGGGAGATTCCACGGGGCGAGACGCGCAGCTATAGCCAGTTGGCGAGGGAGCTGGGCAATCCCAATGCGACCCGCGCCGTGGCCCGCGCCTGCGCCACCAATCGGGTAGCGGTGGTGGTTCCGTGCCATCGCGTGGTGGGGGTGAGCGGCTCGCTGACCGGCTACCGATGGGGCGTGGAGCGGAAGCGGCAACTGCTGGAAGCCGAGGGGGCGCGAGCCGGAGATGGTTCTAGATGACCGGGGGCATGGCGCGGCGCATGAACTCGTCGAACAGGGGGACGGTGAAGGCGGTTTCGCCGTAGACGGGGCTATAGATCATGCCTTTGCGGATGAGGGCGTCGCGCACCGGGGCCACGGATTGAATCTTGACGCCGAGCCGTGCGGCGATTTCGCCGGAATGGTGGGGCGCGGGGCCCATCTCGGCGAGGGCGCGGAGATAGTCCTTTTCCTTGGGGGTGAGGCGGTCGAAGCGCACCCGGAAGAAGCTCTCGTCGAGGCGGCGGACGGCTCGCTCGTTGGTGCGGTGAATGTCGGCCAGCGAGATGGTGGGGCCATCGGAAAGGTTCCAGGCCTCATAGCCCCATTGCTGCAGGAAATAGGGATAGCCACGGGTGACCTGGATGACCTCGTCGAGGGCTTCAGGGGCAAATTCCGCACCCTGGTCGCGGACGGGAATTTGCAGAGCCTCGGCCGCATCCGAGGGCTGAAGAGCGCCGATTTCGGGGTACTCGAAGAGGCGCTCGGCATAGGATTTGAAGCGTCCGGCGAGGCCGCGCACCTGGGGCAGCCCGGCGCCGACCAGCGCCAGGGGCAGACGGCGCTGCGAGACCCGGTGCAAGGCCATGATCAGAGCGCTAAACTCCTTCTCGCGCAGGTACTGAATCTCGTCGATGCATAGGGCGATGGCCCGCCTGCGATCCGCGGCAGCTTCTCCGACGGCCTGCAAGAGCTCGGAAAGGTCGGCCTCGAAGTCGCCGCTGTCGGCCAAGCCGGTCTCCGGGTCGATGGCCAGTTCCAGTTCCAGGTCGCCCAGTCCGGCCTTGGCCTTGAGGCCCAGGCTGCCGAGAAAGCTGCGCAGCGCCCGGAGCGCTCTGCGGGTCTTCTCGCTGACATCTTCCTTGAGGTTGAGGGTGTAGAGGATGTGGCGGAGAGCGGGCAGAAGCAGCTCGGCGAGGCTTTTTCCCTCGTGGGCCTCGATAAAGGCCGCCTGGTAGCCGGCTTCCTGGGCCAGCATGTGGATCCTGTTGAGCACCACCGTCTTGCCTACGCCGCGCAGTCCGACCAGGATGATGCTCTTGGCATGGAGCCCGTTGCGCAGACGGTCGAGGGCGATGCCGGCATGGTCGAGGATGGGCATGCGCCCGGCCAGCTCTGGCGGAGGAGAGCCGGCGCCGGGTGAGAAAGGGTTGGTCCTGGGGCCCATATAAGAAGTTTAGTAAAGTTTATGCTGAGGTAGATATAGGTTTGAAAACTTTTTATAGGCAGGATGGGGTGCCAGGCCTTTTAGCCGAATCGCCGACCGGTCCGCTGGGGTCTGCGCAGCGGCGGGACTTGGTCGCTGAGCACGATATGAAGGTTATCAACGTATAGGTAATATTTGGCATAAGTCATTCTATCTGTATCGCAGTTGCGGCCCTGGAGCCGTTCCACAGAGGGGCGTGTGAATTCCGGAGCGGTTCGGAATCGCACGACGGACCGCCATTGATCTGGCTGACTGCCGTGCGCATATGAAAAAGTTATCAAAATATATATACAATGAGATATAACCATGTAAACTCTGTAGAACGCGGCCCTTATCCCCGGCCGGATGGATCGTATCCATGTTATAAACAGCACCTTGCCGGGGATGAGCGGAGGACAGCGCTTACCCCAGCAATTTGGCGGCTTCCTTGGCAAAGTAGGTGACGATGAAGTCCGCGCCGGCGCGGCGGATGCCGAGGAGGCACTCGATGACGGCGCGGTCGCGGTCCAGCCAGCCTTTTTCAAAGGCGGCCTGGAGCATGGAGTATTCGCCCGAAACCTGGTAAGCGCCGATGGGCACGCCGACGCGCTCGCGGGCGGCGCGGACGACGTCGAGGTAGGGCATGGCGGGTTTCATGAGGATCATGTCCGCGCCTTCGGCAAGGTCGAGGTCTATTTCGCGCATGGCCTCGCGCAGGTTGGCGCCATCCATCTGATAGGTCTTGCGGTCGCCGAACTGGGGCGCCGAGTCTGCCGCTTCGCGGAAGGGTCCGTAGAAGGCCGAGGCGAACTTGGAGGCGTAGCTAAGGATGGGGGTCTGTTGGCAGCCCTCCAGGTCGAGGGCCCGGCGGATGGCGGTCACGCGCCCGTCCATCATGTCGCTGGGGGCCACCACGTCGGCTCCGGATTTGGCCAGGCTGACGGCGGTGCGGGCCAGCAAATCGAGGGATGGGTCGTTGTCCACGGTCCAGCCGTCGGGGGTTTCGATGACCACGCCGCAGTGGCCGTGGCTGGTGTACTCGCAGAGGCAGACGTCGGCGATGAGGACGAGATTCTTGGAGGCTGGAGAGGCCTTGAGGGCGCGCAGCCCCTGCTGGACGATGCCGTTTTCGTCCCAGGCTCCGGTGCCCTGCTCGTCCTTGGATTGGGGCAGGCCAAAGAGCAGAAGCCCGCCCAGGCCGAGGCGGGCGGCCTCTTCGGCCTCGCGGACCGCCTGGTCGACCGAGAGGTTGAAGACTCCGGGCATGGATCCGATGGGGCGGCGGACTCCGTGGCCGGGGCAGAGGAAGAGGGGGTAGATGAGGTCGCCGGGCGCGACGCTGGTTTCGCGCACCAGAGCGCGCATGGGTTCGCTGCGCCGCAGCCGGCGCATCCGCGTAACAGGGAAGCTCATGCTTCAAATTGTACTGCGGGACGGGGTATGGGCAGCCGGAGTCGCGCTGGTCGGAATTGCGGCAGGGGCAATGGAGGCCGCGGCCTACTGGATGGCCGGCAAGGCGCGCAGATAGGACGCATAAACCGGCTCGTCGAAGCAGGCGAAGGTGACCATCTCGATGGCTTTGTTTGCTTTCAATTCCGCTGCTGTTCGAAGGAGCGCAATTTCGACGGCGAGATCGACGGGGAAGCGGTAGACGCCGCAACTGATGGCGGGGAAGGCGAGAGTGCGCAGGTTGTGGGCTCGCGCCAAGGCAAAGCAGGAAAGATAACAGCGGGCGAGCAGTTCCGGTTCTCCGTGGTTTCCGCCATTCCATATCGGGCCGACGGTGTGAATGACGTAGGCGGCGGGGAGCCGATAGCCCTTGGTGAGCCTGGCATCGCCGGTTTTGCAACCGCCAAGGAGGCGGCACTCGTCGAGGAGCTGGGGGCCGGCGGCGCGATGGATTGCCCCGTCCACCCCGCCGCCGCCGAGCAGGGAGCTATTGGCGGCGTTGACGATGGCATCGACGGCCAGGGTTGTGATGTCGGTGCGGAGAACTCCGATTTTCTCGATCATCGGTTTTGTGCCTGGGTGCCTTGGGGTGATCTGGATTCTAAATCTGTCCCGCGGCTATGGGGTCGATTCGCCGGCCGGACCCGCCAGCCTGTCATTTCCGGCCTGCCGGGCTGAAGGCCGGGACTGAAGGCTGGTTCACAGTTGCTCGTAGAGGGTGGTATTGCGGTAGCCGAGCAGGACCACCAGGGTCCAGATGCCCAGGGCGGTGCCGAAAGGGAACCTGAGCAGGCAGAGGAAGGCGGCGACAATGGCCACGATGCGGCCCCATTGCGAGCGCTCGAGGAGGCCCCATCCGGCGGCCAGGGCCAGACCGCCGCGCACCAGCAGGAACACCCAGGCGAAATGGAGGAAAGCGGGCCCCAGCCACTCCGGGGGCAGGGGGCCGCGCGACCATGGCCCATGTGTCCAGGGCCCATGCAGCCAGGGGCCGAAGCGGCCGAAGCGGCCGGAGAGAAACGCATTCGCAAAGGCCAGCCCGAGGAAGCCCGCCAGCATGGAAAAGCCGGCATAGATGAACCAGACGACGGCGAGCGCCTTGACCTTGCCGGCGTAGTTCTGCAGTTGGAACTCCATGCCGGGCACGGGAGGAGCCGGCGCGACGGCCGGGCGGCCGCATTGTGGGCAGATGCCCTGCCCGGGAGCTAAAGCCTGACCACATCCGCTGCAAAACATGGCTGCCTCCTCGAAATCCGATCTGAGCTTACTACGAAGTGGGAGAGGGTTGCGTTCCGTTGAGTCTTTAAAGACCAGCTTCCAGCTCTTGTTCCCTGGAACCATCGAGATTTTGCCGGGCGAAGGTGACGGGGATGGCTACCGGCTGGAGGCTGGATTCCGTTTTTCCCAGCGCTCCTCATGCCTGTCGTCGCGAAAGAGGGCGGCCGCGACGCGGCCCTGGGCATCGCGCTCGAAAATGAGCCGGGTGAAGCTGGAGCCGTTGGGATAAAAGAAGGTGGTCCCGGACTCGGGAGCCAGCTCGGCGATTTCGCCCTGGGGGTTCTTCTCGAAGAGCTGGTCGCCCTGGCGGAAAAGGATTGCGGCCACATGGCCGTTGACGTCGCGATACTCGCCGGCCATGGCGTCGAGCGCGGCCGGGGGCATTTTGATGGCGGCTGGATGCAGGGGAATGAGAAGGCGCTCGGCCAGGGGCGGCAACTCGGGCCGGGCCTGGTTGCGGTGGGCCAGCAGCCAGCGCGGCAACTCCGGCTCGTTGTAGGCGCGGGTCCAGCAATCGTGTTTGAGGCCCTGGTAGACCCACAAGCGGACGCGACCGCCGGCGACCTTGAAGGCCTCGAACATGAGCTCGCTCTCGCGTGGCGGGACCACCGTGTCGTCGGTTCCGTGAAAGAGCCAGACGGGAGTGCGGCCCAGCGCGCGGGCGTACTCCGACGGCAAGGAGGAAGCTTTCTGCCAGCGCTCCGGGGCATAGCTCCAGAAGACGCCGCTGGCCATCATCGCGACCGCGGCCCAGCGGCGGGGATGAAGGCGCGCCAGCTCCCATGCGCCGTATCCGCCCAGCGAGAGCCCGGTGAGGTAGATGCGCTCCGGGTCGCCGTGGAACTCTTCGGTCTCCCGGTCCAGGGCGGCCATGGCCATGGACAGCATTTCGGGGTCGGTCCAATAACTGGCCTGCGGGCACTGGGGCATGACGATGACAAACGGCCATCGCTCGGGGTGGTCGCGCACCGCCTGGGGCAATCCGCTCTGCGTCTGCCACATGCCTTCGGAGCCGCGCTCTCCACGGCCGTGGAGGAACAGAATCACCGGCCATTGCCGGTGGTCGTCGCGCCGCCACTCCTCGGGCAGGTAGACCTGATAGCGGTAGGCGGCGCCGTGCAACTCCAAGATGCGGTTGAGAAAGCCGGTCTCCTGCGGCATCTCTTGGCGCTCGTGGCGGACTGCGCCGCGCAAGGCCTGGGCCGGCGCGAGAGCGCAAACAAGCAACAGGCCGGCAGCCAGAGATTTAGAAATTCGGCGCATACAGGAGTCCCATCCCACTATAGCCGGGCGGGCGGTGCTTTCCGGGCGGGAATTCGGCGCTGGGCGCAATTCGGTAACCGGGCGCGGACCGGGGGAGCCCGCGGATTTCCTTTTGATTCTCTTGAGGGTTTTCTTATGTGTCGCATGAAAGGATTAAAGTGTTATGCAATACGCGCTCATGACCACACTGGAAACCGGAGACACGCTGGACCACTACCGCCTGGATGCGACGGTTGCGCGCAGCGGCATGTCGACCCTCTATAGGGCCACGGATCTGCGCGACGGCCGGCAGGTAGCAGTGAAGGTGCCGCACCCGGAGATGGAGGCGGACCCGATCTTGGTGGAGCGGTTCAAGCGCGAACAGCAGATCGGCCAGGAACTGGACCATCCGGGGGTGGTGAAGACCTACGACGGGGAGGAGCGCAGCCGCCTGTATATGGTGATCGAATGGGTGGAGGGACGGCTGCTGCGTGCGCTGCTCAACCAGCAGCACAAGCTGCCCATCGAGCGGGCGGAAAAGATCGCCATGGGCATTTGCGAGGCGCTGGACTACATGCACAAGCACGGCGTGGTGCATCGCGACTTGAAGCCGGAAAACATCATGGTGGACGGCGAGGACCGCATCAAGTTGATCGATTTTGGCATCGCAATGAAGGAAGACGCGCGGCGGCTGACCTTTGCCAACCTCTCGCCAGCACTCGGCACGCCGGACTATATCGCCCCGGAGCAGGTGAAGGGCCAGCGCGGTGACCAGCGCAGCGACATCTACTCGCTGGGGATTCTGTTCTATGAAATGCTGACCGGGCAGGTGCCTTTCAGCGGCCCCAATCCGCTGGCGGTGATGAACGAGCGGGTGCAGAACGACCCCAAGCCGGCGCGCAAGTTGAACGCGGAGATCACGCCCCAGTTGCAGGAGATTCTGTATCGCGCCCTGGAGCGCGACCCGCGGCAGCGCTATTCGACCGCAGCCGACATGGCCTGGGACCTGGAGCACCAGGAGCAGGTGAGCGTGGAAGAGGGCGAGCGGCGGCCGGCGCTGGGCGGCAAGTGCGTTCCCAGCGTGCGGAAACTGCTCCTTTATGCGGGGCTGGCGCTGGTGCCGATCGTGATTTTTGCGCTGATGGTGGTGCTGGCGCGGCGGTGAGGGGTGAAGGGCGCCGCAACGGTGAGCTTCGTTGCGGCCCTGCGGGACGCATGCTCCTGTTTGGCACACCCCAGGGCTGCGCTTCGCTTGCCCATGGCTATTCTCGATGCCTCCCCACGGGAGGCCAATCCTGACCCCCTGAGTTCTGAACCCTTATCCCTGTTCTCTGGCTTACCGGTAGGATTCGTCGCGGTGGATCACGAACTCGGGATAGGCGCCTCCGCCCAGTTCATGCAGGTCGAGGCCGATACGTTCGCCATCCTGGTCCACGCGGAAGGGAACGACGCGGTTGAGCAGCCAGAAGAGCAGGTAGAGGAGCGGCAGGGCCAGGCCGAGCAGAGCTGCGATGCCGACAAGCTGGGCCACCAATTGGCCCTCCTGGGGCGCGAAGAGTCCGGCGGCGAACAGACCCCACACGCCGCCGGCGGCGTGTACGGTCACCGCGCCGGAAGGGTCGTCGATGGAGAGGGCAAGTTCGAGCAGTTCGACCATCAGGGGGGTGGCCACGCCGGCCACCAAGCCAATGAACAGGGCGGCGGGGGGGCTGACGAGGCCGGCGCTGGCGCTGGAGGCGACCAGCCCGGCCAGCCAGCCGTTGGCGCACAGGCTGGCGTCGGGCTTGCCGAAGCGAACGTGGGTGACGGCGAAGGTGGCGGCCACGGCCGTGGAGGCGGAGAGCAGGGTGTTGATGGCGGTGACCGCCAGAGCCGCCTGAGGCGCATGGAGCCAGAGGACTGCGCCGGCCACGTTCCACGCCAGCCAGCCGACCAGGGCCAGCAGGCATCCGAATACGACATAGACGGCGTTGTGTCCGGGCATGGCGGTGGCCAGGCCCTCCTTGGGGAATTTGCCTTTGCGGGGGCCGGCGATCCAGATGACGGCCAAGGCGCTGAGTCCGCCGAGGACATGGACCGTGGCCGCGCCGCCGCCGTCGAGAAAGCCCGCGCCCAAGTCGAAGTTGAGACCCAGTTGGGCCAGCCAGCCGCCGGCCCAGATCCAGTGCGCGGCGAGCGGGAAGACGATGGCGGCCATCACGGCGGAGGCCGCGCAGCCGGCCAGGATTCGCCAGCGGTCCATTCCGGAGCCCCAGGGCAGGAGCGCGGCCAGGGCCACGGCCAGGAATTCAAACAGCAGAGCCAACTGCGAGTGCGGCGAAGCAGAGCCCACGCCGCCGAGCAGGAAGGGTGCCGCACCCAGCCAGTTCCAGCTCTGGCCGGCCAACCGAAAGCTGTGACCCGCGCCGCCGGCGGTTCCGGGCGGGTTGCCGGTGAAGGCCGAGCCCACCACGGCAAAGACGATGACCGCAACGGCCACGATGACGAGGCTGCCGAGTAGCGACTGGGCCGCGGAGCGCGAGCGCCCCAAGCCGGTATTGATCAGCGCTACCCCGGCAATGGCCAGGGGCGCGAGCAGGAGCAACGCCAGGGTGAGGGCGAAGATGGAGTCGGGCATCGGCGGAGGCTGGACGGGAGGCAGGGCGGAAGACAGCAGCGGGGCGAGAAAAGGCGCTAGAGCGGGAGCGATCATCGATGCTCTCCGCGGGCTTGCATGTGTCCGCGCACCGCAACCGCCAGGCCCATCCCCTCAACCGCCAGCCCGCAGAGGACGAAGGCTGCCCGCGGGCCCGGCGCGGGAAACAGAATCAGGGCAGCGATGGAGAGAAAGAATCCGGCTGGCATGACCAGCAACCCGGCGTACTTCATGGCTCTTCCCTTTCAGGCATTCACGCGATGGACGCCCGTCCACCGGACTTGAAGTCCGAAGCACAGGATGATTTGTCGCAGAGGGCGTCTGACGGAAACGCTTTTTTGAACTCTAATGCGTAGTGTCCAAGATAGCAAACGCCCCATTGCCAAGCCAAGATGCGCGGCCAACCTCGG
>Ga0302320_10006636_pt1 | contig 25634 bp, 27 predicted proteins | sample Bog_T0_3_FD_202130 | JGI IMG/M metagenome (GOLD analysis project Ga0302320, IMG submission 202130) | Peat permafrost microbial communities from Stordalen Mire near Abisko, Sweden - Bog_T0_3 | ecosystem: Environmental > Terrestrial > Soil > Wetlands > Peat | place: Sweden: Abisko, Stordalen Mire... | reverse complement strand
GGCATTGCACCCCACGCCCCTTCCGGCGATGGCAGTAACGAGGAAAACTCGCTCAAGATCGTCGCCGAGAAGGGTGAGTTTGGTGGCGTAGATTTCACCGACATTGCAGCGCTCTTCGGCGAGCTAAAGCTGCGCGAGAAAAACATCGTGGCCCAGTGCCGCGAGAATCGCCGTTTCGTCGAGTGCCTTGCGGCAAAGGTCATTGCCGGTGGTCAGCCCACCGAGGCCGACGCCTCGAAGATGAAGGCAATCCGCACCTCGCTCGCAGCCTAACCTCCCCATGAAACCCAAACCCGACGACGCTTTCTTTACCGAGGCACCCGAGATACCGCTCACCGGTCGCGAGAGCCGGACGCTATTGAGCTACAACGATGCGCTTGCCATCCCGGCGTCCGCGCTGGCCCAGGTCCCCGGGGACGACCGCTACGCGCCAGCCGTCACCATGATACTGCTGCTTTTGCAGGTCATGCGGAGCGACCGGGACTTCCCGAGGGTTTTCCTCCGCCGCCTTCACATGGCCTTGTCAGTAGCCGGGAGCAGCTATGTCCAAGAGATTCTACTGCTCGCGCTGGCCGGCCAGCCGCTGCCCGGCCCGTTGGAGCTGGCGGAGCGGCACGGGATCACGAAACAGGCCGTTTCGAGGGAGATTCTTGATGCCATCGAGCGAATACGGGCCGAGGAGCCGCGCATCGCTGAGCTGCTTGAGTCCGCCCGCACCCAATATCACAGCGACGACCCCGCCGGCGCACGTTCGCCCAGGCCCCGGGAGCATGACTACGCCGTGCCGGTGTCGGCCTGTGACGGTCGCACAGTGATCGAGGTCGATTTCTCCGACGGCAAAAAACGCGCCAGCATAACCCGCGACAAGGCAGCGGAATGCCTGATTTTCAAGCTGGATGGCACCGACGAAGAGCGCCGGGTGCCCTATGCTTCAGCCCGGCTTATCTGCGAGGAAACTGACCGTGGCACGGTCGTCGCCGCCCCATTCGTGAGGGTAGCCGCCTAACGACCTCGCCCAATATGCATCGTGTCGCCCGGTCCCCCCATAATAAGTAGTATGCACCTATCGCGCATCGTCGGGTCGTCGCAACCGGAGTGTGACACTGTCACCTCCAACCTTCGTCGGTTTTGTGAGCACGCGCCTGCGGGCAAGTGCCATACCCTAGAGGAGATCGCCGCCGGTGCCGGGGTCAGCACGGTTCAGATCCACAAGGACATCCAACGCACCCTGTCGAAGCTGCGCGCCGCCCTGATAGACTGGGCAGAGACCGCTTCCGACGAAGAACTGGCCCAGCTGGCCTCCCGGCGCTCGTCGGTCGTTCAGGCACGGCTCTTTGGCGTCTGTGAGGCGCCCCTGCCGGCGAAGCGTCGCGCCCCCTCCCCCGCCCGCCGCGCTCCTCGCCTGCGGCTCGTGGCTGACCGGACCCTTGACATCCCCGGCTTCAACGAGGCCGACGATCGGCCGACCCGCGAAGCCGCTTAGTCTTCCTCCCATGCCCTTTCCTCCCTTCAAAATGACACCGAAACCCGCTCTCGAAAGCACCGCAACGGCTCCCGCGCCCACAGATACCCCCAACCCCTCGGGGGGTCTGATAGTGGCCCGGGTACCGCCTCCCGCCGGCATGCAGTGTTCCGCATCGATCACCAAAATCGCCAGCGCGCTCGCCACGGCCCAGGGCGAGATCGCCCCAGCCTCCAAGTCGGCGCAGAATCCGCACTTCGGGTCCAACTACGCGGACCTCGCCTCCGTCATGGATGCCTGCCGCGCCGCCCTGGCAAAGGCTCAGGTCGCCGTTGTCGGCACGATCGAACAGGTCGCGGCCGGCTCCTCGGTCCTGCGGACTACACTGATCCATTCGAGCGGCGAGTGGATTTCGTCGCTCTGCCCGCTTGTTGTTGAAGGCCGCGGTGGCATGCAGGGACTCGGAAGTGCGATCACCTACGCCCGTCGCTACGCGCTTGCCGCGCTCGTCGGGATTGTTGCCGATGAGGACGACGACGGACATGCCGCAACCGGAAAGGCTGCGGCCGCCCGGGCCCCTGTCATTCCGATGCCGCGCCAGCCCCGCGCAACACCCCTGCCCCCGCTTCCAACGCCAACCCCGCTCGCATCGCCGGAGCAGGTCGCGAGGATCAATGAGCTCGTCGAATTGCTTGGACCGGAGAAGCTCGACCCTGCCGCGATGCTGAAGCATTACGCCGTTTCCGGTATTGCGTTACTCAATGCGGTTCAGGCCGGTGCCGTGATCGCCACGGGCGAGAAGCGTCTCGCCCAGCAGGCCGCGGCGTGACCCAAGCCTGCAAAGACTGCGGAGCGGTCCTGTCGGTGAATCTCTTCGGTGAGCACGAGCCGTGCGCGGCTTGCGTAGCCGAAGAGATCGTCCTCGCGCCCGTATCCACAAACGTAGCACCGCCCACAAGAGAGCGCGAATACTTCATTGTTCGCGAGTCACCGCTGGCAGTCTTGGTTCTGAACAGAGACTCCTTCCCTGTAAAAAAGGTGTAACGAAAATAGTTGAAGATTTCCCTCGCCAACCACGGACTAACGTCACACGTTAATCCGTAGAGAGACAGAGACAACTTCAACGGAACCAAGCAAAGCACCAAAATGAAAACGCAGATCACCACCGCCACCAAGAGCAGCAAGTTCGACCCCGCTTCAGCGGATCGCCCAGACTTCGGCTTATTCGAGCACCTACTTGGTCGCTCCATTAAGCGCCCCGCCACCGCCAAGCAGGCGCACCGCAAGATCAGGAGCCTTCTCGCCGAAACCTATGCCACCCGCCCTCTAGACCTCGTTGAGTGCGTCGCCGCGAACCGGATCAATGGGCATCTCAAGGCCATGGGCGTCCGCGACACTGGCGCAGCCCGCTCTCAGGTTGTTCGCAACGTGGCGTCCCGCCTATGGTGCGACAACGCGCAGGGCCGCTACAACCGTAACCGGAACCCTTCGGCAAACATCATCAAGCACTTCTGCCCAGAGCGACATGGGGTCGTCCAGTACCTGCGCTGCCAGATTGGTTATGTTTTGATCCATCTCGCACGCGAGGAATTCCCGAAGCTCCAGACGGTCTCGCTCGACGCCCTCACCGAAGGCGGTTTCGACCCCGCAGAGCCTACTTTTGACCTCGCGGCGTAATTCGCCGCCACCGCCAAACCCCCGCCCCCGTTAACCGGGGGTTTCGGCGTCAACAATGAACACTGAAGCCAACTTTTCAGAGATGCCCCCGCTGCCAAAGCTCAACACCGTCAGGGTGCCGAGCCATGGTGAGGTTTCGGAGGTGATCCCATTCAACCCCGAGGCAGACGCGCTGCACCCAGAAGTCGCGAAGATTAACAAGGCCAAGCGCTCCGGCTTGCTGATCCTCCCAGGGGCTTCTGTGACGATCACGGAAGCTGCCGACAACATCTTCTCGCAGATAGCCCTCACGAAGAACCTATTTTATCGCGGTGGCCGCGTAAACGAGGTCGTGAAGGATACCGACGGAACCAGTCGCCTTGAGCCCCTTGTTCCGTCGCAATTTCGCTCGCGAATCGAGGGCTACGGAACGTGTGTCGCGTGGCGGTCGCCTGATGGCGAGCCCGTCCTAAAGCCCACCAACTGCCCCGAGGAGACAGCGAAGGCGCTGATGGATTCCCTGCCCGCCCGCAAGCTGCCCAACATTAGCTTGCTGTCGGCCTGCCCGGTGTTCGCACGCGGAGCCGGCAATTCCTTCGAGGTGCTCGGCCCGGGCTGGCACGCTGCAAACGGCGGCGTGTTCGTGACGGGTGGCGAGACCCCGCCGGCAGTGCCGCTCGGCGAGGCTATCGCGGCGCTGTCCGACATGGTGGCCGACTTCAATTTTACCACGCCCGGGGACCGGTCCCGCGCGCTGGCCTCCCTGATCGCTCCCGCGCTCAAGTCAGGCGGGTGGCTAAAGAACCTCCTCCCGATCGACGTGGGCGAGGCCGACCAGTCGCAGTCAGGTAAGACTTACCGCCAGAAGCTCGTGGCGGCCATCTATCGAGACCAGCCCAACTTGATCGCCCAGCGCGCCCATGGCGTCGGCTCAATGGACGAGTCGATCTCTCAGGCACTGATCGATGCCCGCCCGTTCGTGCTGCTCGACAACCTGCGCGGTACTTTGGACTCGCAGATACTTGAGGCAATCCTGACGGCCCCGGGCGATGTGAAGGCCCGTGTCCCGCACAAGGCCGAGGTGAAATGCGATGCGCGCAACTACGTCTGGCAGCTAACTAGCAACGGCGTGGAGACCACCCGGGATCTTGCCAACCGCTCGTCGATTATCCGCATCAAAAAGCAGGACAAGGGTTTCGCCTTCAAGACGTACGCCGAGGGCGACATTTTCGACCACGTTAAGGCTAACCAGCCGTACTACCTCGGGTGCGTGTTCGCGCTGATCCAAGAGTGGTGCGCCAACGACAACCCCCGCACGGCGGAGACGGGCCACAGTTTCCGCGAGTGGGCGACGACGCTCGACTGGTTCACCCAGAACATCTTCAAGTCCGGCCCGCTCATGGACGGCCATGAAGCCGCCTCGGCGCGCGTCTGCGACCCGAAGCGCAACTGGATTCGCCACCTTGCCCTTGCCCTCAAGACCGCTGGCCGGCTTGGCGAGAAATTCTACGCCACGCCGCTGGCCGAATTCGCGTGCGACAACGACTGCCCCCCGCCCGGTGTCCCGGACCATGCCGATGAGCGCCTAGTAGGCCGCAAGATCGGCGGAATCTTTTCGACCCTCATGGGGCAGAGCGAATCCAGCGTCTACGTCGAGGGGTTCCTTGTTACCCGCGAGCAGCACTACAGCACCGAGAAGGGCCGCTACGAATCGACTTACATTTTCAGCGAGGTTCAGGCAGCCTAAGAGGCCCACCATGAAGCCCACCAAAAAAGAGCCCGCCAAAATGGGCCAGCCGATCATCCACGGGGGTGAGGTTGCCGACACCTTCGTTAGCCTACGTGCGCCGGCCAGCAGCAAGGCGGCATACAAGGCCGCCGCCCAGGCGAAGGACAAGACGATCAGCGTTTGGGCCGTCGGGGTACTCGACAAGGCCGCCGGCGTTAAGCGCTAGGCGAGGGCAATCTGGCCCCGGGCTGGGGCAATCCGGACGCGCTTCAGAGGGGAATCGCAGGGACACCCCCCCCCACCCCCCGGGTTGGTAGGCGCTTTTTTACCCGCACGGGCAATCCTTCGTTGACCCCCCGGGGGTCAGCATGGATGACGACTTCCGGCCCCTGTCCGTGCTTCGCGCCACCTCTGAGGTCCTGAGGGACTTCCGGCCAACCGTCCTCATCGACTCAAGGGAGCAGACCCCTCTGTCGTTCAAGCGCCTACCCTTCCGCTCGCTCCGCGAGGAAGACGGCGAGGGTCTCTACTCCGGCGACTATTCGCTCGCCGGCGGCGAAACTCTCTTCGCCGTAGAGCGCAAGAGCATCCCTGATCTCGTCTCGTGCTGCGGCCCGTCGCGGGATCGCTTCGAGCGCGAGCTTCACCGGCTTCGTGGCTACCGCTTTGCTAGGGTGATCGTGACCGGCCCCAGGTCGGACATCGAAGAGGCCAACTACCGGTCCCAGATGCTCCCCAAGGCCGTTCTTTCAACGTTGGCGGCCTTCGAGGCTCGGTACGACATTCCCTTCGTCTTTTGCGCCAACGAGGTCGCAGCGGCCAGCCAAGTCGAAGTCTGGGCCTACTGGTTCGCGCGAGAGATGCTCCGAACGGTCGACGACCTGGTGCGCGCCGCCGGCCCGGCCAAGACGGATGAGAAAGTCGAGGCCGCATGAAACGCCTCGCCGCCATCGCCCTAGCCCTCACCAGCTGGGCACACGCCTCCCCGGTGATACACTTCGTCATGCCGGTCCCGTCCGTCACGGACGCTGTGATCCTCAACGCCATCGCGATTCGCGAGAGCGGTGACAACCCCGAGGCAATCGGCGCCCTAGGTGAGCGCACGCAGTACCAGTTTCTCGCGCGGACGTGGCACCGCTATTCGTGGACGCCGCTATCTCAAGCCGCCAGCCACCCGGACGAGGTCGCACGGGTGGCCCACGCATATCTTCTCGACATCCGCCTATGCCTCATGGCCCGGGGCCTGCCCGAGAGTCCCTACTTCATCGCAATCTCATGGATCTCCGGTCCCCACTGGACCCGCTCCTCGGCGACAGCCCGGGAGTATGCAAAGGCCGTCGAGAACCTCGCCAAGGCCGCTCAGGTCGAGCCGTTGCGGTGAGCGCGGATGAGGTCGGACACCGCCGCGAAGCGTTGATTTCTTCCGCGGCGACGATGAACAGCCGCGCGCGGGGAAGCTCATCGTTCCGCGCACGTCTCAACCCTTTCGCCTAGCGGCGAGCGCCTTGAACCCCATGTGCAGCTTGAAGCGAGCGAGGTCCGTGAGAGCGTAGTATTCTGCGGTACGCCTGCACTTCTTTGACGCGAGCCACCGTTTGAGCTGCTTGGCGTCGATCCCTTCGGGCAGCTCGTCGAACCGCCCCAGGCCCAGAGACTCCGGGCCGACGAAGCCACGGTTCGCAAGCGCGACCATCGGGTCGCCCTTTTCCACGTGGCGGCCTTCGTTAACGAGGTCCTTGGCCGACTCGCCCTTGCCAAGGGACAGACGCTTCCGCAGGGCGCGAATGCGACCGAATACCGTGGCAACGCCGTTCTCGGCCAGCTGCCGTTTAGCCCACTCCCTGTCCTTCCGCGACGCCTTACGATCCTTCGCCAACTTCAAGAGCCGCGCACGTTGCGCGGACTTCAGCTTCAGGCGGTTCTCATCGTGGCGAGCGGTCTTCATAGCCGCCTTATGCCACAACCCGCGCAGCCGCCGCAATAGAATGTTCCTGCCGGAGGTGCCCGTAAACTTTCATGCATACCACGCCGCCATCGACGTGCCCGAGCCACCGAGAGACGGTTGGGATGTCGATGCCGGATTCGATGCAGGCTGTCGCGAAATAGTGCCTCAGATCGTGGTGCTTTAGCCTTTTCACGCCGATCGCTTTGCAGGCCCGCGTGAGGTTCTTGTCGCATTCGCGAATCGCGAAGAGCTTTCCGACGCACACCCCGCCGCGTCGCGCGCGCATGCTAGCGAGCAGGTCTTTCAGCTGGGGGATCAGCGGCACGTCGCGGCGCAAGCTGCCGTCGGTCTTGGTCCCCCGGATGACAATGATCTCGGTCCCAACGTCTTCCCAGACCTGCTCAGCTGCTTCGGCCAGCCGAGCCCCGGTGTAGGCCATGAATCGGGCAAACTCGGCCCCGTCGGCGGCCTGATCGTCGAGCACCTTCTTAATCGACTGGTACTGCTCCGGCAGGCGCGTGGGACATTTTCCCATTTCGTCGAAGACGGCCGCCATGTCCGCGCGCGCCGGCAGCTCTGGGACCCTGGGGACAACCTTGCGGCGCAGCTCTCGGACTACCTCAAGGGACAGCGGGGCTACTAGCAGCGCGCCGCGCGACACAGCCATTTTGAGCAGCTCCGCCAGCACTCCAAGCGTGTGATTGATCGATGACGCGCTGTAGCCGTGTCGCTTGGTCTTAGCCCCCGGGGGGCAATGCTCCGCGAAGGAATGGACCCTGTGGACCCAATCGCGGGTCGCCTTCACCGTGATCGCCGCCGGCCGCAGGCCGTCGAAGCCCGGCCACGTCTTTTCGAGTCTGCGGACGTAGACGATGTGCGAGAGCTTTGTCGCTTCGCTCAGGTTCGTGTCGCTCTTTGAGTTGGACAGGAACTCAGCTGCGAGCGCGCCCATGCGGACCCCAGCAGGGTCGCCTATGGTAGCCACGCCGGCCGCCCGGGCCTTCTCCACGCCGAAGAGCGTTTCCCGAAGCTTCTGCTTGGCCACGGCCAGCTTGCTTGTTTTGAGGGCCTTAAGGTGCCGGCGGCCGGCGAGGGCATAACGGGCATAGTATCTCCCGTTCCCTGAATGCTGAATGAGGTTGGGCTGATCGGTGCTCAGCCAGGTTGGTTCGGTCGTCATGGTATAACGCGGTGGTATAACCCGCGCCCCCGTCAGCCGCCGAAACTCCGTAAGTCGTTTCTAAAGAATGGTGCCAGAGGCGGGGATCGAACCCGCGACCAAAGGCTTATGAGTCCTCTGCTCTACCACTGAGCTACCCTGGCGTTATGTTGTTGGTGTGGCACTTAGAACTGTATGCTTGCGTCTTTCTACAGTCATTTTCTACAGTGAAGTTATGAAAGGGAGCTCCACCGAAAAGAAAAGTGTGTGGGAAAGAACGAACGTGCAGTGCCTACTGCGCAACCAACAGAGCGGTCAGTATTACGGGAGGTTCACGATTCGCGGCAAGCAGAAATGGGTCCGCCTAGAGACCGACGTATACTCGGTCGCGAAGCTCCGTGTAGCCGACAAGGCCGAGGAAATGGGGAAGATGCGCGGAAGCGCAGTCCATGTGCAATCAGGCAAAGCCATAATGGGCGAACTAATGGACGTGTACGAGGCCAGGACCAAGGAGAACGCCGAATTCCGCCCCAGCACCGTATCGTCCCGCCTAGTGGCCCTAAAGAAGCTCAAGAGGACCTGGCCAGGGATCGAATCCGTTGAACCCCGTAAGATCACCCCACCTGCAATCTTTGAATGGGCCAACCGGTTCAAGGTCGAGGGCACGGGCTATGTGGCCCCGGGGGCCAAGAAGGCGCAAAGGGGCAATTCCGCGACCTCGGTTAACAGGGCCATCGACACGCTTCGCCGAATCCTAGATATCGCCATTGAACAGGGCCAAATCCATAGCAACCCGGTTTTGGTGCGTCCACCAAACGGTCGCCTTAAGAAGAAGGTCACCCAAACGAAGCTTCATCTCCCCAACATGGAGCAGGTAGGGAAGTTGATTGAGGCCATTGAGAACAACGGAGCTCCCGGAGGCTGGGGAAAGGAAGCCGCCGACCTCTGCCGGTTCCTCATGATGACAGGAGCCAGAATCGGCGAGGTTCCGTTCACAGTATGGAATGATGTTGATTGGAAGAAGGGGCAGATGCACCTGCACGGATATAAGACAGAAGCCTCCGACCGCTATATTCCGTTATTCGCTCACTTGCAGGAACTCTTAAAGAAGATAGTCGATCGGCGAAAGTCAGCAGCCCGATTCGCTGAGGACGGAAAGGCGTTTCTGGAACCTACAGATCCCATCCTTCGACTAAGAGAGTGCCAAAAATCAATCGATGCGGCGTGCGTGAAGGCAAAGGTACCGAGAATGACTCATCACGATTTCCGGCACCTCTTTGCGACCATCTGTATCGAGTCCGGGGTGGATATCCCCACTGTTGCAGGCTGGCTCGGCCACAATGATGGCGGCGTTCTGGCCATGAAGACCTATGGGCATTTACGGCGTGAACATAGCCAACTGGCTGCTGGAAAAGTGAAATTCATTTTATAGGCCACTTAGTCCCTCTCTATCAGTAGAGAATAAAACGCTGCCTTCGCTTCCGTCGGCGTTTCAGCCTAAGCCGATTTCTTTTTAGCCAAGCGTAGATCCCGGTAGTTTTCATCCGGATCGAGTGCTCGCTCTGAAGCCAATGTATCGCCTCTCGCGAGCTTGTGATGCGTTTGTTTTTAATCTCCGCCCTCAATTTTTCCCCTATTTGGGGTCTTATTTTTGCGGTCTTTTCCCGATAGCTCCCGCTTGGCATGGCGCAAAGCGCATTGATGCCTGACGTCCGCGCTATTCTTAAAAATCGATAAACAGAAGCTCTTGAAAGTTCCACCAACGCATTCTCGCCGATCTCCTCAAACGGAAGTTTGGAAACAATAGCCAATCGGACCGCCTCAAGCCTGGAATAGACATAGGTGCCACGGGAGTGAATCCCCTGAGCAGCCCGAACCTCTCCTAGAAGAGGAGCGTTACCTCTAAATGTTCGGCGCAGGCGATCTCTTGGGAGCGGTTTAGGGTTCTTCATTGTCTTATTGGCGCCTCAATAAAAACGCCAGCTCGTGATTCTATCAAGCATAACCAGCGTTGCTATAATAGTATATGAGTTTCTCAGAAACCCTCCCTGGGGCTAACCGACGTTGCCCTCCCCGTTTGCCATAATTACTATGTCATGATATCTACACAATCCAGCGGCGCCCCGAGGGCGCCTCAAGCAACAGTAAGCATTCGCGACGCGGCCAGTCGGCTCGGCGTTTCCGCTCCTACGGTTCGGCGGCTAATCACCCGCCGCTTTCTCAACACACTCAACGGAATTCGGGTTAAGCGCATCACTGTGCGGAGCCTAGAACGCTACCTGGCGGAAGGAGACTGTAGCCATGATTAAGGCCCTACTACGCCGCGCCACCGGGTTCGCACTGGCTTTGATAGCGCTGCCGCTTGCAGCCATAGCGTTTCTGAAGGGTGTTCCCCCACCCTTCAGCCGCGCCATACACCCTCCGGTCTCGCCGTTCTGGCACTGGGTGTGGACCTGTATGCCAGCCATCCGCATCGGCCTCCAAAAGCAGACCGCGTCCGACCTGCTATGGTCCGCGCCCGGATTCATAGCCTTGGTAATTGGTCTGATCGGCTTCGGAATCGCGTTTGGAAGAAAGAAATCGAAAACCCTTCATCGCTGGCAGGAGGACCTATGAAGGATAAACTTACATGCCGCATTCTGTTCACCATCGGCGGAAAAGGTGGCGTCGGAAAAAGCTGGCTAGTCGCCTTAGTCGCACAGTGGCTCGAAATTTTAGGGATCAGGATGGTCCTCTACGACTCAGACCCTGAGACGAGCACAACTACCCGTTTTTTCCCAAAGGCTCGGTTCCTCGCCATCCGCTCGGCTATCGAAATCGACCAAATCGTGCAGGTTGCCACAAGCGGCGACTTTTCCGTCGTTCTTGTGGACCTGCCAGCCGGAGCGGGCGAGGATTTTCAAAACTGGTTTGGCATAGTTCCCTGGGATGAACTTGCCGATCTTGGCATCCGCTTTACGGCGCTTGGCGTCGTGAGCGGTGCCAAAGACAGTATCGAGTGCCTCCTAAGATGGCGCGAGTTCCTGGGCAACCGCGTCGACTACGTGCTAGCTCTTAACCGCAGGGACGATCTGAGCATTTACACGTCCAGTCGTGCTCGGGAGACGTTTCTCTCGGATGGTGTGCCTGAAATCGAGCTCACGAAGCTCGACGAACGCTTTGCGGCCGGCCTCGACCGAGCCAATTGGACCGTTACCGCAGCCCTCGCCAGCAACGAACCCCACATGCTCACCCAATTAATGTCGCGATCTAGGCTCCGTAGGTATCGCGAACAGATCTTTGCTCAGTTCGAAACCGTAAAACTACTACTGCTACCATGAATCCTAACGTCTCAGAAAGTATCGACGAAATTGTTCTGCAAGCTGATCCAGCCGTTCGTGAAAAGGTGGGCCGCCACCTGAGGGCCTGCAATTTCATCTCACCCGATGACCCCGTCCTAAACGCGTTGGCCGTCCAGGCTGTGTTGGCGAACCAGCCGTTACATCTAGCCCAGAACGGCGGCGCCAAAGTGGCTACCGAGGCTGGCCTCGCCCGACTTGGTGACCGCTTGGCCGAATCGGTATCGACATTAGCAACGCTCCGAATCGGGACGATAATCATCGCGCTACTACTTTGTTTTGCAGGCGGGGTTGGCGCCACTGCCACGGCATTCAAACTTTGGGGAAGCTCACTGGCTGGCGTCTTCGATCTTCCCCGGGCCTCCGACGCTCGCATCGAGATGCTGGACAGCCATCGAGCCGACTTGCACGTGGAGGAAGTAAACGGAAAGACCGTCGTTTTCGTTGACGGTGACGTCCGCGCCATCTCTGGCCAAACGAAGGACGGTCTAAGTTATCTCTACTTCAAGAATCAATGAAACACTTTCTACTAAGGCTTCTGTTCCACCTGTCGGGATGTTGGCTACCCGGCGAGGTCCTCCTAAGGTGGGGGCGTGGCGCGACGCTTACCATAGGCCAATCATTCGAAGGCTCGATTAGCTTCGGTGCATCCGGAAGCGGCAAGAGCTCCGCCGCTATCAGCGCTCAGACGGTTGCCATGATGCGGGCGGGCTTCGGCATGGTGTTTCTGACAACAAAGGGCACCTCACCCTCCGACGCCGAACTTTGCCTTTCAATGGCTCGCGAAACTGGCCGAGCGAACTCGGTTGTTCGGATCGGTCCCTCGCATCGCACAGGATTCAACATCTTGCGCTTTGAAATGGAGAATGCCCGCGAACTAAACAATGGGGATATGGCAGCGAACGTGGCCGCATATTTCTCAACGGCAGCGGATCTTGCGGCACCTCATCGCGACGGAAAAACAGGTGAGCACATCTGGAAGCAGGCAGTAGAGAGCCTAGTTCGCCATGCCGTTACGCTTGTGTTCCGTGCGACAGGCGATCTACGACTCGATGACATTGTGAGCGTGGTTAAGTCCGCGCCTCAGAGCCTTGCCCAACTGAATGAGCCAGCATGGTGCCGGGAATCATACTGTTTCCAATTGTTCGAACGCCTGACCGGTTCCGCCGACCGCAACGTACACCTTGCCCGTCGCTATCTTCTTGGAGAGTTTCCAAACTTCGCCCCGGACACAAGAAACAGCGTCCTTTTCACATTCTCAGCCGGCTGCGCCGACCTGTTCCAAAGGGAACCTTTGCACGGGATGTTTTTTGCGGCAACGGACTATACGCCGGACATTATTTTCGATGGAGCTATAATCCTTTGCGACTGCCCGGTGCTCCAATATCGAGAAGTTGGCCGAATCGCAAACGGTCTCATTAGGGTCGGCGCGCAGCGCGCCTTGGAGCGACGCGCCAGGCATAGGATGGATAGACCGGTTGCCATCATTTGGGATGAAGCTCAAAAGACCCTTCTTCGTTCCGATGTGAGTTTTCAGGAAACCGCCCGCTCAGCCCGTTGCGCGGTCGTAGCCGCTACTCAACATTTCCCAGCGCTGCTCGACGCAGTTGGTGCCGATCTTGCCAAGAGTTTTCTCGGAAACCTACGCTGCAAGCTTTTCTTCCAGAACAACGAGCCGGAAACAGGGAAGTACATGGAAAGTCTTTGCGGAGATAAGGAAACGGAGAAGAGGTCAAAAACCGAAGGTAGCGACGGGAAAAGGAACACAACTTACACTCCCGAGCGCGAAGCCGCATTGCCGAAGGAAGCTAGCCACAATTTAAAGACTGGTGGTGAGGCGGATTCATTCGAAATCACCGGCTTCTTGGTAGCAGGAAGCAAAAAGCAAAAGAACGGAGATCCGTACAAAAAACTGATATTCCATCAGAAGCAGTTGGGGCCTGACTGGTGGCCATTTTCGCGCCGCGTTCAGGCTGTGGTGCGGCAGCGTCCAAGCCCGGACTTTAGGTACATACAACGGGAGGCGCCTTAGATGTCAGCGCGTGCCACACGGGGACCGATCCTTTGCTCAGAGGAGAATTGCCGGAGCGTCTCGGTGGCATTGCCAGCAGCCGTCGGCGAGAGGCTGGAAGTCTTCCGAACCCTTGGAGCGCCCTCGCGAACTAGCCAAAGGCGTAGCAACTCCTCGGAAACCGAGACTCCCAAGGAATCGAGGGACTCGACCAAAATCCGCACAGAGGTTCCTGCCCTACGTTCCTTCATGAGTATCGCCCTATACGGCTCCAACATGTCCGACTTCCTAGTCTTCCTGCTCTTCGCTTCGGCGATCAAGGCGGCGAGTTTTTGGGCATCGCCTGGGCTTTTGATAGGCATCGTGTTGGGACAGGTTGGGCATTCTTTGGGGAAAGCCAAGGGAAAGGCGGGAGAATTGCTTGGGGAAAATCTAAGCGCAGAGCGCTTAGACGTTGGTGTCTCACTAAAACAACTGGGGGATCTATGCTGACGATCCGCACCTGCAAAGACTCGGCACACGCGTTGTCTGAGTACTTAAGGCAGAAGGAATACCTGAAGCTCGGGCATTATTATGGTACCGAGGGTATCTGCTTCGGGAAGCTCTGCGCTGAAGTTGGGCTTGAGGTCGGACAACCGATTAGTGATGAGGCCTTTAAAAGGGTTGGGGGTAATCTCCATGCAACGACGCTGAAACAATTGACCGTTCGCATGAAGGAAGACCGGCGAGTCGGGTATGACCTTGTACTATCGGCCATGAAATCCGGTAGCATCATGGCCTACATTGGTGGCGACACCCGAATTCTCGAAGCGCATCGGGAATCAGTCCTGGATACACTCCGCGTTTGTGAGTCGCTCACACGCTTCCAGAAGGGACAAGGTATAAACAAGGTTCATGAGAAGGCGGCGGCAATCGCCTCGGCAATCTACGAACATGAAACATCCCGAGCCGGAGACCCTCAGCTTCATTCTCATTGTTTTGTCTTTAACGTTACTCGGGGGTCGGACGGAAAGTTGGTTGCGCTGGAGATGGGTGAAGTCTTTGCCCAGACCAAGTACTTGACCGAGGTCTACCGGAACGCCATGGCCGCACGTCTCCATGCCCTTGGGTACGAACTTCGGAAGTCGAAGAACGGCTTCGAAATCGCTGGCGTCACTGATGAGCTGATTGCGCGTTTCTCGAAGAGATCTGTTGATCGGGACACCGCGATTGAAACGCGGAGAAAGGAAGTCGGCCGTGAGCTAAGCAAAAACGAAGTTGCGATATTGGTCCGTGACTCTCGGGAGAAAAAGGACACATCACTCAGCTTAGATGAGATCCGGGCACAACAGCTAGCACAGGTTTCCGTCGAAGAATTGGGCGTTCTAAAACGCATCCGTAAGGCCGCGCCTGGCTCTCGGATCACTGACCCAGTGTCGCTGGATCAGGCAATCGAACAAGCGAGGGAACATGTTTTCGAAAGAAGATCCGTCGTAGAGGAACACGAGCTTGTAGCTGAGGCCATTCGAGCCAGCTATGGAGAGCATCGACTGGAGCAAATTCGAGCTGAAGTCGCCCATGGTAAGCACGGGCTTCTTGTCGTGGATGGGCGGGTAGCCACTCTGGAGTCGGTTGAACACGAGAGGGCCCTTGTTTCGTCGATAGACAAAGGACTCGGCCGGGAGGCGCCATTGGGCCGGATGCCATTCGCGGCTGATCTTAGCGAGGAACAGCGTAAGGCCGTGAGAGTCGTATTGGCGAACAAGGACACGATTCAGGTCTTAAGGGGTCGGGCCGGGACCGGAAAAACCACAAGTTTGACCCAGATCATCGAGGGCTGTTCCGCCGCCGGCCAAGGGGTAGCATGCTTTGCGCCCTCCTCACGATCCGTTGATGTCCTTCGCGTCGGAGGCGCCCAGCAAGGATTAAATGGATTCCGGGCGGCGGCGGCCGCTTTGGAACGATCGAACACGGTGCAGAGGCTCTTAGTTGACCCGGATATGCAGTCTACCGTCGCCCAGAAGTTGTTGATCGTCGACGAATATGGCCTCCTCTCAAGCCGTGATCTCAAACTGCTTGTGGATCTCGTAAAAAAGCAAGAATGCCGCCTTCTCCTCGTTGGGGACTCTGGACAACACCAGTCGGTAGAAGTAGCTGGCGGTGCCCGCCTAATCGAAAAGGAAAGCAGAGTCTCCATCGCGGAGATTAAGGATGTTCGGCGTCAGGCGCCTAACTCCGGCTATTTGAGGGCCGCAAAGGCCCTGGCTGCTGGTGATCTCCGAAGAGGGCTCGGAATTTTGGATGAGATTGGCTCGGTGACGGAGATACCAAACGAGTGCAGGCTCCGGGAGACGATGGTCGGTGCATGGTACGACGCGACGCATGGGAAAAACGCCCGGAAATCGAGCCTCATGGTAGCCCCGACATGGATAGAAATCGATTCGCTAAATCGGGTAGCCCGCGAGCGGCTGCGGTCCGAGGGTCTTTTGAGGGGTGCAGATCAGGAGATCTTATCGCTCTGGAAAACAAATTGGAGCAGGGCCCAAAACAAGGATCCTCACAACTATGAGCCAGGACAGGTTCTCGTCGCTCGAAAAAGCACCAAACTCTTCCAAAAAGGGGCGAATCTCAAAGTTGTCAGAAACGACGGTGTTAAAATTATAGTGCAAGACGGTAGCGGGTTCCATTTTTCAGTCTCCCCGAGGCAAAGTGGGACCGCTTGGACAGTCTGCGATCCCCGGCCGATTTCACTCGCGATAGGCGACCAAATTAGGCTCCAGGCTATTGGCCAGGTTTTAGCCAAGGACGGAACGGTAAAACGAGTCTCTAACGGCACTACTTTGACGGTAGCTGGAGTCGGTCCCGACGGCACGGTTAGGTTGGACGGCGGCATGACCCTTTTGAGCCGAGAATTTGCCCACGCTTACGCCTGCACCTCGCACGGTGCTCAAGGGCTTACAGTGGACGCTGTGTTTATGACGGACCCCCTCAGTCGGCAGGGTCTTTACGTATCGGCCACCCGCGGTCGTGAGAATATCCAAATCTTTACCGCTGATAAGCGGGCTCTTCTTACGGCCGCCCAGTTGTTGTCAGAAGACAGAACATCGGCAACCGAGTTCGCCCGGCAGTCAGGGGTAACCATTGGTAACGCCGTTACTAGCAGCCCAAGAAGAACAATCCAGGACCTACGAGCTCTCTTTGGCGAAGGTATGAAACGCGGACAGAACCTCGTGACTCTTTGCCTTCAGGTTCTAAACCCATGGTGGGTAAGCCGACAAACACAGTCCATTCGGTACAAGCCAAACCGTGCTCATGACCCCTTGAAGGTGGAGGGAAGCTAACGATGAACGCCACCGGAGAATCTTACCAATCGACCAAAGATTACGTCCCCTTCCTGCGACTCGAAACCCCAAGGAACCGTGTAGCATTGCCGTATTCAACCCTACTGAGCCTAGAAATATCCTCAGATGGAACAATTTTACGACTCAACTTCGTGTCAAAGGAAGTCACGGTTACAGGAAACCGGCTACACGAGATCTTCTGCGCAATCGCCAGGGGGCAGACTGAAGCACTTTTTGCGCGTAGCGCATCCGATGAGCTGACAGATGCGTCCAAAAACAGGGCTCCATATATTACCGACATTAGATTGAAAGAGCCTAACGAGGCTCAAAGTGATTAAAGCACTGATTTCATTCCTTCTTTTTCCACGAGATCGTTCCACCCATGAGCTTCTTGAAGTCGACGTTTGCAGAACTCATCGCGGGATTAGCTGTTCCCATCACCTTAAAGGCCGAAGTTTGCCCGGGTAGAATAGGATTAAACTCAATGATAGCGCTGTCGGTTGTGATAAATTTCTTGTCCGCGGTGTAGTAGGTTACCACAGCCTCGACGCTTTCTAGGTTCTCAGAAGACACATTCTTTACCTGTCCTTCGGCTATGGCGAAACCACTCTCCTCATGCCAATTCCAATCCAACAAAAGCAACTGCGGGCCATCCGGAGCAGGGGCTGGCGTTGAAGTCGATACCTGAGCAGATGCTGGGGAATTCGAGGTCGAACCCGAAGGTCCGGTGGCGCAGGTGCCAATAACTCCTATGACAATAAACGTTAGGACGATGATGCCCAAACATCCAATGACGGTAACCTTTTTCCTCTTTGCACCACAATGCGGGCAGGCATCGGCCTTTGTGCTAATCTGAGCACCGCATTCCTTACAGGTAGTTAGCGACATGGGTTAATGTGAGCGTTGTAGCTCCAAGCCGACGTATATTCAAGATTGGACGCAATTTTTCCAGGATCTTCCAAGCTTGTTTCTGGACAGCACTATACCACTACGGTATCTCCGAGTGCATGGGATTTCGATTCCGTAAAAGCATTCGAATTATTCCAGGCGTCCGCATTAACTTTGGAAAGCAAAGCTCGTCGCTTTCTTTCGGAGGGAAGGGATTTACTACGAACGTTTCGAGCAAGGGTGTTCGCAATACCGTTAGCCTTCCTGGTACCGGACTTTCATATTCGACATACCAAAAGCATTCGAATCTCCCCGCACCCGCCGCAAACTCGCAGCCGTCGCGTAGGCTCAAGGCGTTAGGTCTCGTGGTCTTGGCTGTCGTTGTCATTGCAGTGATCACTGCGCTAATCTCGTCGTGATTCTTGAATTCGCATTGCCGCTTTGATTTTATTCCCGGATCTCGACAGTTGAGTGTGTCCGATCTAACGCAGGCTCAGTCATAAATTCAATAGTATCACCCTCTTTCAGGGTCTGTTTGATTTGCGTTGAAAAGCGTCCGCCGGGTGGAATCAACCGCCCAATCGGTATCGACGTCTCGCTTTTCCAAAACGCTTTGAATTTTATCCTGACGGCCCTAACAAACAGGTCTACCCCTCCAGTATTTTTGATCTCCAACTGTTTAGTGTGAACAATTAGGGTTAACAGCGCGCCGGGCAATAGCGGTGCATCCGGCAGCCCATTTTTAGACACCCTCGCTGCTTCAAGTGCGGCTGCCACCGCCTTCGTATCGACGAACGTTGGATTCAAATGTTTTGGATTCGAATCGAAGGTGACCAAATCCGTTGCCTCCTGAGGCTGTTTAAACGTAGCTGTGATCTCGTTGCCCATGGAAAGCACCCAGGGACCATTGATCGCTTCTTTAAGGCGATGGTCGGCTGAATAGAGATTTACGGCGAAGATCTTGACCGGATTTGAGTCCATGTTCTCCACAGTAATAGTGTGAGGATCGCCTCCTGTCTTTACCTCCACTATTGGATTGCGAACGACATCGATTAGTTCCCTGGCAAACGATAGTCGCCTACCCTCCTCTACCACCCCTTCAATTCTGATGGGCTCGTAGCCTGCCAGACGTACGTCATAAGAGACTCCTCCCAATCTAACTGTGGGAAGATCGTATGGAGTGACCCCAACCTTCTGACCCATAACAACCACGTCGGCTCCTTCAGGATCAGTTTCCAAATGAACGGAACCATGTGGCCACCGAAAAGAGATGTTCCTCTGCCCCGCGGATAAATCGACAGGCAATGAAGGAGGATCCCAATCAAGGTATTTTAGAATATAGGTGTGCTTCTCAGTCGTTCGGGCCTCGAGGTGAAGTGGCGTTTCCCCTAGCAATCTTCCGTCTTCAAAGACATTCGCGCCCGACGGGTCGGAAGTAATATCTACGTTCGATCTGCCAAAGATAAATCTCTCTTCAATCGAACCCTCGTGGGAAAATGTGATATTTCTCACGAGTGGCTTGTGCCAGCCCGGAGCGGACGCAGTAATCTCGTAAACTCCAAACCTTGGCTTGGACAAAACCATGCTCGAATTGTCGCCAGTCCCAGTTACTGGCTCCGGTGCAGCCCCCTTTTGGCGGGCGGCCTTAAATACCGTTTCGTACTCTACGGCTGGGATGTTGGACGAAATCCTAATTTCTCCAAAGGGAATCGGCCTGACAGGAGCATTTTCCAGTACCGCATTCCTCCATTCAAATCCTGATGATAACAATGCGATAGCCGCCAAGAACGTGAGCCCCAAGTACGGTATTCTTAGTTGTAGCGGTGGACCTTCAACGGGCTTTTCTTGACCGAGCCTTGTAGGCCAAACAGAAGTCAGAAAAATGCGGCCTAAAAACCGTCTGAATGTTATTTTCCTTAGACCCGAAAGTTTCACAGAAACTTTCTTTTGGGCGGACTCCCCATTCCGAACATCGAAGTCAACAGTCGCCAGTTGCGCTTTGAGAGAAGCCGAGGCTCGAATCAACTGTTCCCTCTCTCTGACTACGTCCGCCTGCAACTGCGCAATCTGCGTAGAATAGCGTCTATTAATCTCGTCCTGACGGGCTTGAATAGAACCAATAACCATCGCCTCCTCACGCTGTAACTGGGCCTTGAGTGCTGCGAATTTGGCTTCGGTAGTGGCCCGGGCATTGTCGACGGCAGCATTTGTCGCCTTTAGGCGGCTCTTGAGTGCATTTAGCTGTGCTTCCAAGGCTGTCTCAATACTGCGCTGCTCATCGGCAGGTAGTGATTGGCTGATGCGTGGCGCAAAACCGTTAAGCAACGCTTCGCGCCAAGCGACTACGGCCTTTCCTCGTACCGGTCCGAATCCCTTAATCCTCATTACGCTACCGTATGAAACATCAGCCGCTGTCTGGACCCCCTTGGATTGAAGCAATAGCTTGAATTTACCACCAACGCCCGGGATAAGCGCATTGACGACAAGATTCCTCCGCAAAAACGCTTCGGCTTCGTTTTTCTGTCGTGCTGCGAGAGCCTCTCTGAGCTGTTTGACTCTCATCGCCCCCATGTTGGCAATCTGTGATGCAATTTGCTGAGCCTCGGCCTGTTTGGCACTGATTAGTGCATCGATTGCGTCTCTTTCCTGTTTTTCCAGAGCCTTTCGCTTTGCCTCTGTTTGTTGCCGTGCTTGAGCAGTCGAAATGTTTAGGTCCTTAAGTTCTAGGGCTTGCTTTCGTCCTAGCTCGGTTCGCGCTGCCTGGAGTCTGTTTGTGCGACCTCCCAGATCGTCGCTTAGATTGCCAATCTCGGTAGCAAGATCTGCTCTTCGTTTGCACTGCTTTTCGTGCTTTTCGGTCATCAACACGTATTCCTGCAATAGCCTCTCGCGCCGAGCAGCTTCAGGACATGCGAGATAATACTTCCGCAATCGAAAAACTGCCCCACTCCCGATTACTAGTTGCACCATCGGTAGGCCGATCATTCCAAACATCGCAGTTTTTCTATCTAGAATCACTAGGGCGCATGCAGCTCCAATAAACCAAAGCATTTCTATTTTCGCTCTTGGATTGTCGTTGAATTCCGCAACTTCTTCGATCTCCTCAACCACCTCCGCTGCTGTTGGAGGCAAACTTGTTATTTTTGGACCTTTTGCTACCACTGAATCCTTCCACCAATCGCTTGCGGCGCTGCCTGTAATAACTTGAACTGTTTTGGCCTCTCCAAATTCCTTCGGATCGAGGTCCGGAAGTGAGGTTGGCTCTAATTTTAGCAGTCGTTCTATGAACGAAGAGGCTTTCACAACAATTTGCTCGGGATGGAGCCTTAGGCTGCCAAAAAGTGGAGATACAGCGGGGCGTTCTAGGTCTTCGGAGCTAAAAATCAGGCAGTTATCCCGACCAAGATCTCGGGAAAAAGAATATGTATCTGGTGCCACCTCGAGAATTCGAAGCGAAGCATAGATGAGCCACGCCGAGAAATTATCGACGTTTGGTCCAAAAAGACCTCCGCGCTTCGGATGCTGATAATTCCGATTACCACCTTCAATCGATGGCAAACCCGATAACGCAGGTACGTACATTCCATCGTAGTCGATCAGCCTAATTTCATCATTCACCAAAATGATGTTACCATGTTGCAGGTCACCATGGGCGATTTGCTTGGCCCTCAGCGCGGCTATCATTGCCGCCCACTTCTGTGCTAGCTGACCGATGCGAGCCGAGTTTCCTAGATTACGTTGAACGTACTCTCCAAGTAGGTCACCTGTGAGCCATTCCATATCAACCAAAGGCAGAAGCCGCCCGTTAACTCTGATTCCAGCCGGTTGGTACCGGAATTTGATCGTGTAGGGCAAATTTGCGGCACCCAATGCGCGGCTTATCTCGGCATATCGTCTTTGCTGATCGGCCACTGCACCCAGAAAGCACCGCACAGCCCATTTCCCCTTCCCCCCAGCGAGGTGCAATTCGTAAACGCAAGCAAAACCGCCAGTATACGGTGACGGCAACCCCATCGCCCCTGTCTTCAATATTCCTGCGCGAAGCTCCGGATCTGTGAAACAGAGATTCGGGCTTTGGATCGCCAGAAAATAGTCCTGCGGTGTTGGCCACGGCATCGCCTTAAGGGTATTCGGAATCGATCCAAATTATCGTGCAATCATCGTTCTTGATCTTGGCTTCTCCTCGAAGGGCAGAAATCCAGGCGGCGAACTCCAACTCTGACCGAATGACACGATCTAGTTCAATGAACGGAGCTCCTCCCCTCTCCACTTCGCTAAAGATCCAGCCTGAGACAGCGTCCGTAGCCAATATCAAACGATCCCCTTTCATGAAGCCTGCCGTTTCAACTTTCACCATGTCGGCCAAATTATCTCGGGAGTCGTACCGACTAGGAAGAAGAAGCGGCCGATTAAGTAGCTGGTGATGATTGGTCGCTGGGAAGCTCGCAATCAGTGCGGCGTTACGGATGTGAAACAGGCATGTATCGCCTACCGCGTAGCTCGTAAAGACGAGCTCCTCACTGTTATCGCTCTCCTCTATTTTTAGTCCAAGCAGCGTCGCAAATGCGCCGAGCGCCAACTTCTGCTCTGCGTACCATGGTAAATCGGGTTTAGAAGTGCGAGTGATCCATTGTTTCCGAATGTCGGGAAGAATCCGCTCAAATTCATCAATTGAGCCTTTTGATTCACAAAAACCCGTAGCAATCAGCTCGGCCCATAACGCCGAATACGACATCTCGGTGGCTCCGTCTGAAAGAGCACAGACAAATTGAGTAGTCCCATTTCCTGCGTCGCCTACGAGAGGCAGTGCATACTTGTCCTCATTATCCTCGATTGCGCTCCCCGCTTTGTGGAGCGAATATACTCCGCTCCGCAGGTTCATCTCATCTAACGCAGATTGCTGGGACGTGTTCCGATATCCAAGAAGTCGATCAATGAAACGAGATCCGAATTGAAGACGAATCCTCTCGAATTCGCAGTGATTTTGTAGCCCTTCTGAATCGCCAGAGTCTGCATTGTCTCAGTTAACAGGCTCGACATGTTGAAGAGGGTTTTTGCGAAATCGTCGGGGAGCCCAACCTCGGCATCCGGATAGTCGATTGCCGCTCCACCTTTTGATGAAAGGTGAATGTTGAATAAAAGTACGTTTCCGTCTGTCGTCGAAACCGATTTCAAAGCACCCGCATTCTGCGACGGATCTCCATCATTCGCTTCACCGTCGGTCACATTTACGACAATCGGAGGGAACCCCGTAGGACTCTTGCCCACCCAAGCCGAAACAATTTCATTTGCCTTAGCCAGAGCCTGGCACATCGGAGTTCCTCCGTTTGCAACCGCATCGAACCAGACTGGAAATTTAATCCTTTGCTCAACTAGCCCACCCGCCCCATCGCTAATCTTTCGATTCCGCTCTTCGATGCGAGAAGGCGACTTACCGATTTCGCTTATCGGCACGAGGTCCCTTCCAGATATCGCGCCGCCGAACGCAGAACCTACCTTTGAGTCGCCGTACCCAATCACGCCAACATGGAACCAATCGCGAATCTCCTCACCTTTTCCGCATTTTATGACGAGATTCTGTAGGAACTTGTTCAGCACATCCGCCGTCGCTTCAGATTTCTTTGTTGTTCCTCCTCCTGAATCACCGGGCATCGGGTCAGCCATAGACGCAGACTGATCGACAAGAAATAAAAAGCATCCGGGATTGGCGCGGCTAATTTCGGCGTTGTAAGGCATAGTTGGGGGGATAAGGGCTGAAGATATTAGCCATTGGCCTTTGGGACAAGATTTAAGGTTATCCGCAAAGAACATGCCTCCGTCTCGACGAAAAAGTCGGAAGTGTGCCACGCTTTCGGAAAGCGGAAATGCTTTATATCACGTATTTTTACGATCCGTCGAAATGTTCGTTAGAGAACCTAACAGGATAGATTCCGGTTAATGAAATACATGCCTCTTTTGATGCCATTACCTCATCAAAATCGCACGGCCGACACTGACATAACTTCCGAAGGAAATTTGCCCTACACTCGCCAGGCTAGGGTGCAGGAAGAGACGCGACCAGAAGTTTTAGCCACTGAAGCGACCTAATCCTTGCCTCATGCTCGACGACCAGATCGTCCCCAGCCGTGCCCGCGGTGATTCGCACTCTGTCGGGCGCCTGGTCTGCGGTTATAAGTGCTACGACGCGTTTTTCAGACATCTGTGAAGAGATGTTTCAAGGGCGGAGCTCCGAATGCGGTCAAGATAGGATGTGACATGGCGCTAATTCCGAGCGATGCTTCGGGCGCCCTCCGATCCCTGATTCCAGCGTATCTGCATCTAGGGAGCCCCTATATGAAACTCGATAATTTTCGCGACTTGGCGAATGGCATCGGCGTCGCTTGCGGGTATCTCCTCGTGTTCGCAGTTTGTGCGATTCCGGAAGGCACGAAAAGTGGCGTGCTCCTTGTAATAGCAATCGTCGTTGCCGGGGCCCTTTTCCGAAGGAAAGTGCGCTTGAAAACGCGCAAGCTCTTCTCGAAAGGTCTCTCCGGCCGGTCGCTCCGGACCCAAGCCTACCTTTGGACCCTCGGCTCCGTAATTCTTTTCCCGGTCGTGACGGGTGTTCTCGTTGGAGCGGCGAATGACGCGAAGGCCGGGGCGCTAATGGCGGGGGTCTCGCTCTTCGTAGTCCTGATTGCTGCCGCGATCGGATTCGGGGCCGCCAAGGGCGAGGAGAAGCGGTGCATCGAACGCGCCTCCCCTGAGCCTCCCTCGCTCGAAAAGGAGGGCTGGTTCTGGGCGTACGTTGGGGCGGTCTTCATTCTCATGATGTCAGTCGGCTTTTACGGCTATTACCGTGCCCTCGCACTGATCCACCGTCAGCACTCACCAGGTCTGCAAAGCGTTGCGATAGCAGCCGATAAAATGGCGCAGGAGCGCCAGCAGTCAGCCGCGCAATTGACCGCTCAGCTGGACAAGCAGGGTGATATTTCCAACTCGCCGGCTGATCGGGCCGCGCGAGATGCATCCCAGCAGGCCATCGTTGAAGGGATCACTGACCCGCGCTACCGGGCCATCGCCACGGCCATTCAACGGGTGGGGAAAACCCTTTCGGTTTCCGCACAAGTGGTGACCGACGCCGTGACCGCAGTCAGCAAGGACGGCGGGGTATTCAAACCAGCCAATCTCGCAACACATGAGGCGATCGTGTCACGGCTGCGGCTCGTGGCCGAGGCCGAGAATTGTTATACGGCATATAACGATAGGCTGGGAAACGTCAGGGCCTCGCTCTCCAGAGAGATTGCCGGAGCCGGGGCCACGCCCGAGGCGACACCGACCACTGTCGATTCCGCGTATCAAACCATGCAAGTCGATGCCCTTCTGGAACTCTGCGACAACGGCCAGAAGATGCTCCGTGTGGATGAGGATGTCCTTCACCTCCTGGACCGGACCTTGGGAACGCGCCAGCTGGATGAAACGGGCAGGCCCCTTTTTGCCGCGGATGAGGATGTAGCCGCCTACAATGCAGCACTTAAGAAGCACCATGCTCTTGAGCAGGACCGGGAGGTCATCCTGCGCCGGATAGCGGATGCTATGTCCAAGGGGGCGAATAAACCCTGACCGTGAGGCTCAGGCTGCGTTCTCGCACTTGAAGGCCATCAGTTCGTCAACAAGTAGGCTGTGTCCCCAATTCCAGAACCATAGCTTTCACCTTTCCCGACAATGAAACTGGCGTTTGCTGATCTTGCCTCGGCATAGCAAAAAACTAGGGTAGGCTATTCGGAATCGTTCAGAAGCTGATCACTGTTTCAGAATTCGGTTTTTGCCAGTTTGCTAGCATCAGCCGAAAGAGACCTCAATCCCCCTGAACGGCTCCACCTTTTCGAGCCACCCTCAGAGTCGGTCTGGATGGTTGGTTGATGTTGATACGACTGACGCTGGTTGTCCATCCCTGGCGGAGGGAAGGCCCGGCTCGGCGGGCCTGACCGGAGCCAGGGATGGATGTAAACTCGCCGCGTAGCGCGCCGGACTTTGGTAGCCCAGTTTGCTGTGCGGGCGGACTCGGTTGTACTTTTCCCTGTAATCTTCGATGACAACGCGGGCCTCGGTCAGGGTCCAGAGTTGCTCGCGGTTGAGGCACTCGT
>Ga0302320_10006635_pt1 | contig 25636 bp, 21 predicted proteins | sample Bog_T0_3_FD_202130 | JGI IMG/M metagenome (GOLD analysis project Ga0302320, IMG submission 202130) | Peat permafrost microbial communities from Stordalen Mire near Abisko, Sweden - Bog_T0_3 | ecosystem: Environmental > Terrestrial > Soil > Wetlands > Peat | place: Sweden: Abisko, Stordalen Mire... | reverse complement strand
GTCACGCCAGCGTGGGTGGCTCTATGTGTCTCGGCTCCGCTCGCGGTTGTCATCGACACCTTGCATGCAAGATGGATCGTTTTCTCACTGGTTGCGCTCGCCTCGGTTTCGTTCGTTTACCTAGCTATATTTTCGAAGCAGAGATGGCTGCAAGCGCTCTTGGGAAATCGGTTCCTGCTCTACACGGGCACGATTAGCTATGGAATCTACTTGCTCGAAAAAATTCCCCCTGATCTCGCGAAGGCGTTCCATTTCGACCAGCACCCGTTTTTGGCGCTGCCGATCACAACTGCCGCCACCTACGTTTTAGCGGCGATGTCCTGGAATTTGTTGGAGAAGCCTTTTCTCAGGTTGAAGGGTCGCTTCCAAGTGAACAGCCTCAGGCCAGTGGATTCGACAGGCGAACTGATTCCGTTCGTCGACCAATAAGGAGTCTGGCGGGAGCCGATGTTTGTCACCAACAGGCAGGATCGCCCCATCGAAACCAGGCTGCATATTGATGATAGTAAGGAAGATAACCATCGGACTTGATTCCAAACGGTAGCTATTTTCCTCAGCACCGGCGTGATACAATCACGCTTCCCCCTCAAATTTTATCGATGGCAAGGTAGCTCGTGTCATCTGCCGTTGCGAAGACAACCTCTAGAAGGAGTTTCTTAGGGCATGTTAGAAACAGCCATCATAGGAGCCGGTCCGTACGGTCTCTCAATCGCTGCTCACTTCCGGAAACGCGGGATCCCCTTCCGTATTTTCGGTCGTCCCATGGACACCTGGTTCAATCACATGCCGAAGGGCATGATGCTCAAGTCGGACGGCTTCGCTTCCAATCTTTACGATCCAGATAGTGAATACACGCTGGGCCATTTTTGTGCCGAACAGGGAATCGAGTATGGGGATACGGGTATTCCTGTGCGCTTGGATACGTTCAACGCGTATGGCCTCGCTTTCCAGTTAAGGATGGTCCCGGAATTAGAACAAAAAACTGTCACAGGCGTGGAGCGTGCTCCGCGTGGTTTTCGTGTTCTGCTCGAAGATGGTGAAATCGTAGCCGCCGAGAGAGTCATTCTGGCAGTCGGGATTACACATTTCGAGCATATTCCAGAGAGCCTTGCAAATCTGCCTTCCGAATTTCTTTCGCATAGCGCCCGTCATAGCGATGTAACGCCGTGGCGCGGCCGCAGCGTAGTGGTTATCGGAGGCGGAGCCTCCGGACTCGATATGGCTGGTTTGCTCCATGAGGCGGGCGCTGACGTTCAGTTGGTCGGTCGTCAAAAAGCTCTCAAATTCCACACGGCTCCCTCTGGCAAGCCACGCTCTTTGTGGCAGCAGATTCGGCATCCGAAGTCGGGTTTGGGCCCAGGTCTTCGTTCCCGGCTTTTTTCCGATGCTCCGTGGGCTTTCCGCTATCTGCCTGAGAGCCTTCGACTGGAGATTGTTCGCAAAGCCCTTGGACCATCCGGCGGATGGTTCATCAGAGATAAAGTCACGGGAAAGGTACCCTTACATCTAGGATATAACCCCGAGGGCGCCCAAGTAGAGAATGGAAAAGTGCGCCTGCATCTTCGGTCAGCGGATGGCTCTACGCGCGACATTGTGACCGAGCACCTCATCGCGGCAACCGGGTACAAAGTCGATTTGGACCGGTTGAGCTTCGTCAGTTCTGAAATCCGCTCGCAGCTCAAATCCGTCGAAGGCGCGCCGGTACTTTCTTCCAGATTCGAATCTTCGGTCCCAGGCCTCTATTTTGTCGGAATTGCCGCTGCCAACACTTTTGGCCCGGTCATGCGTTTTGCGTTTGGCGCCGGATTCGCCGCGCAACGACTGACGCAGACAATGGCACGAGTCGTTGCCCAAAGTCCAGCTTCGGTCCAGGTCGCGCGGGCCGCAGCCACGACGAAGTAAGCAAGAATCGTCCGCTATTCGAAAGGCTGATGGAAAAGCATGAAGCTTGAAACGATGGCGATTCACGTCGGGTACGACGGAGACCCGACCACGAAAGCAGTGGCTGTGCCGATCTACCAGACTGTCGCCTTCGAATTTGATAGCGCGGCCCACGGCGCGGCGCTATTCAATCTCGAAGTCAAGGGAAACATCTATACTCGCATCGGCAATCCCACCAACACCGTTCTGGAGCAGCGCGTCGCAGCGATGGAAGGCGGAGTGGATGGACTCAGCGTCAGCTCTGGCATGGCCGCGATCGAATACGCGTTGATCAATGTTGCCGAAGCGGGAACCAATGTCGTTTCTACTCCTCAGCTCTACGGTGCAACTTACACACTGCTGGCGCACATCTTCCCCAAACGAGGAATAACTTCGCGTTTCGCTGCGACGGATCGTCCAGAAGACGTGGAAAAACTGATCGACGAGAATACTCGGGCGGTCTATTGCGAGAGCGTCGGTAACCCGGCGGGAAATGTCGCCGACATCGAGGGGTTAGCGCGAGTGGCGCATAAACATGGTGTGCCCCTGGTGGTCGACAACACAGTGGCAACTCCAATTTTGCTACGTCCTATCGAGTATGGCGCCGATGTTGTGGTGCACTCCATGACGAAGTTCATCGGAGGCGGCGGCACGAGCATTGGCGGGATGATCGTGGATGGTGGCAAATTCCCGTGGCGGAAATATCCCGAAAAATTCTACATGTTCAATCAGCCGGAGATTGCCTATCACGGAGTGGTCTATGTCGATCATTTCGGAGAAGCGGCATTCGTCGCACGCTGTCGCACGGTCTGCCAAAGAAATACGGGAGCCACGTTGTCTCCTTTCAACGGATTCTTGTTCTTGCAGGGGATTCAGACCCTCGCTCTCCGCATGGAACGCCATGTTGAAAACGCGCGGAAAGTGGCGGAATTTCTACGCGCCCACCCGATGGTGAATTGGGTGAACTACGCCGGTTTTCCTGATAGTCCTCTTTATCCGATGGCTCACCGCTACCTCCGCTCGAACTTTTGCTCTTTGCTGACCTTTGGGGTGAAAGGCGGCTACGAGGGTGGTATCAAGTGCTTCGATTCTTTTCGTTTGTTCAAGCGGATGGTGAATATGGGCGACGCCAAGTCCTTATCGTGCCATCCGGCGTCAACCACCCATCGCCAACTTACGCCCGAAGAACAAGCGAAGGCAGGTGTTACTCCGGAGATGATTCGCCTGAGCGTGGGCATTGAACATATCGACGATATTCTCGAAGACCTGGGCCAAGCACTGGAGAGCGCGAAAGACGTCAGCAAGGGGTAATGTTTTCTGTTTTAGTCGTGCGCGGTTGGTGATTGGGCAGGGCCTGCGTTGTGATTGAAAGTCTGAGTCGAGGAGGGTAACATGCCGTTGATTGTTGAAGGCGGACGCGTACCGCCTCGCTGGGCTCGGGAGGAAAACTACCGCGCGATCGATTCCGCGCGCGCGCAGCACTTGAGCGTCGCGCTCATTAATAACATGCCTGATGCGGCTCTCGAGGACACAGAGCTCCAGTTCTTCGACCTTCTCGACGACGCCTCCGGTGATCTCCCGATTTATCTCAAGCTCTTCTCCCTGACGGGAATTCCCCGAACGGACCGCGGCCAGCGCCATTTGAACAGTTTCTACTACGGACTGGACGAACTGTGGCAGAACCACTTTGACGGCGTAATCATCACTGGCACAGAGCCGCGGCAGCCGAACTTGCAAGATGAACCATATTGGCCCTTCTTGGCACAGGTGTTCGATTGGGCGGAGCGCAACACGACTTCTGCGGTGCTTTCCTGCCTTGCTGCGCATGCCAGCGTTCTTCACAGCGATCGTATTCCTCGTCATCGCCTGCCAGACAAGCAGTTTGGGGTATTCGGGTTTGCCAAGGCGGCCCACCATCCCCTGCTGAGTGAAACCCCAGATCAAGTACGATTTCCACATTCCAGATGGAACGAGGTCCGGGCGGATTCGCTGCGGGATTGCGGCTATACGGTTCTGACTGAGTCAGCGGACGGTGGAGTCGATACCTTCGTGAAGAAGAAAAAACAGAGCCTTTTTGTGCACTTTCAGGGTCATCCCGAGTACAGCGCCGAGACTCTACTGAAAGAATATCGAAGAGACGTACGAAGATTTCTCATGAAGGAGAGAGAGACGTATCCTTCCATGCCGAAGGGCTATTTTGATGCCTCAGGTGAGGTGCTGGCGAGAGACTATCACTCTTTAGTTTTAGACAAGCAATCGGCCATTGCACCGGAAGAGCTCATGGCGAGTTTTCCGGATTCGACTCTGGTCGGAGCGCTGCAGAAAACCTGGCATTCTTCATCGACGACAATTTACCGGAATTGGCTCCAATATATTGTTTCGAAGAAATCGGCAATGCGTGAATTTCATGCCGTCGCACCCGAGCGTAACAATGCGATGGGGAAGCGATCCGAAGTATGGTAAGAGGCAAGAGAATAGCATTTAAGGTTATCAAGTGGGTCGTACATCGTTTCGGAGGGCATCTGGAATGACACTCGTCCAAGACGACAGCGTCTGGAATAACAAGACCACGAGGTGGTAGCCGTTGATATTGCCGGTGCTATTAAGTAGACTCGCAGGTAAAATCGCTTTCCTGGCCCCTGGGGGATTCAGTCTGCGACCTTGGCTCCAGCGAATGCGCGGAGTGTCGATCGGAAAGAACGTCTGGATCAGTCAGTTTGTGTACATCGACGAACTACACCCAACCGACGTAACAATCGGCGATAACTGCACTGTCGGCCTTAGAACGTCGATCATTGCGCATTTTTACTCGGGACCCCGAAGACCGATCAGCAACGGAAAAGTTGTAATCGAAAAAGACGTTTTCGTTGGTCCGCACTGTGTCATTTTGCCAAATGTGAGAATCGGCGAAGGAGCTGTGATACGAGCGGGCACCGTTGTGAGCCGCAATGTGCCGGCACACACGTTTTGGGGCCCGCCCGCTGCTGAAGCGTTGGGAGTGGCCACTGTTCCGCTAACACCGGAGCATCCTTATGAGGAGTTTGTGCAGGGTCTCAAGCTGCGTGTGAAACGCGAACCGACGTGTCAGGATCGCGAGTCTAAATGAAGGCGAAACGGTCCTATCTGATGCACTCCGTTCAAATTGAGCAGCGTCATTAAGAAATTCTAACTGAAAAATTGGGGAACACATGCAAATGCAAACGACAGAGATCGAACAAGAAATTCGGAGATATCTCACTGAGGAATTTCTTTTTGGTCGCAACGAGGCTCTTACTGATGATGTCGCATTGCTCGGCAATATCGTCGACTCCCAGGGAGTGATCGAACTAATCATGTTTGTCCAACAACGCTTCAAAATCGAAGTGGCCGATGACGAAGTTACTACTGAAAACTTTGCTACTGTAAAAAGTGTCGTTACCTTTATCGAAAAGAAGCTTCATAGCAAAGCGTAGGGCCGCCCGAATTCAGAACCCAGTCGTGACACAAACTCAGTCAATCTCAACTCCGGCGAACGCTTCGACTGGCAGACGCATCTCCGACATCGTGAAGCCGTGGGCGGAGCGCCTGCCTGATCATAAGGCGGTTGTCGACCCAACCGGCAGCTGGACGTATCGGGAGTTAGACAGAATCCTCTCGCAGACTGCCGATTGGCTCCGACGCTCTGGAGTGCGCGCCGGCGATCGAGTCATGATCGTTGGTGAAAACTGCAGGGAATTTGCCGGTGCCCTGCTGGCAATCGCCAGCCTGGACGCTTGGCCAGTGCCGGTCAATGCACACCTATCGGCACGAGAGATTGATGCAGTTCGTGATCACTGCGGAGCCCGACGCGTCATCTATACGACGGGTGTCTCGCCACATGCTACTGAACATGCGAATCGAAACGGAGCGCTGGTCGAAGACGTATGCAACCTGGGGCGAATAGGCCTAAGGCCTCTAAACGAGAACGTCCAACCTGAACCGATCGACGCTGACATAGGAAACCGTGTCGCTGCCTTGATTTATACCTCAGGTACCACCGGTCTTCCCAAGGGCGTCTTGTTAACCCACAACAACCTGATTTTCTCGGCGGGGGGGGCCGCGAAGATCCGGTCGTTGAGCCCCGAAGACTGCTTGTACGGCGTTCTACCTTTATCCCATATTGTGGGGCTGTCGATCGTCTTCCTCGGCACTCTGCTCAGCGGAGCGACAATTTATCTCGAGCCTCGCTTCGATCCCATGGCAGCGCGAGTGACACTCGAGAGGCAACGAATTACGGTCATGTTGGGCGTGCCTTCGATGTACTCGCAATTTCTGCAATACGCAAAACTGAGAAAACTCGAGTCGCTCAAACTCTCAGCGCTGCGCATCATTTCTTGTTCTGGAGCTCCGCTACCCCATTCGATCAAGGTGTCGATAGAGAGTCTCTTCGGTCTGCCCCTTCATCACGGCTATGGCATAACCGAATGTTCGCCAAATATCGCTCAAGTGAGACTCGATGTGCCGCCGCGCTCGGATAATTCCGTCGGGCCCATGTTCCCAGGGGTGGAAGCCAAATTGGTTGGAGGAAATGGAGAGCCAGTACCCGTGGGAGAAGTCGGCGAATTGCGTGTGCGTGGGCCCAACATCATGAAGGGTTACTATCGAGCGCCAGACGAAACGGCCGCAGCCGTCGATGCGGAAGGATGGTTCAACACGCGCGATCTAGCCCGCTTTGAGGATGGGAATCTTTTCATTGTCGGACGCACCAAGGACCTCATCATACGGTTTGGCTTCAATGTCTATCCCGCCGAAGTTGAGGCCGTTCTGAATGCTCATCCCGCAGTCGCGCAGTCTGCGGTAATCGGGAGGACGGAAGAGGGCAACGAAGAAATCTTGGCCTTTATTCAACCCTCACCGGAGTCGCATTTGACGAAAACTGAGTTGGCTGAATACTCGGCAAGGCACTTGGCCACCTACAAACGGCCCACACATTTCTTCTTAATCCCAGCTATGCCGATGACGGCTAGTGGGAAAATTGCAAAAAACGGCTTGGCCAAGATGGCCGAGGAGAAGATGGCCGACGAAATCAGCAACAAACTCGAGACCACGGCGAGCGCCAAATCCACAACGCTCGGAGTGTAGAGCAACGCAGGAATTGTCTAGCTCGGTGCGTTCGGACCTGCGAGGAATCCGCCATCTAGAACGAGCGACTGGCCGGTCATGAAAGATGCGCTTTCCGAGCACATCCAAACCACGGCTTCCGCAATTTCCATTGGCTTCCCGAAGCGTCCAACCGGATGGCAACTGAGTACATATTTGTGAACTTGGGGCGCACCAAAAATTCTCTCGGCCATCGGGGTTTCGATTACTGCAGGGCACACGGCGTTGACTCGAATCCCGCTTTTCGCGTTTTCGAGTGCGGCGCTCTTCGTTAGTCCCATCACGCCATGTTTGCTCGCACTATACGCCGCCGCGCCCGCAGATCCGACTAGACCGGTGACCGATGACATATTTACGATCGCTCCACCACCGCCCTGTCGAAGCATTTGCCGAATTTCGTACTTAAGGCAGAGCCACACTCCCTTGAGATTGATGTCAATCGTCCGGTCCCAGTCTTCTTCAGATTGCCGAACGATGGGCACCCACACTCCCTCAATCCCTGCGTTATTGAAGGCGACGTCCAGGCGACCGAATTTCTCCACCGCTTTCTGAATGAGAGCATCCACTTCGGAGGCCTTCGACACGTCGGTTCTGACAAACAGACCCTCGCCTGCGGCTGCCTCGATCAGTTCAATTGTCTCCCTTCCTTCTTTTTCGCGGCGTCCCGCAACTACGACCTTAGCTCCCGCTTTCGCGAAAAGTAGGGCGGCTTCACGGCCTATACCCGATGTCCCGCCGGTGACGAGACCAACCTTACCTTCCAATTCTGCAGTCATAGTCCTCTCTCATCCGCCGAGCTTCTCAACATCGAACGCAGAGTTTAGGCCTTGCGGCAAACTTCCGTCAAACGATATCGTGAGAGAGTTGGTACCTCTACAATCGAAAGAGACTCGTGATGAGTGCGATCAGCAGCGACAGGCTTGTCGGCACGTGGAAGTTACTCTCCGCCTCGACCAGAACTGCATCCGGGGAGCGAGACGGGTCTCCTTATGGTGTCGATCCCGTTGGTTTTCTCACCTATACCGCTAACGGCAGAGTCACGGCGCTGATCAGCTACGGCGGACGTAAGCGTCTCTCCATTCTTTCGGCAGGAGGCGGATCTCAAGCCCAAATCGAGGAACAAGCTGATGCCTTTAAGACCTTTCTCGCCTATGGAGGGCGATACACGGTCACCGGCGACGAGGTGATACACCACGTCGAAATCTCTTCCATTCAGAACTATGTGGACAAAGATCTAGTGCGCACCGTCAAGTTTGAAGACGGTCGCATCACATTGGTCACTCCTCCAACTCCGGTGAATGGCAAAATTCAGACTGTCGAATTGGTTTGGCAACTTGTGTAGGCTGGCTCGCGATCATCGCGGTCTCGCTAAACCTGCGGGCCTGAAGTCACCGAAGGTCACCGAATTCCTGTGCTAAAGTCAACATCAGTAGGTCATCGTTTCTACGCGCTTCGACCCTGATCTTTAACGAGGTGAAAGCCATCTCTCCCAGCAAAAAAGAAGTGTTCAGCGACGAAATCCTGCAGGATCCCTATCCCACGTACACCCGGTTGCTTGAGGAAGGTCCACTGCATTACGTCGATGTCGGTAGCAAATGGGCCGTATGGTCGGTGTTCAGCCATGCCGAGTGCTCCGCGATGGCGAAAGACCCAAGGTGTTCGGCCAAACGAGCGCAACAGCAGTTGTTGGCGTTGCCGCTCAGCCGCCAGGCCGAATTCAGCGAGCTCGCGCGCATGCTCGGGTTGTGGTTGATTTTCATGGATCCGCCGGAGCACACTCGCCTGCGCAAACTTCTCAATAAAGGATTTTCTCCGGCGGCGATCGAAGCCTTGCGTCCCCAAGTCGAGGCGATCGTTGATCGAATGCTGAGGCCGCTGGAGCATGGCTCCGAAGTCGAACTCATGCGCGAGTTCGCAAATCCCATGCCTGTTCGGATCATTTGCGAAATGCTCGGAATACCACAAGAGCTGAATGAGACATTCGTCAATTGGTCGCGCGCCATCGCGCTGTTCCGAGGCAGTCCCGATCGTACTGTGGAGCAGGCAAAGGCCGCGCAAGACGCTCTGATTGAACTGACCGAGTTCTTCCGTAACACCGTTGCCGAACGAAAACGGAATAAAGGCAACGATCTGATCAGTCTCTTGATCGACATCGAGGAAGAAGGGGAAGTGCTGACCGAAGAAGAACTCTATGCGCAGTGCATCGCGCTGCTTTTTGCGGGTCATGAGACGACTCGCAATCTGATCGGCAACGGAATGTATACGCTGCTGAAGCACCCGCAAGAAACAGCGGAGCTACGCGAGAATCCCGATATGATTCGTACCACCGTAGAAGAACTTCTACGTTATGAAAGCCCCGTGCAATTTACAGCGCGTGTGCTCAAGGAAGACATCGAGATTTGTGGTCAACGGATACCAAGAAAGTGGACGATTCTTTGCATGCTCGGTGCAGCGAACCGAGACCCGAAACGATTTAAGGATCCAAATAAGCTAGATCTAAATAGACTGAACAACCAGCACCTCGCGTTCAGTGCCGGCCCCCATGCTTGCATCGGCGGCCAGTTGGCTCGACTCGAAGGCCAGATTGCGATCCAGAATCTCGTGCAACGCTTTCCTAAGATGAAGCTGACCGGACCGAACCCAGAGTGGGCGTCCACGTTTGGTTTCAGGGGTTTGAAGAGTCTTTCGGTAACTTTGTAGAGTCAGTTCGCACTTTAACAATCTCCGGTCTTTCGATGGCAGAAGCTTCAGCGATTCATGTCGCCGACCTATTGACGAGTCTTCCCAAACGCACGTGCGATGTCATCACGCCATGGGCTCATCTTTCGCCCGATCGGACTGCGTTGGTAGAGGCCTCGGGAGCCTGGTCCTATGGGGAACTTGCATCGATCCTGTCTGAAACTAAGCGCTGGCTGATCGACTTGGGAGTGCGCCCAGGCGACCGAGTGATGTTAGTTTGCGAGAATTGCCGATCGCTCGTAGCGATTCTGTTAGCGCTGGCCAGCCTTGATGCTTGGCCGGTGTTGGCCAGTGCGCGCCTCTCTGGACGCGAGGTCGACGAAATTCGCGACCACTGCGGTGCGCGGCGTGTGATTTATACCACGAGTGTCTCAGTGCAGGCGCGAGATCACGCCAAACGCCACAGCGCAACTGCGTATGAAACGACGGCGATAGGCCCACTTGCGGTTGGATCGGTTAATGAAAGTGCAGAGCTCGAGTCGATCCATCCCGACCCCGCACAGCGAATCGCTGCATTGATATACACATCGGGGACAACGGGCGCGCCCAAAGGCGTCATGCTGACTCACCAGAACTTGTTGTTCGTCGCCTCAGTGTCGTCGAAGATCCGGTCGTTGACCCCAAATGATCGCTTCTACGGAGTCTTGCCGATATCGCATGCCGTCGGTCTCTCAGTGGTGCTGCTGGGTTCGTTGCTGAGTGGCGCTAGTCTCTACTTGACTCCACGCTTCGATCCAGTCGGCGGTCTCGCTACTTTGCAGAAAGAGAATCTGACGGTCTTACTTGGAGCGCCCTCTATGTTCGCTCTTTTCGTTGACTACGCGAAGATGAGAGGGATGAAGTCACTCCATTTGCCCAGTCTTCGCATTATTTCGTCTTGTGGAGCACCGCTACAGCCCGTCCTCAAAGCGCAGGTTGAGAGTCTGTTTGGCATGGTGCTCCACAATGGATATGGAGTCACAGAATGTTCTCCTAATATTTCGCAGGCCGTCGTAGGCGAGCGGCGAACCGACACTTCTGTGGGCAAGATTCTCCCGGGCGTCCAAGTGAAAATGGTTGGGTCCGACCAGGAGTCGGTGGCCGCGGGAGAAGTCGGGGAACTCTGGGTGCGCGGACCGAATGTTATGAAAGGTTATTACCGTTCTCCGGAGGAGACCGCCGCTGCCGTTGATCCCGAAGGCTGGTTTAATACACACGATCTTGCCCGTTTGCAGGATGGGTATCTTTTTATCGTTGGGCGAACCAACGAATTAATCATTCGCCACGGAGAAAATGTCTACCCAACAGAAGTCGAGGCGGTGTTGAACGCGCATCCCGCGGTGGTGCGTGCGGCGGTCATGGGGCGAGCCGTCGAGGGATCGCAAGGAGGCGAGGAAATTATTGCTTACGTACAGTTGGCAGAATCTTCGTCAACTTCAGAAAGAGATCTGGCGCAGCATGCCGCCCAGAATCTGGCGCCGCACAAGCGACCATCGCATATCCTGCTGGTATCTTCCCTGCCTTTAACCCCGACCGGGAAGGTTAACAAAAGCGATATCGCCAAGCCGATCCCACTGACAAATGCACCTCAGGCGATCACTCTCGGCTCGCCGAAGCAATCTTAGATTCTGCAAAGCTTTGCTGCTGTGCCCGACAACGCTATGAACTCCGGTCGGTATGGGGATTCGTAATCCAAGTCGAAGCGATTTGGAAGCAGTTCACCGTTCAAACTCCTCACTGGCCTGCGCGCAAATACTCACTAGCGATTGAGGTCAAGATGAAAGAGTTTGCAAACTTTAAGTAATATCTTGTCCCCCTTTGATGTGACGATAGGTGAGTAATTTATCGTTGCATTTTCATCGGGTCCACGCTATCTTTCAACCTCCCCCCTCACGTTGCGGATCATCCCCCACCCGGCAAACGTGCGCCGAACCACTCAGATTGAAAAACCAGAGAATTTGCTTCGATCACGTTCCGGGAACGGTTAAATTCGCTTCGGTAGCCGGTGAAGCTATTTCCCGCAGCCAACGATGTTCAGACTATTTATGGAGACTATCTAAAAGTGAAGACCGGGCCTCGCTCTACAGTGGGAATTCTTGCTCTGACCCTTGTGTGTATTTTTTCAACCTCGCTGCGGGCGCATGCAAGTGGCGGCACATTCACTTTAGTTCAGCATGTCAATAACACCGCCTGTCCGGCCTCATCCGCGACGTGCCCGATCACTCTAAATCAGAGCATCGCTGGGGGAGACCTGTTGATCTTTGAAAGCACGGCGGGTGGAAACGCTGTGATAACGGCAACCGACAATGGCGGGACGTTTGTACAATGCGTCAGTTGTGTCGGGTTTGATAACCAAAACCTCTATTCCGAGACATCCGGTGGTTGGATTTTGTCAGCCGCGCCTGAATCCTCCACCATCACGGTCACTTTCAACAGTGCAATTGGCGGCGATGTGATCGAGATGTGGGAATACTCCTACAGTGGCGGCACGCCGGGCTTCGACGGCGCCAACCAGAACGAGAACCAGAGTAGTGCCAGTCCGACTGCGGCCGCCTTTACGCCAAGCGGGTCCAACGACATCAGCGTGCAAGCCTGCCGAACCAATTTCACAGCCTGCAATGCGGTTAGTTCTCCTTTTCTTGGAGACAACCTCGGCAACTACGAGGCTTGGGCCTATTTGACCGGCCCAACGAACTGGAGCGCGCCCACATGGACGCTCGCCAGCAGCGGTATTTCTCAACTCACACAGATGGAGTTCGGCTTCGGCGTTTCGCCTTGCGCCAATACGATGTCTATGGGTTTCGCAGGCACGGATGGCACTCCCATCACCTTGACGCAGCTCGCAGCCGGCACGTTCGGTTGGCAGGGCGGACAGTGGACGATAGGGGGTGCTGGGGGCAATTTCGCCGCCTCGGCATCGCAACCGTTGCTGAACCTCACGGGTAGACTGTGCGACGGTACGAATAATGCAGACTCGAGCACGACGGGTGTGCAATTTTCGACTACCAATCAGGCCGGCTTTTTGGAAATCAACGGTACAGGAGGAATTTTGTCCACGGGCGCTTCTGTTTCCGCCGGCGCCTGGTACTACTCCAATCTTCCGGCGACCGACAATACTTCGGTCGATGATTTCGCCGTCCTTGGCCAGGGAGACTATGTATCTCTGCACGAGTTTAGCAATGGTGCGGAGAGGTTTGGAGAGATCGAGTGCTACAGCGGGACAAGCACCGGCAATGTCGTTCTGGCTCGGAACACATGGTATTGGGTTGAAATGGTCTACAACACCAGTGGAAACCATACGATGAAGTTCTATAACAATGCCAACCCCCCGGTTCAGGTTGGCACTACATTGACATGCCCGGCAAATGGAGCGGGACAGCCAGGATACGTAGTCATCGGGATTCAGAATCCCGACGAGACACTTCCCGCCGGTTACATTTTCAATTACGACAGCCTGCTAATTTCGCTGGATGGGATCGACCCTCTGCTGCCAACGGGGCCTTCTCCGACACCAGCCTTCAGCCCCACCCCCGGAACTTACAGCCCTTCGCAAACCGTAACGATTTCCGACGCTAATCCGAACGCGGTTATTTACTACACCACGAATGGTACGACGCCCACCACGAGCTCTGCGGTGTATAGCGGACCCATTCAGGTGACCGCCACCACCACCATCGAGGCGATCGCCGCCGTTAGCGGCTACAACAACAGTTATGTCGCCAATGGTCTTTACACGATCTTGCCGCAGGCTCCTTCGCCCGCCTTCACTCCCGCTCCGGGCACGTACTCTTCGCCTCAATCAGTATCGCTCTCTGACGCGAACGCGAGTGCTACGATTTATTACACGACAAACGGTACGACACCAACTACCAGTTCTTCGGTATACAGTTCGCCGATTCAGGTAAGCGCGACTACCACAATTGAGGCGATCGCGGTGGTTGGAGGCGACGGTAACAGCCCGGTCTCGGTCGGCACTTACACCATCAACTTGCCAGCCGCTGCGACACCAACTTTCAGCCCGGCGCCCGGGACTTATAGTTCGCCCCAATCAGTAAAACTGTCCGATGCAACTGCGGGCGCGGTCATCTATTACACAACGAATGGCACGGCGCCCAACACCAGTTCTTCGGTTTACAGCACACCGATTCCAGTGAATACGACCACCACCATCGAGGCAATCGCCGTGGCGCCGAACTATAACAATAGTGCGGTGGCCGTCGGGACCTACACCATCACTACGGGAAGCGGCTCTGTCGTCAATCTCAGCAGCTATTACAACATTTACGGTATAGCTACTGTCGGTAATCCTCCGAAGAGTGGTGGTTTCGACAACGACTCGTACGCCTACAACTCCAGCACACTCGGCACCTCGGCGACCTACCAGGGACTCGTCTATACTCTTGGTCCGCCAAACGCGTTGGATGCGGTCATCGCGCAGACGGTAGCGCTCTCAGGACAATACAACCAGCTCTACTTGCTCGGTGCCGGTGCCAACGGAGCGCAATACAACCAAACCGTCATTGTCACTTACTCCGATGGAACCAGCAGCACCTTTACACAGAATTTCAGTGACTGGGCGAACCCGCAGGGCTTCACTGGAGAAACAACGGTGCTGGCGGCTTCGAACCGCATCGCTCCGAACGGACAAACCCAGAATCTGGCGGTTAATGTTTATGGATATACTCTCAATCTCACGTCCGGCAAGACGTTGGCGAGCGTAAAGCTGCCTTTCAACCGCAACGTAATCTTCCTCGCGATCGGACTGGGTAACAGCGCAAGCGCCGGACTACGATATATTCCTGTCGCTCCCTGCCGCGTCGCGGATACGCGGAATGCCAATGGACCGTTCGGCGGACCGATCCTCGCCGGTGGTTCTAGTCGCAGCTTTGCGATTCCAAGCAGTGCTTGCAATATCCCGGCGACCGCCCAAGCGTATGCACTCAACTTCACCGTGGTTCCGCCGGGACCGCTGGGATCGATCACCGTTTGGCCGACAGGACAGGCCCAACCGGGTACGATTCTGCTCACTTCGTTCGACGGTCGCGTCAAAGCCAATGCAGCAATTGTCGCTGCTGGTACCTCGGGAGGAGTGTCAGTCTATGCATCGCAGAACACGAACCTGGTGATCGACGTCACTGGTTACTTCGTGCCGGCTAGCAATAGCTCAGCTCTTGCCTTCTATCCAGTGGCTCCGTGCCGAACCGTTAACCCCACATATCTGACGGGTGGACAAACACACGCCTTCTCAGTCGCTGGCAGTTGCGGTGTGCCATCCGCGGCTCAGGCCTACTCTGTCAATATCACGGTTCAGCCGACGAATGGTCCGATGAACGTCTTGTACGCGTGGCCTACTGGACAAAACCAGCCGGCGAGTTCCACGCTGAACGCGCCCACCGGAACTACACTGGCGAATACGGCTATCGTCGGGGCGGGCACTGGTGGTCAAATCAACCTGTTGCCAACCGGCAATACGAACGTGGTCATTGATATCAATGGATACTATGCGCCTGCAGGTTCCGGCGGCCTCTCCTTGTATCCGTTTCCTGGATGCCGCATCTTGAACGGCTACACCTTCAACCAATCGACCGTGCTCAACATTGAGGGCTCGTCCTGTAAGCTTCCAGCAGCCGCGCAGGACTATGTTCTCAACGCCACAATCTCTCCGTCCTATGGTTATACGGGATACATGGTTTTCTGGGCGAATGGGGTTTCCCAACCGGGTACGTCGTCGTTAAATGACGTCGACGGCTCAGTTATGTCAAACGGAGCAGTGGTGTCAACTACGAACGGTTACATCGACGCTTACACGCAGAACCAGACCTCGTTGTACCTGGATATCAATGGGTACTTCGCCCCGTAAGATCGCTGGACTATCGATGTCCGATTGAAAGACGCGCCCGTGATCAACGGGCGCGTTTTCTTTTGGTCAGCAGGATCAATCGATGAAGTGATGATCACTAGATCATTTGATTACTTGTGAGGTGCTGAGATGGAGAAGCCGATACAGATTTCCGGCGCACTTCAATGACTGTCGAGCGGCTCTCGATCCATCCTGTCCACCCCTACAGCGGCACTTCGATCAGCATCGGTCCCTCGCTCTCTAACCCCGCGCGCAACGCCTTCCCAAATGCATCCAGCGAATCCACGCGGATGCCCGGCACTCCCATTCCCTTTGCCAAAAGTGTCCAATCGAGATCGGGATGTCCGATCTCGAACATTGCGGTCGCGCGCACTCCGGGGTCTCCTTTGCCCAGGTACGAAAACTCCCGCTTCAAGACAGCGTAGTCCCGATTGGCAAATACAACGATCGTCACGTTCAGTCCTTCTCTTGCCATCGTCCACAGGGCCTGTGGCGTGTACATGCCGCTTCCGTCGGCGCTCAGGCACAAAACACGTCGATGCGGACAGGCTACCGCAGCGCCAACGGCCAGTGGCATGGCAATGCCGATCGAGCCTCCGGTGTTTGCGAGCCAATCGTGAGGAGGTGCGCCATGGGTTGTCGCCATCAATCCACGTCCCGAAGTCATGGATTCATCGATCACGATCGCATTCTCGGGAAGCAAAGCACCGACTACCGCTGCAAGTCCGGCCAGGGTAATCTCGCCGCTCGGCATAAGCGGCCTGGTAGCTTTTTCCGCCTGCATCTCTTCTCCGTGCAGTGACAACGCACTCGCCAACGCCTCGAGTGCGCCAACGTAGTCTTCTCCGGGAGAGGCCAGGCTGAAAATCGCGCAGTCGGGCGGCGTGAAAACGCTGCTCTTGCCCGGATAAGCGAAATAGGCGACAGGAGTTCGTGCTCCCACCAAAATCACTTGGGGAAATTCTTTGAACTGCTCGATAGCCGGCTCGAGAACATATTGGACGCGTTCGACTCTGGGCAATCCCGCACCACGTTGTAGACGAGTGATCGGATATGGAGCGAGAAGTTTGGCTCCCGTAGCGGCTGCGATGCGCCCGGCCGTGAGAAGCCCTTTGCCATACAATCCATTTCCAGCAATGAGGATCGCAGTCCTGAGTCCCGATCGCAGCATTGAGGCTGCGTGTTCGATGGCTTGTTGGTTTGGCACCGCAGGCTTCGGAAGCGTGGGACTTGGAGCCACGGAACCGCCTTCTCCCCAGGCGACATCGGCTGGAACGATGAGCGTCGCAATTTGCCCAGGTGCCGTGCGCGCTGCCATGACTGCATCTGCGGCGTCACGCCCCAGTTCAGTAGAAGCGTGACACGTTCGAAGCCACTTCGAGTACGGCCGCGCGATCCCTTCGATATCAGACGTTAGCGGCGTGTCATACTTGAGATGATCCGTAGCGTGTTGCCCTACGATGTTGACGATCGGAACCTGTGCGCGATTTGCGTTGTGTAGATTCGCGAGACCATTACTGAGGCCGGGTCCGAGATGAAGAAGAGTGCAAGCCGGCTTCTCGGACATTCGCGCGTAGCCATCCGCGGCGCCAGTTACCACGCCTTCAAAAAGACCGAGCACGCAGCGCATTTCGCTGATGCGGTCAAGCGCTGCGACGATGTGGATCTCCGAGGTGCCCGGATTGGCGAAGCACGTGTCAACTCCGGCCGCCACTAGTGTACGGACTAGGCTTTCCGCCCCGTTCATCGCAAGTCCTTAATAAGGATTTTAAAGCCAGTGACCATCGCTGGTTCGAAGAATGAGTATATCCAAACGATTCCCAATTTCTCTTGTCGCGGTGCGTCGAGCATGAGAGATTTTCCTTAGCAAGACGCATCTGAGGACTATTCGCTCCCGGCAAAGCTTTCCACGAAACTGGATGTTGAGACTGCAAGACCTGAAATGAAATCGTCCAAGGAAATTCGCGCACTGTTTTTTATCGGTGTTTCCATTTTGCTGGCCTCCATCAGCGCTGTGGCCCAAAAGGACCCCGGACCGCGGCTTGGAGCACCGGGCGCGGGCGGCCCGTATCTCAATCTCACCCCTACCGAACTCTCCTTTTTCAGTCACGCGTTTCTGCGCTTCGCCAGACCGATTTCAGTCTCGGGTACGATTGAAAAGGGAAAAGGTTTGGGGCCAACTTTTAATGGCAACGATTGCGCCATGTGCCATGCGCAGCCGACTGCCGGCGGTAGCAGTCCCGGACTCAGCGCTCCCGACGAACCGCATCCGAATCCGCAGCTTGCCCTCGCGACGCTCGATGGAGCTACCAATTCCGTCCCTCCCTTTATCACCCTCCGTAGTCCTGTGCTGGTGGCTCGGTTTGTGCGAAAGAGCGACGGATCTCCCGACGGCGACGTTCATGCCATGTACACGATCGCCGGCCGCTCCGATGCCAAAGGATGCGACTTAAAGCAACCAGACTTCGCGCAACAGATTGCTGACAACAACATCGTTTTTCGGATTCCAACCCCCTTGTTTGGGCTGGGGCTGGTCGAGAACACCGCCGATGAAACTCTGCGCGCAAATTTGGCGGCCACAGCCGCAGCGAGATTAAAACTTGGCATCGCTGGGACGTTCAATATCAGTCAAAATGACGGTTCGATTACACGTTTCGGCTGGAAGGCTCAAAACAAATCGCTGCTGATGGCGGCTGCCGAGGCCGCGATCGTAGAAGAAGGTGTCTCGAACGAACTGTTTACAAATGAGCGCGACGCGGCACCCGGCTGTTTATTCAATGAAACTCCCGAGGATTCAAGCAACATTTCGAATCCAGATGCCCAGAGTCCGAATTTCGGAAGCCCCACCGGAACCGTATCCGAAATGTCGTCGGATATTGTTAACTTCGCCGCTTTCGTGAGGCTCTTGGCGCCACCCAAGCCCGCGCCATCGACGCCATCGTCGCAGAAGGGCGCGGCATTGTTCGAGAAGGTGGGATGTGCACTGTGTCATTCGCCCGCGCTCCAGACGGCGGCATCGAAGTATTCTGTCCTGAACAAGGTTTGGTACTACCCCTACTCCGATTTTGCTCTCCATCACATGGGGCCAGGTCTGGCAGACGGTATCTCTCAAGGCGCAGCTGGTGCGAATCAATTCCGGACCGCCCCATTGTGGGGTCTCGGGAAGCGTCTATTCTTTTTGCACGACGGACGCACGTCAGACTTGTTGCAAGCGATCGAAGACCATAGTTCGAGCAATACTCAGACCGGAGAGTGTTCCAACCAACAAGAGAATCGGCCTCCGAAGCCAGATTGCAGCTCGGAGGCCGATACCGTGATTCGCGACTTCAAAATGCTCAACCCGGTGCAGATTCAAGACATCTTAAACTTCCTGCGGACTCTTTAGCAGGCTCGAGCTTGCCCCGACTACTAGGGTGTGACCTCATAGACGACTCCGTTTCCATTCGAGCCGCCGTACAAAGTCGTGCCATACAACTTCCCTTGATTGACGACCAGATTGCTGACCGAGTACTGGCCGTCAGTACCACCGGTAAAGTTATAAAGCAAATTGTACGTCCAGCTCCCCCCGGATGGTGTCAGTTCATAAACGGTTCCCGCGTTGTAGGCCCCGTCGCAGTGCGTTGTGCCGTAAATGTTTCCTGCGGTATCAAGCACCAGATTTCGGAAAGTTCCCGAAATGCCCCATCCCGGGACGCTGTAAACGACATTAAAATTCCAAGTCCCTTGCGAAGGCGTGAGTTCAAAAACCGTGCCACCTCCGTTTACGCCACCCTGCGTCGCGGCGCCATAAAAGTTACCTGCCTTGTCTGCCACAAAGCTCGTATATGGCACCGATCCGTCGTTTCCATTTTCGAACTCGTGCAGAATGTTTTCCGTCCAGGGACTTCCCGGCTTCAATTGATACACGATGCCGTATCCATACTGCCCGCCGCCGGCAGTTGTCCCGTAAAGATTACCTGCCGCATCCAAACTCACGCCGCCCACCGGATCGGAACCGTCTGCGCCAGTCCCGAAACTGTAGAGCACAGTCTCAGTCCACGCTCCGCCTTTGGTCTTGGGAGCGGCGAGTTCGAAAACCGTGCCATTACCGCTCGTCCCGCCTTGGCTCGTCGTCCCGTAGAGATTCCCGGTCGCGTCCGCGACCAACCCGGCGATGGGATGCGCTCCGTCGGTTCCTCCGGCGAAGCTATATAGAATTGTTTCCTGCTTGTCTTGGAGTTCGAACACCGTGCCCACTCCCGCTGCCCCGCCGCCGTTGGTTGTTCCATACAAAATGCCGCCCTTGGCGCGATACAACGCATCCTCAGGATTGGCCCCATCCGAGCCGCCCGTAAAATTGTGCAGCACTGTCTCAACTCCGGCTTCGTTGATCCTGAATACGACTCCTTGGTTGGACGTTCCCCCAACGCTTGCCGTGCCATAGAAGACTTTGCCGTTGGCGGTGAATCCACTCGTCGGAACGCCACCGTCTTTGCCACCCGTGAAGTTGTGAATTACGCCGAAGGTCTGCGCGGATGCCGGCGAGACTGAGAGAAGGAGTGTTACCACGCAAGCAGCCCCGAAAATTGTCGCTTTTGCCCTTGATACCGACTTCGATTCGTTTCCCATGGTTTCCAGTTTGCCTTTCTAAAGTGAAAAATTGGGGGTTCACGTATAGGTAGGCTCGTGGGGGGGAGGCCGTACCAGAGTGCCTGAAGCTTCTTATATGTTCGAAAGATTGTCAAGAATGAATAGTGCATTTTGAGGCAGCAAACGCGATTTTTATCCCGACTCGTTCACTTGAGATTGATTCTGCAGGTCTCATTTTATCTGCCGCGAGTTCGTCAGAAGGCGCTACCAGTAGGCTTTTTGACGATTGTACTCAACAAGATGCATGGCGCGCCGCGCCCGGCAAATTGGGTTCCAATGATTCGGTCGCCTCTACGGCAAGCGCAAGAGGGGTACGTTTGTGTTGTTCCGGTTGACTCGGAAGGGAATGCAGTTCTTTCGGACAGGACGCAACCTCGCGCTTCGCCGGAAGAATCGACGCTTACAGAAAGCCGGAGATCGCTGTACCAAGGCTTTGAAACTGTTTGGTCATAATTCCCAAATGGTCGCCCGCAACTGTTTGAACTAGGAATTCACTCGCAAGACCCGACCAAGCCTCCGCCGGATCGGCAGGGAAGTCCGTTGGAATCGCTGCGCGCACGAAGTGAATCGTGCCCGGATAGAACCTCGGCTGATAGCGTTCCAGTGCCCGATAAGAGCATTCTCGAAAATGTTGAAGAGTCGGTGAGGGGGCAACCTCCACCGCAGTTTCGTAAGGAGGCTTCACTCCAAGCCACTGCAGTCGACGCGAGATACGTCGCCAGGTTTGCCGCATCCAGAGTCGAGCCTGCTGCTCTCGCGAAAGGTAGCTCATGTGCGGATAGGAATCCAGCATGGCGAGTAAACCTATCTTCTCGCCATTGGCGACCAGTTGTTGCGCCATCTCGAGTGTGACTAATCCACCCAGCGAGAAGCCGACCAAAGAATAGGGTCCATGAGGTTGCAGTTCGCGCACGGCGTCCAGGGCGAAACGCGCCATATCTTCGATCCGATCAAACGGTTCCTCGACGCCGTCAATGCCCTTTGCTTGCAAACCGTAGATCGCCCGCGGCGTCTCGATGTACTTTACAACCTGATAAAAATCGATGACGCTTCCCCCTAAACCATGCGCGATAAAAACGGGTGGCTCGCAGCCTGCTTTTAGTTGAACGATAGCCGGAACTCGGGGTGCCGTCGGATGCTCGATCAGCTGTGCGAGAGCCGCGATCGTCGGCGCGTGGTAGATCGTCACCGGGGGCAATTCGCATCCACAACACAGCGCAATTTGGTTAAACAGTTCGAGCGCGAGAGAAGAATCGCCGCCGACATCGAAGAAGTTATCATCCGCTTCGACCGATGTGAGTCGGAGCACCTGCTTCCAGATCGCCGTCAGCGTGTCGATGGTCGAGATGGCTGGCGGATACTTCATGCTGCACCTCGGCTTGCACGATCGCGAATTGCGCGGCGTCCAGTCATGAGTGGGCGAACGCCCAATAGAGTTCGCGGGCTCTGTTATAAATCGGACCAAATGCCAGTGTCCGATCGCTGATTTTCGTCACAGGAACGACTTTCGAGTAGTTTCCCGTCGCAAATATTTCATCGGCGCCTTCGAAGTCCTGATAAGTGAGAACCTTCTCGATCACCGTAACGCCATCTTTTCGTAACAGGCCGATCACGCGCTGACGTGTAATTCCGGCTAAAAATGTTCCGTTAGCGACCGGAGTATAGACCACGCCATCCTTCGCCATGAAGATGTTCGATGTGGCAAGCTCTGCCACATTGCCCAGCATGTCACATACGATGGCATTATCGAATCCCCTGGACTGCGCCTCAAAAAGCGACCGCGAATTGTTGGGATAAAGGCATCCCGCCTTCGCGTCCACCGGCATCGTCTCAAGAGTCGGCCTGCGGAAGGGAGAGAGCGTGACAGAGAATCCCTTGGGCGTCCGCATCGGAGCCTCGTAAATGCAGAGACACCATTGGGTTGATTCGGGATCATGGTTCTGCACCCAAGGCCCTTCTTTTTCCGCCCAATACATCGGTCGGATATAAAGTGCAGCATCCTTCTCGAATTTGGCGATCCCTTCGCGAGCCAGTCGGATCCAAGTTTCCGGCGGGACCACAGGTTTTAAGTAGAGTTTTTTCGCAGAATCGTTGACCCTCGCGCAATGCAGATCGAGATCAGGAGTAACCCCCTCGAACGCTCTTGCCCCATCGAAGACCATCGAACAGAGCCACGCGGCATGAGTTCTCGGGCCCATAATCCCTATGTTGCCTTCGTGCCATTCGCCTTCGAAAAATGTCCAGGTTTTCGACCACGATTTTCCGACTGTCACTAGATAACTCGCTTTCCCCGCGGACCGAGCCGCGTACCCTGGTTCAATGACTGTAGCGGGCAAACAGGGGAAGGAATTGAAGTTTTAAGCGTCGAGACCCGGAAGCCCTACGGCGAGGTCGCCTTAACTCATGGCTCACGAACCCAAAACCGTACCCCATACCCGTGATTCAGTCGACCGCGGCAGCATTGAAACCCAGATAATGGCCTTCGCAATGGATGCTTCAATTATCGCGATAGTTTATCGTGTTTGGAAGTGACCGAAGGTAACTCATTTCTTGGCTGCGGTATAGCCAAAGACAGCCTTCAGTTCAAGGAATTCCTCGAGTCCGGCAACGCTCCATTCGCGCCCGTTACCCGACTGCTTGTAACCTCCGAAACAACCTCCAAAATCAAGGCGCGCCCCATTGATGTGAACGTTGCCCGCTCGAATCCGTTTGGCAACTCGACGTGCCCGTTCGAGATCATCCGACGTTACATAACCCGAAAGCCCGTAGGGCGTGTCGTTCGCGATTCGAATGGCATCCTCTTCGTTTTCGTACGGAATGATGCAGAGCACGGGGCCAAATATTTCCTCGCGCGCGATTGTCATGTCGTTCCTTACGTCTGAGAATACGGTCGGCTTTACGAAGTATCCCTTCGTTAAGCCATCGGGACGCCCGACCCCACCCGCCACCACCTTGGCGCCTTCCTTGATGCCATCCGCAATCATTCTTTGTACTTTCTCAAACTGCGCCCTGCTCGAAAGCGGCCCGAGCGCCGTTTCCGCGCCCGACGGGTCGCCCACAATTGTCGACTCTGCCGCTTTCTGGGCCGCTTCCGCAGCGGCATTCATGCTTTTGCTCGGAACTAACATGCGGGTTGGCGCGTCACAGGACTGCCCACTATTGCGGAAACATGCATCCGTGCCCTGTACCACCGCCTTTGCGAGGTCGGTGTCTTCCAGAATAATGTTGGCGGATTTCCCGCCCAATTCCTGAGTCACCCGCTTGACCGTCGCAGCCGCGTTGACGGCGACTGACACTCCGGCGCGCGTCGATCCCGTGAACGACACCATCGCAACGTCCGTATGCGACGAGATCGCGGAACCCACCGTGGGCCCATCGCCGTTCACGAGGTTGAAAACACCTGCCGGCAATCCCGCCTCATGAAGGATGTGGGCAAAAAGATAGGCGGAAAGGGGCGCGATCTCGCTCGGCTTCAACACCATCGTGCATCCCGCCGCAAGTGCAGGGGCCACTTTGCAGGCGATCTGGTTCATCGGCCAGTTCCAGGGAGTGATGAGCCCGCAAACTCCGACCGGCTCCTGGCGCATCAACATCGAACCTTTTGTCTCCTCGAACTGGTAGTGTTCGAGCACCTTCACGATTTCAAGAAAATGCGCGAGACCGGCCGGAGCCTGCGCCTTGCGAGCGAGTGTTATCGGAGCGCCCATTTCCAGCGAAATCGTCGCAGCCATTTCGTCCATCTTCGACTGGTAGATATCAACGATGCGGCGCAAGAGCGCCAACCGTCCCTCAACCGGCGTCTCCGAATAGCAATCAAAAGCCCGTTTGGCCGCCGCCACCGCCTTGTTCACATCTGCAGCAGCCCCTAAAGATATCGTGGCGACGCGATCTTCGGTGGCAGGATTGATGACGGCAAAGTCATGATTTGCAGCGGGGTTCACCCACTCCCCACCGATATAGAACTGGCGGCAATCTCTCATAGAATTCCTTTTACAGAAGCAGCTTTCGATCTTGGCGCTCCGACACGATGATGGAGTAATCGGTAAACAAGAGATGTCGTTCGGCTCGACGATTGCCTGAGGATCAGGCAAAGGCACGCCAATCTTCCGATCGACGATAGCCGAGAAGTCTGCCACATCGAAACCAGCAGCTTTAATCGATCGCGGTGACCCATTCGAACATTGATGCCTCGCGACTTGATCCGCGCGTATGTCGCGCCCTCGACCCACGCCGATCGAATATCCTTGCGCAGGCAATCGCTCAAAGACAAACAAACATCGTGTCGCACGATAGCATCCGGAACAAAGAAGGGGAGCTCCGAACGTTCGATCAGATTGGCGAGTAATAGAGTGTCTTCGGCACGAATTGCCGATTCATCGAACAAACCACTCTCCACAGCCACGGCTGCGCGACGAACCGCAAATCCTGCGGTATTGAGGTATCGTATGCGTCCGTCCGACTCGAGCAGCTGCTTTTGCAGTGTGATCAGCCTCAGATGTTCGGTTTTGCCCACCAATCGCCCGCAATCTCCGACAAGTCGCAGTTGAAAATAGTTCTGTTGGGGCGACGCAACGACTGTCGCGGAGAGAGCGGCCAGGCAACCGGGTTGCAGCCGGCAGTCTGCATCGACGAACAGCAAAGTCGATCCCCGGGAGATTCGAATGCCGTGATTGCGCGCCGCCGAAATTCCCGCATGCATCTGCGTCACAAGCCTCGACGTGAGCCCGCGTATTCTTTCAAGTATGACTTCGGGAGCCGACTCGTAACTCCCATCATCTACCACGACCACCTCGAAATCTGGTCCGTCAATCTGCAGCGTCAACGAGTCGAGACAGCCCTCGAGTTCCTTCCAGTCGTTATATGTAGCAATAATAATGCTGAAAGACGGCATCCCTAACAGCATGGCACACTCAATCCCGAAATCACAGTTGGAGACTAGGTGACGTTTGTCATCGGGTTAACACATTTATTTGGCGAAACGTAGGGGAACCCGACTAGCGATTGGACATGGCCAAGGATTCCATGGCCCGGAACCGGATCCATGAAACATGAGTTTACAATGAGTCGGTCGCAATTTTCGAAAAGACCAAAGACCGACGATCATGGCATTGACTGATTCGCCGCACCCGGGTTCGTGGTCCGAGTCCCCCTCGCAGATCGCCTTTCCGGTCGAACACATTGATATCTGGAAGGTGTGTCTCGATCAACCCGAACCGCACGGCTCCCCCACCTGCATTTTGTCCCCGGACGAGAGTTCACGCGCCAGCCGCTTTCACTTCGAAAAAGACCGCGTCCACTTCGTTCGATGTCGCTCCGCCCTACGGAACTTGCTGGCACGCTGTCTTGGTATTCCCGCGGCCGAGATTCATTTCGAATATGGCTCCAGAGGCA
>Ga0302320_10006634_pt1 | contig 25638 bp, 20 predicted proteins | sample Bog_T0_3_FD_202130 | JGI IMG/M metagenome (GOLD analysis project Ga0302320, IMG submission 202130) | Peat permafrost microbial communities from Stordalen Mire near Abisko, Sweden - Bog_T0_3 | ecosystem: Environmental > Terrestrial > Soil > Wetlands > Peat | place: Sweden: Abisko, Stordalen Mire... | reverse complement strand
TTTGTTCCACTTGCTTTTTATTAGACGCAGGTTCCGCGAAAATACTCCCGAAAAGAACTACCATGAATAATGCACGGTGTAGGTGATGGTTTTTTCTTCGTCCGGCTGGACTTGCGCGCGGAACTCGATGGTCTGGGCGTCGGTCTTGACGAAGGCGTTGGACTTGGCGGTGATCTCCCAGTTGCTCCAGCGGTAAAGATGTTCGACGGCGCGAATTTCGACCGGCTCCTTTTTGTGGTTGCGGAGCTTGATCTCGAAGGTCTCGTCAATCCATTTGGCACCCGTGTCAATTCTAAAATTGGTTGCCTTGCGCTCGCCAACCAAGTCGAAGGAATTGCCGGTCGTCACGCGAATGGTTTCGTCGCATGGCGTGTGGTCAATTTCGTTCTCGCCCACAAATTGCAACTGGCTGTCAGGGTCGCGCCGGTAAAAGCGGAGGCGGCCCTTGGGCAGCGCGATGCCCAGATGGTTGGTCTCGGCGTTCACAAACTCGCGCATGACCATGACTTTCTTGTTGCCGTTGTTGCCGTAGCCTTGAGTTGTGTTCAATCCGCCGGAGAAGCGATAGCCCGATGCGCCGTCATAAACGTAAATGGTCGGGGCATACATGCTTACGGCTTTGACGAACTCGACCTGCTTGGTCTCGCGGTCATGCAGCGTCGTGGCCCGCCCGATGTCGTAAAGATGAAATTCATCGAAGGCTTTTTCCGTGACGACGGGAGCAGCCTTCTCATCCCGCTTGTCAAAGTCTTTGTAAAGAAGATCGAATCCGCTAACGTCTCGGTTCTGGATTTTGTTGACGTCACCGGCCATGAGTTTGATTTTGGCGTTCTCGAAGGTCTTGCCGCTGTCGTTGTTCAAGGTGATCCAGCCGACCAAATCCACCAGATCGCCCTTCTCCGGCGACACCAGGTTGTAATCCGCGTGCCAGTTGAAGCCGCCGGTGACGTAGCCGACTTCGGCCTCGAACTTGCCAGGCTTGTCGGTTTGCAGAAGCCAGTTCATGGTTGGCTTGAGCACGGTGTCATCGCCCAAATCGGGAAAAAGCGGCTGGCCCGGTAGGGTGAATTGCAGCTTGCCGTTGACCTCGATGATCGGCTCTTGCGCCGCGCCATGCGGCACGTAGCCGCTGCGGATGATTTTACCCTTGATAATGTCGTGCGTCTGCGTGTTGTCCTTGAGACGGATGCTTTCAAAATCAATCGTCTTGCCCTGGTTCAGCGAGAGCAGGAATGGCTGGGAAACCGGGTCGTTGCGGTAATCCTGTTCGAGGATTTGCAGCGCATGGACGCCGGCGGGATCTCGCAGAATGACCGAATCCGGTTCCACCTGCGCCGTGGCCCCGGCGTAGAGGACCTTGTTGACGCCGTCGTTCAAATCGAGCGCCACCGAGTCGCGGACGACGGCGAAATTCTGGTTGTAGATGGTGAGCGCCGGTCCGGCGGCAAAAACCCCCGGCGCGGCCAGCGCCGCCAGACTCAGAGTAAGCAGTGTCTTGTTCATAACGTTCACCCTATATGACACCTGAGTCCGCGTTTTCTTAGAAGAAAGATGAGAATATTTTTCACACGCTTAACACGTCAATGAACGCGGGTAACGGCAGGGCGAGGCTCTGTCGAGCCGTGACTCGATTTCCATGGGAAAAAGTTAGGGCTCGACGGAGTCTCGACCTACCGGGGCGTTCAAATGACGGGCCTGGCGTTTTGGGGCCAGTGGCTTGATGGGCGTTCGTTTCACGCCGTCATCGGGAGTGTGGGCGGCCAGGAAATCGGGCTTTTCGCGGCGGCCGGCCCGCTGCCAGTCGCGCCAGAGCGATTGGGCGGCCACGGACGGAGCGACTTCGCGGCGGATTGTCAGGTATTGAAAGAGCAATTCCGCCAGCGTCGCCAGCGCGATGCCATGCCGCCTCCCGATCCGCCCGTAAAGCCATTCGCTGAAATCCATGAAGGCCGCGAACGGCGCCAATCCGCCGCTCCAGACCAACGGCGTCGTCTCGATGAAATTGCCGCTGTTGGCCGTCAGGTCCCAGAAGCGGGCAAACCGCCGCAACCGCTGCAATGTCGCAAAATCCAGGAGCTTGTTGCTCAAAATCTCGTAGGGCGGGTGCGGGCTGTAGATCATTTCCCATGTCTGATCGTGGCGGACAATGGGCGTTCCGCGCAGCCGCTTCAAAATCCCCACCTGGATTTCCTGCGGTCCCAGCGCCACCAGCCGGTCAAAGCCGACCGCAAAACTCTCCAGCGTCTCGCCCGGCAAACCGGCGATGAGGTCGGCATGAACATGCGCGCCCGTTTCGCGGCGCAGGAAGCGCAGGTTCTCCTCCAGCCGGGCGTAATTCTGCCGCCGGCTGATGTTTTCGGAAACCGCCGGGTTGAACGTCTGAATGCCCACTTCAAACTGGAGCGCGCCCGGCGGGAACTTCGTAATGACCTCCCGCAATTGCACGGGAAGCCGGTCCGGGACCAGTTCAAAATGCAGGAACAAACCCGGGCGCAGGCGTTCGAGGAAGAACTCCAGAATGCGCCGGGCCGCGGCGATGTCCACATTGAAAGTCCTGTCAATAAACTTAAACCGCTGCGCGCCGCGCTCCAGCAGCTTTTCGGCCTCCGCGAGGAGCAGGGCGGCCGGAAACTGGCGCACCGGGACATCCAGCGACGAGAGGCAAAATTCGCACGAAAACGGACAGCCGCGCGAGGCTTCGATATAGATGACGCGATGCGCCACATCCTCGTCGTCGTACAGATCATAAGGCATCGCCAGCCGCGCCAGATCGGGCGGCTCGGCCGGGATGATCTTCGCCGCCGGACGCTTGCCCTCCAGAAGACCGGCGCAAATCTCGGCGAATTTCAGGTCCGCCTCGCCGGTGATGACATAATCAGCCAGCCGCGCGATCTCCTGTTCCGCCGTCTCGTAACTGACTTCCGGCCCGCCAAGCACGACCGTGACCTCCGGTCGCACCCGTTTGAGCGCGGCGACCACTTCGGTTGTCTGCGCCACGTTCCAGATATAAACTCCCAGGCCGACAATTTGCGGGTCGCGGGCGAGAATGGACTCTACGACATCAAGCGGGCGCTGCTGGATGTCAAACTCGGCGATGGAGGCCTGCGGGCGAAGCGGGCCGAGATTGGCGAGCAAATAGCGCAGGCCAAACGCCGCGTGAATATATTTGGCGTTGAGCGTGGTGAGAACGATGCGTGCCATGCATGGCAATGCTACCAAACAACACCCACATTGCGATACCGGGAAATCACGCGATCCGGGGTGAGAATCCTCAAACCATGTTCGGTGGCGGTCGCGATGAGAACCCGGTCAAATGGGTCGTTGTGAATGGCCTCAAGAGCCGCGGCGGCGATTGCAATCCGGGCGGTCACGGGCAGTTCCTCCAACTCGTGCTGCTTCAGGGCACGCCCCCACCAATCTTCCGGTGATATGCGAAGGGAAAGCTTGCCGCGAGCCGACTTGAGCGCGACCTCCCAGGCGCTGACTGCCGAAACGCACAACTGGCTTTGTGGATCGGCACAGAGACGGATGGCTTGCGGACTCAATTGGGTGTCTCCATTGACGAGCCAAATGAGCGCACATGTGTCCAACAGATACTTCACCGGAATTGCGCCGGAAATTCTTCCTCAGTCAGAGGTTCGACCGGGTCGTATCGCAGTTGCACCCGGAGCGACGGATCCACCGCAAGCCGGTTGCGGGGCTTCCTTGCCATGGCCTTGGAAAGTTCCGCCACCGGCCGTCCATGCCGGCAAATCAGGACTTTCTCCCCTTTTTGCTCCACCAGCGCCAGGAGCGCCGAGAGTTTGGTCTTGGCTTCGTGGGTATTGACAGTCACCATAATGAACTAACCTAGCTAACTTTGCCAAAGAGGTCAAGAGGCATCCAGCGATGGAGTTGTCTTTATCAAGGTCGCAATCTCAATTTTGATTCTCATGTCTGCCTCCCGGGCCGCAACTGGTCAATCTCCTCAATCAACCCCGAAGGCACGCAAGCCATGGCATCGGGCTGTGTTTCACACAAGCGGATCAGGTCCGCGCGAGCTTTTGCCCGTTTCGAGGCGCGGCCTGTCATGTCCTGAAAGGCCCACAGCTTGCCTTGCACCAAATCCGCCAGCGCCGCCACGGGAACATCCACCCCAAACAGCCTGCCCGGCATCGCCCGCGCCGGGAAACCGGCGTATCGCGAATTGACCGTGATTTGCAGGCGAAGCCGGCTGCCCGGCAACTGGGCGTTGATGGAATGCGGGAAAACCTCGACCGAAAAGCCGCGTAGCCGCAACGCCTCCGCCACTCCGGCCTCCGCAACCACCGCGAAATCCGCGTCCAAAGTCACCATCGGTTCCGCGTAGTGGTTCACGGCCAGGCCGCCCACGAGGCAGAAGCCATGCCCGGCGGAACGCAACGCTTCCACCGCAAGCCGCAAGTCGGAATCGTTTCCGGTGATCCCTGCCAAAAATTCTGCTTCACTCATAGCGACCAGCCGGTTCCACCTTAGTCGTTGAACGCGTCCAGGGCAAGCCCCTATCCGCTGACGGAACTTTCCTGAGCTTGCTCCTAATCTTAATCCTAATCCTAACCTCAATCCGGTTGTCAGAGGAGATTGGGATTAGGATTCAAACGGGGATTAGGCTTTGACCCCTTGGTCGCAGAAGTAGCTTTCCATGGTTGTGGACGGGGTGCCGTGGCCGGTGGACAGTGACAGGGAATCTCTGGGACAGTTTTCCACGCAGCAGGCGCAACTGATGCATCGCAGCCGGTCAAGGGTGAATCTCTTTTGCGCGCGATCCACTTCGATTGCGCCGGTAGGGCATCTCTTGGCGCATAAGGTGCAATACGCGCAATTGTCCCTTTTGAAAATCAACTCGCCGCGCGATCCGGCAATGGCGCGGCGCGGTTCAAAGGGATATTGCGTCGTGGGCGGTTTGGTCAGCGCCCATTTCAAAGCAAGACGGGTCATTTGGAAATAGGGCATGTCACCTTTCAGTGCAACTGATGCACGGGTCAATGGTCAGGACCAACACAGGAACGTCGGCCAGGTCGCAGCCTTGGAGCAGCTTGAGCATGGCGGGCAGGTTGGCAAAAGTCGGCGTGCGGACGCGGAACCGCTGCAAATTCTTGGTGCCGTTGGCTTTGATGCAATAGACCACCTCGCCGCGCGGCTGTTCGGTGCGCATGATGACTTCGCCATTGGGAAAGCCGGTCACTTTGACCTCGATTTCCCCCGCCGGCATTTCCACCAGGGCCTGCCGGATGAGGCCAAGGGACTGGAACAATTCGTCGCATCGCACCGCGCAACGCGCGTAGGAGTCGCCTTCGGTGCGCGTGATCACTTGCATGTCCAGTTGCGGATAGGCTGCGTAGCCCTGTTGGCGCATGTCCTGCGAAACACCGCTGGCGCGCAGCACTGGGCCGACACAGCCCAGATCAAGGGCTTCCTGCCTCGAAAGTACCCCCACGCCGCGGAGGCGTTTCTTGACCGAGTTATCCCCGATGAATACCTGCGTGATCTCCCGCGTTTCGCGCTCAATGATGTCGAGCGCGGCCATCGTGTCCTTGATCGCATCCCCGACGATGTCGCGGCGCACGCCCCCGATTTTGCAGGAGCCAAAAATGACGCGGCCGCCGGTGGTGGCCTCGATGATGTTGAGCACCCGTTCGCGCACCCTCCAGGAATGCATGAACAGGCTCTCGAAGCCCATGCCATCCGCCATCAAGCCCAGCCACAGCAGATGACTGTGGACGCGGGAAAGCTCGCCCCAGACAGTCCGCAGATATTGGGCGCGCGGGGGAACCGGAATGTCCATAATGGCCTCGATCCCCTGGCAATAAGTCTGGCCGTGGATGAAACTGCATATGCCGCAAATCCGTTCCGCGACGTATACAAACGCGCTGAAGTCCTTCTTTTCCACGAGCTTCTCAAGCCCGCGATGGACAAAACCGATGGACGGCCGGGCCTCGATCACCTTTTCGTCTTCAACCACCAGGTCGAGGTGGATCGGTTCGGGAAGCACCGGGTGTTGCGGGCCAAATGGAATGATCGTGCGGGCCATAAGCTTTAATTTGGGGGCATGGCTGCCGTCACGGGCGCGGCTGCTGTCACGGGCGTCGCTGCTGTCACGGGCGCCGCTGCTGCCACGGGCGCCGCTGCCTTCGGGGTCGTGGCCGCTGCGGGCGGGGGTTTTGCGGCCGGCGGTTTCGTGTCGCCAAAGGCATACTTCACCGTCGTGTTGTACAACTTGCCCTGGAAGTCAACATTGATCCCCTCCACCTTGATTTTGAAGAGGTCGTGCATTTCGTTCTCGTAAAGAAACGCGCAGGCATAAATCGGGGTAATGCTCGGCACACGCGGATCGCTGTCAGGCACATGCACCCGCAGACTGGTCAGGCCGTCCGCGATGTCGAAACTGTAAGTCAATTCAAACTGCCCCGGCAGTGCGGTGGCGCAAATCTGCACCAGCCGGGCACCCCGCTTGCGCTCGGCGCCCACCCGTTCCAGCAGCGCCGCCAACGGAATGATCTCGAGAGTTTGGTTTGGTTTCATGGCCGGACCTTTCGCAAATGAACCCGGGTGATGTTCGGCGTTGACACCTCGGTATTAAAGTTCTGATAGCCCGATTCGGCCAAGTCCCGGAGGAGGACTTCACTCTTGTGCCCGGCGGACGTCTCGAAGCGTTTCGCCTCGGGGAAGGCGGCCTCGATTTCTTTTAGCAAATCCCTCCTTACGCCGGTATTCTCGAAATAGGGATGGACCGCCGGCCCATACACCTGGACCATCGGGCCGTTGGGCGAGCCGCTGACGGCGCCGATGATTTTGCCATTGACCACCGCCTTGACGAAGATTCTGGTCCCGAATTCCTCTTCGAGACTCTTCACGGTTTGGCGCAGGGTGGGAAGGGTGTTGCTGTGATGGAGCACCGCGTCCCTCTGCGCCGCCATCTTGCGCAAGTCATGGAGCGAAGGCGCGTCCGTCTTCTCCGCCCGCGCGTACACCACATTGTCCAACCCGGCGAGAAGGCTTGTCAGCGCGGCTTGCTTCTCCCCCATCACACCAAGCCCCTTGACGACGCCGTCAATGATCGCCTCCGGCCGCGCCGCGCATCCGGGCACATACACATCCACCGGCACCACCTTGTCCACCCCGCCGAGGATGTTGTAGCAATCGCGAAAAATCCCTCCGCTCGACGCGCAAGCGCCGATGGCCACCACCACTTTGGGTTCCGGCAATTGCCGGTAGAGGTTCTGGATCACCACTTTGCTTTGCTCATTGACCGCGCCGGTGACCAGGAAAATGTCCGCGTGTTTGGGATTGCCGGTGTTGAGGACGCCGAGGCGCTCCACATCGAATATGGGGGTGAGGCACGCGAGTGTCTCAATGTCGCAGCCATTGCAGCTCGAAGCATCGTAATGGAGCAACCACGGTGATTTGTTGATTCCGCTCATAGTGTTGCTCCTATCGCCAGAGGGAAAGAACCAGAATGTTGCCGACTCCCAGCACCGCCGTCACCACCCAGGCGCTCCTGAGCGCCGACTGCCACTTGAGCCGCGCAAACACGTTGTCCACCAGCACCACAAACCCATACACCAGAAGCGACATCACCACTCCTAGGATGGGTGACGACGCAAAAAACAAATAAACCCAGCCCAGCAGGAACACGCTCTCATACCAGTGCGCCACCTCGATCATCGCGAGAGTGCGCCCCGAAAACTCGGTCGTGATGCCCTTGACCAGTTCCTGATGCGCATGGTGCGACGACGAGAGGTCAAAGGGCGATTTGCGGAACTTGATCTCCAGCATGTACACAAATCCCAGAAACACACCCGGCAGCGTCAGCACCAAAAGCCCCTTCTGGTTGGCGATGCCGTCCACGTAAAAAGTCTTCGTGACCATGTACATGCCGACCGCCGTCAGCAACACCATCGGTTCGTAGGCCATCATCTGAATCAGTTCCCTTTCCGCCCCAATGAAACTAAAGGGCGAACTGGCTTTGTAGGCCCCCATGACAAAGAATATCGAGGCGGTCGTGAGCGCAAAGATCACCAGCAGCAAATCCGATCCGAAGAAGAACAGCGCCCCGGTGAAGATCACCAGCACCAGGAAAAACAGCACGTAATAGTTCTGCGATGGACAAACAGCCAGGTTCTGTTTCTGCCACAGTTTGCGCACGTCATAGAACGGCTGCAAAATCGGCGGGCCGCGCCGGGATTGCATCCGCGCCGAAACGCGCCGGTCCCATCCCGCCAGCAAACATCCCGCCAGCGGAGCAAAAACCAGATAGAGTATCAATCGAATCCAGGGATTCATAAAATAAAGGAGCCGAACGCGATCATCGCCGCCAGCAGCGCCACGCCGCCGGCCACGGCGGCCCGCGAGAGCCAAAGTTCGTTGAGCACGCCGCCCATATAATAATTGCGCATGGTCATATTCTCGACCGCGTCTCCCGAGCCGGTGAAGGCCGGGCTTCCCTCAACGTTCGCGCCTCCAAGGTACGGATCCACCAATTTCACACCCCGCCCGCGGCTCAGAAAACTGAACGGAAACAGCATCACCAGAACCATCATGATCATCATGATAATCGTGTTCCCCGGCCCCAAGGATCCCGATTGGCCATAGACTCCGGCCACATACGGCTCGATAAACTGCCTCGATAAAACGGGAAAAAGCAGGCACGCCAGAAAGGTCGCCACGGATAGTCCGTAAAGGGCAACCGATTCATCCACCGAGATTTCATGGACAACTGGCGTCTGCGGGCGGACCACTTCGACCAGTTTCCCCATCCATTTGACCCAGAAGAACAGCGTTGCCGCGCTGCCGAAGGCAATGAACACGCACATCATCGGCTCCGCATCCACGACCGCCTTCAGCGCCGCCCATTTGCTGATCAGCATCCCGAACGGGGCCAGAGACATGCCGGCCATGCCGATCAGCATCATCACCGCCACCTTCGGCATGTAAAGAATCAGCCCGGACATGTCTTCAATGTTCCGGCTGTGCAATTTGTGTTCCACCACCCCCACGCACAGAAACAGCAGGCACTTGGCCACCGCGTGGAATATGATCAGCAGCACCCCCGCCCAAACCGCTTGCGAGGTTCCAATCCCGCCGCACATCACCACCAGCCCCAAATTGGCCACCGTCGAGTAAGCCAGCACCCGTTTGGCCTCCGACGTCGTAATGGCTTCCAGCGAGCCGATCAGGAAAGTCACCCCGCCCACCAGCGCCACCATCAGGCCCACTTTGGTTCCCGTGATCGCCGGTGCCAGGCGCAAGACCAGATAGACCCCCGCCTTCACCATGGTGCTCGAATGCAGCAACGCCGAAACGGGTGTGGGCGCCACCATCGCTCCCAAAAGCCAGCTCGAAAACGGGCATTGCGCGGCCTTGGTAATCCCCGCAAAACAGAGCAATGCCGCCGGCAGCAGCGCCAGCGCATGATCCGAGTGGATCAGCTTCTGCAGCTCGACGCTGTGCGCGTCGTGGTAAAAAAACACGATCGCCAGCGCAAACGTCAATCCGCCCGACAGGTTCATCACCAATGCCCGCAGCGAATTCTTCTTCGCCTCCTCCGTTTGCGTGTAGCCGATCAGCAGAAACGAGCACAACGTTGTGATTTCCCAGAAGAAGAACAGCCACGGCAAATCGTTCGCGAACACCAGCCCGAACATCGCGCCCATGAACACCAATAGCAGCGCAAAGAAAAACGGCCGCCGGTCAGGAACTTCCCTGTGCGCCTTGGTATGATATTCGCGCATGTAACCCAGCGCGAAAACGCAGATTCCGCCGCCCACTATCCCGTTGATCAACGCCATCACCACCGAAAACTTGTCCACGAACAGCGCCTGGCCCGCATCCGCAGTGACATCCCCGCGCGCCAGCCATTCAAACCACCCCATCACCGCCCCCTGCGCCACCATCAGCGCTACTATCAGATAATGCCTGCTCCTCACGCCAACATAGACCACGTAAAGCCCCATGAGCGCCTCGATGACGATCATCCCAAGATGAATCCCGTGCCGGCTCACCGGCAGCCCTTCCAAATTCACCGGCGCTGCCACGCAAGCCAGCGCAATGCTGCCCGCGCAAACCGCCACGGTGACACCCACAACCACCACGCGCCGCGGCAAATCCGCCCGCAGACAAAGCAGAACCAGGCCAGCCAGGAACGGAATCAGCACCAGGCCGAGAACAAGCGTCATAATCCGCCCCCCATGCCCGCGCAACGCCGCGCGCCTCCGCCCGCCGGCCCCGCAAACTGGGGTTTCCGAAACCGCTGGACAGAGGATATTGCCATCGCCAAATTATTCATATTCCTAACGAAACGACATCGCCGTTGCCAAATTATTCATGTTTCTAACTTTTATCCATATCGTCCAAATATAAAGTAGCCAACCTTACACACATACTCTGAGTGGCAACCGGGGTCCTGACCACATGTTTTTTGGCTAAAGCTACCCACTTTTTGCCATAACCAGCCGGTTGCCGGCCCGGCGGACGCCGATTGGCGGCGTTTTTTGGGAAGTTCGCTTTGTCCCGGAGGGACATCGGACAATAGCCCGGCACGCCAGTGCCGGGTCCATGCGACCAAACACTGCAAGTCCCGAAGGGACGGCTGAAAAGCTCCGCGTCGGATCTTCGGTCACCGAAGAGCGTCGGTGCAAGATCATCGCGACGACCATCGCTCGAACAGTTGGCTTTAAAAGCGCCGTCGGCGCGGCATCTTTGTAGAACGAAAACACAAGTGATGTTAAAGGTTCCTCGCTGTTTTCAGTGGAATAAGCGATCTTGGCTTCCAACTTGGCGCAATGGCCAGTTCTTCAATCCCAAAGGGCTTGGATCATTCAGCCCAATTCAGAGAGGGCCTACGCTGGGTTACCAGGAGGAGGGTTACACCCCTGAAAGGGCTGCATATCAACGACTTATGGAAGAGATACAACCCTTTCAGGGTATGTGAATCCTCCCTCTTGAACGCTGGGTAGCTCGTTCCTCGCAACCCAGCAATGGTAGATTCAATCCCTTTAGGAATGCCTCAAGGATATGACAGCGCCTCAAACGGTTTCGGCATTCCACCGAAAACAGCGAAGAACCCTCTGGTTCGACGCAAGTTGTTGAGGATTAAGCACTTACGACAATCCGCAGGAATTTGCGCCTTGGAGGTTGACAAAAATGCCTTACGTTCTAATATAGATACGTGATGAGGGCGGTCTATATGAACCGCGGGAGCCGGTTCCCGCGGTTGGATCGGGAACGGTTTGCGGCGGGCAAACCGGCCGCCCGCCTTTCTCCCCATTGTGTCCCATCCGGTTGGGTTGGCGAGGTTTTTACCACGGATGACACGGATGACACGGATCAGAAGTCTCTAATTTATGCTTTCCAAATTTCTTGCCTTTCTTTCCCTTCCGTGAAATCCGTGGTTAAATTCCTTTGCTTGCCGCTGCGTCGCTTTGCGGAATCGGCCTTCCGGTGCATGCCTGGCGGACGGTTGCAGCGAATGGTCGGTCTAAGCTAATCGCGGCTAATCGTGTTATTTTATGATGTCGCCATCCAAAATCTGTAAGAAACGCCGTGATTCCTTACCACAACCTGTAGTGTCGAGTGAGGTCACCGGGAAAGGCCCGCAAACCAAATCAGGGCCAAAATCAAGGCTAATCAAGGCTAATCAAGGCTAATCAAGGTTAATGAAGGCTAATCGTTCTATTTTATGCCGCCGCCAATCCAAAATCTCTTAGAATGGCCGTCATCCTCGACCACAACCTGTAGTGTCCAGTGAGTCACCCCCTTACCCAACTTTCCACCACTCCATTCAGCCCCTCCATGCAATCCCCAATCCAAAGTGGGAAGTCGAGCTTCGATAAATCCGCAACCATAGAGGTTTCCGGCCTTACCAAGGCCTTTCGGACCTACAAAAAGGAGCCGGGCTTTCGCGGCGCGGTGCGCGGACTGTTCCATCGCAAATATGAGCAAACCGTCGCGGTCAACGACGTGAGTTTCACGATTGAGGAGGGGGAATTGGTGGGTTTCCTCGGCCCCAACGGGGCGGGGAAAACGACCACCCTCAAGATGTTGTCCGGCCTTCTCTATCCCACCGCCGGCTCGGCCCGCGTGCTGGGTTATGTGCCGTGGAAGCGCGAGGACGGCTACCGGCGGCAGTTCGCGCTGCTGCTCGGTCAGAAGAACCAGCTTTGGTGGGATCTCCCGGCGCGGGAATCGCTGGAACTAAACGGCAAGATCTACGGCATCGAGCCGGCCGCCTTCGCTCGCAGGGTGGAGGAATTGACCGAAATGCTCGCCGTGAAGGACAAGCTGGACGTGATGGTGCGCGAATTGTCGCTGGGGGAACGGATGAAGCTGGAGTTGATCGCGGCGCTGCTGCATCAGCCCCGGGTGCTGTTTCTGGACGAACCGACCATCGGGCTGGATGTGGTGTCGCAAAAGATCGTGCGCGAGTTTCTCCGGCACTATAACACCGCGCAGAAGACAACAATTCTCTTGACAAGTCATTACATGACCGACATCCAGGAACTTTGCCGGCGCGTCATTATCATTGACAAGGGCCGGATCTTCTTCGATGGCGGGCTGGCGGAGGTGCTGGACCGCTTCGCCGATTTCAAAATTGTCTCCATTTCCTGGCTGACGGAGGCGAACTTTCCGCAGGTGGACCTGAAGCGGTACGGGGAGGTGTTGCAGCAGACTTCCAACCGCATCCAGCTCAAGGTCAAGCGCGACCAGGTGATCGCGGTCTGCAAGCAATTGCTGGACGAATTGCCTGTCAATGATATAGACATACAGGAGGTGCCGATTGAGGAGGTCATCCGGCAGATTTTCGCGCGGTGAAGGGCCGCCTGGAACGGCCAGGATTGGCGGGAGTTTCGCCCTACCGGATTTGAGTTATTGCGGGGGCCAGGCCAAAACGGCTTTGATGGGGAGGAGGGACTTCGCTGGAGATGGGCCAGTAAATGAAGAAGGCCCTGCCAATAACATTTTCCTGGGGAACAAAACCCCAGTAGCGGGAATCGAAACTGGTGGCTGTGTTGTCGCCCATAACGAGGTAATGAGCGGGGTCAACGGTCATGGTGTCGGTCGGCTTGTGGAAATGCGGGCTTGAGGCGTATTCCGAAAGCAGAGTATGGCCGTTGTAGAATTGATCCTTGAGGGAGTGGCTGTCGCGGGCCGGAATTTTTGGGTCAAATGAATAGACGTTGGCAAAATGAGGGGTCGAACTGTCCAGACGCCGGTCATTGATGCGGACGTGGCGGTCCTCGCCGATGCTGACCGTTTCACCGGGCAAACCGATGAGGCGCTTGATGTAGAACTGGCTCTGGTCCATGTTGGGAAAAATGATGCCCTTGGTTTGGAACACGATGATCTCGCCGCGTTGGGGCCGGCGAAAATTGTAGGTCATGCGGTCCACGAACAAATGATCCCCGGTCGTTTCGACGAAGCTGATGATGGGTTCCCCTCTGCGGAAATGCAAATGATTGGTCAATCCAATGCGCTCGGCAAAGGAACTGTTAGGCTCGGGATCCGGTGTGAACAATATGGTGATCGGGATCTCCGAGCCATCCTCGTAACGGACGGTGACGGTTTCCTTGTTGAAGAAACGCAGAAAATGCTCCGAACGGCCGACCCTGACAACGGTTCCGTCCTGGGGCGCAATGACCTGGTGGTAGATGGCGCCTTGAACGGCGAGGCGATAGATGCGGTTGAAAAAGCCCGGCATCTCAAAGGCGGAGTCGTAAAGCGGATCAACCGTCACGCCGAACAACGTCGGCTGCATGGAGCTGGTGGGGATTTTAAAGGGCTGGAGGAAGAAAGTGCGGATGCCCATGGCGATGACGATGGCGACGAGAAATACCTCGATGTTCTCGCGCCATTCGGGATGGGGATAAACCATGAGCCATTTGTTCGCCGCTTTTTCCAGGTTGGCGGCGGTGTCGGCCAGGGTTTTGTTGTCCGCGCCGGACGCCAGGCCCGCCTTGGTTTCGCTCAAAGCGGCGTCCATTGCCTGGAGGGCCTGGGGAGAAAGCACGTCGCACTGGGCATCGCGCAGCTTGCGCACGTGGCCGAGCAGCGCGGAGGTTTGCCTCACGGTGGAGGAAAAGAGCCATCGTAAAATCATATCCGGGGAAACAGATAACCGATTCCGGCGAGAATGGAAAGGCTGAAGGCTGAAAGCTCGAGCGGTTTAAATAATACCGTGGCCAGTGGCGTTGTAGAGTTCGGCCTCCGGCCGAATCTGTCGGGCCAGAGGCTCGACGCTACAACTCTGAGCGGTTCAACGGCCAAGGTCTTATTGAAACAGCTCTATTCTCCAAGTGCCGAATGTGCGAACGGCACGGGCCGGCCGGACGGCGCGGCGTCCGGCTTGTCGCTATCCAGCACCTCGCGCACCTTGAAGGCCAGGGAGGAGGGGGTGAACGGCTTCTGCAGCAGGGTGATGCCGGGCTGGAGCACTCCCTGGTGCAGGAAGGCGTTCTCGGTGTACGCGGATGTAAATAGAACTTTGGTCCCGGAATACAAGCTCTGGACACGCTCGGCCAGTTCCTTCCCGCCCATATGCGGCATCACCACATCGGTGAACAACAGGTCAATATGACCGGTGGCCTGCTGGTGGGTCACGTTCAAGGCTTCCAGGCCGTTGCCTGCGGACATGACGGTGTAACCGAGGCGCCCCAGCAGGCTGGCGGCCATTTCGCGCAACGCCGGATCGTCTTCCACCAGCAAAATCGTTTCCGTCCCGCCCGGCATGCTGGGCGATCGGAGGGGTGTGGCGGGCGGCTTGACTTCCAACCGGACCCTGGGGAGGTAGATTTTGAACGTGGCACCCCGGCCTGGTTCGCTATAGACGTTGATGTGTCCATTGCTTTGTTTGATGATGCCGTGGCAGGCGGCCAGTCCCAACCCGGTTCCTTTGCCCACTTCCTTCGTGGTGAAAAATGGCTCGAAAATGCGGGCCTTGACGGCGTTGCTCATCCCAGGCCCCGTGTCGGTGATGGCAAGCATAATGTAATCGCCCGCCTTAAGATCAGAAAAATGCCTGACATATTCCTCATCCAGAAACGCCTCGGCGGTTTCGAGGGTCAGTTTCCCGCCGCGCGGCATGGCATCGACCGCATTCATAACGACGTTGACAATGACTTGCTCGATTTGCCCGGGGTCGGCTTTGATAAGCTTGAGGCCGGTCAGCGGCGCGATATAGACATCCACATCCCGCCCGGCCAGATGGCGCAAGGTGCTTTCCATGCCGGCCACGATGGTGTTGAGATCCAGCACGTCCGGCTGAAGCATTTGTTTGCGGCCATAGGCCAAAAGTTGCCGGGTGAGAATGGCGGCGCGCTCGGCGGCCTGCCGGATTTCGGTGACGTTCTTGTGGAGCGGATTTCCCTCGGGAAGATCGTAAAGCACCAACTCGGACTGGCCGATAATGGCGGTCATGATGCTGTTGAACTCGTGCGCGACCCCGCCCGCCAGCTTGCCGACCGTTTCCATTTTCTGGGATTGAAATAGTTGGGCTTCGAACCGCTTGCGCTCGGTAATGTCCTGGTTCGCTCCTTGGATTTCAATGGTTCGCCCCTTGGCATCTTTGGTGACAGCGATATGCACCAGCACATGCCGAAGTTCGCCGTCCCGGCGAAAAATGCGGCATTCCAGTTGTGAATGATAGTTCGGATCAGTCGTGGCCACCGCTTTGCCAATTTCTTCAGCTATCCGGGGCGCATCGTCCGGATGCACAAATTCCCGGGCGAATATCTCCGCCGACATCAGGTTTCCGTTCTCCAATGCGGCGGTGGTCCCGTGCAGTTCGTAGTAACTGTCGCTAAAGCTAAAGAGTCCGCTGGCCACGTCATAATCCCAGGCGAACAATTGCGCCAGGCTCATTGCGTGCGCGAGCTGGAGCTTGATCTTTCGCAACGCCTCCTCACCCCGCTTGCGTTCGGTGATGTCGCGGACGGTCACTTGGAGCACCCATTTGCCATCCAACTCCAAGGCACTGAGCAGCACCTCGGCGGGAAAGACCGCGCCGGTGTCGGCCCGCTTGTGCATCCACTCAAAGCGGTGACTGCCCTTTTTCACTGCTATGGCGATTTGTTGATTGGCCAGCGTCAGGGAATCCGCGCCGTCCGGCTGCAGCGGCGGTGACAAATCGGCGGGGTGTTTCGAGAGGAACTCCTTCCGGCTCCCGTAACCGAACATGGTCAATGTTGCCGGGTTGCAGTCGAGGAAGCTCTTTGCGTCCATCAGTACCACCGCGTCGGCGGTCGTATCGTAAAGCGTGCGGAATTTGGTTTCCGAGCGCCGCAGGCGCTCCTCAGTGCGCTTGCGCACGGTGATGTCCAAATACATCCCGAGCACGCCGCTGATCTCCCCCTTGGAACCGCGCAGAGGTAGCTTGCTCGAAAGAAGCGTGATGGTGTCTCCCCCGGGGGTCGTCTGGGGTTCTTCGATGAGCAGCTTGGAGATGCCGCTCTCGATGACTTGCCGGTCATCGCGGCGATACTTTTCCGCCTGATCGCGCCATCCCATCTGGCTATCATCTTTCCCGATGATGTCCTTTGGATCGGCAAACCCCGCATCGCGGGCGAAGACGGTGTTGCATCCCAGATAAACGAGATTCTTGTCCTTCCAGAACACCCTTGCGGGTATCGCGTTGATAATTCCTTCGATGATCTGCTGCGATGCGCGCAACGTCTCTTCCGCCCGTTTGCGCTCGGTGATGTCCTGTTTGATGGCTATGTAACGGGCAACCACACCCTCGGCATTCCGCAGCGGGGTGATGGTCGCCGATTCGGAATACAGGCTGCCGTCCTTGCGGCGATTGATCATTTCCCCGCTCCACACCCGGCAGGAGGAAATCGTCTGCCAGAGATTTCGATAGAACGCCTCATCCTGTTTGCCGCTCTTCAGGATGCGCGCGTTCTGTCCGACCGCTTCCTCCGCTGTGTAGCCGGTAAGCGCCGTGAACGCGAGGTTCACCGATTGGATCGTGCCTTCCTGGTCGGTAATGACGATGGCATTGGCCGCCGCATCCAGCGCTGTGCCCAGCATGCGAACCTGCTGCTCGCCCCGCTTGCGTTCGGCCATTTCCGCCACGAGGGATTGGTTGGCCGCCGCCAGTTCGCCGGTGCGCTCCCGGACGCGGCTCTCCAGACCGTCCCGCGCGGTTTGCAAAGCCGCGTCCCTTCCCTGTATTTGCGCCAGCATGTCGTTAAACCCATCCACCAACTCCCCCAGTTCATTGTTGCTTTGCTTCCTCGCGCGCAATCCATAATTCTTTTCCAGCGCCACCGATCGCGCCATCCGGGCCAGATCGAGGATGGGACCGGACACCAGCCGCTGCAACCGGTTGGACAAGACAAAGGCGATCAACACGGAGGCCGCGAAAACCAGCCCGACAATCCCCGCATAGCGCGTCAGCCGGGAGTACAAAGCCTGCATGTCCGACTCCAAATAGACCGTGCCGACGGTTTCCCCCTGATGAACAATCGGCCGGGACAAAGTGAGCCGCTGGCCTTCAAAAGCGTAACCGTTGGCGTGCAAGGCTGGAGGTGTATAAATAGTGCTGTCGTTCGTCCGGTCGTAACTCGCAAAGACCTTTCCATCCTTTGTATAAATGCACGCTCCAATAATGCCCGGTTCGGCGTGGAGAGCCGAAAGCGTTTCCCCGGCGGATTTGGCATCGTTGAAATCCAAGGCCGCGGCGGTGTTGTAGCCCATCATTTCAGCCAGCGTGGAAAGGTCCTGCACCATGGCTTTGCGAAAGGTGATGACTTCGTAAATGCTGAAGGCCGCGCAGGCCAGGAGCAGCACCACGCTGCTGGTCCCCATGATGATGAGCGTCTGTTTGCGCCGGATGGACATGTTGGCTAGTATGCTCATGGTGCCCTAATTCGATTTGCCTTTGACCGTATCCGCCACGCTCAACAGTTGTGATCTGATTTGGACCCTGGCCAGCCGGGCCGCTTCCAGGTCTATTTCCAGGCGAATCCGGTCGTCCTTCTTCGTAAAATTGATGATGCCGCCCTGGTCCAAAAATCCCCCGGCCTCTCCCACCGTCAATATCGGCAAGGCTCTAATTTTGGCGAGGATCGCCGGCAGGCGCGTCTTCTCGGAAGAGCCGATGAATATAATATGACATTTGCTCCAATCCTCTTCACTGGCCGTCTCCTGGATCATAATCTTCCGGCCATTGACGGTCTTGGTGGCAACTGCCTTTTTCAGTTCCTCGTTGATGCCGCTATCGCCAAGGACGCCGATCATAATCGGAGAATCCGCCCGGGCAAATGCCTCGGACGGCCAATCCACATACTTGGTGAAGTTAAACAAAAACAAGGCTTTGACCTGATATTCCGGCAGCACTGTGGCCTCCCCACTCATTGCCGCTCCCGGCCCCGCGAGCAGCCCCCCTAAAGCGATCACCCCGACCGCCTTCTGCCACAGGCCCGGGCCTCCTGGAATCAATTGCCTGAAAAGTCCCTTTCTCATGACGGGTGGCTGGGTTAAAATCGAAATGTGATTTTCCCCATCACGCTGCGGGGAATTTCCGTAATCAGTGTGCTTTCCTGGCTCCCAAATTCGGCGTGTTCTCCTTGCAGCAGGTTCTTTCCCCAAATTCCGATCTCCAGCGATTTGGTCGGATGCCAGGTCAGTCCCAAATCCAACTTAAAATAGGCGGAAATGACAGCGGGAGTCCCGCCTGAGAGCGGGCTGATTTGATCGGTGTAGTAAAGGGCGCTGTTGAACTCCACATGATAAGGAAGATCAAGGTAGGAGCGAATCTGGAATTGTTGCTGCGGGTTGCTCAAGTTGGGGTTGGTCAGAGGCTCCAATTGCATGCGGAGGTAAGTGTAGCTGGCCGTCAACCTCCAAAAATCCACCGGCTCCCACCGCGCCGACGCCTCTGTGCCGTAAGTGTCGCCGGAGTCTATATCCTCCCACATGCTCCCGACCAGCACGTGCGGCGGGGCCGGGCTGACTTCAAAAGTGGCTGGAATCGGGGCTTCCGTAGTCACATTCCCATAAACATTGTAAAACGCGGTGACATCAAACGAAAGCCGCTTGGTGGCTTCAATCCGGTAGCCCACTTCGTATGCCAGCAAAGTTTCCGCCTGCACATTGGGATTCCCCAGTATCGAAACCAGAATCGGGGGGCCGCCCGGCGGCTGTTCCGCCGCCACATTGAACCGGGCGTGTTCCGCCAGCGCAGGGGTCTGGGTGGCGCGCGATACCGCGGCCCAGATCGTTTGGCGCTTGGACGGCGTCCAAAGGAGGCGGGCACTGGGATCTACCTCAAAACCGTTGACATCATTATGTTCCAGTTTCGAGCCGAGCGTCAGATGCAACCGGTCCCGCACCAGCGTGATGTCATCCTGCGCAAACACGTTGCCGAGTTGAAGATTCTGCGATGGCGGATTAAAGGTCAGAAAGAAGCTCGACGCGTTCTGCACCTGGGTTTCGCGATAACCGCCGCCCCAGACAACGTCATTGCGTGTGCCAATGGCAAACCGGTGCTGAAAGTCAACATCGAAGGTGTTGAGCGTTCCCTCGCCAACGCCGTCTCCCTGTCGCGAATGATCCAAATACATTTGCAAAGTCATTTGCGATTCCTCCGAGAAGGTCCGGGTCCATCGTCCCAATATATTTTCCCCGCTGTTATACTCATGGGTGTCAATGGGTCGGACTGCCGCAGGAGCCAAAGTGACGAGGTCAACTTCTCTTCCGGAAGTTTCGTTGTAGTAATTTCCTTGCAGAGTCAGCGTGTTTTGAGTGGCCGGCTCGTAATCCAGGCGGAAGCCGCCGAGAAGCGAGGTCGAAGCATCCGCCGTGGAACTGCCGGTCGAAGACTCCAGCCCGGGATGGTCGGAATACTTCCCGTACACGCGGTAATATAGATTGCTGGCCAGTTCGCCGCCATAACGCACCGTCGTGACCGGCTGGTCGTCCGTGCCGTAGGAGGCCGAGACCATCCCGCCTTGAGTGTCCTTGGCGCTCTTGGTGGTGATGTTGATGACGCCGTTGACGGCGTTGGCTCCCCACAACGTGGCCCCCGGCCCTCGAATCACTTCAATGCGATCCAAGTCTTCCATCACCATGTCCTGCGCGTCCCAGAATACGCCCGAGCTGCCCGGGGTATAAACGGTGCGCCCGTCAATAAGTACGAGCAGGCTGCCGGCGTACTCGTTGTTAAAACCGCGCGCACTCACGGCCCATTCGCTGCCCGTGATCTGCGCCACGTCCATTCCTGGAACCATGCGCAGCGCTTCCGGCAGGCTCGTGGCCCCCATCCGCCGAATGTCGTCCTGCGTAATCACGGTGATCGCGGCGGGTGAATCGATCAGGTCAGTTTCCTTCTTGGAGACAGATGTGACCCGCACATTTACCAACTGCTCCAGGGTCAACTCCCCAATATCGGCGGTCGGCTTGCTAACTTCATTAGTGTCGGCGGCTTCCCCCACGGTCTCCACCATCAGGGCCGCCACCACGACGCTATGCAAAATCCTCTCTATGAATGACGGTTGTTTGAACATAAGCGTCCTTTTCTATTTGGCGTCCAACATCGCCCGCACCTTGTGGGCCAGGGACGACGGCGTGTAAGGTTTGGGTAGAAAATCCATCCCCGCATTCAGCGCCCCTCCTCGCGCAATCGCCTCGTCCGTGTAGCCGGAAGTAAAGAGGATTCTGAGGTCCGGGAACGAAGCTTTGAGCCACTCCGCCATCATTTTCCCTCCCATCCGTGGCATGATGACATCGGTGACAACCAGCCGAATCGCCGTCTCCTGATACTCTTGCGCCACTCGCAACCCCTCCTGGCCGTTTGTGGCCGTCAAGACATTGTAGCCCAGCGAGCGCAATACATGCGCCGCCAGATGCCGCACCGACGGCTCATCCTCCACCAGTAACAACGTCTCACTTCCGCGCGGGTCAGGACCAGTCCGGGTGTCCGCGGGGACCGGCAATTCGGTCTGCGCCAGACGTGGAAAGTAGACCCGGAAGACACTGCCCCGGCCGACTTCGCTCTCAACCTCAATGCAGCCGCCGCACTGCTTGGCGATCGTCTGGCAGGTGGCCAGGCCCAAACCAGTCCCGTTGCCCTTTTGTTTGGTGGTGAAAAACGGTTCAAATAGAGACGCCTTCACCGCATCGCTCATCCCCGTCCCTGTGTCGCTGACCGACATAACCACATACTCGCCGGGCGGAACGCCCGGGTACCGGGAGGCGAAGATGTTGTCGAGTGTCACGTTGCGGGTTTCTACCATCAGCTTCCCGCCGTGGGGCATCGCATCGCGGGCGTTGACCACCAGATTCATCAGCACTTGCCCGACATAGCCGGAGTCCGCCTTGATGCATCCGACGTCCTTCCCCTGGATGACCGTCAGTTCGACGTTCTCGTCAATCAGACGCCGCAACATTTTGTCCATGTCCTTCAGCACGCCATTAAGGTCCAGCACAACAGGTTGCACCGCTTGTTTGCGGCAGAAGATCAGCAGTTGCCGTGTCAACCCGGCCGCCCGCTCCGCCGCCGCCCGGATCGTCTCCAAATGCGCCCTCTGCGCGTCGTCTGAGCCGAGTTTATCCATCGTCAAATCGCAGTATCCCATGATCACCGACAGAATGTTATTGAAGTCATGCGCCACCCCGGCGGCCAGCTTGCCGACCACTTCCATTTTCTGCGCCTCCACGAATTGTTCCTCGGCCTTCTTGCGCGCCGCCCGCTCTTCAACCTCCCGCATCGCGCGATGCACCGCCGGGCACAGGCGGGAGAGGCGCTCCTTCAGAACGTAATCGGTCGCCCCATTTTGCATGGATTCAATCGCCGCTTCCTCACCCAAGGTCCCCGACACAAATATGAACGGCAAATCCGGCCGCCGTTCCCGGCATATCTTCAGCGCCGACAGGCCGTCAAAGCCCGGCAGTCTGTTGTCGCACAGGGTCAGGCCAATTTCCGGCTCTTCCAGCGCCGCCAGGTATTCGGCCCGGCTGGCCACGCGGGCGATCGAACAGGCCACGCCTCCGGCCGCCAGTGTGCGCTCCACCAGTTTCGCGTCATCGGCGTTGTCCTCCAAGTGCAGTATGCGCAGCGGCGTTGTCATGGCGCCCGCCTTTCCGTCCCAACCTGCGGCGGCGGCTCGTTGATGGCCGCCCAAAAAATTCCGAGCTGCTTGACCGCCTTCATAAATTCGGCGAAATCCACCGGCTTGACCACGTAGGCATTGACCCCGTGCTTGTAACACTCGATCAAGTCCGGCATTTCCCGCGAGGAGGACAGCACGACCACGGGGATGATCTTCAAATACTCATCGGCCTTGATGGTCTTCAACACTTCCAGCCCGTTGACCTTGGGCATCTTCAGATCCAGCAGCACGACGATGGGATTGCCCCCCGCGCGCGCTTTGAATTTCTCGCGGCGGAAGAGGTAATCCAGCGCCTCCGCCCCATCGTGGACGACCAGAACCTTATTGGCCAGATGGTGCTCCTCCAGCGCGGCCAGCGTCAGTTCCACGTCCCGCGGATCGTCTTCCACCAGCAGGATGTATCTAATGTTTCCTATTTCAGTTTCCATGTGTGCCTCCGTTTGGGTTTGGAATTGAGAAGTAAAATGTCGCCCCGCCCTCCACCGCGCCCTCCGCCCAGGTCCGTCCGCCGTGCCGGCCAATGATGCGCCGGACATTAGCTAGGCCGATGCCGGTGCCCTCGAACTCGGCGGCACTGTGCAGCCGCTGAAACACTCCGAACAGCTTCTGCGCGTATCGCGGGTCAAATCCGGCCCCGTTGTCGCGGACGAAAATCACCGTCTCGCCGTTGGTCACCGGCGCGCAGCCGATTTCAATCTTCGCCTCGGCGTGCCCGCCCGTGAACTTCACCGCGTTCGAGATCAGATTGGACAGCACCTGGCGCAGCAGGTTGTGGTCGCACCACACCACAGGCAGCGGATCAATTTGCCAGTCAATGTTCCGCCCCTTCGTGTCCGCCTGGAAACTGTCCACCGTTTCCCGCACCATCTCATCCAGGTTCACGCTCGTCTTTTCCAACGCCAACCGCCCGGTGCGCGAAAACGCCAGAAGGTCGTCAATCAATTCCCCCATCCGTCCAGCCGCCTCATGAATGGTCTTCAGATGTGAAAGGCATGCCTCGGAAAGGGATGACCCGGCCTCTTGCACCAACAAATCCGCGAAGCCCATCACATGCCGCAACGGCGCGCGCAAATCGTGCGAGACCGAGTAGCTGAACGATTCCAATTCCTCGTTGGCCGCTTGCAGTTGGGCGGTCCGTTCCGCCACCCGCCCCTCCAGTTCGGCGTTGAGCTTCAGGGCTTCCGCCGCCGTCCGCTTGCGACCCGTGGTGTCGCGGATGTTGCATTGAATCACCCTTTGGTCGCCGCATTGATACACATTGCTGACGAACTCCACATCAATCTGCCGCCCGTCGCTGGTTTCCAGCGGCTTGTCTTCGTAACGGATGAACTCTTTCCGCTGTAGTTCCGCGAACTTGGCCTTGTTGGCAACGATATCCTTGAAGAAGCCCAGTTCCCAGATTTCCTTGCCGAGAAATGACTCGCGCGAGTACCCCAACAGCTTGATCAGGAATGGATTTACGTCCTGTACCATCCCCGTTTCGCTGTCGAGAATCAAAATGCCATCCTGCGCCGCCTCAAAAAGCCGCCGATACCGCAGCTCCGATACACGCAACGCCTCCCTGCTTTCTTCGGCCGTCTTCATTCCAAGTGCAACCTCCCCAAAACCTCTTGCGCTCCTTGCGCCCGTGAACCGCCTCTTCTCCCTCCCCTCCACACACTTGTGGAGGGGAGGGTTGGGGAGAGGAGGTTTCCATCCGGTTCATGGGCAGGAAGCGCCTTGCTCCGTTTCCGAGGGAAGTTTCTTGAAAGTGAAATGACTGCCACGAAGAATCGCGCAACTATCCGCCTCGACACGCAATCAAGTGCCAATCCCGCCTTCCACCGAAGGCAATTTTCACCCGCCATTATACTCAATCCCATTCTCATATCCCGCCATCCCATCAACCCGAACCAGTTTCCAATTAGACCATTCAATGACGCACCGCAGTCTCCCACCCGGTGCCAGCTCAACCAACCTACCCCTTCCTCCATATCATGTCAACCCCCACTCAACATGTCTAGCGGCGTACCGGATGTGCGGCCGGTTTCCCCCCTGTAGCGGCGGTCTATGAGCGCCGCAAACCAACCGTTGGCACATCCGCCACCCCCTTGCCGCATCCGTGTAACGGCATGTAACCGTTATGTAACGGGTCGAGAAACGCCGTTTCTCATAGGTAATGTAACCGTGTAACGGGTGTGCCGCCGGTTTCCCCCCGGCGCAAGGCCGGGCGCTGTAGTCCCGTGGTCTCTTGGCGCCGTCGCCTCCCTCACAGGTGCAGATTTTTGTCCTGTCAAAGATTGACAACAGCGAGCGAGTGTGGCTTCATCCGCTTCCATGAACTCATCCAAAGCACAAATCAGCAATGCCCCCTTCGGGGCCGCACCCGGCGGCAAAACCGCCGATCTCTTCACCCTCCGCAACGCCGCCGGTTCGGAACTCCGCCTCACCAATTATGGCGGCATCGTCACCTCCTGGCTCATTCCCGACCGCCAGGGCCGCTTATCCGACGTCGTGCTCGGCTACGACAACCTGGATGGCTATCTTAAAGCCACCCCCTATTTCGGCGCGCTCATCGGCCGCTACGGCAACCGCATCGCCAACGGCCGCTTCACCCTCGGCGGCGTCACCCGCCAGCTCGCCACCAATAACGGCCCCAACTGCCTCCACGGCGGCCTCCGCGGTTTTGACAAGGTGCTCTGGGATGCCAAGCCGTCCCTGACGCCCGACGGCCCCGCAGTGGAATTGAGCTACCTCAGCCCCGACGGCGAAGAGGGTTTTCCCGGCAACCTCCGCGTCAAGGCCGTCCATACACTGACGGCTGACAACGGCTTGCGCATCGAATTCACCGCCACTACAGACCAGGACACCGTGGTCAACCTCACCCATCATTCCTACTTCAATCTGGCGGGGCAGGGCGACGTTCTCAACCATGCCGTCCAGATCAACGCCGACCGCTTCACCCCCGTGGATGCCACCCAGATTCCAACCGGCAAGCTCCAGGACGTCGCCGGCACCCCGTTCGATTTCCGCCACCCCGTTCTCATCGGCGCGCGCATCGAGGAGAACAACGATCAGTTGAAATTCGGCGGCGGCTACGACCACAACTGGGTTCCCAACAAACCCGCCAACCAGCTCGCGGTCGTCGCGCGTGTTACCGAGCGAACCTCGGGCCGCGTCCTCGAAGTGCTTTCCAACCAGCCCGGCGTTCAATTCTACTCCGGCAACTTCCTCGACGGTACCATTACCGGCAAAGGCGGCTGGGTCTATCAGCGCCGCAACGGCTTCTGCTTCGAGCCGCAAAATTTCCCCGACGCCGTCAACCATCCCAACTTCCCCTCCCCGCTCCTCAAGCCCGGCCAAACCTACCGCCACACCATCATCTACCGTTTCTCCACCGAATGATGGCCGCTTATTTCTTCGTTGTATAAACGCCGTTCGTCCCGCGCCTCACGGTGTGGCCGAATTTCTGCACGGTTATCGTTCCGTCCCAGTCAAGGGTGACTTGCTGGGACCAGCTTGCCGGCAGTTTGTT
>Ga0302320_10006631_pt1 | contig 25641 bp, 14 predicted proteins | sample Bog_T0_3_FD_202130 | JGI IMG/M metagenome (GOLD analysis project Ga0302320, IMG submission 202130) | Peat permafrost microbial communities from Stordalen Mire near Abisko, Sweden - Bog_T0_3 | ecosystem: Environmental > Terrestrial > Soil > Wetlands > Peat | place: Sweden: Abisko, Stordalen Mire... | reverse complement strand
ACTATTTTGTTGTCAATCCCACCCCTCCAAAGAGGGGTGGTTGAGGCCAATTAAGCATGTATAGTTTTATAAATCAACCCGCATAAACCTAAACGCATGAGTCGCCAACATTATTCATCAGGCGCACATTGGAAAATGCGAACCCTTGCGGCAAGTTATCCGCAGGGAGCGGTTGACCATACGATGACCATATGATGTGCCAGCCGCGACTGGAAATTTTTCAAGCGATAAACCCGATTATCACCGCCAACCCTGTCCCGTCAACAACCCCAATCATGAAAATAACCAACCAAACCCTTCGGACAAACGCCATCACCAAAAGTCTCCTCAGGCAAATCCCGGCGCTGACCGCGGGCTTGATCGCCCTGTTTGTCGTTCAGCCTGCTGGAGCCACCTCCTATACTTGGAATGTCACCAGCGGCAACTGGAGCACCACGAACAATTGGTCGCCAAACACGGTACCGGGCCTCGGTGGGCCGCTGCCGACTGATTCGGTGACGTTTGGCAATACTGGGGCCGTGGGCAGTCCGACGACCGTGAACAACACCGTTGATTTAGGTTTCGACGGAACAGTCACAAATCTTACTTACAATTCGGTTGCTTCAGGCACTTATGTCTATGATGTCTCGCAAATTCCTTCAGGCCAGACCCTGACCGTCAGGAGTAATGTGCTGGTGGGGGGCTTGAATGAAGGAGCCGGCGCGTTTGCTACTTTCGCTTATATGTATGGCCCCGGCACTTTTTTGGTTACCGGGCCGAGTTTCACGGTGCAGAATTATGGAAGTGCCTCCGGTGCCAATGCGTGTGCCTACCTGAATCTCTCCGGGTTGACCAACTTTATCTATAACAATCCCAGCGGGACCATCAGCATTGAGAACAATCCCGGCAGTTTGACCCGGCTCGGCGGCAGCATGTTTCTCGCAGCCGTGAGCAACAGCATCACCGCTGCCTCCATCAACCTTGGCACCAGCACTTCCGCGCAAGCCGGCCCGAGCGGCTCGATTGCCAGCGGCGTGGCCGCGCTGTTGACGCTGGGCAGCGGCACCAATATCATCAACGCCTCGACCATCAATATCGCCAATCAAAAGAGCGCGTTCACCGTAACCAATTCTGGGGGCGGTTTAAGAATTCGCGGTGTTACCGGCGCGAGTTCGGACAGTGCTGTCAATATTACCCTCGGGAATCGAAATGTCGGTGGCGGCAGCGGCAACACCATTGGCAATTTGTTGCTCAACGGCTGCGCCGTGGATATCAAGGCGGGGACGCTGATCGTCGGGGAAAATTCCGGGGGCACACCCAACGCGAGCGGCGATAATGGCGTTGGCCTGTTGCAGTTCGACACCGGCACCATCTCCGCAAATACGGTCATCATGGCCGACAACACTTCCGGCAATCAACCAGCGTTGGCCAGTTGTACCGGCACAATTGACGTCGGCGCGAATGCCACCCTCCTCATCGGCGCCGGGCAGCTTTTTGATTTGGCCAGCGAAACCAGCACTGGTCCATCCACCGGCACATTGATCATTTCCAATGGCTTGGTGAACTGCCAGGGTCCCATTGCCATGGGGCCCAGTGTGGGAAATGCCTGCAACGGCAGCATTGTATTCCTGACGGGGGGCACTTTGAACATGGGCCCGAACAGTTATGTCGGCGTGGTCACCAATCCAATTACCGCGCTGACGCTGACTAACAATGTTTTGTCCGTCAGTATTCCGTCCGTCAGCTATACCAACATCTGCGTGCAAACGCTTAACTGGCCCACGCCGGACTCGGGTTTGAACATTTCCATCGCCGCCATGCCTGCTGGGATAAATCCCGGAGCGGTGTTCCCGTTTTTGAATTTCACCACAATGAACGGCACGTTTAATGACCCGCAGCTCACCCTGCCGCCGGGCGTGCAGGGAAACCTGTCTTTGGCACCGGGTGGCAACACCATCTATTTAACCATAACTGGAGGCGTTGGCCCCGGAACTGGAGGGGTGAATCAATTGCTTAATCCCAGTTTTGAACAACTGCCCCCGGGAACGGGTTGGGCCACAGTTGGCGGCACATCGGTAATTACTACGAATTCTTCCACCACATATCCGAATAGCAGCGGATGCAATCCTGATACCCGGCCGATCCAGGTTCTGACCGGCACTAATAGCGCCAAAATGACGGGCAGCTTTGTCGGCGGCGGCAGCACCAATTCTTGGAGCCAGAGCATCGCTGTGGCCGCTGGTTCCACTTTAACGGCAGGCGCCTTTACCTATGTGGCGCATGAAGACATGCTGTCCGGCAAGGACAGTTTCTATTACGAGGTTGATTTTAAGGACACCAATGGAATCCTGCTTGCGAGTTATGAATCCACCATCGTCACCAATTTGTCTTGCAGCGGTCCCAATGTAATTCCCCTGGACACATGGGCGCTGATGGCGGTAACCAACGTGATGCAGGTGTCTGGCGGCATCAACACCGCTGTGGTGCTCAGCAACATCGCCTCGATCATTACTGCGCCGCCTCAAACCGCGACCGCGCAGTTTAAGGCGATATTTGTTCAGCGCAATGGTACGGATACCGGGTCAGTCTATTTTGACGCCGCCAATTTGGGTCTTCTTGCCGGGCCTGTGCCGCCCACGATTTCGGCCGTGTCGCCCAACTTGGTCACCCTGTGTACCAATACAGTTTTGACCTGTGTCGCAACCTCAACTGTTACCTCGATCAGCAGTGTCCAGCTCATTGTGAAAACGACGACCTTGGGCGGATCGGTAACCAATATAACCACCAATACCGTTGGCTCGACGGGTCTGACTGTCACCGGCATTGGCACATCATCGGCGAGCATCAGCCTGGCTTTGGCGACAAACACCATTTATCAGTCCGTCATCGTTACCGCGACCGATGCAGATGGAATTAGCGTCAGCACACCCGCCGTGACTTTCGATACACTTACCCCCACGCTCGTAATTGAAGCTTCGGACTTTAACTATTCCGGCGGCCAGTTTATAGACACCCCCGCCAACGGAGGTCTGGCGCTTTACGTGGGCCAAGTGGGTTCACAAGGGATTGATGAGAACAAGGTGGGGCGAACGGGTGAGGCCCAAAGCTATTATCGCCCAAGTGATGCTGTCATCATGCAGGCGGCGGCTCCGGGTTCGGGCACTCCGCCAACGGGAACGGAACAGAAATTTGTGACGGCGGCGGCAAACGGTGACACCACTGATATCGAAGTGGAAGTCGGATATAATAGTGCGGGCGACTGGTTGAATTACACCAGGACCTTTGGGTCGGGCGGTTCGGCTCCGGCGGGGACGTACAATGTATGGTGTTACCTGGCCACCAGCGGATCGGGATTGGAAAGCACATTTTCCGAGCTTACCAGCGACCCAACGCAGGCAAACCAGACCACGAATTTTCTCGGCGACTTTGGAACCGCGGCGTTTTCGGACGCGAGTTACAACAGCTTTGTGTATGTGCCCTTGGTGGACCAGTTTGGCAACCGGGTGGCAGTCACTGTTACAAACGGCCAGCAAACGTTCAAGGCTACGGTTGTCGGCAATCCCAATATAGGCATGTATATTTTTGTACCTGTGGCTCCGATCTATACGCCTGTTTTTGAGAATATTTACCCAAACGGCCCGTCTGAACCTACCGGCCAGTTCACCTTCACGGTCGGACCTGCTCAAGGTGCTTCAATTTCCACCAACGGAATTGGAGTGATTTTGAACGGGGTCACCCTTACGTCAGGATTGAGTTTCATTTCGGCGGGGGGAGGAAGCTGGACAGTCAATTATCCAATCCAATCGAATGCGTTGTACACCGTGGTCGTCAACGTCACAAATACTTCAGGGCTGACCGCTACCTATTCCAGCAGCTTTGACACCTTTAATTTGAACAACTATCATTGGATGGCGGTGGACTATGACTTCAGCACAAATAATGGCACCGGCAGCGGAGGCTCCGTCGGCGATGGTTGGACCGGCGGTTTGTTCATTGACAATCCGGTGCCCACGGGCGATACCGCCGCACCTGCGGCTCAGGGCTTCCAATTGGTGACGAACAGTTATTTTGGATACCCGACCGGCTTCACCCCGGCGAACGATCCCACCGGCAGCGGCGCCGTGGCCCAGCAGAGCATTGACATATACTGGCCTACCAACGCCAACCAGGACACAGTGGGGGGACAGGTGGGCAATTCTGTTTACCGTGGCGGGCCTTATACGACCACCGCGGCGTACAGTGACGGCGTGGGCAACCAGGTGGCCGGAGATTCCTTCGTGTTACCGGAATTCACCGCGGCCCGGACCAATTTAGCTGATCCGCTGATCTGCGAATTTAACATCGGATATTTCTATGCCACCAACTGGCTGAATTATACGCGAACCTATCCGACCAATACCTACAACATCTGGGGACGGCTGGCGGCGGGCACTGCGTTCAGCGGAGCGACGCTCAGTGCGGTCACCAGCGGCGTTGGAACTTCGAACCAGACCACGAGTGTCCTGGGCACATTCTCCGATGCGAACCCGGCGGGTTATCAGGTTTACCATTGGATTCCGCTTTTGGATGCCAGCGGAAACCCGGTCGTTGCCGCGCTGGGCGGCGTGGCCACCTTGAGGCTGACGGCTCCCACCAACGCAACCCCCAATGGCGGCGCGCTTAATCCGTTGTTTTTCATGCTTGTGCCAGCGACGGCCCCGGCCACGCCGTTTGCCATATCCGCCTCCGTGAACGCGGGTAATATCCAGATATCCATCCCCACGCAGCTTGGGCATAACTATACCCTGTGGTATGCGAACAGCCTGCCCGGTTCATCCTGGACACAGGTTGGTGGCAACATAGCCGGTAACGGAAGTGTCCAGGTTATTACTCAATCCCTCGCGGGCAACCAAGGTTATTACCGGGTTGTGGCCCATTAGAAAATGCCTCCGCGCGAATTAACTGGAAACTGTGGCAATGCATAAAATTAAAAAGGCAAATGGGAGTCAAAGCAGCGACCGCCAAGCCGGCTTGGACAGGACCTGGCGGCCGGCACCATGCTTTAAAAGGTCTTCAGCAGCCGGCGGCTTTACGCTGATTGAGCTGTTGGTTGTAATAGCCATCATCGCCATCCTTGCGGCAATGCTGTTGCCGGTTCTGGCCAAGGCCAAACAGAAGGCGCAGGGAATCCAATGCTTGAGCAACATGAAACAGTTGTGCCTGGGCTGGAAAATGTATTCCGGGGACAATCAAGACCACCTCGCGCCCAATGGGGACGAGGCCCAAAATACAGCGGCCCTCAGCGACCCTACCTATCAGACAGGCGGGGCCTGGGCGCAATGGTGCCCTGGGCGCCAGGATCTGATAGCAGACTTGAGCCCCTTGGGCACTACGGCAAACAACCTCGGCTGGGAGTGGATACAATTGGGGCTCATTTACCCCTATGTGAATAATGTTTCCGTTTACCACTGCCCGGCCGACAGTACATTTCTGTCGGGAAATTCATTTGGCGCCGTCAGCCAGTATCCACGTGTTCGCAGCATGTCCATGAATACATGGCTCAATCCGATTGTGGTCTGGGGCGGTGACGCAAACGCGGCGAACACGCTGGTGGTTTATCGCAAGGAATCGGACACCGTCAGGCCTGGTCCGGCCAACCTGTGGGTTTTTATAGATGAAAATCCAACCGGCATTAATGATGGATCTTTCATATCTGATCCCGATCCGGGTTTCTCCGAATGGATTGATTATCCGGCCTATTACCATAACAACTCCTGCGGCATAGCCTTTGCCGACGGGCATGCGGAAATACACCGCTGGCATGACCAGAGCATCTTGAAGCCCATTCAGCAAAGCAACGGCCAGAATCCATTCACGCCGGAATCACCTGAATCAGCCGACCTGAGCTATTTACAAAATGCCAGCAGTGCGCTTCACTAACCGGGCCGGTATCCATTGCAACCGCCAAAACAATTCGTCATTTTTTGTCTGGCCTGCCTCTGCCTGTCGGGCGGCTTCGGACAGGCAGGCGAGTTGAAATTTAAGGTCATCGCCTTTTATACCGGAAAGGATGATCTCGCGCACATCAGCTTTGTGCGGGAAGCCAATCGCTGGTTTCCCAAGGCGGCCAAGCAGTATCATTTCAGTTACGCGGCAACCACGAACTGGGACAGTTTAAATTCCGATTTTCTGTCACATTATCAGGTTGTTCTTTTTCTCGACACCCGTCCGGAGAAACCCGCCCAGCGACTCGCCTTCCGGAAATACATGGAGCAGGGCGGGGCGTGGATGGGCTTCCATTTTTCGGCGTTTGCCCTGACGCCCTCCGCCTATCCTCAGAACTGGGATTGGTATCACCGGGAGTTCCTGGGCTCGGGCGAATACGTCAGCAATACCTGGCGGCCAACGGCGGCGGTCCTGCGCGTGGAAGACACAAATTTTCCGGCGACGATTAATTTGCCGAGAACATTCCAATCGGCGCCCAATGAATGGTATCGCTGGTCAAATGATCTGCGGACCAATGCCGATATAAAAATCCTTTTATCAATTGACCCGGCCAGCTTTCCCCTGGGCACGGGGCCGAAGCCTTATGAAATCTGGCATGAAGGTTATTATCCGGTGGTCTGGACCAACAAGAAGTTCAAGATGATCTACGTGAACATGGGCCACAATGACATGGACTACGAACATAAATTTGACAATACGAACCGGACACTATCGTTCACCTTTGACAACCCAATCCAAGACAGGCTGATTATCAACAGCCTGCTGTGGCTGGGCGAAAGGAAATGAAGGAGATTCGGAATTTGTGCCGTGCGGCCTTGTTCGCGGCACGAGCTTAACTGCGGACAAGCCGGCAGGCTTGCCTTGTGTCTTCGGCTTTGCAAAGCTTGGCTGCGTGAGCACTTCGACCCACGGTAATCCGATTTCCCGCGATTCCGACGGCGGCCATCACCGGCCAGTTTTTGTCACCACCCATTGGTCGGTTGTGTTGTCCGCCCAGGACAAGGATTCGCCGGGTTCGGTCGAGGCGCTGGAATCGCTGTGCCGTACGTATTGGTATCCCCTGTACGCTTTTGTGCGCCGACAGGGCCGCAGCCCGCACGACGCGCAAGATCTGACCCAGGGTTTTTTTGCCCGGGTGTTGGAAAAGGATTACCTCAAATCCGCCGCCTGTGAAAAAGGGAAGTTTCGCACCTTTCTCCTGATGGCTTTGAAGCGTTTTCTGGCCGATGAATGGGACCGTCAGCATGCGCAGAAACGGGGTGGTTTTTCGCCGGTGGTCTCCATAGACCAGGAACTGGCCGAGTCGCGCTTCGCCGCGGAACTCGCGCACCGGTTGCAACCGGACGTGCTTTTCGACCGGCAATGGGCCATGACCTTGATCGAGCGCGTTATGGCGCGGTTGCAGGAGGAGTATCTCGCCTCCGGCCGGGCCAAGCTGTTTGAATTCCTGCGGAATTGCCTGGCCAAGGACGAAACCGCGCTGCCTTACGCTGAAATTGCCGCCCAGTTGAACCTTACGGAAGCGGCCGTCAAAATGGCCATTCACCGGCTGCGGGCGCGCTATCGCGAAATTCTCCACGCGGAAATTGCGGATACTGTCTCCGCCCCGGAAGACGTTGAAGGCGAAATTCGTTATTTATTTTCAACCTTTGGGCCGTGAATTTGAAGCTTTGTGGTTTTCCGGTGTGAGCAATCCGGACCTCCAGAAAAAAAATGCCGGCTCCTTCGTTACTTTCAGGCCGTTTTGCCTAAGATAAGGGTGGAACGTTATTTATGGCCGAGTCTGACATCAACCCAGCCGCCGGGCGCAAGTGTGCCCGATGCGGCGCGGAGCTTCCTGCCAGTGTGCCGCCGGACCGCTGCCCCCGGTGCCTGCTGGAGGCGGCGCTCCCAACGCAAGCGGTCGGGCCGAAGACCGAGCGGATCACCGAGGCGCCTCCCACTGGGCTGTCGCGCGGATTGCCGGCGCCCGGTGAGGAGTTCGGGCATTACCGGATTGTGCGTTTGCTGGGTGAAGGCGGCATGGGCGCCGTGTTTGACGCGGAGGATTTGGAAAACGGACGTCGCGTGGCGCTCAAGATCTTGAGCCAGAAACTCGATTCGCCGGAGGCGCGCGAACGGTTCTTCCGCGAAGGCCGGCTGGCGGCCTCCATTAATCATCCAAACAGCGTGTACGTATTTGGCACCGAGGAAATTGGCGGGACGCCGGTCATCGCCATGGAACTGGTGGCAGGCGGCACATTGCAGGACCGCGTTCTGAAGCAAGGCCCCTTGCCGGTAGGCGAGGCGGTGGACTGCGTGCTGCACATGATCGCCGGACTGGAGGCGGCGCAGCGCATTGGTATTCTGCACCGGGACATCAAGCCCTCCAATTGTTTCGTTGGCGCTGATGGAGTGGTGAAGATTGGCGACTTTGGGCTTTCCATATCCACGGGTGTCCGCACCGAACCCGCGTTGACCGCGACCGGCTTATTTCTGGGCACACCGGCTTTTTGTTCGCCGGAACAATTGCGCGGTGACGAGTTGAATGTCCGCTCAGACATGTATTCCGTGGGCACGACGCTTTTCTATCTGCTTACCGGGCGCACGCCGTTCGATGGCAAGAACACCGTGCAATTGCTGGCCACCGTGCTGGAAAAACGCGCGCCCTCACCGGCAAATTTCCGTCCGGGCATTCCGCAGGGACTGGCCAAGGCAGTCGTGCGCTGCCTGGAAAAACAACCGGCCGACCGGTTCAAGAACTATCATGAACTGGCGCGGGCGCTCAACCCTTACGGTTCCGCCGCGCCCACGCCGGCCACACTGGGCCTGCGTTTTCTTGCGGGCTTTCTCGACCAGGGGCTGCTCGGCATTTGCTGGATGTGCGTGATCACGCTGGCGCACGAGAATCCAATGGATTTTCTTAATATATCCGGCCGGAGTTCGCCCATGTTTCTGGGTATGATGGCCGCGATTTTGACCGCCCTGATTCTCTATTACACGTTGCTCGAAGGCCTCTTGGGTGCATCTATCGGGAAGGCGATTTGCCGGTTGCGCTTGGTGGGGCCGGACCGCAGCGCGCCCGGTTTGTGGCGCGCATTTTTGCGGGCATTGATCTACGTCGTGCCGCCGATGTTGCCCTTTTGGTTGGTTTATGGCTTGGATCCCGCCGCTTACCCGCGCAGCCCAACTGCGGTGCAATATTTGATGAGCCTTTCGGCTTACGTGGTGCTGGCATTGTTGTTTAGTCCAGCGCGGCGGCGCAATGGTTTTGCCGCCGTACATGACCTGGCGACGAACACGCGCGTGATTTCCCGGGCAGCGCTGGAAGCCCGGCCAGAGTTGGTCTTACAGGAGACGCCGCCGCCGCTGGCCGATTTGCGCCGGTCCATCGGGCCGTATCACGTACTCGAAACCCTCGAGCACTCTGCGGGCATCGAATGGCTGCTGGGATACGACCTGCGCCTGTTGCGCAAGGTGTGGATTCGCGTCGTGGCACCGGAGACGCCGCCAGTGCCGTCCGCCTTGCGGAATATTGGCCGGATAGGACGGTTGCGCTGGCTTACGGGCCGGCGTTCGCCCGATGAGAATTGGGATGCCTTTGAAGCGGTGAGCGGCCAACCGCTGTTGAGTCTTGCGCAAGAGCGCCAGCCGTGGGACCAGGTGCGCTACTGGCTTTACGATTTAGCCCAGGAAATCAGTGCCTCGGCCAAGGACGGTACCTTGCCAACCGTTCTAAGGCTGGATCGTGTCTGGATCACTGCCGATGGCCGGGCTAAACTGCTGGACTTTTCCGCCCCAAGTCTCGCTTCGATGGCAGTTGCCAATGAAACGCCAATTCAGACTGTCCGCTTTCTTGCCGAAGTCGCGGTCGTCGCGTTGGTGGGCCGGGCGAACGCGGTTGCGGGAGCCGACAGCCCGGTGGCAGCCCCATTGCCGTTGTACGCGCGCGATTTTGTGGACCGCCTGCCCAAGTTTCCCGACGCCGATACCGTTGCCGGCGCATTGAAGCCGTTATTGCAGCGCATAGCCCGGGTGACGCGGTTGCGGCGCGCCGCCATCGTGGCGGGCTGCCTGGTTGGGCCGGTGCTTTTTGGCCTGAGCTTTATTTGGGGCATGAAGATGTTGGAGCAGTGGGACCGGACCAATCCGGGGTTGATGGAACTGAATACGGTGCTGCAGCAACATGCCACTCAGAATTCGCGGTGGTTGAAAAACCAGCCGCATCCGCCCGACCGCCTGTACGAGATCTACGTTGCCAGTCATTACCGCTCCGTCGTGACCAATGAAGCCGTCTGGAACGGGGCGTTTACCATGACCCTGATCAAGGGCGACAGGCGGCGGTTTGCCGAACAAAGCCTCGCCGACTACCCGGCACCCACGACGGATGAAATCCAGGATGCCGATGCCGCCTTGAAGGAACGGCTGGACTCGGCCCACATGTTTGACTTTGCAAAACAGCCCATGTTTCCGATCCTCATGGCTGCTTCTACGCTCGTGATCTACGTATGCATCCCCGCGTTGATTGCCGCGTTGATTTTCCGGGGCGGGCTAGTGCTCCTGATCACCCGCGTGGCATTTGTTCGCTATGACGGCGGCCGGGCTTCGCGCCTGCGTGTGTTCTGGCGGGCGCTCGTGGCTTGGAGTCCCTTGTTGCCGGCGATCTTTTTGGGCAGCGCTTTGAAAATGTCCATTGGCACGCCCGCCGCGGCACTCTGTTCGTGTCTGTTCCTTGGCGGGCTCGCGGTCATTTCGGTCGCGTTGCCCGAGCGCGGTTTGCAGGATCGAATTGCCGGCACCTGGCCCGTGCCGCGATGATTGAGCAATGGCAAACGAACATTCAACGCCCAACCTTCAACATTCAATTCCGCACCTCCCTTCGTGTCGGGCGTTGAATGTTGCAGGTTGCGGTCCATGAGAAATCTGATGCAATCTTCGGTTGTATTCCCCGGAATAAACTTTCAAAATGAACATTCGCAGTTGTTTATGAGATAAGCATGAAGGAAAAATCCCTTTACCCTAACAACCAAGTGATGATTGTATTTAAGATGTGGATTAGCAAGAATTGCCGCAGCAGGCGTCGTCTTACCGTGAATCTGGCGGTGACTTTATGCGCGTTTTTGTTCGTAACGAACGCCCGGGCTTTTACGGCGGCGGATGCGGATGCGGTTTTCGCCGCTTACAACAAAGCCTTTTACGTTACCAATGGCCACGGCGCCTTCTATGCTTCCACGACCGAGGGTGGGAAGGCATTTTTTTGGGAGCCCGCCGAGGAACTAGAAATGGTGCTGGATACCTACGAACGGACGACCAATCCGGCCTGTCTCACAGTTTTTACCAACATTTTCAACGGCTTTATCGCCGAGCACGGAACGAATTGGCAGCGCAATGATTTTAACGATGACATCATGTGGATGGTAATTGCGTGCGCGCGGGCGCACCAGTTGACCGGCAACACGGTCTTTCGCGACCTGGCCAAAGCCAACTTCGACATGTGTTATGCCCGGGCGTGGTCCACCAACCTGGACGGAGGACTCTGGTGGAAGATCAACAACCAGTCAAAAAATGCCTGTGTCAACGGCCCCGGAGCCATCGCCGCCTACCTGCTTTACCAGATCTATGGCGACACAAATTACCTCGCCAAATCACGGGCGGCCTTCGAATGGGAACGCGCTCATCTGTTTGATGCGACGACCGGGAAAATTTTTGACAACATCAGCGCCGACGGGTGGATTGACTTCAAATCGTTTACCTACAACCAAGGCACGTTTGTGGGGGCGGCCAATTTCCTGGGCGACACGAATGATGCAAAACTGGCGGCGGATTACACGCGGGACGATTTATGCTGGCACGAGATCCTGCCGGTGTACCGGCAGAAGGGTGATGCCGGCGGCTTCAACGGCATCTGTGTCCGTTGGATTGCAAAGTTTATGAAGGACCGGGGACTACAGGCGTCGTACCAAAAATGGCTGCAGACCAACGCCGATGCTGCCTGGCGGAATCGGCGCCGCAGCGACAACCTCGCGTGGTCACGGTGGTTGGAACCCACGCCGGCTGACACGCCGCTTTATTCCTGGGCCTGCAGCAGTTCGGTGGTGGTAATGCAGGTGGTGCCGCCGGAGTAACTTTCGCCGGGAGTTCTTAATTTTTCCGGCACCTGGCGTTCGCGATGGCGTCGAAGTGCCACACCAGCCTCCTCAAAGCTTGGTCGCGCGAAGCCGAAAAAATCCCGCAGGGTTTGTGGCAACTGTAGTGCTGGTTTGCACTGTGACGATGCGGTTGGTGGCTTGAACCACCACCGCGATCGGCTGCAAGTACGCCTTTCCGGCATACCACGATTCCAAATCGGGCGACCATTGCACGTCGAGTGCCACGTCCAAGGCGGACGTGGACTGTGGATAAGTCAGCGTACAAATACCATTGGTGACCAGTGGAACAAGTGGATTGGCCTCGGCAATCTCAGGCGAAAAGCCCAGCGCATACTTGACCAAGTTTGGCAGGCCATCGTGACCCGGAGCCGCCGAGTCCCCGCTGACCGTGGAATCGGCAAGTTGCGCTGCTGAAAAATTGGCGCGCCGCCAGATATTCACCGGCCAGTCGCCTATCACCACCGTGGCGCTGGTAAGATTGGTAAGAATATAATTCGTGGCAGCCGTCAGATTGAGGGTGACGGCAACCTGGTTGGTCGTCAGATTGTCCCCCAGCGGCGTAATAACAATATTCGTCGCCAGGACTCCCGCAGGTATCGTAACGGTGCCTGGGAGTGCTGCGTAATCCACTCCCGGCACTGCCGAACCACTGACTGAGTAATTAACCGTGAGTGGCGCGGAGTTGGTGCCGGCGGGGCAGACCACAGTGAATCGCGCGGTATTCGGTCCAAATTCTCCCGCCACCGCATCGCTGGCGACGATCTGGACAACGGGCGGAGACGTGGGAGTGAACGCGATATCGCCGAGGAGCGCCCAGCGGACGGCATTGGCTACGACGTAACCGGTGGTTCCGTCATTACGAATGGTCACGCTACCGCCGGTTCCGATACTGAAATAATTGCTCGACGCGATCTTCACCCAATTGGTGCAATTGATCTGCTGGTTGAGGTAGACGGTGTTAAAGTCGCTGGCGCTCAAGATATCCACCGGCGTGTTGTTGGCGCGATTATTGGCATAAACCCACCAGATATAGACATCATAATAGCCGTTGGTTGGAATTGTCGGCGTGAAGGTAACAGACTTCGTTCCCTTGCCTGAGTTTTGGTCGTGCCAGTAAGTGCCATCGGGCAGCGGCCAGCCGCCGGCATTTGCGCCGACGCTCCAACCCCCCGTCGCGGTGACCCCCGGGCTGTTCACAGTCAAAATTATTCCGTTGGTGTTGGCGGGTGGTTGGACGCTGCCCCACGTGAGAATCTGTCCGTCGGAGAGCAACTGCGCGGCGAGTTTTGAATAATTCAATTGTTGCACCGCAACGTTGTCGTCAATGGCAAAAGCTGCCGCCGTCCCGGCGCTTTGGCTCGTCATCATGAACACCGGTTCGAGGCGGACGGAAGAAAACCCGACGTGGCTCGCCGACAGCGCGAAGGTGCTAAAAAGATTGTTGCACTGGCCGGCTTTGGGAATGATCGAACGGTAACTGACCGGGTACGGCTGCGGCACCGAGGTGCCGATGCCACCCTCGGTCACGGTCACACCGTTGACCGCCAGGCGCGCATCCGGATGACAATCCAGCGTATAGCTGGCCAGCGCCACGGAATCGGTCGCCGCGCGCGAACCCAGGGCGTCTTGTTGCAGCATGACATAATCGCTTACCATCCGCCGCGCCTCGCGCACGTACATGACATAGGGCCAGCCGCCGTTGTCCTGGAATTCATCCTTCGCATAGCCCCACGACTGCATATCGGTGCGCACATTCACCGGCACGTTGGTGCTGGTGGCCAGGTAGTAAAGCATTCCAGCGATGTAATCCTTGTGTTGCTGGTAAATGGCCTGCCTGCCGGCGCAGGTGTTCGTGGGATAAGTGTAATTGTACCCGATAAAATCGGTTGAAATATCAGCATAGGCATTGATGTCCGTCTTGCCATTGGGAATCAACTGCTGCACGTCAATCAACCGGTCCAACGGCACCGAGCCATTCGTGGCGACATAGGCGTTGATGTAGCGGTGCAGTAATTCGTAGGTCGCCTCGGAATAATTGGTCGGGGCGGTTATGGGAATCTGGTTCGTCACGTTTTGTGTCAGGCACAGGCGGAAATTGTAGCATTGCATCCGCTGATCGCCCTGGCCGGTGGTGCCGGGCGCATTCGTTTGAATGAGCGGCAGCAAACCGCTGGCCGGATTTCCCGGGATCACATACGGATCGCACCGGTAAACCACGCTGTTCACGGTAACTCCGGCCAGTGATTCGCCGTAAGTGCTGTTACTTTCGCGGCCCCAAGTGTAGCTGACGCCGGACATGGCCATCAAATCACCTTCGTAGGTCGTGTCAATAAATTCCCGCGCGCGATAAATGGTTCCGTCGCTCATCGTGATTTGAGTAATGGCCAGGTTGGACATCGTAACCGAGGCGAGTTGCTCATTGGTGTAAATGGTGACTCCCGCGCCATTGAGCATCTGCAAAAATGTCTGCTCCGCCACGTGCGGTTCAAACCAATAAACCGGATTGGTCGAGCCGTAAGCCTGGCCGACTCGCGAATAAAATTCTGCCGCAAAACCGCCGATGGAAGCGGTATTGCCAACGTCCGTGACCCCCAGTCCGCTGGAGGACATGCCGCCGACATGGTTGTTCTCCATGACCAACGCGACGTTTTTGCCCAATCTCGCCGCGGCGACGGCGGCAATCGCCCCGCCCGAAGTGCCGCCATAGACGCAGACATCCGCCGTGTAAATATTGGCCGCGCCTGAATGCCTGGCGAAAATCATCAAAAACCAGACAGCAATCAGTACAATAAAACGCTGTCGCTTCATTGAATTTGGAAAAATTAAATCGCTCCGGCTTCCGGCGGCCAGTCGAGCCGAACGCCGTCCTGCTGCAACAACTTTTGAAAATCGGCCAGCGCTTCCTTCTGATTGCGGACGGCGCGGGGCGATTTTTTTTGGGCGACGCAAAACGCCGCCAGCGCCCCGGCGGCCTCGCCGATGTTCCATTCCACCGGATGCAGGCGGTAACAACCATTGGTGAGATGCGTGACGCCGATGTTTTTGCACGCGGGCAAAAGGTTTTCGACGCGGCGCGGAATCATCGCGCCGAGAGGAATCTGAAAGGGCAGGGTGCTGCCAAATTCCGAGTGATCACCACTTGTGGTAATATGCAAGTCCATGCGGTAGCTGCCAATGCCAACGGAGTCCGCGAATTGCGCCGCGCGCACGGCGTCCTTCGCCAGCCCGGTTTCGGTCATTCGCGCCGCGGTGGTGACCTGCTGCTCCAGCACGGTGAACTCCGCCTTGATGCGCCGGCCTTCCCGGATATAGGGATATTTCGCCAGGCCGTCGGCCGTGCCCACGACATCCGGACGCAAACGGAGCCCTTTCCAGCCGCTGCTCCCATCCGGGCGCGGCGCTTCGGTCTGCAGCCAATATAACAGCGAGAGGCTCATCTGTTTTGCCCGGTCCAAATGTTTTTTTGCCTCCGCCTCACTGACATCGCATATCAAGCCGAACGAATAATCGTTCTGCGGCCAGTTGACGACCGAAAGGTCACCGCGATAAAAGCCTGGCGCAAACAAGTTGCGGTCCGCAATGCGGCGGTACGTCCAATAGCCGCTGCGGCCCTCGGGGTCAAAGCCGATTCTTTTCGAGTCTCTTTCCTCAAAATTCAGGATGTGATACGACTTTTGCACCGAGGTGGTGAGGGTGAAATCACGCCAGAAATCGTAGCCGCGCGGCTTGTCCATGGTGTGATCCTCGCCGGCGAGATAGTCCATTGCAAAACAGAACGTGAAGCCCTGCAGATTGCCCGGCTCCGCGTGCTCCTTGGCGTGCGGCTCGCCGGTTTCGGATTTGGCCTCCGCTCCCAGGGCATACTCGGTCTTGGTCAAGGGGAGCAGATCGCCCTGCTCGGTCGCATCGGCAAAGTACGGCGCGCGCAAAATGATTTCATGGCCTGAACCCAAATCCAAAACCTGCACCGCCTCCACGCGGTCGCCGTTGGTGAGGGCGCTCGTGGCCTTGTGCTGCAACAGAATCCGCACCTGACCGTTGCCGAGGTAGGGCGCGAGCATTTCATACAAGACCGCCAGCGCGACCCGCGGTTCGCAGCCGATGCGCGAGACCCAGCAGTTCCCGGGATTCAAAAACTTGTTGGCGCGCGCCTTTTCGGTCAACGGATAATTGCGGCGGTAGTATTCGCGGATGCCCGTGCGAAATTGCTGATAACTGCGCGTGCCGCCAAAGGTTTCGATCCACTTGTTTTCATCCGGCGGGACGGCCTGTTGTGAAATCTGGCCACCGAGCCAGTCGGTTTCCTCGGTGACAATCACACTGAGGCCGTTGCGCGCCGCCGCGAGAGCCGCCGCACAGCCGCCGAGCCCGCCGCCGATGATTACGAGATCGGCCGCCAATTCCCCTGAGCGGGGCGATGACGCTCGGGCCGCTGTGGTATTGGTATCTTCACCCGCCAGGGCCGGGGCGGCCACCAGCATCAATGGCGCGGCCAAGCCGATGGTTTTTAGGAAATCCCGCCGGTCAAAATGGCTTCGTGTATTGTTCATTTTCAAGTTCGCCAGAAAATTTTCATTCGCGTGAGAAAACTGACGGTGAGCGCCATCAGCAAGGTGATGATGACGCCTTTCCAAAACCCGCGCCAAGGCGACGTGGCGAAGCTGGTGAGCACCCCGTTCAGACCCGTTAACGCCAGCACCGGGATGATAAAATTATTGATGCCCGCATACGCGATCATCGGATTCTGGCCATTGTCAATCAGCAGCCGCAGCCAGCGTTTTTGCTGAAGCACATCAATCATTATCGAGAAGCCAATATACACGCAAATCGCCAGTCCGGCGGTGATAAAATAATAGCTCAACGTGGGATGGTCCTTTTTGATGCCACCCTCGTAAGGCTCGAAAATAAGCCCCAGCACCAGCCAGTAAATGGCCCACTGGAAAATCTTTTTGAAGAGTTGTTCCGTTTCGTTCAAGGGATTTTGCAACAGTTTCCAGCCCGCAGCACACATCGCAAACGTCAGGAGAGTTGTTCCCGGCAGCCAACGCGCCTTGAGCCCCGCCAGCAGCACAATCACGAAACCAAACATCAGCCCGGCGATGCACGCGTAGCGCAACATGGACCAGGATTCCGCCGCGGGTGCCTCGGCGGGGAGACGCGTCCGCCGGGTCCATTGCAAAATTAAATCGCCGGCAATGGTTCCAGGAATCACGATACAGAGGTATTGGAGATAGTAGAGCTGGCAAATCCACGCCGGCCACCATTTCTGGGTATAGGCCCACACGTCATGCACCCACCCATCCACGGGCTGGGGCATGTTCGAGAGGCGGATGGCAAACATGATCCCGACAATGCCGAGGCGCAGCAGCAGATTCTGCCGCGTGAGCATCCACACAATCGAGCCGAACACGGCCATGTTCGTCAGCACGATAATAATGATGTCGCTGCGGGAAAGTTCGAAACCGGAGCCGTCGGGATACTTTACCAGGGCAAAAAATAAAATCGCCGCCAGCCAGCCCGCCGCGCGGATGGAAAGTTTCACCGCCAGCGGCCACACTTCCGGCAGCCGCGTGAGGATGGGGAAGAAGATGAAAAAGCCAAGCAATGCCATGAGCCACGTTTCCGTCGTCTCGGTCTTGCTGAGCAAATAGGGCCGGATGGCCATCACGAACAACGCAAAAAAACCTAGCAGAAATCCGCGCTCGAGTACGAACGCCACCAATTTCCATGTGGGCGCCTTGTTTTCCATACGCCTCGAAAGGGCCAGCGGAAAGGCCGCTCCCATCGCGAACAAGAAAAAGGGGAAGACCAGATCCACCCACGAAATGCCGGGCAGGGTGCCAATCCATTCAAAGTGGGGCGGTGGTTCCTGCGCATGGTACATCCAGCCCGGCAGCGCGTTCTGATCAAAGGGCAACTGGCCGGAGAGCAACATCGCCAGAATGGCCAGGCCCCGCAAGGCATCGAGCGCCAGGGCGCGGGACGATACGGCGGCGCTGGGGCTTTTGGTGGTCACATTATCCAAAGCCAGCGGGGTCGTCGGTTACACTTTGCCGAAATTTTTCAACGCGGTATAGGTGCGGCGCATGGTCTCCAGCGGTTGCGTGCTGGTTTCGTGTTCCATCACATACCATTGCGTGCCGCCCTCGGTTTCGCAATATTCAAAAACCGCATGCCAGTCAATTTTGTCCTCGCCGATGACTGCCTCGGGCCCGCCGCCATTGGGCTTGATGTGAATGCTGCGCGTGCGGCCGGGGAACTTTTTCAGCTCGGTCATCGGGTCCGCGCCGCCATCGCAACAATTGCTCGTGTCGAGCTGCAGGATGACATCCGCGTTCGTATTGGCGCCGAAAATGTCCCACGGCAGCTCGCCTTCGACGGGATGAAAGTCATGAAAATGCGAGTGGTAACCAATGGAAAGTCCAAGCGGCTTCAATTGCGCCGCCAGATCGTTGAACTGATTCGCCTTCTCAATCCACACCTGTTTGGTTTTGCCGGTCATGTCCGGCACGATGATAAACTTGTTGCCAATGGTCTGGTTGAACTCGATGGTGGCCTGTAGTTTGTCGGGTTGCACCAGCTCGGAAGGCGTATGCGAACCGCAGGCAACGAGGCCGTTGTCGTCCAGCATCTTTTTAATCTCCGTCGCCGAACGGTCCCAATACCCGGCAAATTCCACGCCGGGATATCCCATCTTGGCCAGCGCGGCGAGCGTGCCGGGAAAGTCCTTTTTGCAATCCTCCCGCACGGAATACAACTGCACCCCGACCGGGATTTTTTTTCGGGCGCTGCTGGAAGCACCCTGGGTGGCGCAGCCGGCCAATCCCAGCGCGGCCCCCGCCATGCCCACGGCGGAGAGTTGTAGAAATTCCCGGCGGCGAATAGTTTTCATTTGTTTCATTTTGAAATTGCCAATGTTAACCGCGGCGCAGATAAGGCAGGTGCCACGGCTTGCGGTACTTCACGCTGACGAGCTTGTCCGCCTCATGATCGTCCACAATTTTTTCGGCGTCGCTGTCCCACACAATTTTGTGGCCGGTGCGATACGCAATGTTGCCAAGATGGGCCAGTGTCGAGACCCGATGGCCGATGACCGGATTCAATACCGGCTGCTGGCGCGATTTGACGCAGTCGAGGAAATTGCGCACATGCGGCGTGCGCGGGTCGCCACTGGCGCGTTTCCGTTGCGACGGTATGTTGGCCTTTTTCGGCTCGGTAACGAGTTCCCAGCCTGTGTCGTTGAGGATGATATTGCCCTCGGTGCCGTGCCATTCCACGCCCCAGGGGCGGTTGTTCAGTCCGTTGTTAAGGCCGGCGCGATGCTCCCAGATCAGTTGATAGGTGGGAAAATCGTAAACCGTCACCAGCGAATCCGGCGTTTCGGAATCGTCATCAAAAATAAATTTTCCGCCGCAGGCGCAGACGGATTTGGGCGAGTCGCCGGGCATGCCCATTTCCACCATGTTCAGCAGATGCACGCCCCAGTCGGTCATCAAGCCGCCGGCGTAATCCCAGAACCAGCGGAAGTTAAAATGAAAACGGTTTTTGTTGAAATGGCGTTCCGGCGCGGGACCGAGCCAGAATTCATAATCCACGCCGGCCGGCACGTCGCTGTCGGGCACATGCCCGATGCTCGGCAGCCAGTCGAGAAAGGCCCAGGCGCGCGCGAGGCTGACCTTGCCGAGCTTGCCGGAGCGGATGATTTCCGTGGCTTCGATGATATGCGGGGCGCTGCGCCATTGCGAACCCATCTGCACCACCCGGTTGTACCGCTGGGTGGCGGTCACCATCGCGCGGCCCTCATCAATCGTCTTGGCCAGCGGTTTCTCCGTGTAGATGTCCTTGCCGGCCTGCGCCGCCATTACCATGGGCAGCGCGTGCCAATGGTCGGGCGTGGCGATGAGCACGATGTCCACGTCCTTGCGGTCGAGTACGCGGCGGAAATCCTTCACCGTGTCAGGTTTTTTTCCGCGCTTATCCTGGCAGAGGTCGCTTACCTTCGCCAGTTGTGCATCGTCAATGTCACAAGCCACGGCGCAGTCCACTTCCGGATTCAGGAAGAAATTTTTCAAGTCCACCTGTCCCTGCCCGCCGCAGCCGATGATGCCGAGGCGGATTTTGTCGTTCGCACCGGGCTCGTCGGCGCGGGCGACCCGGATGAAGGGCGAACCCACGGTTCCCAGAGCGAGGGTGGCCAGCGCGCTTTTGCCGAGAAAATTCCGGCGGTTTAAGTTTTGCATGATTAAAAGAGTCCCGCCGTCAAGCATCGGCCGACGGCGGGATGTCCGGGCATTCTGCTTATTATTTAGCTTGGACGCGATAGAAAAGCGCCGGTCCACCAAACGAGGTGTTCGTGTAGGACAAGGTGCCCGATGACGGCGCATAAATGGCCGGGCCGACGTGCGGCCAGTCGTTTGTCCCGCCCGGGAGCGAATTTGTGGCCTCGAGCTGATAGGTATGGCCGATGATGGTCTGCCAGGTGAAGATTTGTTGGTTGTTTGTCAGGGTGTTGAGAATGCCAAAAGGCAGCAGGGGAATGCTGTATTTCAACGCAATGATGCCGTTGTTGGAATCGAGTGAAAAGATGTAAGGGAATTTCACAGTCGTGGCCGCGTTGCCATTGATGTTGGGATTATATGCCGGGAAGAATGCCTGATAATAAGCTTCCGGGGGAAATCCCAAAGTCGGAATTTGGAACAATTCCAAGTCGTTGGGAGAATCAGCGATGTTGACGCCGGCCAAAATGTTGTTGGAAACATCCAGACCTATGCCGCACACGGAACTCAAGGAACCTGCGCTTGCGGTGGTGGAGAAATCCAAAACCACCCAGCCGAAACCGCTGTTGGTATCGTATTGTATTTCGCGCAGGTCATAGCCGGGACTCTTGGCCCAGAAGGTATTGCCTGCGCCCCAGGCGACGCCCAAGTAAGCGAATCCGTCCGGAGCATTGGTGACCGTAATGGTAATGGGCGTGAAGGTCATGCCGTCCTGGGTTGTCAAGATTGCCACGTTGGTGCCGGAACCAGTGCCATACTCGTTGACGCCGCCAGAGCTGATCGTTTCATATGTGCCGAGCAGGATTTGGGTGTTCGTGCCTCCGCCGCGAACCGCCATGCTGTCACCCCAGCGATCTTCCGAGCTGGCACCCGGGTTGCTGGGCATGGCAGCGCCGGGATCGCCGACAAAGGCCTGAAACAAATTAGTTGAATTCGGACTGCCATCGGAGTTGGTGTAATTCGCCACCGAATAGAAACCGGTGATGGCAAAGTCAGTGGAGCCCGGACTGGCCGTGTCGCTGTCTGGGTTATAAGATGAAACATTGCAAACGTAAACCTTGCCATCATCGGCCACGCCCACTTGCCCCACTGCGAAAAGGCTGCCGCTTGGCAGGCCGGTTGTGGGGCCGGTCACCTGGAAATTGAACTGGCCGTTGGTTGCGTTCAGCGCGTAGATATTGTCCCCGGAATGTTCCGCCAGCAGGACGTTCATGGTGATGGGATCAAAGGCCAGGCCGCGGGTGTTATAGCTGGTATCCAGATAGGGCTCAGAATTATCCGCCGCCAGGCTCCAGAGGTTTGTGACATAAGCGCTGGCCAGGGGGGTGATCACATTCAATTGCACCGGCAGCGAGTTCGTCGAGCCCGCGGTATTGCTGATAATGACGTCATACCATCCAGAAACTGATGTTGTCAGGTTGCTGATGGAAAAAGTGGTTGTATTCGTCGCGACAAAAACAGTGGTGGCCGTGGCTGAATTACTGACGGTATTATACTGCCAGTAGTAAACCAGGGGCAAAGAGCCGGCTCCGGCCACGCTGAAAGTATAGGTTCCATAATTCGTATAATAAGTGCCGCCGACCGGCTGGGTGGTAAGGGTGGGCGCCACCGCGGCGGCCACATAAGAAAGTCCCCATCCGTGAACACCGTTGTTGCAATCCAGGGTGAAAAGCAAATTTGTTTTGCCCGCTCCGCCCAGGGCCACCCCGCCAACAAAGTTTCCGTTTCCGGCAAAATGCGATGAATTGGTGCTGCCAAGGCTGGCCAGGGCGGTAATCGGGTTGGCTGAATAAAGATTGATCGGCGTTGTGGTTGGAGCCGAGTTCGGAATCGGGCCAAGCGCGGCCAGCAAATTGCCGGCGGGAGAATAGTTAATCACCGTTTGGCCAACATTGCCGGCGGCGGAAAAAGTTGTGTTCGTGGCTATTACCTGCGCATTCACCGGACTGGTCAGGCTGGCAAAATTTGCGGGATATTGCACCAGATATATGGCGGTGCCGACTTGTTTAAACAAAAAGGTATTGTTCGTGTAAAAGCAAACCGCAATCGCGGGGCCGTTGTTGCCACTCGGCGGGATGGCAATATTTGTGATGTTCAGCACCGTCGGCGTAAAATCAGTGCCATTCGCCGTGCTGAACAGCACCACATTGGTCGTGGCCTGCGTGCCGCTGGAAGTAGTCATCGGCGCCAGGAGCACGGTGCTGGTCCCGGAACCTTGTGCGACGAGATTATCGCCCATGCGCCGGGCAAGGGTGCCACCCGAGGGATCGCCCGAGAAGGAAACGTAGGGAGCGTTTTGCCAGTTGGCCCATTGATACACTTTGATTCCTGAGCTTACGCTTTGCTGAAGGTTCATGCCGTAGATAACGCCGTCATCGGCGACAGCGACCTGATCCAACAGAAACGTGCCGCTGGAAACGCCCGTCATAACGGCGCTGCCGACATAATTGCCGGTGCCGGCGTCCAAGACGTCAATCGCGGGGGTTGACCCGCTGCCGGTGGTGCCTTTGTTGCAAACGTACACCTGGTTGGAAACCGCGCTGTAGGCCAGCCCGCGATTCACGTCTCCGTTGCAGATGTGATTGACGCTGCTTAATACATTGGTGGAAACAAACCAATTGCTCGAAACCTGATAATGTTGCGCACTGGCGAGGTTGGCCAGGCCGAAAAAGGCGATGGTTGAAAACAGGGCAGGAGACAGCCGGCGTCCCAACCGGTTGAACCAATATGTTAAATCTGAGGTTTTATGGGATTTCATAATTTGGGTTGTTCTGCGATTGATTATTTAGTGCTACGGCGTGGTGGTTTGAATCGGCGGGCTGAAAATAGGTGTGGTAATTATGTCAATTTTTTAAAGGACGTTCTGTTCGTTAATAACTAACGAGCGGAAAAGTTGCCTGTAAACGTGGCAAATCCTTGTCTGTGGCGTCGCCGACTTCCACATTCCAACCCGGCCCGGGGGAAGAGGTGATGGGCTGCGGATCGGGTATGGCGTTTCCTTGGGCGATGAAATTGGACTTCCATTTCCAATACTCGGAGTGTCCGTCAGCGAAACTAAGCAAACCGCCGTTGTTATGCCGGCTGGTCGGCAGTTTATAATATGTGGAACTATTGGTGTAGCAGGGAAATTCGTTGTTATCAATGCTGTTGGCGGAAACTTCAATAAAAACGGAAGCCTGTGACGGGGACGGGTTGATGATGCCACCCATTTTGAAAAAGCTGCCATTGGCCGGTGTGGTATCACCATTGTCATTGACCCAGTTCATGCCGCAACTCATGGAGTAACTCCGATCCCGTAAAACTCCCGGCGGCCCATTGGCCAGCGCGTCATCCGAAGGACAGCGGTAAATGCCGGCATTCCCGTTATAGGCATAGAGAGTGCCATGGGTTATGGCCAGCGCTTCGCTCATGGCCACGGCGCTGGCTTCCACGCGGGCGCTGCCGTTCCAGTTGCCCACGCCCAGTATACTGCCCTGTGTCACCCACGCTTTTAACCCGCAATCAGAATTGCCATCGCTGTGATTGTTCACCAGACGGTCGTTAGAATCGCCGGTGTACATGTTCCAGGCCAGACCCAATTGCTTGGTATTGCTCAGGCATTGGGTGGTTTTGGCCCGGCTTTTGGCCGCGGCCAGAGCGGGGAGGAGCATCGCGGCCAAAATGGCTATGATGGCGATGACCACCAGCAGTTCAATTAATGTAAAGGCGCGGTCGTGCGCGGACTGTGTTTGTTTGACCGGCCGTTTATTTATCAACGGGTTTATCATGCGTCTCCTAAGTTTAAATTGTTTACTTGATGCTCGATCTGCGTTGGTCGCTCATTTTTTCACGGATTGTTTTTATCCGTTGGTCTTGCATTCAGCCTACAATTCTAATCGCTGGATAATTATTTCCCAGCGCGGTATTTTTCATAGAAAAAAGATGTTGCTTTTGTTGTAAAATTGTAACATCAGGCAGGATCAAAAAAACTTGACCGATTGAGGCGGAAGCCGTTGGCAGCAAAGGGCGCAGGCTCTATCATGCGCGCGTGCGGAAAAATGTAATTCTAAAAAAAATCCACCGGGCCGCGCTGGCGGCCCTGCTTTTTTGCTCCCCTCTGGCCGCCCCTGCCGGCGGCACCAACGACCCAATGCGCGGGGTTCATCTTTGGCTCGACAATGATCCGGCCGCGCAGACCCTCGTCCGCATCCTGCCCGCGCTCGCGGCGGCAGGCGCCAACACAGTGGTGGTGGAGGTCAATTATAGTTTTGAATTTCAGGCGCATCCGGAATTGCGCAACGCCAGATTCGTCACCGCCGCGAGCGCCCATGCCCTGGCTGCGGCCGCGCGGAAATGCGGCATCCGGCTGATTCCCGAATTCAACTGTCTGGGCCACCAATCCTTTGGCGGGAAAGTATCACCGCTGCTCCGCCTGCATCCGGAGTTCAGCGAGTCCCGCTCGCTTTCACTCACGAACAAAAGTGTCTATTGCCTGGAATGGTGTCCTTCCGCGCCGGGCCTGAACGAAATTATTTTTTCACTGATTGATGACATGACCGCGGCTTTTGAGACGGATGCGTTTCATGTGGGCATGGACGAAGTTTATTTGACGGGTTCTGATGATTGTCCCCGCTGTCATGGCCGGGACCCCGCCAAGCTATATGCCGCGCAAGTCTGCGCGCTTCACGACCACATTGTGGGCGGACGTCATCTGCAAATGCTCATGTGGGCGGACCGCATCATTGGACCCAAATATCAAGGCGCGTGCAAATACGACAATGCACGGAATGATTTGAGCGCGGCGATTGATTTGATACCGAAAGACATCATCCAATGCGACTGGCATTACGAGTGGCGGAAGAATTATCCGTCCATCGCGTATCTCGCCAGCAAGGGTTTTCAAGTGTGGCCGGCCGGATTTGCACCATTGGCCGCCAGCAGTGCGTTCAGTGATGCGGCCCAAGCGGACAAGTCCGGACAGGTGGTGGGATTTTTGGCAACCACCTGGAACGAAACCTCCATCGCCGATTCACCGAATTGGCCGCCCATCAGGGAGATTCTCACGCGCTGGCGGCTGGCGAATAAGTGAACGCGGCAAATCCGAAGGCCGAGGGCCGAAATCCGAAGGAAATCCGAAATCCGAAAAGCGGCTCCGTGGGCTTGCGTTCTTGCCCTCCTCATTTCACACGCCCAGGTCGTGTTTTCAAAGTGAGGTTGGAGCGCGCCCGTCCCCGGGCGCAGCAGGCTGGAATTTGCGAGACCCCGTAAATTATTGGAAACCGTCGGTTAGGCGG
>Ga0302320_10006629_pt1 | contig 25646 bp, 18 predicted proteins | sample Bog_T0_3_FD_202130 | JGI IMG/M metagenome (GOLD analysis project Ga0302320, IMG submission 202130) | Peat permafrost microbial communities from Stordalen Mire near Abisko, Sweden - Bog_T0_3 | ecosystem: Environmental > Terrestrial > Soil > Wetlands > Peat | place: Sweden: Abisko, Stordalen Mire... | reverse complement strand
GACTAATTCCGTTCCGGGTTCGACCTACGAAGTTCGGGTCTATGTGATCGCAGCCGGAGACACTGCGGCCAAGATTGCACGCAAGTTTCAGCTATCTCTAAGAGAATTTAGGGCCATCAATCCAGGTTTGGATCCGAAGCGGCTCAAGATTGGCCAGAGGGTCAGGGTTTATGAGCAGCTGGCCGAGTGAGTATGAACGATTTACGGAACGGCGTTGCCGAGTTCGGTTACCAAGTCTTCGATGGTCCAGTTGGCGCGGGAGGCTTGGAGTTTGTCGGCGGCGGCGCCGTGCTGCCAGACGGCGTAGCGGATGGTTTTTTCGGCATCAATGGCCAGATGCGGTTGGGCGAGCAATCCGCCGAGGTAACCGGAAAGGACATCGCCGCTGCCGCCTTGGGCCAGATAGGGATTGCCCGAGGAATTGACAAAGATGTCGCCTTTGGACCGTCCCACCAAGGTTTGATTTCCCTTGAGCACGACCCAGCAATTGCCGTGAATGCGGGAGAGTTCGCGGAGGGCGTGGCGGCGATCGGCCTGCACGGTGGCGGGGGTGGTATTCAACAGGCGAGCGGCTTCCCCGGGGTGCGGCGTGATCACGCGGACAAGATCTGGAGCAAGGGTATGTTGCGCCAGCCATTGCAACGCGGAGGCATCCACGACCAAAGGCATCTTAATATCGCGCCAGAGCCGCCGGGTAGCGGTTCGCAATTCTTCGCTGTCGGGGGCGCCCGCCAAGCCCGGACCGATGACAATGGCGCTGGTGGTTTCCGGGAAGCGCATTTGCGGCTGCCAGAGATTCACCATTACGGACTGGAGCTGGGCGGCAACGGGATTATAAATATTCTGTTCGACCGAAAGGGTGATGAGGCCGGGTTGGGCACGCTTGGCGCCGCGAGCCGCCAATACGGCGGCGCCATGGTAGCCAAAACTGCCGGCGATGATCGATACGTGGCCGAAACGTCCCTTGTGGCCATCCATGGGGCGCGGCGGGGGAAAATTTTTAAAATCGGAGGGCAGATTCCAGTTGAGCTCGGATTTCAGGGGGCACTCGATGAGGCCGACGTCATCGGCCAATTCCAGACGGCCGACCAAAGGCCAGGCATCGGGGGAGAGTTGCCCCAGTTTCGGCGCACCGACCATGACGGTGAGCGCGGCCTTAATAGCGCCGCCGAAATGGCTGCCGGTGTCGGCATTCATGCCGGAAGGAACATCGATGGAAAGAATCGGAACACCGGATGCATTGAGGGCGGCGATGATCTGCAGCCAGGCGGCATCCAGGGGGCGATTCAAGCCAATGCCGAACAGTCCGTCGATGATTAGATCAGGACGGAGGCGCAGGGCGAGTTCGACCCGTTTCAAATCGGCATCGGGCGAATGGATTTCGAGCAGTTCGACGCGGCGGTTGTCCAAATGTTCGATGGCAGCGCGGGCGTCATTGCCGTTGTTGCCCTTGCCGGCGAGGACCAGGATTTTGTCATCGCTTTGGGTGAGGCGGCGGGCGCGGCGGCCAATTTTGCGACCCACGCGACGGATGACTTCAGACTCCGCCTGACCCGAAATCCACGTAAGATTCTCCCATTCCCGCATTTGCCCGATATTAATGACAGGTACAGACATACCATTGATAGTGGCAAAATTCGGGGGATGCCGAAAGAACAAACTCTGTGACAGGATTGTAACGGCGTTGTCACGGATTTGGAATTGTGTGACGAATTCGTGCGTGCCATGCTGCACGAGTGAAGCAACGAATCCTCGTAGTTGATGATGAACCCGAAGCGGTGGAGTTGGTGGAGTTCAATCTCAAACAAGCTGGTTATGCCGTCGTGACGGCGGCCGACGGAGCGGAAGCCCTGAAAAAGGCCCGGGCCCAGACCCCGGATTTAATCGTTTTGGATGTCATGTTGCCGGAGATGGACGGGTTTGAGATTTGCAAAACGCTTCGCCTGGAAGCGGCCACGGCGCGGGTACCAATCGTGATGTTGACGGCGAAGGCGGCGGAGATTGACCGCGTATTGGGACTGGAATTGGGGGCGGATGATTACCTGACCAAGCCCTTCAGCCCGCGGGAGCTGTTATTGCGGGTGAAAAAAATCCTGGCGCGGGGACAAGCCGGGGAAAAACCGCGGGAACAGCTCCGCTACGGTGATTTGCTGATTGATTTGCCGCGTCATCTGGCGAGTTGGAAGGCCAAACCGATTGATTTGACGGCGACGGAATTCAAGTTATTGACGGTGCTGGCGCAGCGGTCCGGCCGGGTGCAATCGCGGGACCAGTTGTTGCGCGATGTTTGGGAATATGACAGCCTGATTGATACCCGGACAGTGGATACGCACATGCGCCGCTTGCGGGAAAAACTGGGGGCGGCCTCCCGGCACTTGGACACGGTCCGGGGCGTGGGGTATCGCTTTGTTGAATAAGCAAGAAGGGGGCGAGAAAATGTTTTTTCTTCCCGTAAATGACTTCATTCTATACCCATGTGGATTCTGCTGACTTTGATCTGCCTTGCGGCGTTGGCCGGGCTGCATTTTTGGTGGCGGGATAAATGTGCCAGCCTGCGCCGGGAATTGCAGTTGCAGATGGAGGAGTATCAGCGCCAGCACCAGCAGCACATGCTGGATGTGGAAAACCGGCAGCAAGTGGTTTTCAATTCCATGCTGGAGGGTCTGTTGCTGCTCGACAAGCACCGCAAGATTTACCTGGCCAATCGCGCTTTCAAAAATTTCTTCGGCAGCAAAATCGAATTGCGGGGAAGGACCATCATGGAAGCGTTGCGGCTGCATGAATTGGACGATTTGGTAAAAATGGTGGAAGCGCAGGGGCAAGTCTTGAATTATGAATTGAAGATGCCCGACCTGAGCGAGCGCTGGTTGCAGGTGAATGCGGCGGCCATTTCCACTTCCGCGGGAGAGCGCGAAGGCATCATTCTCGTGTTCCACGACCTGACCCGGCTCAAGCAATTGGAACGGACCCGGGAGGAATTTGTCGCTAATGTCAGCCATGAGCTGCGCACACCGCTGTCCCTGATCAAGGGCTATGTGGAGACGCTGCTGGATGGCGCGCGGGAGAATCCGGAGGTTTCCGAGCGCTTCCTAAAAATCATAGATCGCAATACCCAACGGCTGGATCTGTTGATCCAGGATTTGCTGACGATTTCCGCCATGGAATCGGGCCGCATCAAGCTCGATTTGCAACCGGTTGCGCTGCGCGCGCTGGCGGACAAGGTGTTCATCGACCTGAGCGCCCGGGCGGAAAACAAGGGCACGAAGCTAGTGAACGAGATGCCGGAAATTCTGGCCCAAGCCGATCCGCATCGTTTGGACCAGGTCTTTGCGAATCTGGTCGATAATGCCATCAAATACGGGCGCCTGCAGGGAACAGTGCGCGTGGGGGCCACGAAAAATGAGCAGGGGTTGTTGGAGGTGTTTGTGCAGGATGATGGTCCGGGCATTCCGGCGGAATCGTTGGACCGGGTGTTTGAGCGGTTTTATCGGGTGGACAAGGCTCGTTCGCGAGACCAGGGCGGCACCGGATTGGGTTTGTCGATCGTCAAACATATTGTTCAGAGTCATGGTGGCAAGGCATGGGTGCGGAGCGAAGTGGGGAAAGGCGCCACTTTTTACCTGACCTTGCCGGAGAGCGTGGCGGCGCAGGAGTGAATTCGGCCGCTATTCCTGGATGAAATAGCTGAGGTTTTCGAGTTCGATGGCGAGGTTGACATTATTGACCATGACATCTTCGGGCACGGCGAGGACGATGGGGGAAAAGTTTAAGATGCCGACAATGCCGCATTGAATGAGGTTGTTGACCACCTCCTGGGCCACGGCTGCGGGGACGGAAAGGATGGCCATTTTGACATGGTTATCGGCAATAAACTTGGGCAGCAACTCCATTTCCAGGATCGGTTGCTTGATTTCCTTATCGCGTTTGCGGCGGGGATTGGCATCGAAAGCCCCAATAATCTCAAAACCTTCCTTCTCGAACCCCCGGTAGGAGAGCAGGGCGAGACCCAGATTGCCGACGCCCACCAGAATCACGGGTTGGAGATGGGAGGTCCCGAGTTCATCGGCGATTCTTTGGGATAATTCCGAGACATCATAACCGAGGCCGCGGGTGCCGAACGTGCCGAAATAGGCGAGATCCTTGCGCAACTGGGTGGACTTCAGGCCGGCGGCCTTGGCAAGCGCCTCGCTGGAGACCGTGCCGATGCCGTTTTCGCGCAGGCGCGCCAGGCAACGGAGATAAATCGAGAGACGATAGATCGTTTTACGCGGAATGACAGGGCGGCCGTTCTTTTTCAAGCTGGTAAAAATTAAGCAAGACGGTGAGGCTGGGCAAGAGCGGATGAATTATTTCCACCGGCGAAGGGCAAAAAATCAAAAGTCGGCAAGCCGGTTGCTATAGGAGAGGTCATGTTTGACCACCGTTCACATTTCATGCTGGGCGTACGGCATGCCCATTGCATGAAATTAATTGATAAACCTACACTTGCGGCCCGAAACATGGTATTGTTTAATTTGACAGACCAAATTCCCGCTGTTGCGCTGCTGTTGGAAAATGCGCAGACGGCTCAAAAATTAACGCGGATTCACTGATATGCTGGCGAGCTATACTACAAATGGCGGTTTCGACGAAATGGTCGACGTAAAGAGCGACGTGCGCTCTCATTACCGTAAGCTGCGTCGTCTTTTTGAGGATCTGACGCCGGGGGAATTTGAGGCGAAGCGACAGGCGATCGATACGGCGTTTCTGCGACAAGGCATCACATTCAACGTATACGGAGATAAGCAAGGCGCCGAGAAGATATTTCCTTTTGATTTGCTGCCGCGGATTATTCCGGCGGCGGAATGGGAGTTTCTGGAACGGGGGCTGGCTCAACGCATTACGGCGCTCAATTTGTTTCTGCATGATATTTATCACGAGCAGAAAATCCTCAAGGACAAGGTTATTCCGGAATTTTACGTGTTGTCCGCCCGCCATTTTCGCCGGGAGTTCGTTAATTTCGAGGTCCCGCGCGGTATTTACATCCATGTTTGTGGCACGGATCTGATCCGCGACAAGGACGGGCAATACCTGGTGCTGGAGGATAACGGCCGGTGTCCGTCGGGCGTCAGCTATGTGCTGGAGAATCGCCGGGCGATGAAGCGGGCCTTTTCCGGGATGTTCGAGGGGGTGGGGGTGCGGCCGGTGGAGAACTATCCCCAGGAACTCCTGAAATGCCTGAAGCATATTGCGCCGCCGGGGGTGGCGGATCCGACGGTGGTATTGTTGACGCCGGGAGCTTATAACAGCGCGTATTTCGAGCATACGTATCTGGCGCGGCAGATGGGTATTGAAATCGTGGAAGGCCGCGATCTGCTGGTTCGCAACGGGCGCGTTTCCATGCGCACGACGAAGGGGTTGCAACCGGTGCATGTTATTTATCGGCGCATTGACGATGATTTCCTGGACCCCACGGTGTTCCGTCGCGATTCCATGCTGGGGGTTCCCGGACTGGTCCAGGCGTATCGCAACGGCAATGTGTCGCTGGCCAATTCCATCGGGACGGGGATTGCCGACGACAAGGTGATGTATTACTTCGTGCCGCGCATGATCAAGTATTACCTGGATCAGGAGCCGATTCTTCCGAACGTGCCGACCTATCTCGCCAGCGAGGAAAAGGACAAGAAGTACATTTTGGAACATCTGCCGGAACTGGTTGTCAAGGCGGCCAACGAATCCGGCGGTTACGGCATGTTAATGGGGCCGAAGGCTTCCAAGGATGAGATTGAAATGTTCCGGCAGAAAGTCATTGCCGAGCCACGGAATTATATCGCGCAGCCGATGATTTACCTGTCGCAGCATCCCACGTATTGCGATGGCAATTTTGAGGGTCGGCACGTCGATCTGCGGCCCTTCATCCTGTCGGGCGAACGGATATCGATCATCCCGGGGGGACTCACGCGGGTGGCGTTGCGCAAGGGGTCGTTGGTAGTCAATTCGTCCCAGGGCGGCGGCAGCAAGGATACCTGGGTGCTGTACGGTGACGAATAAGCCAGTCCCGATTTTTAAACTTAAACGATTTAATCAGAACCTTCCCAAACTCAACGCTAAAAAATGCTCTCCCGCGTCGCCCACTCGCTCTATTGGATGGCCCGTTACATTGAGCGCGCTGAAAATATTGCGCGCATCGTGGATGTGAATCTCCAGCTGCTGCTGGACATTCGCAACCTCGACGAAAAGCGCCTGATCGAATACTGGCTGCCGATCGTGCAGGCCACCGGCGATGAACAGGCTTTTTTCAAGCTGCATCCGGATGCCACGGGGCACGCGGTGACGGAGTTTCTGGTATTTCAGCCGGAGAACACCAATTCGATTTTTCAATGCATTTGCCAGGCGCGCGAAAACGCGCGCATGGTGCGCGATCAGATCACGCTGGAACTGTGGGAGGAGCTGAACCGCATTTACCTGTTTATCCGGTCGCCGCAGGCGCGCGAAGTATGGCGGCGCAGTTCGAGTGAATTTTTCCAGGAGATCAAATCCGCGTCGTTGCACCTGATTGGGATTGTGAATGCGACGATGGTTCATGACGAAGGCTGGTGGTTCGTGCAAGCGGGGCAGCTTTTGGAGCGGGCGGACAAGACCACGCGCATTCTGGATGTGCGGTATCAAACCCTGCCGGAAAAGGGGGTGCCCACGATCATCAATCCGAATGACGCCCTGGAATGGACGGCGGTGCTCCGTTCGTGCAGCGCATGGGATGCGTACAAATCCATTTATGGCGCGGATGTGCATCCCCGTTTCGTGGCTGAGTTTCTTTTGTTCGACGATAATTTCCCGCGGTCGGTGCGGTTTTCGGTCAACGGCTTGAACAAGGCGTTGCGCAGCATCTCGGGAGTTTCCGATGGACATTTTTGCAACGACTCCGAGAAATTGACCGGGCGTTTTCTGGCCGAGCTGCAATTCAGCACTGTCGACGAGATTTTTGAAATCGGCCTGCATCGCTACCTCGATGAGGCCCAGTCAAAATTGAACAACATTGGCGAGGCGCTGTTTCGCGCCTACATCTCCCAGCCGTTTCAGAGCCCCAATGAGGAGCATATGGTTCAACAGGAGGAGCAGCAGCAACAGCTGGCTGCATCACACTAAAAATCAAGGTGGCCGGTTAAATCGTCAGTCGGCAAACGCCCATGAAATTGGACATTTACCATTGCACACGCTTTCAGTATGCCTCGGCAGTAAGCGACAGTTTTAATGATGTACGGTTGCAGCCGGTGCCCAATCCGGAACAAACCGTGGAGTCATTCATACTCCGAGTTTTACCGGCGGCGCGCCTGAGCCATTACAAGGATTTTTACTCAAACTGGGTCAATCATTTTGAGATCCTGGAATCCCACGCTTATCTGATGATCGAGGCGCAGTCCCGGGTGATTACCCATCCGCCCAAACCCCTGCCGGAAGACGCGCGGGTGTGTCCCTATGAGGGGCTCAAAGAGGCGCCGTACATCGAGCGCTGCTTTGATTACCTGCAAACGAGCCGGTACGTGGAGAATTCCACCGAATCGTGGAAGCTGGCCATCGATGCCACGGTGGGTGACACAGATGTCTGGCAATCGGCATTGGGGCTGATGCATTTTGTCAACAGCCATTTGAAGTACGAGGCCAAATCGACGCACGTTCATACACACATGGTGGAAGTGATGAAGGCGCGGCGGGGAGTCTGCCAGGATTTTGCGCATTTGATGATCGGTCTGTGCCGGTCGATCAACATTCCGGCGCGGTACGTCAGCGGCTACCTGGCCACGGAAAATGCGAGTGCCACCCACGCGTGGGTGGAGGTGTTTCTGCCGGGGTTGGGCTGGCGGGCACTGGACCCGACCCATAACTGCCAGGCGGATGAAACCTACGTCAAGATCGGCACCGGCCGGGATTACGGCGATGTGCCGCCAATCAGCGGGAACTACCGCGGAACCTTGGAACGGAAGATGGAAGTGGACGTCAAAATTACGAGGCCGGAATAGAAACGGGAGGCCGGGAGCGATCTTTCATTGTTTTTGTGCGTGTCAATTGACCGGAATTCGGGTTTATTATTCCCAGAATGAAACTTTCGCTGTTGTCGATTTTGCTGGGGCTCGTCCTGGGAGTGCCGCAGGTCTATGGATTGGCCAATCCGCACGGATTCGCCGCGGCGGCCCGTCGTTTTCCCCGCAATCTGGCGGCGGGTGTGGTGCTGATGCTTTTGGGAACGGGCTGGTTTTTGTGGAATGTGAATATAGAGCCGGTGGCGGATTTCTCGAGTTTTAAACCCTATATGATGGCGGGTTTTGCCGCAGTAGGTGTGCTTTCGTGTGTGTTTGTGCAGGATTTCCTCGCGGTTCGCGGTCTCGCTGTGGTTTTTTTATTGTTGGGAAAACTGATGGTGGACACCGGCCGGCCGCATTTGGGCGAAAGTCCGTGGGTGCTGGTGATCCAGACGTGGGCCTACGTGCTGGTGGTGGCGGGCATCTATTTCACGGTCACGCCATGGAGACTTCGCGACTTGTTAAACTGGGGTACCGCGACTGAGACCCGAGTCCGGTTGGGCAGCGCGATCCGGTTGGGATTCGCCCTGCTGGTGCTGGTTTTGGGATTGACGGTCTTTCGCGCGTATTAAGCTTGGATCTTTCGAGCGGTCGCGGGCCGTTTATAGATTGAATTTCGAAGACTTTTCGGCAACTCGCTCAGGGAATCCAACCGGCCAACTGGGCCAGTTTCACGAATAAATAGGCGGCCAGAGCGCTGGCGGGCAGGGTCAAAGTCCACGCCCAAAGGATTCGTTCGACCACATCAAACCTCATTTGATTAAGCCCTTTTGCGCAGCCGACACCCATGATGGAAGTGGTGACCGCGTGGGTGGTGGAAACGGGCATGCCGAATTTTGCCGCAGTGAGCAAAATGATGGCGCTCGTGGTTTCCGCCGCAAAACCATGAACCGGATGCAGTCTGACCATTTTATGGCCGAGCGTTTTGATGATTCGCCAGCCGCCCGCCGCCGTTCCGGCGCACATCGTCAATGCGCAGAGAACCGTGATCCAATGCGCGATGTGCATGGATTGGCCAGGTCGGGGAGCTTCCGTTCGTAAAAACGAGAGCCAGTTCGGCAAGTGATCGAATACACCACTCGTGGTGCCGGTCAACAGCGCCAGGGCGATAATTCCCATGGTTTTCTGGGCGTCGTTCATCCCATGGCCTAATCCCATCACTCCGGCGCTGACCAATTGCAACTTGCCAAAAACATGGTTGACGGTGATAGGGCGCCAGTTGCGCAGCAAGAAATACAGCAATCCCATGAAGAAAAATCCAATGACCAAGCCAAGTACGGGCGACAAAATCATTGGAATAACTACTTTCCAAAGCAGGCCGGCGCCCAGCCACCAATGTTGGGAGCTGGGATTGGACCAGATGATCGTTGACCAGTTGTTATGGGAAGCCGCCAGGGCGGCGCCGCATAAACCGCCGATCAACGCATGCGACGAGCTGGCGGGCATCCCGAACCACCAAGTAAGGAGGTTCCAAAAAATGGCGGCTAGCAGCGCGCAAATGAGCACTTCCGACGTGGCTACCTTGGCATCGACCAGTCCCGACGAAATGGTTTTGGCGACGGCGGTTCCGAAAAATGCGCCGGTGAGATTGGTCACCGCCGCCAGCATTACAGCCTGGCGGGGAGAAAGAACTTTCGTGGCGACAACGGTGGCAATGGAGTTGGCGGTGTCATGGAATCCGTTGATATAGGTAAATATCAACGCGACAAAGATGACCAGGAAGATGAGCGTCATCGCCGGGGCTCAGGAATTTTTGAGGACGATATGCATGACCACGTTGCCGGTATCGCGGCAGCGGTCGATGACTTTCTCCATCAATTCATACAAGTCACGAATGATCATTGCGCGCAAGGCATCGTATTTGCCGGAGTAAAGATCCTTGAGCAGGCCGAGCATGAGCTTGTCCGCCTCGCCTTCCAAATACTGGAGCTTGGCATTCATGTCGCGCATTTTTTCCACATGTTTCATGTCCCGAAGCTGTTTGATCATGGCCAGGAGGACATCTGTGGCTTCCTCCATGATTTCAATCTGGTTCACGAAATTGATGCCGGCGATTTGCTCGTGTCCCAGCGCAATCCGCTCGGCGAGTTTTTCGACGGTTTTCGGGATTTTATAGAGGGCGAGGGCGAGCGCCTCAATGTCTTCGCGGTCGAGACCAGTGACGAAGGATTTTACCAGCTCGGCGCTGATCTGCTCGGCGATGCGTTTTTCCTTGCGCCGGGTCAGGGCCAGATCGGCGAGACTCTTGGCGGAGTTCGGCGATTTAAGAAATTGGACGATCAACCGCACACTTTCATGCGCCTCGACAGCGGCATCTTCTAGCAATTGGTGAAAACGATCCGCATTTCCAAACAACATTTGGAGAGAAAACATGGCGGGGACATGGTGTTGGAATCGGGGGCAAAGTCGATAAAATTTTCCTCACCGCCATCGTTGTTTGCGCGCCTTTTCCGTAGTAAAATTCCCCTGCTTATGGCAATTGCAGATTTGCGACGCGAGTACAAAATGGCCAGTTTGTGCCGGGATGACCTGGCGGCAGACCCGTTGGCCCAGTTTAAATCCTGGTTTTCCGATGCGAACCAGGCGGTGCATGGCGGCCGCCTGCGCAAAATCGGGATTGCATTATACAAATTATGGGAGGCGATTCTGGGGCACACACTCGTGGATGTGAACGCCATGGTGCTCGCGACGGTGGATCAAGCGGGGCGTCCGTCGACACGGACGGTGTTGCTGAAGGGGGTGGATGGGCGCGGTTTTATCTTTTTTACCAATTACCAGAGCCGCAAAGGCCGTGAACTGGGCGCGAATCCGGCGGCGGCGCTGACCTTTTATTGGCCGGAATTGGAACGGCAGGTTTGCGTGGCAGGCATCGCGGAAAAACTGCCGGTGGCGGAATCCGAGGTTTACTTCAAGAGCCGGCCGCGCGGCAGCCAGCTGGGCGCATGGGCTTCCAACCAGAGTGACCGGCTGGCGGACCGGACCGATTTGGAAAAGCGGTGGAGTGAAACGGGAAAAAAATTTCCCGGACCGATTCCGTTGCCGGAAAATTGGGGGGGATTTGTTTTGAAGCCCGACCGGATCGAATTCTGGCAGGGCCGGCCGAGCCGGTTGCATGATCGGTTTAGCTATTCGCGACAGGCGGACGGCCAATGGCAGATTGACCGGCTTTCGCCATGAACGCAGTCGGGGAAGCAAAACGGCGATTGGGGTTTCCAATCGCCGGCCGAAATTTAAAGGCTGCTTGGAATTAGAATTTGTAGGAAACGCCGCTGACGAGTTTTACGTCGTTCCGCTTGCGATCCGAAGCGGGTTCACTGTCGTAAGCATCATCCACGTACATTTGCAGGCTCAAATTTTTGGCAATGGCGGCTTCCACGCCGATTTCGGCATTGACCAGAAAGTGCTGGAATTTATCTACCTGGGGCAGGACTTCCGCATTTTGCCAGATGCGCGCGCCGTAAAAGGAAAATTTGTGCTCAAAGCGGTCGGCGAGACGCAAGGTTTCATAAACCAGATCAGTTTGATTGGTGCCCGAACCAATTTCTTGAAATTCCCAGTTAACGCCGCCTTCGCCGGCAAGCGTGGTGCGCTTATCCTTGATGAAGTAATAGCCAGCGCCGGGTCCGATGGAGAACCGGTATTTCACGTCAGCAACACCATCGTGCAGGCCGTCCGTGCGTACGTAACTGAAAAATCGATCGGAAAAAAGATGGTTCCACTGGCCGTCAGCATGGATTAATTCCGTGCTTTTCACCGAGTTGTTTTCCCCATAACTGCCATCCAGGTCGCCGGTGTATTCATTATCCGGCGTTTTGCGGGCCGTCAGTAATTTGCCCGTAAAAAGTGAGGTGTCGCTATTGCCCTTGGTGAGCGTCAAGCCCAGGCTGAGGCTGCTTTCCCAGGGATATTTGATCACGGTGGGAGCGGCGGGAGCGGCGTTGGTCACAGCGGCCGGCGAAGTGGTTTGGGCGATCAACTGCGTTGAGCTTGCCGTCATAACACCGAGGACAGCCAACTTTGTATGATTAATTTTCATGTTCTATTCTTCTAATCGGCGAAATAGAACCACGCTTCCGTGGCCCAGCGCAAGCCTTTCGCGGAAATTTGCGAATATTATTTTTCCCCGGTAACTTCCGGCGCCGGCGCCGCGTCTTCACTGTCTTCGCCAATGACCGGGGCGATGGCTTGAAGCTTGTCGTTGGGATCCAGGTCCACAAGTTTGACTCCCATGGTATTGCGTCCGGCTTCGCGAATATGTTTCACGAAAGTGCGGACCATTTGGCCGCCGACGGTGATCAACATGATCTCATCGTTGTCCCGCACCGTCAGGGCGCCGATGACCTCTCCGGTCTTATCGCCGGTCTTCATCGTGATAATGCCTTTGCCGCCGCGGGATTGAATGCGGTACTCATCAAAGGCCGTGCGCTTACCTATGCCGTTGCCTCCGGCGACCAGCAATGCGGCGTCCGCCACCACAATCGCGGCTGCGACCACGGCATCATTGGAATCCAAACTAATTCCGCGCACGCCACCGGCGGACCGGCCCATGGAGCGCACGTCCGACTCATGAAAACGAATGCTCATGCCGGTTTTGGTGATTAGCACCACATCATCACCGGGATCCGTCACCACGTCGTTTTCAATGGAGCTGCCGCGCGTCAACTTGACATCGATCAAAGCGTCCCCGGCCTCAATGCCAATAGCAATGATGCCGCCTTTGCGCACGTTGGCGAAATCGCGCAAGGAGGTTTTTTTCACGGTGCCTTTGCGGGTGGTGAAAAACAATTCACCCGGCTGGTCCCATGTCAGGTCTTCGCGGTTTTCGTTGGTGCGGGAAAGAATGCGAATGAGCGCCGCGACATTTTCGTCGGCCTTCAGTTCCAACAGATTGGCGATACTGCGGCCCTTGGCGGCCCGGCCCATGTCCGGGATTTCATGGACGCGCTCGACATAGACGCGGCCGGTGTTCGTGAAGAACATCAGGTAATCATGCGTGCTGGCGGTGAAGAGATGCTCGACAAAATCCTTGTCCTCGGCGGATTCGCTTTCGCGGGTGGTCATGCCAATGACGCCTTTGCCGCCGCGCCGCTGCGAGCGATACTGGCTGACATTGGTGCGCTTGATCAAACCGTTATGGGTCAGCGTAATAATAACGCCTTCGTTGGCGATCAGATCTTCAATGGCGATTTCGCCTTCATCCGGCACGATTTCGCTTTTGCGAGGGGAGGCGAAGCGTTCTTTGATGCCGCGCAATTCATCCTTGATGATCGTCATGACGCGGGATTCCTTCGCGAGGATGTCCATCAAATCCTTGATGGCTTCGAGCAGCGCCTTGTATTCCTTATCGACCTTGTCAATTTCCAATCCGGTCAATTGATAGAGGCGCATATCCAAAATGGCGTCCACCTGCCGCTCGGTCAGGGCATAACGTCCGGCTTGCAGACGGGTTTCGCTGCGGATCAAAATTCCCCACGTTTCGACCTGGGCCCGGGACCATTCGAAGGCGAGGAGCTTGATCTTCGCTTCGTCGCGGGTTTTGCTGGAGCGGATGACATGGATGAAATCGTCCAAGTTAGACAGGGCGGCCAGATAACCTTCCAATAATTCGGCGCGCTCTTCGGCCTTTCGCAATTCAAAGCGGGTCCGGCGCAAAATCACTTCGCGGCGGTGCTCAATGTAGCATTGGATGATTTCTTTGAGGTTCAGCGTCTTGGGCCGGCCATGATCGATGGCGAGCGAATTGACGCTGAACGAGACTTCAAACTGGGTATGCTGGTGCAGGTTGGCGATGACCACTTTCGGCAGGGCCTCCCGTTTTAATTCCAGGACGAGGCGGCAGTTTTCATCCGACTCATTGCGCATGGCCGAGATTTCGGTAATCACCTTCTCGTTGACGAGATTGGCGATTTGTTCTTCCAGCGCCGCGCGATTGACGTTGTAAGGAATCTCCGTAATGACCAGTTGCTCGCGGTTGCCCTTGAGTTCTTCCACGCCGACGCGGCCGCGGATTTTGACGCTGCCTTTGCCCGTGGTGAAATAGTTTTTGATGCCTTCGACCCCGCAAATAATGCCGCCCGTCGGGAAATCCGGTCCCTTGATGAATTTCATCAATTCCGGAATCGTGATGTTGGGATTATCGATTTGCGCACAAATGCCATCGATGACTTCACCCAGATTGTGGGGAGCCATGTTGGTGGCCATGCCGACGGCGATGCCGGTGCCGCCATTGACGAGCAAATTCGGGAACGCGGCGGGAAAGACGCGGGGTTCGGTCAGGCGTTCGTCGTAGTTCGGGACGAAATCGACGGTGTCCTTCTCCATGTCGGCCATCAGCAGGGCGCCCAAATGCGTGAGGCGAGCCTCGGTATAGCGCATGGCGGCGGGCGGGTCGTTTTCCACGGAGCCGAAATTGCCCTTGCCGTCCACGAGCTTCTCGCGCATGGCCCAATTCTGGGCCATATGCACCAGCGTGGGATAAATGACCGCTTCGCCGTGCGGATGGTAGTTGCCGGAAGTATCACCGCAAATCTTGGCGCACTTGATGTGCTTGCGGCCGGGAAAGAGCGACAGGTTTTCCATCGCATAGAGAATCCGGCGTTGGGATGGTTTCAAGCCATCACGCACATCGGGCAGGGCGCGGGAGATGATGACGGACATGGAGTAATCAAGAAACGAATTCTTGATTTCATCCGCAACGTTGATTTTGGAAATGGTTTCGCCGGCGGTATAGGCGCCGCCCGGTTGTGATAAACCCCTGGGTTCAATTTCGTCTGGCATGGCTTCTTTCGCGGGAAAAAATCAGTAGCTTAAACGTCAAGGTTGCGGACGTTCAACGCATTGTCTTCAATGAACTGGCGGCGGGGTTCGACTTCATCGCCCATGAGCCGGACGAACATCTGCTCGGCTTCCACCGCGTCGGTGAGATCGATGCGCAGCAGCTTGCGGCGGACCGGATTCATCGTGGTTTCAAAAAGTTCCTTGGCATCCATTTCTCCCAGACCTTTGAAGCGGGTCATTTGAATTCCTTTTTTGCCAACGTTTTTGACGGCGGCCAGAATTTCGGGAATGGAAAACAAGGGCGTGATGGTCGCGCGATCGCCTTCGCCTTCGGTCAATTCGAAGAGCGGTTTGTCCTGGGCGGCATAATGATGAATCGCCATGCCCTTTTTCGCGAGCTTGTCGAGTAGATCACCGATCGCTTTGCTCTCCGAATGCAGGTTATAAACACTCGCGCGGCGGGTGGGGCCGTCTTTGCGGCGTTCCACTTCGGTGTCGGTACCAAAGAGGTCGCCGTTGGCGAGCTTGAACACTTCCATCGCATCGTCGGAGAGGAAATAATGGACAGTTTCATCATTGCCGTTGCGCACCTTGATCATGAACTGGGGCAGGGCTCCGTCCTCGCGCCGCTGGTCGGCGTATTGGGAAAATTCTCCGCCGATCCTTTTGATATACGTGGCGTGCTTGTCCAACTCTTCCAGCAGCGTCAAAATTTCTTCGAGGTGCTTGGCGGGAAACTCATGGCCATCGGCAAGGTTTTTCAACTTCACTTCTTCCGTTCCGTTTTGCAGAAGGATGCGGTTGAGCTGAAGATCGTCGTCGATGTAATCGGTCTTTTTCTTGCGGGTGATGGAGTATAGCGGCGGCTGGGCGATGTAAACGTAACCATGTTTCACCAACTGCGGCATCTGACGGTAGAAAAAAGTGAGCAGCAGCGTGCGGATGTGCGATCCATCCACATCGGCGTCGGTCATGATGATGATTTTGTGGTAGCGCAGCTTTTCCAAGTTGAACGCGCCTTCGCCTTCACCGTCGCCGATGCCGGTGCCAATGGCGGTGATCATGGTGCGGATTTCGGTGTTTTGCAGCACCTTGTCCAGCCGGGCTTTTTCCACATTGATGAGTTTGCCGCGGATCGGCAGGATCGCTTGAAATTTTCGGTCGCGTCCCTGTTTGGCGGAGCCACCGGCGGAATCACCTTCGACGATGTACAGCTCGGTGTTTTCGGGATTGCGATCTGAGCAATCGGCAAGTTTGCCAGGCAGGCCGCCGCCGGTGAGGGCGGATTTGCGCACGGCTTCACGGGCTTTGCGGGCGGCCTCGCGGGCGCGGGCGGCATTCAAGCTTTTGTCAATGATCCGCTTCGCAATGGGCGGATTGCCATCGAAATAGCTCATCAAGCCTTCGTAGCATACCGATCCGACGATACTGTCGACTTCCGGGGAGATGAGTTTGACCTTGGTTTGGGATTCAAACTTGGGGTCGCTATGCTTGACGGAAATGACCGCGGTCAGGCCTTCGCGAACGTCATCGCCGGTGATCTGCGGGTCCTTTTCCTTGAGGATTTCGTTGGCCTTGGCGTATTGGTTGATGGCGCGGGTTAAAGCGCTGCGGAAACCGGATAAATGGGAGCCGCCGTCGGGGTTATAGACGGTGTTGGTGTAGCACAGCACCTGGTCGTTGTAGCTGTCGTTGTATTGCAGCACCACTTCGACGTGGATTTCCATTTTCTTGTCCGGGGTTTCCACGGACTGTTCCTTGTGGAAGCCGATCGGCTTGGGATGAATGGGCTCTTTATTCTTGTTCAGCTGCTTGACGAATTCCTCGATGCCATCCTTGTAGAAATAGCGCTCGGGCTTTTGGTCCGTCTGGCGTTCGTCGGTAAAAATGATTTCCAGGCCGGAATTCAGGAAGGCCAGCTCGCGCAGGCGCTGGCTGATGAGATCGGCCTTGAATTCGGTGGTTTCGTGGAAAATCTCCGCATCGGGCTTGAAGGTGATCAACGTGCCGGTGGCCTTGGATTTGCCAATGACTTCCAGCTTCTTGACGGTCTTGCCGCGCTCGAATTCCATATGGTAGACGAGTTCATTGCGCGAGACTTCGACCTCAAACCATTCGGAGACGGCATTGACGCACTTGGCGCCGACGCCATGGGTGCCGCCGGAGAATTTGTACCCGCCCTGTCCGTATTTGCCACCGGTGTGCAAGGTGGTGAGCACCATTTCGACGCCGGGGATCTTATACTGGGGATGGAGGTCCACGGGAATGCCCCGGCCGTTGTCGCGAATCGAGATGGAGCCATCCACATGGATGTTCACCTCAATCCGGGTGCAATGGCCGGCCAGATGTTCATCGACGGAGTTGTCGAGCACCTCGCTGACGCAGTGGTGCAGAGCCCGCTCGTCGGTGCCGCCAATGTACATACCGGGTTTCTTGCGCACGGCTTCCAAACCTTCCAATTTACCCAATTTGGAAGCGTCATAGCTGTCGCTTACCGGTGTGTCAAAATTCGTGTTTTTTTCTTCGGTTGAATCCGAAACAGTCTCCATAAAGTTCATTGCCGCCGGTGAAAAATTGCTCGCCGCCGGAGTGCTAAATAATGTATGAAAAAGGGCCTTTCTTCACAATGTTTATTTGAGGGTATTTTGGGCGAAAAACACCATTAGTAGTGGCGGATTTTGCTTGCTAACCAAACATATTGTGCACCCCCATTTTTTCGAAGATTCTGGTTTTGATGATAAAACCGTCTTGCATTGGCGTCATTGGATTGTAATTTCTTTGAATGTCGTTGACACACCCTTTTCTGGTGCCGACGGACGAGTTTGTCCGCCGTCACATTGGCCCCACCCCGTCGGAATCCGCCAGCATGTTGGCCCAGCTCGGCTTCAAGGATTTGGACTCCCTGGTGGATGCCGCGGTGCCCGGACAAATCCGCCTGGAAAAACCATTAAACCTGCCCGCCGCCCGCAGCGAATTCGCCGCGCTCAGCGAGCTCAGAAAATACGCGACGCACAATCGGGTTTTCCGCTCGTTTATCGGGCAGGGCTATTACGACACGATCGTGCCGCCCGTGATCCAGCGGAGCGTGCTGGAGAATCCCGGCTGGTATACGCAGTACACACCCTATCAGGCGGAAATTTCGCAGGGCCGGCTGGAAGCCCTGCTGAATTTTCAAACGGTGATTTCGGATCTGACCGCATTGGATATTGCCAACGCCTCGCTCTTGGACGAGGCCACTGCGGCGGCGGAAGCGATGACGCTGTCGGCCCGCATAAAAAACGGCCGGAATGTTTTCTGGGTGGCCGACTCCTGCCATCCGCAAACAATTCAGGTCCTGCTCACGCGGGCCGTTGCGTCGGGAATTGAAGTGAAGGTCGCGCCCACGGATCAGTTTGTGCTCGACGAGCAGGTGTTTGGCGCGTTGGTACAGTATCCCGATACGACCGGGGCAATTCATGATTATTCCGGCCTGGCGGAAAAAGTACACGCCGCCGGGGCCATGCTGACGGTCGCCACGGATTTGCTGGCGCTCACGCTGGTCAAGCCGCCAGGCGAATTTGGCGCGGACATTGCGATTGGCACTTCCCAGCGCTTTGGGGTTCCGCTGGGCTATGGCGGACCGCATGCGGCGTTTTTCGCGACGCGCGACGAATTTAAACGTTCCATGCCGGGGCGCATTGTGGGTGTTTCCAAAGATACGCGGGGCAAGCCAGCGTTGCGGCTGGCCCTGGGCACGCGCGAACAACACATCCGGCGCGAGAAAGCCACGAGCAATATTTGCACGGCGCAGGCGTTGCTCGCAAACATGGCGTCCCTCTACGCGGTGTATCACGGTCCGGAAGGTTTGAAGAAAATTGCGGAACGGATTCACGGCCTGACGCGTCTGCTCGCCGCCGGCTTGACCAGGCTCGGCCACAAAATCACGGCGGAGGTTTATTTTGATACGGTCACGGTGGCGCTGGCCAAGGAAACGGCGACGGAAGTTCTGAAGCTGGCGGAAGACCGGCATTTCAATTTCCGTGTCATGGATGGCGGTCACATTGGCATCTCGCTGGATGAAAAGACCACCGTCGAGGAAGTTGCCTACATTCTGGAAACATTCAATGGCGGGAAATCCCTTGGCTTTTCCGTGCCGGACCTGGCCTTGACGGCGGTCGCGCTGCCGGCGCGCCGCTCGACTTATCTGACGGAGCGCGTCTTCCATTCGTACCACAGCGAAACCGAGATGCTGCGCTACATCAAGCGTTTGGAAGCCCGGGATTTGTCACTGACGGCTTCGATGATTCCGCTGGGGTCCTGCACGATGAAATTGAATGCGGCGGCGGAAATGTTCCCCGTCTCCTGGCCGGAATTTTCATCGATCCATCCGTTCGCCCCGATTGCGCAGGCGCGCGGTTACCAAATGCTCTTTCAAAACCTGGAGGACTGGCTGGGCGAGATCACAGGTTTTGCCGGGATTTCGCTGCAACCCAACGCCGGGTCGCAGGGGGAGTACGCGGGACTGTTGGTGATTCGGGCGTATCACGAATCGCGCGGCGATGCGCATCGGAATGTCTGTTTGATTCCCACGTCCGCTCACGGAACCAATCCGGCCAGCGCGGCGATGGCGGGATGCAAAATCGTGGCGGTCGCGTGCGATGAGAACGGCAATATCGATGTGGCGGATTTGCGCGTGAAGGCGTTGGCGCATCAGAAGGACTTGTCATGCCTGATGATTACATATCCGAGCACGCACGGTGTGTTTGAAGAAACGATCAAGGAAATTTGCCGCCTTATTCATGGGCATGGCGGCCAGGTCTACATGGATGGCGCCAACATGAACGCCCAGGTGGGGTTGACCAGTCCCGGCCATATCGGCGCGGATGTCTGCCATTTAAACCTGCATAAGACGTTTTGTATTCCGCACGGCGGTGGCGGTCCGGGGATCGGGCCGATTGGGGTGGCAAAACATTTGGTGCCGTTTCTGCCGAGCCATCCGTATTTCACGGCGCGCCTGGGAGCGCAGCATTCCAAACAGCACATTGGACCGGTGACGGCGGCTCCGTGGGGCAGCGCCGGGATTCTTCCCATTTCCTGGATGTATATTGCCATGATGGGTCCGGCAGGTCTGACTTTGGCCACCAAGTTCGCCATCTTGAATGCGAACTATATCGCCCATCGCCTGGAAAATTATTTTCCGACCCTCTATCGCAGCCACGGCCTGGTGGCGCACGAATGCATCCTGGATTTGCGCGGGTTCAAAACCGTGACGGCCGAGGATGTAGCCAAGCGGTTGATGGATTACGGATTCCATGCGCCGACCTTGAGCTTCCCGGTGGCGGGAACGCTGATGGTGGAACCGACGGAAAGCGAATCCAGGTATGAACTGGACCGGTTTTGCGACGCGATGATTGCCATTCACGGCGAAATGACAGCGGTGGAAACCGGCGCGGTGGATGCGAAGAACAACGTGCTAAAGAACGCGCCGCACACGGCGGACACGATTGCCAGCGACCATTGGAACCGGCCCTATTCGCGGGAGCAGGCGGCCTTCCCGGTGAAGAGCCTCCTCGAATATAAATTCTGGCCGCACGTCGGCCGCGTGGACAACGTCTTCGGCGATCGCAACCCGATTTGTTCCTGCGCGGGGATGGAAAACTATACGGCATGAAGATTGATTAATCTCAATCCGGGCTTTTGGACAATTGTCTGGGAGCCCGGTTTTTGTTTGTGCTGACGGTCGGGCGTTTCGGAAGACCAGCGCCGTCGAACGGTGGTTGAGCATCAGCGGCAGAGGGCTGCCGCACTCCAGGACGCTTCGCGACGATGGGCCTCGGCGTCAGCTCCGTTGTGAGCGCCCTTTGGAGAAACAACGTTCAAACAAACCCACAAGCCCCGTGAGGGGTGGCCGATTCCGCTTACCCAAGGTAGCTCATTCTTCGCAACCTTGGGCTGGAGGGCCCAATCCCGTTGGGATTGGGAAATGGCGCCGGGTCTCAAAGGGCCGGATGGGATTTTGTCGGCAGGTTGCCGACAAAAACGGGCGGGTCGCCCGTGCCACCCAAACAAACCATCGGAGTAATGATCGAAATTACTTGCCGCAGCAGTTTTTGTATTTTTTGCCGCTGCCGCAGGGGCAGGGGTCGTTGCGGCCGACTTTGGGACCGGTGCGGACGGGGCGGGCTTTGGCGTGGGCCTCGGCGGCGGCAGCCGCTTCGGAAACAACATCGGCGGCCTTTTTATCGGGAATTGCCGCGGGGGCTGGCGTGTTCCCGGGGCCGTGGTACATGGTCTGGCGCGGAATGTTCCGCATGAAGTTCTCAAACGCCATCATGGACGAGGCGCTGCGGAAAATGTTGTGGCAGATTTCCGTCTTCACGTTGACCATCAGCTCGTCAAATATCTTGAACGCCTCGGATTTGTATTCGATCAGGGGATCGCGCTGGCCATGGGCGCGCAGGCCGATGCTGTAGCGCAGGCTGTCCATTTCGTACAAATGTTCCTGCCACAGTTTGTCGATGGCGGTGAGAATGGTGTAACGTTCCACCGAGGCGAGCTGGGTGGGTTCTTCGAAGCTCACCTTGGTTTCGTACGCCTTGCGAATTTCCTCGCTGATGAAAGTGCAGGCCGCGAATTGCGAGGCGCTCAGGCCGCCGTACAGGGATTCTTCGACCGGTTTTTCGCCGCCGGCCTCCGCGGCTTTTTGGATTTCCGCCTCGGGCAAGCCCAGCGGGAAATTCAAATTTACCCAATCGGCGAGCTGGCGAAGTTTCCAATCGGAAAAATCACTCGAGGCGGACGTGAATTGTTCCACCTTCAAGACGACGACTTCTTCCAGAATATCCATTAACCGGTCACGGACATCGGTGGTGTTGATGATCTCGTTGCGGAAGCCATAGATGACTTCGCGCTGCTTGTTCATCACATCGTCGTACTCGAGCGTGCGTTTGCGGATTTCGAAATTGTGCTGTTCGACCTTGCGCTGGGCGGACTGGATGGAATGGTTCAGCATGGGGTGGGTCAGTTCCTGACCTTCTTCCAAGCCCATGCGCTCCATGAGTTTGACGATCCGCTCCGAACCGAAGAGACGCATTAAATCGTCTTCCAGCGATATGAAAAAGTGGGAGGAGCCGGGATCGCCCTGACGCGAGCAACGGCCGCGCAACTGGCGGTCAATGCGGCGGGACTCATGGCGTTCGGTGCCCAGAACGTGGAGTCCGCCCACCTCGGGCACGCCGGCGCCCAGCTTGATGTCGGTGCCACGACCGGCCATGTTAGTGGCGATGGTGATGGAGCCTTTCTGACCGGCGCGCGCAACGATTTCAGCTTCCTGCTGGTGATATTTGGCGTTGAGGACGGAATGAATCAAACCTTCCTTCTTCAGCATCCGGGACAACATTTCGCTGGTTTCAACCGAAATGGTGCCGACCAGAGCAGGGCGGCCCAAAGCGTGCATGGCCTTGATTTCCTGGACCACGGCGTTGAATTTTTCACGGCGGGTCTTGTAGACCGAGTCGTGGATGTCCTTGCGAATATTCGGCTTGTTGGTCGGAATCGTGAGGACGCCGAGTTTGTAAATATCGTAAAACTCCTGCGCTTCGGTTTCCGCAGTGCCCGTCATGCCGGCCAGTTTCGAGTAAAGGCGGAAATAATTCTGAATGGTAATGGTGGCCAGCGTCTGGGTTTCGCGCTCGATCTGCACGTTTTCCTTGGCTTCGACGGCCTGGTGCAAACCATCGCTCCAGCGGCGGCCGGACATGAGGCGCCCGGTATTTTGGTCGACGATCACAACCTTGTTGTCTTGGACGACGTATTCGACGTCTTTCAAATAGAGGCTGTAGGCCTTGAGCAACTGGGAGATTGCGTGGATTTTCTGCGCCTTGGCTTCGAACGCTTGTTGCAGTTTTGCCTTGGCTTCCAACCGTTTGCGGGGATCGGCTTCCGGGCCTGCATCGATGTCATGCAACATCGTGGTCAAATCCGGCAAGACGAAGGCATCGGGATCCTCGGGGCTGATAAAGGAGCGTCCTTTTTCCGTCAAATCGGCCTCATGCCCCTTTTCATCGATGGCGAAAAACAGTTCTTCCTTTTCCTTGTAGAGCTCGGTTTTCTTTTGATCCTTGTGCAGCTCCAGTTCGGAATGGTTCATCATCCGAAGGTATTCCGGATTTTCCAGAATCTTCATGAGCCCTTCGGATTTCGGCTGGCCGGTTTTTACCCGGAAGAGGAGCAAGCCGATCTGGCGTTCGAGCGCGTCGGCATCCTGAACGTTGGAACCATCGGTTGGATTCAGTTTTTTGATCAGTTCCTCGGCTTCCTTGAGAAACCGATTGCACAACTGCTGCTGGGCGCGTTCGATGGATTCCACCACGGGCTTCCACTGGCCGAATTGTTCGTCGTGCGTGTGCATGGACGGCCCGCTGATGATCAGCGGCACGCGGGCTTCATCGATGAGGATGGAGTCCACTTCGTCAACGATGGCAAAATAATGGCCGCGCTGGACCTGCTCTTCGCGACGGACGGCCATGCCGTTATCGCGCAAATAATCGAAGCCGAACTCGGCGTTGGTCCCGTAGGTAATGTCGCAATTGTATTGTTCGCGACGCACGGCGGGGCTTTGATCGTGCAAAATACAGCCGACGGTCAAGCCGAGGAAGCGGTACACCGAACCCATCCACTCGCTATCGCGGGCGGCGAGGTAATCGTTGACCGTGACGACGTGAACGCCGCGGCCGCTAAGGGCGTTGAGATAAACGGGGAGGGTGCCGACGAGGGTTTTGCCTTCACCGGTGGCCATTTCGGAAATACGGCCGGTATGAAGGGAATACCCGCCGATGAGCTGGACGTCGAACGGGACCATTTCCCAACGGATGGGATGACCACGAACGATAACGTCCTGCCCGCACAGGCGGCGGCAGGCATTCTTCACTACCGCAAAGGCTTCGGGAAGAATTTCGTCGAGCTTGAGCGCCAGTTGCTCCTTGTCTTCGATCTTGGAAAGTTCCTCTTTCCACGCGGCGGTTTTGGCGCGCAATTCCCCGTCGGACAGCTTTTGCAGTCCGGCTTCAATTTCGTTGATCTGGCGCACTTTGGGCCAGATACGTTTTACGTCACGGTCGTTTTTCGACCCAAAAAGCAGTTTGAATACATTCACAGCAAACCTAATTACACAATTCTAGAAAAATAGCGTCCGCTACGCTACGCGAGTATGGGCAAAGCGTCAAAACCAATCGGCTGGGTGAAAATGGGCGGGGTGCCCGGAGAACGGAGGTTTTTATCGGCGCTTTACGGCGACGAGGCGGATTCCAGGTCGTGGAGGGCGGGGCCCATCAGATCTCCGAGGCGGAGACCAGCCACGTAAATCGCGGTGGCGAAACCGCTCAGCATCATGAGCAGAACGATAGAGGCCCAAAAGTGGCGTTTTTCGAATTTTCGCAGTGAGTGCGCAAAGGAGACCATCCCAAACAAGGCGGCAATCACAATCACCGAATCGACGCTGGTGCGCTGCCAGTAACTTCCTCCCAGATGGAGCCACAAGCCGAATTCATCAAATGTCAATCCCATGGCGACACCGTACAGCAGCGCGGTGATTTCCGCCGGCCGCCCGATGGGGCGGCGAAAGACGCTATAACCGGCGACGACGGACATCATGAAGATGCCATAATTCAGATGGTGGACGTGATTGCCGCCCACGAAGAAATAAAGGTTAGGCATCCGGCGCGCCATGATCAGGAAGACAAAAACCCGCGCCATGATGAACGTGACCAGGAAGCTGAACAGGGCATACCGCGCCAGTTTGTGTGCCGTTTCCCGATGAATAGGGTGGTCCGTCATTTGAAACAGTATTGATAGCGGGGAATCCGGCAACAAGTCAGAATAATTTAATCGCCATTTTGTAATTGTTGCGGCGTGGGGTGCGGTTACACTGGGGAACTTATGAAAAAACTAGTCATCGTAGTTGCGATCCTAGCAGTGCTTGGCCTGATTGTCCTGGCGGTCGTCCTGATGGCCGGCGGCAGCTATAACGATTTAAACAAGCTTTCGCAAGGAGTGGATTACCATTGGGCTCAGGTGCAAAATGTTTATCAGCGGCGGGCGGATTTGATTCCCAATCTCGTATCCACGGTCTCGGGGGCGGCCAATTTTGAAAAATCCACGCTGACCGAGATCACGCAGGCGCGGGCGTCAGTTGGCCAAGTAAAAATCGATGCCAAGAGCGCTCCGACGGATCCAGCGCAGCTCCAGGCCTTTGATCAGGCCCAGGGGCAACTGTCTTCGGCCTTGTCCCGCTTGATGGTGGTGGTTGAGCGCTACCCGACCTTGACGGCCACGGAAGGTTTTCGCGAGTTGCAGGCGCAACTGGAGGGGACCGAAAACCGAATTACCGTTGAGCGGCAGGACTTTAACCAAGCGGTTCAGTCCTACGATACGGCGGTAAAAGCCTTTCCGACGGTCTTTTTCGCCTCCGCGTTTGGCTTTCAAACCAAGCCTTATTTTACAGCAGCCCCGGGGGCGGAGACGGCGCCCAAGGTTCAGTTTGATTTTGGCGGGAACACCACGAACAAATAGTGATTGTGAAATTTCTCGGGGCTATTTTGCTGCTGGCTTTTAGCTTCCGCTCTTGGGGGCAGGAAGTGATTCCACCCGCGCCGACCCAGTACTTCAACGACTATGCCCAGGCCGTTTCTTCCGGCACGGCAGCGCAGCTGAATCGGACGCTGGAAGATTTTGAGAAGCAGACATCCGAACAGATCCTCGTGGCGATCTTTCCGAAAATGCAGTCGGATTCATCCATTGAGGATTATACGGTACGGGTGGCCCGCGCCTGGAAAG
>Ga0302320_10006626_pt1 | contig 25656 bp, 15 predicted proteins | sample Bog_T0_3_FD_202130 | JGI IMG/M metagenome (GOLD analysis project Ga0302320, IMG submission 202130) | Peat permafrost microbial communities from Stordalen Mire near Abisko, Sweden - Bog_T0_3 | ecosystem: Environmental > Terrestrial > Soil > Wetlands > Peat | place: Sweden: Abisko, Stordalen Mire... | reverse complement strand
TTTTCCAGTCGAAGCCGGATCTCATCGGACAAAACAATGGCTGGTGCGACACGCATATCGAGGTCTCCTCATCTTATGAGATGACCCCAACTTATAAATGACTCTATTTGTGGCGGACACCACTAGCGTTTTGACAATCGTGTGCTTGAACAAGGTGGGACGGCCAACCAAACACCGTACTGGAGTATTCGATCTTGTCCCAGGATTGGAGCTTTGAGAAATATGTTCAGGGATCTGATGGAATTTGGCACAGATTCTTGCCACAATTTGGCGCAGACTTATTTCGCCTCTGAGCTACTTTGCAATTGAAGTCGCATCCAGGCCTTTGCCAGCTTAAGATCCCGATTGATGGTGGGCACCGAGACTCCTAGAACTTCGGCAGCTTCTTCGCCGCTGAGGCCGCCAAAATAAATGAGTTCGAGCATCTGGGCTTTGCGCGCATCCTGGCGTGCGAGCAGGTTCAGTGCGTTGTCCAGGTCGATGATGCGCACCGGGTCGGCGTAAACATGAAGCGCCGGATTGGCCATTGCATCCTCAAGAGGCATGATTATCGCGCCGCTGCCACGTTTTACGCGATGGACGGCCTTGGCGTGATCGACCAGAATGCGACGCATGGTCAGGGCGGCGATGGAGAGAAAGTGAACTCGATCCTGCCAGGCCACATCGGCACCCACAAGGCGCAGATAGGCTTCATTGACCAACGCCGTCGGGTGCAGGGTGTGATTGCTGCGCTCGCGGCGCATGTAGCGAGCCGCAATCGAGTGCAACTGCGCATAGACGATCGGCATGAGCTGGTCCAGTGCGGCGCTGTCGCCGGAGCGCCAGGCATGGAGCAAGCGAGTAATCTGTTGTGCTGTTTCTTCCATGAGTTCCCAGGGATGTGTGGTTACCAAGATCCTAGCGGAGATCCCATCCTTCCGTTGGTTATTTTGCTGTTGCCAGTCCAGGCTTGAATTCTGTTTCGAGCTTCGCGTGCAGCAGCCAACCGCGCTCGATCCGATAGCTCGGGTCACGGGAATCCAAGAGAGGTGCAGCAGCATCGCGTACAAGCTGGTCGGACTCCTCGTGTTGTCCGGCGGCGCGCAGACAGTAACTGAGGCGCATCGCGTTTCGTGCGGTCTGCGGCAACGCCGGTCCAAAGGATGCTTGATAGATGGCCAATGCCTCTCTGGAAAGGGCAATGCCCTGACTAAGCTGACCAGGCCTGCCGTCCTGGCAGAGGGAAAGCGACAAGCCGGATTCCACAGCTGCGAGCCGCCAGTTATCGGAGGGAAGGATCTTGCGGAAGCTGGCTAACGACTGCACACCGAATTCTTCCGCTTCATTGAATTTGTATTGTGCAGCGAGGATCTGCAAGTGGAGCGCATCGAACTCCGCAACCTGGGGATGGCCATGCGGGCCGTAGACATGCTCAAGAATCTCCAGCGACTTGCGGCTCTCTTCCGCAGCAAGAGGCAGGTTTCCCAGCGCAAAATCCGCTTGGCCGAGAAACATCCATGTCTTGCCGGTCTGCATATGAGTCGGCGGCAGCAGGATTTGACGGGCCTGAAATGCCGACTGAAACTCGCGGCGTGCTTCCTCCGCGCGCCCACTGGCCAAAAGCGCCAGACCGAGAGAGTCTTCGGCATAGGCCGTCTCGCGATGCGTGACCCCGTAAAGTTTCACAAGGGTATCTTTCGCTTGCATGGCGAGCGAGAGCGCTTCGGAGTCCTTGCCACGACAGAGGAGAATGTAAGCCAGGCTCGATTGCGCCCCGGCGGTGACTGGATGCGCAGGTCCATAGCCCTGCATGCGTAGTGCGAGGGCGTTGCGCATCTCCTGCTCCGCTTGCGCAAAGTGGCCCATGCGATAGTGGAGCCAGCCTTCGTAATTCCACGCCAGGCCAAGGTTAGGAAGATTGCGCGGGACAAGGGTCTGCTGGGCGGCCAGAAACTCGTCGTAATATCGCTGCGCTTCCGGCATCCTGCCCTCCAGATCGACGATGGTGCCAAGGTCGCCGATCATCTCCAAGGTGCGCGGATCGTTGCGAACGGTCAGTCGTGTGCTGAGCGCGAGGGCCTCGCGCTCGTAACTTTCCGCTTGGGGAAGCTTGTCCTGTTCCCAATAGTCCGAGCTGATGCGCGCCAATCGAATGGCGATGCGTTCATCCGCGTCCTTGAAGCGACTGCGATAAGCGGCGAGCGCCTGCTGATTGAGTGAAAGGGATTGATCATAGTGACTCAGGTCGGTTTCCACATCGGCCAGCCGGGCGAGGGTGTCGGCTTCCGCTACTTCATCCTGGGGTAGACGTTCGCGACGAAGGCGAAGCGCTTTCTCCAACATCTCCTTTGCTTTTTCTGAAGAGCCCAGGGAGTTATAAATGGATGCTATGTTGTCGAGCAGGCGGATTTCTACGACAGGATCGGCGCCATTCCCTTGATTCATGCGATCCAACTGCTCCGAACCTTTGTCCAGCAACTCCCGCGCTGTAATCTTGTCGCCTCTGCCGATTGCCGGGTCATTGGCGGCGAAGAGTCCGAGCAGAAACTCCGTGGTCTGATTGGCGATGGAGGCCTGCTGCGACGCTCGCCTGGCCAGCAATGCCATGCCCATACTGAATCCAGCAATCAGCAGGAGGAACAGAGCTGCCGCGGCCACGCCGAAGCGATGCCTGCCGACAAACTTCGCACTGCGATAGGCGAAGGAGCCTGCACGCGCCTGAACCGGATACCCGTTGAGATAGCGATTCAGGTCATCGGCAAAGGCTTCCGCCGAGGAGTAGCGACGCAGCGGATCTTTTTCAAGAGCCTGCAACAAAATCCTGTCGATATCCGGGTTGACTCCGGGCCGGCGCGGAGGCAATTGGCAGATGCTCTTTTCCAACTCCCCCATGGTCCGGCCCTGCCCTTCAAACGGCCGCCGGCCGGTGAGCAGGAAATAGAGCAGAATCCCCATCTGATAGACATCGGTTGCCGTGGTGATGGCCTGACCCAGGACTTGCTCGGGGCTGGCGTACTCGGGAGTCATCAACCGTTCCGCATCGATGGTTACGTTGGCAGCTACGGATACGATCCCCGCAACTTCGGGATTCAACGCCTTGGCAATGCCGAAGTCCAGCAGCTTGGGTACGCCATCCGATGAAACGTGGACATTCTCCGGCTTCAGATCGCGGTGGACCACGAGATGACGGTGCGCGAAATCCACCGACCGCGCCACGGTGATCATCAGTTCTATGCGCTGCCGAGTGTCGAGTTGATGCGAGTCGCAGAAGGCGTCGATGGGCTGCCCTTCGACCAACTCCATCACGACAAATGGAATGCCTTCCGCGGTGGTGCCGCCATCCAGAAGCCGTGCGATGTTGGGGTGGTCCAGATTGGCCAGAATCTGTCGCTCAGCCAGGAATCGCCTGCGCAGGTCCGGCGACAGCAGGCCAAAAGTCGCGACTTTGATGGCGACTTCCTTTTGGTATTCGTCGTCCGCGCGGACAGCCCGATAGACAATGCCCATGCCACCGCGTCCGATGACCCCGGAGATGCGGAAGTGCCCAAGAAGGCCGCCTACCGCCGGAAGGCTGGATTCGACGGTCTGACTGGCTGCTTCACTGACCACGCTGCCAATGCTGGTTTCCACCTCGAAGGCTCTGATCAGCGAATCGACCCGGATGCGCAAGCCTGGCGTGTCTGAGCAGGCCACTTCGAGATAAGATTCCCGCTCATCGCCGCCCAATTGGATGACAGCGTCAAAGACCTCTTGCAGACGAATCCAGTCGGTGCTGCCCAGTATCGTCTTCATCGTTTCCTTTGAAACCAGCGGGGAGACGCTGCGGTTTGGGCCGGTGAGGTAGCTGGAGTTGTGGGTTAGCTTGTTTCCCAGAGGATGCCAGATGCCCAGGAAGGTGTCAACGAAAACCCAAACCGGTTCTGGACTGCGAATGGCCGGTCCTGATGACGCCCCGTTTTGTGAGCCGCTCTTTCCTTGCCGACTCCTCCCAAAGCGGCCCGTCGAAAAAACTTTTGCCGCCGCTATATTTCTGTCGGGGAACTGTCGCTTAACAGGTTGTGAACGCCTTAGGGCGTACTGAGACGAGGCCGGAGAATCCCGGAATGAGCCGGATTCCGATCTCTTTCAAACCTCGGAAAAGGAGTCGATCATGAGCTGCTTCCCCTACCCGCAATGGAAACCCGATGGCGCCGCCCTACGGTGCAAGCACGGACTTCTGGCCCTTACAGGAGCTGCAATCTTGGCGTTTGCCGGGCTTCCGGCTCATGCTTCCGCTCCACCCATCACCTTTATTCCTACCGTGCAGAGCATCGCGGGCAACGGAACGAACGCTGACACCGGTGACAATGGCCCCGCCCTGCAAGCCTCAGTAGGAACCCCGGCAGCCGCCCTGATGGACGGCGCAGGCAACCTCTATCTCTCCGATAGCACCAACTGCGTGGTCCGCCGTGTCGACCATCTGACCGGCCTGATCACGACGGTGGCTGGCGATGGAACCTGCGGATACTCCGGGGACTCCGGTCCGGCAACCCACGCCGAACTGAATCATCCCATGGGGCTTGCCTTCGACCCTGCGGGCGATCTTGTGATCGCCGATGCCAACAATTTCCGCATCCGCTATGTCAACGAGGCTGGCAAAATCTTCTCACTGGCCGGGAATGGCGGCAACAAATGGACTGGCGACGGCGGACTGGCGATGAATGCTGAGATCGGTTCTCCATGGGGCATCGCGATCGATGCCGAGGGGAACCTCTACTTCACCGACAGTCTCAACGGGGCATTGCGTCGCATCGACGCCAGCACGAAGGATATCTCCGCACTGGCCGGCGTGAACACCAGCCTGGTCAAGCCCATTACCAGCACCCCAGCAGGAACGCTTACCCTTCCTTCAGGAGTCGCGGTCGACACAGCAGGGAATATTTATTTCTCGGAGGGGAACCACGTTCGCTGCTATTCGACCTCGACAAATACTCTCGCCATCGTTGCCGGGACGGGCACGGCTGGGTTCTCAGGCGACGGCGGGCAGGCGGCTTCGGCCCGTTTGTCCACTCCCCAAGGGCTCTCCCTCGATGGATCGGGCAGCCTGATGATTGCGGATCATGGGAATGCGCGCATTCGCAAGCTCAGCCTCTCGACCGGGGTCATCACCACGATCGCCGGAACCGGAAGTGCGACGCATTACGTCGATGGCCTGGCGACGATTGCAGCTTCGCTGGCCCCTTTCAACGTGTCTGCCGGGCAGGGAGGGGAGCTGATGGTTGCCGATTCCGCGAACTCCCGCATCTTAAGGATCGGAATCGCTTCACACTTCGGTCTCACACCATTGAACACGACAGCGGAATCTTTCCTGGCCTTTGAGGCCACCGGCGTTGTAGAGAACTTGAGCGCCACGGTCGCGACCAACGTTCCGTCGACGCCCCTGACCGGCTTCTATTCGATCCCACAGAAGATTGGCTGCTCGAACGGAGAAGCCGGGGCGACAATTGCGTTTCTGGAACCGGGCACATGGTGCTCGCTTGCGGTTACGTTTGCGCCAACTCAGCAGGGCATCCTTCCCGGCACGCTCAAGATCGCTACCAGCGCTTCAGGAAACACGCCCGCCACGCATGCGTTGGACGGGGAAGGCGCGCAGAGCGTCGGTTCTTTTCTGCCATCGAATGGCCTGGCTTTGGTGACTCCTCAATCGGTTTCCACGACTGCTTATCCCAACTTCGCTCCTTTCGGCGTATCGAGCGACGCTTTCGGAAACCTCTTTGTCGCCGATGCGCCGGATGGAGTCGTTTTCGTGGTTTCTGCCGCAGGATCTTCTCCCAACCAGGGCCAGACCACGCTGGGCGGAACGGCTGTTCAGGTCTTGCCCGGCCCGGGATCGAGCCCAACAAGCGCTCCGGGAGACAATGGCCTCGCGACCAACGCAACCCTTCTCTACCCCTATGCGGTCGCCCAGGACCGAGCCGACAACCTCTACATCTCTGACTTGTTGGATGCACGTATCCGCCGCGTCACGTTCCCCGGAGCCAATATTCAAAGCGGCGTGATTACGACCTTTGCGGGCACCGGGACTCCCGGCTACTCCGGAGACGGCGGGCCGGCGACGCAAGCCGAAATCGGCTTCCCCGCCGGGATCGCCTTCGACTCCAACGGCAACCTGTTTTTTGCCGACATGGATGACCAGGTTGTACGGAAAATCGATGTCCGCGGCATCATTACGACGGTGGCTGGAAATGGAGCCTCCGGCTATGCAGGCGACGGCGGACCGGCAACGGCCGCGGAGCTGAATTATCCATCGGGTGTCGCGGTCGACGATTTGGGCAATCTCTATATCGCGGATACAGGGAACAACGTGATTCGCCGCGTCACCCCAAGCGGCCTTATCGGCACCTTCGCCGGCACTGGCTCGGAAGGCGCAGGCGGCGATGGCATTCCGGCGCTTTCTTGCGATTTGAATGGTCCGATGGCCGTGGCCAGCGATCCTTCCGGAGCAGTCTACATCGGCGACACGGGTAACGGACTGGTGCGCAAGGTGGACCTTGAAGGCAACATCAGTACGGTCTATACCCTGGCACCAGGCAAGTCCGCCTTTCCTTCTCAGACGGCCAATGATCTTCCGATGATCAGTCCCCTGGGGTTGCTGATCTCGCGAGGCACAGGGGCCAATCTAGGGGCGGGGCAGGCATCGGCTATCTATGTGGCAGACGCAGCTGCCTCCACGCTTTGGACGATCCAACCCGGTCTCACCAGCATCAACGTGGATGATGCCTCTGACCCGGTTGATCTGCAAGTGACGAACACCGGAAACCTGCCCCTGCTGATGCAACCGCCAACGAAACTTCCCGTGGGTGTAGGACTGGGCGGTAACTGCAACTTAGGCGAACCACTGCCTGTGGGAGCAAGCTGTAATCTTCAGTTCTCCTATTTTCCAGCCTCGTCAACGGCAACCTTGCCTGCCAGCGTTGTCCTGCCTTCCAACGCCGCCAATGGCCCGCTTACTGTCACCCTTAACGAGACCAGGGCTGCGGTATCCCTGAGTCTTGCCGCGTCGCCCAATCCGGCAACTGTGGGCTCACCGGCCACCATCAGCCCTTTGTTGAGTGCAAATGTATCCAGCGCTCCCGCCCCGACCGGCCAGCTCTCCTACAGCTACTCGTTGAGCAGCAACGGCACGCCGGTGACGGGAACGGTAACTCTCCCGAATGCTTCCTTCACCATCCCCGTTCCTTCCGGTGGAACGTACTCAATCACGGTGACGTATTCTGGCGACGCCTACTACGGCCCAGCCACAGCCAGTTTGCAATTGCCCGTCGGACCGGCACAACCCACGCTGGTGGTCAGTGCTGGGTCCAACCCCACAACCACCGCGTCTGCGTCAGACACCATAACCTTCAGCTTCGCGAACTTCATTTCTTCTCTGCCGCCAACCGGCACCATCACTTACTCCTTTTTCGCACAAGGAGTAAGGCCGGTTAACGGCAGAACATCGGCTGCTTCGCCCACCTTCACCCTGCCCGGTCTGGCAGCGGGAGTCTATACCATCAACGCAAACTACCTCGGCGATTCAAACTACGATGCAGCCTCCGGCCAATTGACGCTTACCGTGAACACGTCTACGCCGAGTGTCATCATTTCCGGCATCCCGGTGAACGTCACCACATCCACCCCCGTGACCATCGACGTAGCTGTGCTGACAGCAACACTCGCCCCGGGACAGAGTGTCGTGCCGGTTACCGGAAAAACCACGATCGGCATTTCGCCATCGGGGCTAGCCCCGACGATCTTGTATTCGTTCACAGGCGCATCGGGTAGCTATAAGATCTCTGCGCCAGTGGCCGGGACATATAACATCAGCGCAAACTTTGGCGGAGACAGCAATTACAATTCGGCGTCGGCGACAACTTCTTTCACCGTCGCAAAGCAAACCACTACGCTCACGGCAACCGCCGCAACCAACCCTGTCGCGGCTGGCACTAGTGACAAGATTACTTTCGCTCTCGGCGGGACGGTCACCGGCAAGTCCCCCACGGGCACGTTCAGTTATTCCTATACCGTGCCCGGCGCTTTGACCGCGATCACAGGGACCGTTACATTGCCCGCGGACTCCTTGACACTTACCAGCCCAGTTGCGGGAAGCTACAACCTCACCGTGACCTACTCGGGCGACAGCACCTACGCTTCGTCGCAGACCACGTATGCCCTGGTTGTCAACAAGATCACTCCTACCTTGACGGTAACGAGTTACAATGTGCCGACGAGCTTCGGTGAATCCGGCGCGGTTTTCTACTTCCATCTGGGAGGGGTCTCGACTTCTCCCGCGCCGACGGGCAACATCACTTGGAGCTATGCGATTGACAATCCCAACATCGTGCCAGCGGCACCAGCCGTAACCGGGTCAGTGGACCTAACTTCCACCTATCTGGTCAAGTTGGGCCAGACCGTCGGTGGGACATATAAGATCACGGCAAACTATGCCGGGGATGCCAATTACGCGCCGGCCACGGGCTTCATCAAGTTTCAAATCGCACTGCAACTTGTTCGGCTCTCTGGCACTCTCAACACTCTACCTCCCGGGTACACTCCGACGGAACGGACTATCGATTTCACCCTGTCGAACACCGATAGCAACTTTCCGCCTACCGGAAAGATTCGATACAGCTACACACTACCGGGATCGACCACCACCGTCATCGGATCTGCCACGGTTGAAACCGAGCGAGCAAACATTGCACTCAACAACCTCATCCCCGGAAGCTATTCGGTCAGCGCCACCTATGAGGGGGATTATGACAACCAGCAGAATTCGACCACGGTCACCTTCACCGTCGGAAAGGCAACCCCTGCACTCACAGCGAATCCGGCGAACGGCTCCCCCAGCACTTCTGCCGTCAGCGATGTGGTCACCTCGGTTTTTTCCGGATCTCTGCCCTACGGAGCACCCACGGGAACGCTTTCGTATTCCTACACCGCACCGGGAGCTTCTTCGGCGACCACGGGCGTTGTAACTCTTCCTGCGGAAGAATTCACAGTTGCCAATCTGGTGGGAGGACACTACTCGATCGGCGTTCATTACTCGGGAGACGCAAAGTATAACGCGGTCAGCGCCACGACTACGCTTAATGTCTCCAAAGCCAAGCCCACAATCACGATTGGCGCCGTAGCCGACCCAGCAATCACCAACCAAAGTGATTCCATCACGGTGGGACTCAGCCAACCTGTCGCGGGTGTCGCGCCAACTGGAACGATCACTTACAGCTACATCAAGGTGGGTGCGCTTCCCTCCACTCAAAAAACAGGAACCTTTACCCTGCCGGCAACTGGATTCACTCTGCCAGGGCTTCCGGTTGGCATTTATGAGATCAACGCAATCTACTCGGGAGACGCTCATTACGCCGCGTCTACCCGCAGTATTCTTCTGATTGTCTCGCTTCCGCTGTAACGTGCAGACTTCGGCGAACCTGGCTATTCCCATCATCGGCAAGGGAGGAGCGACCCGTTCCTTCCTTGCCGCAACCCCAAGTGATCAGTCTTCAAACCACTGAGCATCAAATGATCCTTTCCAGCGCTAACCACGCCTGAAATGGTTCGGCGGGTAAGAAACATTGGCGAATGCGCAGCGACCGTTGGTGCGACTCGGGAGACATAGGTGTAGGTAATCTCGTCATTGTGTTGATCGAGCAGATTCAAGACGCCTGCCGAAGAGTTCCACTGCTCATTGAGCCGAACTCATGCCCCGACATTGACCAAAACACTTACGACTCAACGGCACTGAACAAGATCCGCACCTCGTTCGCTAGGATTCATGCGCACAAGAATAGATCAGTAAGACAAGTTCTGACCAGCACTCCATAGCCCTGATGCAATCGAGCCGAATTCGTCCCAGACTTTAGGCAAGAGTGAGAGAAGCGGTTTCGGCTTTCAAGCGAACTGACTTTTCAGGTCCGACCACTAAAGGGTATCGTTGCGCTGGGGGTATTTCCTGCAGATCAGGAAGTTGGAGCGCTCCACGAAGCCGATGAGACCCATCTCCATAACGAACTTTGGTTTGTGAAGGACGGGCAGTGTGAACTGACCATCAAAGGGGTGACGCGCAACATGAATTTTGGCGATGTTGGTCTGGTATGCGCGGGTAACCATCACTACGTTCGCAAGGCGGGAGACACGCAATGCACGTACTTCGCGGTCACGCTTGATCCGCCAGGACAATACTAACTTCGAGAAGAACGCACATCGGATTGAAGGCGCTGATGGAAGTAACTGGACCACGCTTTCTTTAGTGAATTACGTCAACCAAAATCCGATTCAGCCGTAACGTGTCGGGAAGCCACGCGGGGCGGGGTCGCGTATGCCGGGTGCCCCATCCTCGAGACGTGGTTGTCTCTTGTCGCCACGGTGGGATAGTACGAGCCTCAACCCAATTTCACCGGTCGCTTTTCAGCTTTAACCTTTTCTATCCTGCCCGCGTCGCTTATGCCGGGTCCTTCGCTACGCCAGCATCTGTCAAGCTGCTGCTTCTGCGTATTGTTCAACTGAGCTTCAACCTTTGTCATCTCAGGCGAAAGGGCGATTCGTGATGAAAGGCGCACCGGGCGGATCTCAGGACCGATCCGCCTTCCGTATCCTAAGGCGCGCCAGATGAATGATTTGCCATGTTTTCACTCAATGACATTTCGCTTTTGGACTGCGCCCTATCCCGAACCTACATTCTGCCATCCTTCGGAAATGTTGTTCGCGGCAGCGATCATTAAGAAGTGGCGGGTTGGTTCATCAACGGGGAAGGACATATCGATTCGCAGCTCCTGCAAGGCTATGTCCTGCGACGTGCCGAATGTCGTGAACATGGTAAACAGCCGCAAATGAGTACCGTCGACTAATAGTTCGAGTGGCAGAACGGGGGCAGGAGGTTCGTCCTGTCTGAAGTCTCTACCATCTGAAGCCTCCACATCCCTACGCAAGTCTCGAATTAACTCTGCGGAAGGACAGTTTGGATTCGCGATCGCTTCACGGTGCAGTCTGTTAATCAGCACGGAACTGGTTTCATTCCAGTTCAGGATGTGGGGCCGCTGGCCGTCTGTACCGAACATCAAGCGCATGAAGTTGAGGGGAGAGTCTGCTGCACCCTTCGACATGCGACCCGCCCCATGCAAGAGGCGATGATCCGGGATACGGCGGCATTTTGCATAACGATATCCCATGCCGCATTGGTGACGATCGCTGGATAGGGCTCATGATGTTGCAGGATGCGGCGGAGCGCCTCGCGGGCAGGTTTCATCTCGGCCAGGTCAAGTGGCCGTTCCCGGTAGACGGGCGCGTAACCAGCGGCCAATAGAAGATCGTTTCGGTTGCGCAAGGGGATGTCAAGTCCAGCCGCAAGCTTCAGAATCAATTCGCGACTGGGTTGCGCGCGGCCAGATTCTACAAAGCTGATGTGCCTTTGCGAGACCCCGGTTGCAAGGGCGAGGCGAAGCTGGCTAGCGTGCCGGATAGACCGCCACTCGCTCAAGATCGATCCAAATTCACTCTTCACTCTTCCCACTTTAATCCCTCGGCGAAGCATGTCAATTATCTCTGAGGTAATTGCAGGTCCGCGCCTCCTCTTATTATCGTTGGCGCAGTTGCAGGCCTCATAAGCACGCACATCGAGCGAAAAAAGCATTGCTCGCGAGGAGTCAATTTATGCGGAAACCTCTCATTCTGGTCACCGGCGCGACCGGTAAGACCGGCGCGGCAACCATCAAGCAACTTCTGGCTCAAGGATACCCAGTGCGAGCCTTGACCCGTAACGCGGATGAACGCGGCGAGCGGCTAAGGCGAGCCGGAGTTGAGGTTGCCGTCGGGTCGCTTGAAGATGCGACGGACCTGCGCAAGGCTATGGCCGGGGTACAAAGGGCTTATTACTGCCCTCCGCTTGAACCGGGAACACTCCGGCGCGCTACGCTCTTTGCAGCGGTGGCGCTAGAGAACAGACTGGAGGCCGTTGTCGCAATGAGTCAGTGGCTGGCCGACGTCAGCCACCCCGCGATTCATGCCCGCGAGAAATGGCTTAGCGAAAAAGTATTTCAATGGACACCGGGCCTCAACGTCGTCACGATCAATCCCGGATTCTTTGCCGATAACTACATGTTGGCGCTGGAGCCGATCGCTCACTTCGGCCTGATGGCAATGCCCTTGGGAAACGGACTGAACGCGCCGCCTTCCAACGAGGACATCGCCCGTGTGATCGTTGGCGCCCTTGTCGATCCTGCACCTCATATAAGCAAGACCTACCGCCCGACGGGTCCGAAGCTATTGGCGCCGGACGAGATCGCTGCGATCATCGGCAAAGCGCTTGGGCGCAGAGTGAAATATCAGAATGCGCCGATCAAGCTTTTTTTGAAGGTAGCGAAGTCGCTCAAGATTGATGATTTCGTACTCGAAGAGCTGTATTGGTTTTTGCATGACTACCAGCGGAATTCCTTTGGGGTGGGAGCGCCGACGAGTGCAGTGCTTGATGTGGGCGGCATGGAGGCTGAACAATTCGACGTGACCGTTCAGCGGTACACAGCCGGATCCGGTTTCCGCAACAGGACAATCGGATCGACTTTCACCGCGATCCACAATCTTGTTGCGGGGCTTCTGACCCCAGCACCAAATCCGGATTCGATCGCCCGAAGGCTGAAACTGCCCTCACTGAACCATCCATCACTGGCCGCCGATAGCGCGTTCTGGCGAGACTCGCACGCGATGGATCGTGCCGCATCGCCAGGTGAGAGTCCATCGTAGGTGGAGGGGTGCGGCAAACTGAAGCGAATGCACAGTGGGCGAGAATCGCCAATGCGCTCACCGAACCGGGTCGTTACTGATATGTCGCCACAGCACAATGATTATTTGCAGAAGATCGAACAGGCCCGTTTTCAAGATGGCGTTTTCGTAAACAGTCGCAAGGGGTTTTCGAGGACCGTTTCTAGGTTCAGTTCATAATCCAAGCTAAATCAATGGTTTGCCCAGTCAGCGTCAACTGACGGTGCTTCCGCACTTGCGGGCTGGGCGGTCTCTCGCGATTTGGCATTCGGTGGGAGTCTGCCGATGCACGGCATTCATTGAGAGGGAAGGAGTCATCTCCTCTCTCCAATCGAATTTGCTCGCAGTACCCGAAACCTCGTCCCACACGTTCCACTTGACATTCAAGTGAAGTGAGGTTCTACTTGGATGACAAGTGAAGAAGATGTCCATTCCGATATTGCAAGGCACCCTCGACCTGATGATTCTCCGCACCTTGGCTACTATGGGCCCTCAGCACGCCTACGGAATCGCCAGCCGGCTTGAACAGGTTTCGGGGGACCAGTTGAACCTGAACCAGGGCACCATTTATCCGGCTCTTATCCGGCTGGAACAGCATGGATGGACGTGCGCCTCCTGGAGTAAGACGGAGAACAACCGTGAAGCAAAGTACTATTCCATCACGAAGGCAGGGTTGAAGGGGCTTGAAGAAGAAACCGCGCGCTGGCGTCAGATGTCGGGCGTGGTCGAAAAGCTGTTGACAGAGGAGAAATGGTCGTGTCGCGTTTAAGACGAAACCTGTCAAGGTTGAACAATCTCTTCCGCAACAAGCGTGCAGAAGAAGAGCTTGCACGCGAGGTGGCATCGCATCTTACGCTGCTGGCCGACGATTTCGAACGCCGCGGCATGTCGCCTGAAGAAGCCCGACTGGCCGCGAAGCGCGCCTACGGCGGTGTGGAGCAGGCAAAGCAGGCGCATCGCGACGAACGATCTCCGCTTTGGATCGAGCAGACGATACAGGATCTGCGCTATGCGCTGCGTATGCTGGCAAGATCGCCGGGCTTTGCCACCGTAGCGATTCTGACACTGGCGCTTGGCATCGGCGCCAACACCGCGATCTTCAGCGTCATCGACGCAGTGATGTTCCGGTCGCTGCCAGCCGAAGATTCGCAACGCCTGGCGATCTTTGGCTGGAACTCGCATCATGACCCGAAGTTGAGCGGACACAGCGATTACGGCGATTGCGACGACAACGGCGGCGCGAGTGATTGCTCATTTTCCGTGCCGTTTTATGAGGCTCTGCGTAGCCACGCGGCCACATTTTCCGGCGTGGCGGCATTCGCGGGTCCTCGTGAGGTGGCTTTCAGCGGTAACGGGCCGGCGACTATCGCGCGCGGCGAGTATGTCTCGGGCGATTACTTCTCAACCGTCGGCGCAAAGACAATCCTGGGTAGGCCGCTGGGCCTTGCAGACGACGCGTCCACTGCATCGCCGGCTATTGTGCTGGACTACGGCTACTGGCAGCGCGCCTTTGGCGCCGACCCCTCCGCAGTTGGCCGCACAGTTCGCCTTAACAACGTTGATGCCACCATAGTGGGCGTCGCCGATCCGGGTTTCATCAGCCTTACGCCGGGCAAGAGTCAGGACTTCTTCATGCCGCTGTCGCTTGCTGAGCGCGTTCGGGGCGAATGGTGGGGGACAGGGGACCGGTTGTCCGATCCGGCGAGCTTCTGGGTCGTACTGGCTGGCCGGCTCAAGCCAGGAGTTTCCATCGAGCAGGCACAAGCTGAGGCAACCACACTTTTCCACGCGGAGGTGCTTCACGCCGCCAAGCCGATCTTCAGCGAGGGCGATGCACCAGCTCTGCGGCTTTTGCCGGCACAAGAGGCGTTGAATGGTGAGACCAGCCAGATTGCAGCCATGCTCGAACTCATCATGACGGCGGTAGGGTTTGTCTTGCTCATTGCCTGCGCCAACGTGGCCGGCCTGATTCTGGCGCGCACTGCTAATCGGCAAAAGGAGTTGGCCGTGCGCCAGGCGCTGGGCGCCGGACGCGCGAGGATTGTGCGCCAGCTCGTGACTGAGAGCCTGTTGCTGGCAACCTGCGGCGGTGCACTCGGCATTCTGGTTGCCGTCTGGGGCGTACACGCTCTGACTAGGTTGATGTCGATCGGCCTCGATCGGCCCTTCCCGTTTGTCATCGCTCCGGATTGGCGCGTGCTGGCATTCACCAGCGGCGTTACGTTCGCCACGGGCATCCTGTGCAGTCTGGCGCCCAGCTCTCGTAGCGCGCGCGCCGACCTTACACCTTCACTCAGGGAGAATGCGTCGTCCAACTCCGGGGGCGCTTCGCAGAGCGGCTGGCGTGTCCGTGCAGGCAACGCACTGGTTGTGGCACAGGTGGCGCTCTCAGTTGTGGTGCTGGTGGGCGCGGTATTGTTGGTACGTACCCTGCATAACCTGCAGACACTCGATCCGGGTTTCGATACGCAAAACGTTCTGCTCTTCGGTATTAGCCCCAGCCTGGAGGGATATAAAGACCGCCAAAAGGTAGAGCTTTACCGGCATTTGCAGGAACGGTTCGAAGCGCTGCCTGGCGTGGTGTCAGCCAGCTATTCCGAGACCCCGCTCTTAAGCGGAGGCTGGTCAACCAATTCGGTGCACCTCGACAGTGCGCCCCCCAGATCGAATGTCAACGCCGCTACGCTCCGGGTGGGACTGGATTTCTTCCGTACAATGCGCATTCCCGTGCTTGCCGGCCGCGCATTCACGCCCGCCGACTCTGCCTCGGCCGAGGCGACGATCGCGGTGGTGACCGCGGCGAAGGAAGCTGCCGCACCCGGAAGCCCAGCAACGGCCGCCAAGTTGCAGACCGAGCCCCAGCTGGCTCCCGAGCCTGTTCTCGTCAATCAAGCGTTTGCCAGGAAATTCTTCCCAAACCAGAATCCTGTGGGCCTGCATATGGGCAGCATGCAAAGGGACGATCCAGCAACGAGCCCACAGCCGGGCTATCTCATCGTCGGCATTGCCGGCGACACCAAATACGCCCGGTTGCGGAGAGATATCATGCCCACCATGTTCTTGCCCCTGGTGGGCAACAGCGCTTACTTCGAGTTGCGTACCTCTAGCGACCCCACCGCCTTGATGAAACAGGTGCGAGCTATTGTCTCGCAAGCCGACAACAACCTGCCCCTCTTCGATGTGCGAACGCAGACCCAGCAGATTGAACAGATGCTCTATCAGGAGCGGCTTATGTCGCGCTTGTCGAGCTTTTTTGCGGTCCTGGCCCTGATACTGGCCTGCATCGGCTTGTATGGATTGCTCTCATACGAGGTGGCGCGGCGGACTCGCGAGTTGGGTATTCGCATGGCGCTTGGCGCGCAAAGGCGGGAACTGATGCGGCTTGTGGTGCGACGCGGACTTGTGCTGGCGCTTGCCGGCGTTGTCATCGGCATCGGCACCGCCATCGCGGTCACACGGCTGATGTCCGCTTTGCTCTATGGCGTGCGTCCTTACGATCCTGCCACGTTTGGAGGCGTTTGCATCCTCCTTGTGCTGGTGGCGCTAGCGGCGTGTTCGATCCCCGCTCGGCGAGCTATGCACATCAACCCCATGGTCGCGCTGCGCGATGAGTGATGCACGCTGCCACCCCCCGTTTCTCTATTGATCGATTCGCCTATTCGACCAAGTGGCTCATTGATGACAGATAAGTCCTCAGATGTCGCCATAGCGACTGGGATGTCGTATCCGCCGCGCGGTTGGGGGCTCCAGTCGCAAAGGGCGTTTTTCAAGTCGCATCCTGCGATGCATGTGGTAATCATCGAGACAGGTGCCTCCACTTGATACCGTCAACAGCGAAAAGGTGCGCCCTGACCGTGTTGGACAATGTTACTCATATCTCATGACGGATTCCGTACTCGGTCTTCCTCGGCTTGGTCGCTCCATTTCCCGAAGCCGGCACTCTGCGGACTATCGGTGTTCGATTTTGGAGAGTCGTTCTCAATTCCGGACAAACGATCGTACGGGCTAAAGGCCAAGGAGGGCGCTTTGCGTCCGTTGCGCCATCCTAAAAACCCAAGAAACCAAACAGCGAAACAACGAAATGTCTTGGAGAGTCGGACTGGCACACTGCATTCCGCAACGAGGCCACCGGCGTGCTACCGATCAGAGCCAAGGAGACGTATATGCTGAAACGATTTCTTGAAATCCTGCCGGCGGTTTGCCTTGCAATGGGCATGGCTTGCTCGGCGCAGAGCCCATTCATCGGCCAGTGGAAGTTCGACTCCTCGAAAAGCCGGACGCCCGATGAGATGAAGGTTCAAAGTCAGGGCGGTAACAAGTACACCTTCGATTTCGGCGGAGGCGCGGAAACGATCGTGGCCGATGGGACGGACCAGCCGGGACGCGCGGGTACTGTCTTGTCAGCGAAGCAGGAAGCACCGGACACATGGATCGTCGAGCGCAAGAAAGACGGCCGGTCGATGCTCAAAGCAACATGGAAGCTTTCGGAGGACGGCAATACCCTCACGGACTATTATCGCGAATTCGAGTCGGACGGTTCGACGCTGAGTCTGGATTATGTCTACCAGCGCACCGGCGGAGGAAGTGGTTTCGCCGCAGACTGGCAAAGCATCAAAGAGACAAGGAATTCTCCCTTGTCGATGGAGGTGAAGGCCTATGAAGGGGACGGACTCTCCTTCCTTACTCCCTCGCAGCAGCGGACACAGAATGTGAAGCTTGACGGCAAGGACTATGCCATGGACGGATCGAACGCCGGGCAAGGTGCGGCCACCTCGACTCGGCGAGTGGACGAGCACAATCTGGTGATCACCCACAAATTCAATGGAAAGGTGACGGGCACTGAGGACGTTAGACTGTCGGCCGATCTGAAGACATTGACGATTACCTTGCGCTTTACCGGCCGCGACAAGCCGGATGTCATGGTTTATCAGCGGCAGTAGGTGCTGGTTCGGATCGGACTGAATGGCGATGTTCGCTTTGCCCGCATGTTGGCTGGCCGCTCCTAAACAGGGGGTGCACTGGGGACCAGGTCTTTGCATCCTGGGAAAGCACAATACTCGCACCGCAGATGGGGGAGCCTGAGCTTGATCTGGAGCGGTCTTCGACGATTTCGAAAATCCGGCGCATGCTCGATCTATCAAAGTATTTCTTAAGGGAGGGTGACCGCGGTCTCGGAGCCCAGTTCCAACTACATTGAAGGTCGAGCTGCTGGGATAAGTGCTTCACCGCAAGAAGGAATCATGGTGTCGGCGAAAAGATTGCTTCGAGCCTCGTTTCAAATGCTTGCCACGGCTCTTTGCCGGCTTCGGTGATTCCTCGCGAAAGTGCTTGCAGTAGAGGACGGGCACGTTCGACTGCATTGTCGGTGCCGGCTGCTACGATCCATAGCCGACCATCTTCGGCATCGCGTGGCCCACCATACACCGGCGCTCCGACAATTTCAATGCCCCTGTTCGCGTGTTCAAAAGTGAGCCGTTTCGCGAGGGCCACGCTGATGGTGCCGCATAAGATGTGAAGCACGCCGGGTGAAAGTACATCGATCAACCTATGGACACCAAAAAGCACTTCTTCATACGCCGCGTCGTCCAGGAACATAGTGATTACGGCGTCGGCGCCCAATTCGGCCTCAGCCGGGGTCCCTGCGGCAATAGCTCCTTCGTGGATAAGTGGCTTAGTACGTTCTTCACTTCGATTCCACACCGACAGTTCGTGTCCAGCAGCGAGCAGCCGCAGTGCCATCGGTGCCCCCATGTTACCTAGTCCAAGAAATCCGATCCTCATGACAACTCCTGTAATCGGGTCTTCTATTCCCTTTCTCGCTGGAGACACGCATCTTAATCATAGAATCTGCGCTGAGCTATGATTCGTGCAATGCTGTCTCACTTAAAGCGCAGTGGAAGCTCGTCGGTATTCAGACAATATTGAAGAAGGGTTCGAGTCCGAATTGCCGATAAGAGAACCTGGGCTCGAAAATACGTTGTCTTCTGCACCCGGGGGTGAGGTCATGAATTCATCCCACTTCCTATTTCTTTCCACGCTGACAGTCGCGTGAATTCCATATCGCGTCAATGGTGCATACATCGAACGCTGCTTGATCGCGTAGTCGATCATTTCGCCGAGTTCACCGTCACTTACCCGCGCTTGAGGCGGCATCTATTCCAAGAGGCGCTTGGCGAATTCTTCCTCGCATGCGATGCGGATCGGTGCATCGACCAGCACTGCCTCGACCAGTGTATCGAACCAGTGCGCGCTGAGATATCCTCTTAGAGTCCGATAAAGAAGACAACAGGATGCGCAACGAAAAACACCCGGTCGTCGACATTGCACTAGCCTTTCTGGCCGCGCTATGCTGTGGCCGGGCGGCTCACTTATACCTGAGAAGCGGCCTGCTGTTTGGGACCATCATCGCTTTCGCCGTGCCTCCTGTCCGGGCACAGCAAGCTGGAAGGCTCATCTCCATGCCTTCGGCCAGCGTCTCGGGCGTGTTCGATCCGTCCTTGGCGAATATGCCGCCGGGACAGCGCGCGTGGATGAGTTTCTCAGCCGTGGACCCCTCTCCACGCTGGCCGGACAAGGATTCAAGGACCGTTACTACGCGCCTGGCTTATTCCGACGATCAGGGTGCTACGTGGACTGACCTGGGAGCACGCATCAACGATATCTCGGAAGGCCCAGCGGGGTCGTATGCCCGGACATGGGTCAACGAAGTCTCTTCCCTTGTGTACGATCCTAACGCCGCGCTGGACGAACGCTGGAAGCTCTTCTGGCACCATTACCTGCGCGTGGACGAGGACGGGGAATTCCAGAACGGCTGGATTGGGTATAAGAACGCCGCCACGCCGCAGGTTCTTCGCGGGGCGAAAGAAGTCAAGCTGTTTGGGGCAAGGGCGTATAACGCCGACAATATCGACCCGCGTTCCAAGACTTTTCCGCCGGTGGGCGGATCGCCCGTTGTGCAGGCAGACACGCTTCACAACGATCTGGGCATGTGCGTGGCGTTCTCTGAACCCGGCGCAATGGCAACGCATTCGGGGCTTTACATGAGCCTCACTTGCTACGAACCGAAGATCCACAACGTCGTGGGCTTGTTAGGAATGGGACTCTTTGGCTTCAAGACGCGGGTGATCCTGCTCAAATGCGATTCTCCCTGTCATCCGGTGAGTCCGGGCGCGTGGAAGTACATCGCAACTATGCTGACCGACGACGACGCAAAACCGCTTGGCTTTCGGGGATATTCCGCCCCCGATCTATTTGCGCAAGGCGGCACGGCTTTTCTGATGGTTACACCGGTCTCAGATACGCCCTGGAAGGACTCGTATAGCGGATGCGACATTTATCGCTTCACAAATATCGAAACCGGCGCGCTTGAACAGGATCATGGCAAGCCGAACATCGTAGGCCAGGTGCGGGGCAAGCCCGGCAGTTTCAACGGTGCCTGCACATACCAGCCCTCCGTGGCGGCCAGCGGATTTCTCTATGGCGAAGTCAAAGTTGCCGACAAGAGGCCATTCTTCCAGATTTTCCAGACCGGCGCGGGCTTGAGCGAGATATTGCGAAGGCGGGCTGTTGGTAAAGGGCAATGATGATGTCATTGTGGCGGGTTATAACGACCTGCCGAAGAGATCGCGGATAGTCCAGCCGCGGCGACCGCCATTCCGAAATGCAGAAGGGCGGAAGTGGTGGACTCTTGATAATGACTCGCTCAAATATTAGTCGTGCACTCGAGTTACATGAATGAATCCTGGCCCTGAACTCAGGGCCGACGCATCTAAACGCTATATGCGAAGGGTGGCTGCGAGGCTTGAGACGGGGATATGGAAAATCCCCTCAAGTATTTTGCCGAGTTGCGCGATCCACGGGTGGAACGGACGCGGGAGCACCTTTTGGAAGAGATTCTTCTGATTACCATCGCTGCGGTTCTGAGCGGCGCGGATAGTTGGAACGAAATCGAGGGCTATGGTCGGGCCAAGCGGGAATGGCTGGGTAGTTTTCTATCTCTGCCCGGTGGCATTCCCTCGCAGGACACGTTCAACCGCGTGTTTTCGCTGCTGGACCCTGTGGAAGTGGAGAAGTGCTTCTTTGCCTGGGTCTCCTCGATTGCCCGGCTGACAGCCGGCGAAGTGGTGGCCATTGACGGCAAGTCGCTTCGTGGCACCCGCGAGAACGGCAAGAAGACCCTGCTGCATATGGTTTCGGCCTGGGCCAACTCGAACAACCTGGTATTGGGTCAGCAGCGGGTCGATGAGAAATCCAACGAGATTACCGCCATCCCCAAGTTGCTCAGCGTGCTGGAACTGAGCGGAACGGTTGTCACCATCGACGCGATGGGTTGCCAGCGCTCCATCGCCCGGCAGATCGTGGAGAAAAATGCCGACTATATCCTGGCCGTAAAGGAAAACCAGCCCCATCTGCTGGAAGACATACGGGATTCGTTTCAAATGCTGACTCCGGAGACGGTCGTGGAGGAAGTCGATTGCGGTCATGGCCGCGTGGAGATCCGCACCTGCTCGACGCTGGGCGATCTGTCGCTCGTCGATCAGGCCGCCGACTGGCCGCAGTTGACCACGCTGGTCCGTATCGAGGCTGAGCGTTACCACAAAGCGAGCGGGAAGACCGAACGCGAAACCCGCTATTACATCAGCAGTCTTGAGCCCGAAGCCGGGCCGATCAACGTGGATATTCGCCAGCACTGGGGCATAGAAAACAAGCTGCGCTGGGTGCTCGATGTGGCCTTTGGCGAAGACGGAAGCCGCAAACGTGCCGGCCACGCCGCACAAAACTTCTCCGTCATCACCCGCATCGCACTGAACCTGCTCAAACAAAACAAGACATCGAAACTCGGCACCAAAGGAAAACGCCTCAAAGCCGGTTGGGACAATGACTACTTGCTCAGCCTACTCGGCATTTAGATGCGTCGGCCCTGGCCCTGAACTCCTTTGATGCGTGTCATTTTTATACCTGCAAATTGGTCGAGTAGCCGCGGGGAATTTTACCCGGAGACCCTCACAGCTCCACAAATGTCACTGTTGCGCCCCGCGGCTCTTCATACCTGTCAGATTTGACTGCTACCAAACACCAAACCCATTCCTGGCCCCTGGGGCGTATTGCCATTACTAATCTACAGAATCCAGCTCAAGCGAAGTTCGAGGAGCGCATTAGCCTGTTTGTCGCCCAGCCGGCATTCGACTGATGCCAGCCCGTCCCAGAAGGCAACTTGCCGTTTATCGCTCGCCCTTTTGTAACACCGACGGAATGATGTATTGCGGCACCAACTGAAGTCCCCAGCGGTACCATTTCGTGAATTCCCCGTAGCTTCCGCCGTTGATGCCGACGACTATGTCGAGGTCAGGAATCACCATTACGATCTGGCCACCGTTGCCCCCCGCGCTGTATACGCGGAAAGCCCGGCCTCCGACCTGCAGGCGATTGATATGCCAGCCAAACCCGTATTCGTGCGGCGCGTCATAATTGGTCTGTGGATCGAACGTGGAATACTCACTAGTGGATCGCTGTACCCAATCCTCACTAACGATGCGGGTGCCTTGCCAGATCCCCCCGGAAAGATAGAGCTGGCCTAGCTTTAGCTCGTCGCGGGGCCGGAGATAGAGCCCGCCACCCACATAGGCATCCCCAGTGGGCATGAGATTCATATGGTATGTACCAAACTGAAGCGGGCGCGCAAGATAGCGCTCAAAAAACTCCGGCAGCCAGGAATGAGTGACCTGAGCAACGGTGCCGCCGACAAGGTTGAGGTCTGCGGAGCAATACACGGCGTGCTTTCCGCCCGGTTCGGCTGCCATCGGTAAGTCCAGGGTGTACTTGTACCAGTCCGACTGGGTGGTCTGGCTCTGCATGTTGTCTTCGTTGCCGGGGGAGGCGTCGTCGTTGTCGTCGCACGCGAAGCCGGAGGTCATGGTCATCAGCGCTTTGAGCGTTACGTTACTCTTGCGTGCGTCCCAGTGGGAAAATGGTTTGTCCAAGGGGAAGAGATAATAGATAGGAGTGTCGGGGCTGAGGCTGAAGCCAAGGTCGCGCGCGATCCCGGCCAGAATTGGTGCGATGGTTTTCGAGGCAGATCGCATGTCATGTGGCAGTTCTTTGCTAAAGCCGTGAAAATACTCCTCTAGAACCAACTTGCCATGACGCGCTATGAGTAGACTGTCAATATCCTCATGATTGTCAGTGGGATCGGCGGACAAAATCTTCTCGATCAAACCAGCAATCGGCTTCTCAGATATGCCTACGTCCGCAAGTGACGCTGTTGTCCAACCGTCGCCAACGATTGGTTGCGTGTAGGTATATTTTGCGATGTCGGGAGTATGGGCGTAGAAGCCCAATGCATCGCCGCGGTTCCGGCGCGAAAGCGGAAGCGGCGGGTAGGAATCGAGCAGACCCACGAATAGGTGATCGGTTTCCTTGTCATATGTACCTTTGAAGTGGTCTTGGGGACGTTTGGGATTCGTGAAAGTAACTTCTGAACCATTCAAAGTCACGTCATAAGAGCGGCGGCGGAAGAGGTTGAATTCAGGATTGATGATCGAGGCACATAAACCGCCACCCGGCTGCTGCTTAATCGAGACATAGAAGGAAACGTGGTCGTCGAGAGGGACAACCGATCCTGTCCAAACAAACTTATTCATGGCACCGAGCCGGATGGGAGTAGCGTAGCGGTTGTTATTTACGACGCCGACAGGCTGAATCCACTGGCCATTGATCGCGTTCGATGTGGGATCGAGCCGACCGCGAAAATCTCCTGCGCCGCCGGGCAACGAGAACTTGAGTCTATCCGCATTTCGCTCTACGGAAACTTCAAAACCAGCAATTGTGGCGCGCCATCGGGCCTGCCGGGAGTCAATTGTTAGGGTGCCGCGCACTAAGGGCCCAAACGATTGCCCCGTGCCCCATAGACCCACCAACGGATCGCCGGGTGGCACGGTGGTTTGAGGATAAAGTACTCGGGGACTAGAGGTCAGCAACGCGAGCAGGATCAGGAGAATTTGCATTCTTCGGACGAGGGTCAAGGTATGTGGTCCCCCAGGAAATTACGAACTATTGAAAGCATTACTCACAAGGGTCTTGCAGGTCTTGTCAAAGTGCAACATTCGATGACCGTCTGACATTGTGGCTGGAATGGCGATAAGCGCCAGGTGTAACGCCATATATTCGACGGAAAGCCTTCGTGAACTGTGCCTGATCGGAAAACCCGCTGGCAAGAGCGATCTCAATGAGTGAGTTTTCCGATTTCATCAACGCGCCAGTCGCAAGCTCTAGCCGACGCGCTCGCAGGAGGTCTCCGGGTGTACAGCCGGCAAACATCCGGAAGGATCGGGCGAGATGAACGGCGTGAACGCCGACCGCTTTGGCCAAGTCGCGAACGTGGGGAGTTTTCTCCGGGCAATCCCGAATCATTTCGCAGGCTGCAAGCAGGCACGGAGGCGGCAATGGACGAGATGGTGGCGAACTATTCGAGGTTTCAGCCAGCAGTTCCAGGCAGAGCGACTCGGCTTTAAGCTGGGAGTTCGAATTCCAACGTATGCACTCCATGAGCAAAGCCCAGGCCAATCCTGTTGTACGTTCTTTCCTCAGGTGTACCGAAACGGCTGGGAGGTGTGCCGTATCCATCAATTGAGACAATTGTCCACTGGAGAGAGAAACAGTAAGGAAACTTCCCGTGCCCTGCCAGAAATGATCGCGGTGTTTTGTACCAGGAGGATTGTAGATGAGGGTGGTGCGAGGATGGGCGTCACCTGTGGCGGAGGAAACATAGCTTCCGCTTGTGGTTAACACCAAGTGAGCATCGGCATGCGTATGTGTGGGAAGGAGCGCAGGAGGAGAGTTTGCGACGCGGTGCGAGACTGTGATTCCGTCGAGCGCCCGGCTCATTTGCAGGTCGCCAAAGAATGCGTCATGGGTGAGCACGGGCACAGTTTCAGTTTACACGCGGAGCGATCGCAAACATGCTGCAGGATGCGCGAGCTCCGTCAGTGGTTCAGACAGGTCATGACGAACACGCCAGTTGGACTATTCCCGATTCGTCGTTAAGTCGGGAATTGGCGTCGGTACTTCCAGTGGCTCGTTCCAAATCGCCAAATCACCAGTTGACGGCAGATCAGTCCTGGCAAGTCTTAATGCCGTATCTGGAGCGCCCCGACACGCAGCAGTGCGTAGTTGCATGCTCTTCGGGAGGGGCGCTTCTGATACAGCGACTTGAAGGAAGCCGCCCCCATGGAAGGCTATGTACTTTGAATGGGTCTGCTCGGGTGCTGAGGGTTAGGCAAGGCGCAGGGACGGCTATGGTTTGAAACTTTGAGAGGGAGTTTGCACGTTGGAGGATGGCAAGTAGGCGTGGGTCGTGGGAAGAAGTGACAGTCGACCCAGCATCCGGAATCAGATGAGACAAGGGATCTGCGTACATGCCGAAGCAGGGTCAGAGGCCGAGGGTGGGAACAGAGGTTCATGCTGCACACCTGTTGGCTTCAGGTGGAGAGCGGAGCAGGAGTTGCGCAGCGGAGAGCCGTTCGACAACGCGCATGTTTCCGCCGCAGACGGGGCAGTTCCAGAGTGAGTAGGTCTCTTCGGCGGACGTTGATGCTGTCGAAACGGTTTTTTCTTCTGATCCGCCGAGCAGTTGAAAGCACAGCGACAGCAGTGTGGCGCGGTTCCGGTTGGCGAGGAAGCCGAAGTTGCGGATGCGCACGAAGCCCGGCGGCAGCAGGTGGAGCAAGAAGCGGCGCAGGAACTCATCGACGGGCAGAGTCATGAGCCGTTTCTTGTTGCCATGGGCGGAGTCGCGCCATCGGAAGGTGATGTTGCCTTCCGAGAGAGCAACCAGTCTGCTGTTGGAGATGGCGACACGATGAGTGTATGCGCCGAGATAGCGCAGCACATGTTGCGGCCCGCCGAACG
>Ga0302320_10006625_pt1 | contig 25660 bp, 31 predicted proteins | sample Bog_T0_3_FD_202130 | JGI IMG/M metagenome (GOLD analysis project Ga0302320, IMG submission 202130) | Peat permafrost microbial communities from Stordalen Mire near Abisko, Sweden - Bog_T0_3 | ecosystem: Environmental > Terrestrial > Soil > Wetlands > Peat | place: Sweden: Abisko, Stordalen Mire... | reverse complement strand
CCTCGAGCAGGCACTCGCGAACGGCGCCTGACACGCGCGAGCCCTGGCGGGAGCGCGGCGTTCAGTTCTTCGCGAGCGCGCGGCGGGCGGCGAACTCGACGAAGGCGTCAAGCGCATTTGGGTCCGCAAGCGCGTCGCGGCTTGCGACCTCCGAAGCCTGCGCTCCGAGCAGGATCCGCTTGACTGGCAGCTCGAGCTTCTTCGAGGTCAGCGTACGCGGGATCGCGGGAACCGCCGCCACGAGGTCGGGGACGTGACGCGGCGAGAGCGCCGCGCGCAGCGCGGCGACGACCTTTGCGCGCAGCGCGTCGTCGAACTGGGTGCCATCGGCGGGCACGACGAACAGGATCAGCTCGCCGGGGCCGCCTTCGGGATCCTCGAGATGCACGACCAGGCTGTCGGCGATCTCGTCAAGTGCCTCGATCACCGGGTAGAACTCGCCGGTGCCTAGCCGCACGCCGCCGCGGTTGAGCGTCGCGTCCGAGCGGCCGGCGATCACGCAGCTGCCCCGCGGCGTGAACGTGATCCAGTCCCCATGGCGCCAGACGCCCGGGTAGGTGTCGAAGTAGGTGGCGCGGTAGCGCTCGCCGCCAGGGTCGTTCCAGAACCGGACCGGCATCGAGGGCATCGGTGCGCGGATCACCAGCTCGCCGAGCTCTCCGATCACCGGCCGCCCCGCGGGGTCGAACGCCGCAACGTCGACGCCGAGCGTGGCGCCGGAGATCTCGCCGCGGTACACCGGCTGGAGCGGACCGCCCTGGACGATCCCGCTGCAGACGTCGGTGCCGCCGCTGCCGACGTTCAGCAGCACCTGCGCCCCGAGCTGTTCATAGACCCAGTCGTAGCCCTCGGGCGCCAGTGGCGACCCGGCGGCGCAGAGCTGGCGGATCGACGACAGGTCGTGGTCACGCAGGCTCACACCTGCTTTGCGGCACGCCATCAGCAGGGCGGGACCGACACCCATCTGTGTGGGGCGCAGCTGCGCCGCCAGGCGCCACTGCATCTCGAGGTCGGGGTGCAGCGGGTTGCCGTCGAGCATCACGATCGACGCCCGCAGGAGCAGCGCCGAGACAAGCGCGTTCCACATCATCCAGGCGGTCGTCGTGAACCACAGCAGGCGATCGCCGCGGCGGATGTCCCAGCTGAGCGAGTGGTTCTTGAGATGCTCGACGAGGATGCCGCCGTGGCCGTGCACGATCGCCTTGGGCAGGCCGGTCGTCCCGGAGGAGAACAGCACGCACAGCGGATGCGCGAACTCAACCTGCTCGAACTCGAGCGTGTCCGCCTGCGAGAGCAGCTCGCTCCAGTCGGTCGCGCCGGCGAGGGCGTCGTCCTCGCCGCCGGCGTAGGGGACGTGCACGACGTGATCGAGCGTCCCTAGCGCGGCGCGCAGCTGCGCCACCTCGCCGCGGCGGTCGATCGCCCGCTCGCCGTAGCGGTAGCCGACGACGGCCAGCATGACCTTCGGCGCAAGCATCGCGAAGCGGTCGATCACGCTGCGCGGACCGAACTCCGGCGGGCAGGCGGCCCAGATCGCGCCAAGGCTCGCGGTGGCGAGGAACGCGATCAGCGTCTCGGGGATGTTCGGCAGGTAGCCGACGACGCGGTCGCCCGGCCCGACGCCGAGGCGCCTCAGGCCAGCCCGCGCGGCGGCGACCTGCTCGCGCAGATCGCCGAAGGTCAGCTCGAGCGTGGCGCGGGTCTGGGAGTGGGCGACGACCGCCACGCGGGCGCCGTCGTCTTCGCCGCCGAGCATGTGCGCGGCGTAGTTGAGCCGCGCGCCGGCGAACCACTCGGCGCCCGGCATCTGCGCCGAGCCCAGCACGCGATCGTAGGGAGCCGAGGCCTGCACGCCGAAGAAGTCCCAGATCGAGCCCCAGAAGCCCTCGAGGTCGCCGACCGACCAGCGATGCAGCTCGCCATAGCCGGCAAACGTCCGGCCGCGGTGGTCGCGCAGCCAGCCCAGGTAACGGCCGATCTCGGTCGCCTCGCCGGGCGCGGCGGGCGGGCTCCAGAGGATGTCGCCGAGTGCTCTCACGGTCGGCTGCGCGATGGCCCCGGTCCCGCCGGCCTCATGCCGCGGGTACGCCGGCACCTCCCGCCGGCTAGACGTCCAGCTCGATCCGCGACTGCTTCGCGGTGTCGGCCGGATTCACGAGATGCAGGATGAAGGGCCGGTTGACGAGGCTCGTGTAGGGGATCTTGAAGATCAGCCACTCGCCCTGCGACCACCCGGTGTAGGCGTCGCTGTCGATCGCCGGCAGCTGGCCGCCGGCGGGGATCAGCGACGGCAGGTAGCTGTAGGGGTTCGGCGTGCCGTTGGACAACGGCGAGTAGCGGTCGCCAAGGGTGTCGGTGATGTAGAAGTCGCCGGTCGGGGTGTAGGCGTGGTTGGTCCAGTTGAACACCTGCAGCGAGACTCCGAACCACTCGTCGGCGGGGGGCAGCTGCAGTTCCTGGGAGCTGAAGCCCTGCAGGTAGTACTTGTCCTCGTCGCTCCACGGGTTCAGCTCACGCGAGATCTGCACCTGGTAGTAGAGCTGCCCCACCTGCACGTAGCCGGGCCCGAGGTTGTCGGAGTAGGTGGCGTGCTCACCGGCCCCGCAGGCCGAGATCGCAGCGGCGCAGATCGCGCCACCGATCAGCATCCCGAGTCGCTTGCCAACCATCGCCGCGGCAGTCTATTGGGTCAGCCGCCGGCGATCGTCACACGCGCGCCACGGTGGCGGCCGTCCTCGAGAATCGAGCGCAGTCGGCGCAGCGCGCGGCGATTCTGACGCCGCGTCCAGCTGCGTGCCCCGAGCGACTCCATCAGGCGGTCGCTGATCGTGACCGGCTCGCTCTCGACGCTCAACCGCACGCGCGTGCCCTCGTCGGGCGCCGGCTCGAGCGTGTAGACCGTCATCGTGCGGATCCGGTTGAACTTGCCTCCGCGCCCGGCCTCGACGATCCGCCATGGCGCGTCAACTTCGATGAAGCTCACGCCCATCCAGCTGAAGCGCTGCAGTGGCGCCTTGACGCGAAAGCGCGCGCCCGCACCGCGGCCGACCGGATCCTCGCGCGTCAGATGCCAGTCCTTGAGGTAGTGATCCGTGAACTCCGAATGGTTTGCGATGTCGGCGAGATAGGCGAAAACCTCCTCGCGCGGGCGGCCGACGGTGATCGAGACGTTGACGGGATCCACAGCGGCGCGCAGTTTACGCGCTCCCCGCCGCCGGAGCGTCGGGCGCCCCACGCGGGCCGCTGAGGCGCTGCGGGCGCCACGCCAGCCACAAGAGGCGGTGGAGCCGCGACGCGGGCGTGCCGGATCCTCGACGCGCGCTCAGGCCGCTCGGCGCAGCCGGACCGCCTGCCCGTATTCGCTGTGGCGCACGCGCTCGGTTGAGACGGGCGCGCCGGCGCGCAGCGGGCGGCACAACTCGCAGACAACGGCGCCGCGCTCATACAGGTGGATCTCCTCGCCGATCAGCGGCGTTCGGCCACAGTCGCGGCAATGGGCGCGATCGGCGGAGAGCATGCCGACGCCGGCGCGCAGCAGCAGGCGCTCGAGGCCCTGGCTCGTGGCGAGGTCGCGGTCGGCCGGCCGCTGCGTTGAGTTGCGGAGCATCTGCCGGATGCCTTTCGCCGCCGAGGCCGGCGTTCCTGCGCCCGCACCGCCGCCACCGCGCAGCGGGCACGGATTCGCACTGCGGCGGCCACCGCGGCGGGCCGGGCAAGCTGCCGTCCGTCCAGCGAGAGTCCACGGCGCACTATCGGCGGGCGCCCGCGGTCTCTATCATTGGGCTTCGCGATCCCCCCGGAAGGCAGTGATATGAGCGAGCGGCGTTCGGAGACCGTTGCGGAGAACCTGCCGTTTCGATGCGCCAACTGCGGCGAGGTGACCACGCTGACCGTCGGCGGCCCGGCGACCGAGTGCGCGGTGTGCGGATCAGCGTCGCTCGAGCCGCTCGACCTGCCCGCGCCCACCGCCGGGGCGACGGCCGTCGAGGACTCCCAGCCGCAGGAGGAGCGACAGCTTCCGGCCTGGCTGTCCGAGCCGGCCTCGCTGCTCGGTGAACCGGGCGAGTACATCTGCTTCGAGGACGCCGACGAGGTCGTCGTCGTCCCGCTGACGCGCGAATGGACGCGGATCGGTCGCGGCCTCGCGGCCGACGTGCGCTTCGACGATCCGACGGTGTCGCGCCGCCACGCGCTGATCGTCCGCGGCGCGGACGGCCTGCGGGTACTCGACGACCGCAGCCTCAACGGTGTGTTCGTCAACGGGCAGCGCGTCGAATGGAGTCCACTCGCCCATGGTGACGAGATCCGGGTCGGACGCCACCGTCTCTACTACGCGACGCTCGACCCGGTCGGCGCCGCGACCCCCGCGACCTAGACCGGCGCGTGCAGCCGATGGCGGGCGGCGGACTTCGAGCGATCGCCGTGGCGCGCTGGCCGTGGCGAGGGATCGGCCAGGGACCGCTGCCGGCGCTGCTGCTCGGGCTGACCGTCGTGACGGGACTGGTCGACGCGGTCAGCTACGTCGCCCTCGGCCACGTGTTCGTCGCCAACATGACCGGCAACGTCGTGTTCCTCGGCTTCGCCATCGCGGGCGCTCGCGGACTGTCGGTCACGGCGTCGCTCGTCGCGCTCGCCGCGTTCTTCGCCGGCGCCCTCGCGGGCGGGCGGATCTGTGTGGCGAGCGGCCCGCACCGCGGCCGACAGCTCGTCGCGGTCTCGAGTGCCGGCGGCGCGCTGCTCGTGATCGCAGCGATCGTGGCCGCGATCGCCGGAACGCCCGTTTCGCCCGCCGCCCGCTACGGGCTGATCGTGGCGCTCGCGCTGGCGATGGGGGGTCAGAACGCCATGGCGCGCCGGCTCGCCGTCCCCGACCTCACGACCACCGTGCTGACGCTGACGCTGACCGGCGTCGCGGCCGACTCGCGCCTGGCCGGCGGCAGCGGGGGCCGTCCCGCGCGACGTCTGCTCGCCGTGGCGGCGATGCTCGCGGGAGCCCTGATCAGCGCGCTGCTCGTGCTACACGTCGACCTCGTGCTGCCGATCGCGCTCGCCGCGCTGCTCGTTGAGGGGATCGCGCTCGCCGCCCACAGGCTCGCCACCCAACCCGGCGCCGAGTGGGCGGGCGCCCCGGGGCAGGGCTAGGAGTCCAGCTGGGAGGCCTCGACCACCTCGGCGCCGCCAGCGACGAACGGCGCCGCGAGGACCTGGGCCCAGTCGAGCACCCGCTCGCGCAGTGCCGCGGCGACGGCCGTGGCGGCGGAGCGGCGGACCCAGACGAGCACCGTCGGCCCGGCGCCGGAGATCGTCGCCCCGAGCGCGCCGAGTGCGGTCGCGCTGCTCAAAAGCTCAGCCGACCGCGGGTACAGGTGCGCACGATAGGGCTGATGCAGCATGTCGCCGAGCCCGCGGGCCACCAGCTCGTCGTCGCCGCCGGCCAGCCCGAGCATCAGCAGCGCGCCATGGGCCGTGTTGTAGACGGCGTCAGCCAGCGGCACCGACGCCGGCAGCGCGCTGCGCGCGCGCTGCGTGCCCACCGCGCGGTGCGGCACGACGAGCAGCGCCTCGAGCTCCGCGGGCGGATCGATCCGGTGCGCTTCGCCGTCGGCGCAGACGACCACGCCGCCGAGCAGCGCCGCGGCGACGTTGTCAGGGTGCCCCTCGACGGCGGTGGCCAGCTCGAGCAGCGGCGCCGGCAAGCCGCCCAGCTGCTGCGCCGCCAACAGGCCGGCGACGACGGCGGCGGCACTCGAGCCGAGCCCGCCGCTGAGCGGGATCTGCGAGCGCATCTCGAAGCGGTAGCCGCTGGCCGGGGCGAGCTGCTCGAAGGCGGCGACGGCCAGGTTGGAGCGGTCGCTGCGCACCGCCAGCTCGCTGACCAGCTCGAAGCGCTCCGCCTCGCTGACCGCGAGCTCCAGGTAGAGGCCCAGCGCGGCGGCGAAGCAATCGAAGCCCGGCCCCAGGTTCGCCGACGAGGCGGGCACGCGAACGGTCACCGACGCGCCCATCAGCGGCCTGCGCGCGCCGGGCGGAGGTCCGCCGCGGCCATCAGTGGCCGATCTCGGAATATTCGCCCGGAAATCCCGCCTGTGGCCAGGTCCTGGGGTCGGCTGGCGAGGAGACGGGCCACTAGCCGAGCACCGCGCGCTCGATTGCGCGCAGCTGCGGCTCGCACGGGACGACCGCGCCGACCTGCTCGAGCGCTACGTCGGGGTCCTTCAGACCGTGGCCGGTGAGCACGCAGGCGATCCGCTCGGCGCCGTCGGCGCCGTACTTGAGCAACCCCGCCACAGCGGCCGCCGAAGCGGGCTCGCAGAACACCCCCTCGGTGGCGGCGAGCAGCCGATAGGCCGAGAGGATCTCATCGTCGGTCACGGCGCGAATCGCCCCGCGCGAGGCGCGCATCGCGTCGATCGCCTCCTCCCAGCGGGCCGGGTTGCCGATGCGGATCGCGCTGGCGATCGTCTCAGGGTCCTTCACCGGGGCGCCGTTGACGAGCGGCGCCGCGCCGGCGGCCTGGAAGCCGAACAGCCGGGGAGCCGCCCCGGCCTCGACAAAGCCCTTCCAGTAGGCGGTGATGTTGCCGGCGTTGCCGACCGGGATGCAGAGCGCGTCGAGGCGGCCGTCGAGGTCCTCGAGCAGCTCGAACGCCGCCGTCTTCTGGCCCTCGAGGCGGAACTCGTTGACGGAGTTCACGAGCGCGATCGGGTGGCGCTGCGCGAGCTCGCGGACCAACTCGAGCGCGGTGTCGAAGTTGCCGCGCAGGGCGATCACGCGGGCGCCGTGAACGAGTGCCTGGGCAAGCTTGCCGGTCGCGATCTTGCCGTCCGGGACGATCACGGCGCCGCGCAGCCCGGCCTTCGCCGCGTAGGCGGCGGCGCTGGCGGCCGTGTTCCCCGTGGAGGCGCAGATCACCGCCTGGGCCCCTTCGCGCAGTGCCGCCGACACCGCGCAGGTCATTCCGCGGTCCTTGAACGAGCCCGTCGGATTGGTCCCCTCGAGCTTGAGGTGGACCTCGGCGCCGACCCGCTCGGACAGCCGCTCGGCGAGCACCAGCGGCGTGCCGCCCTCGCCGAGTGTGACGACGGGGTCCGTCGGCGCGAACGGCAGCCGGTCGCGGTAGCGCTCGATCAGACCGACGGACCGTGTCTGGCTCATACGAACTCCTCGTTGATCACGCTGATCGCGCGCGGAGCCGCGCGGACGTGCTCGAGCGCCTCGATCCGCTCGAGCGCGACGGCAAGGCGCGAGCGCGGCAGCGGATGCGTGACCATCATCAGCTGCGCCCGCTCGCCGGAGCCCTGCTGGACGACCGACTTGATCGAGGCCCCGGCGTCGCCGAGCAGCTGCGCGACCTGCGCCAGCACGCCGGGACGGTCGTCGACTTCCATGTGCAGGTAGAAGGCGGACACAACATCCTCGATGATCGCCAGCGGCGGCAGCGGCGGCCCGAGCGTCCTGGCCCCGCCGATCGCCGCGACGACGTCGCCGAGTACGGCGCTCGCGGTCTGCGAGCCGCCGGCCCCCGGCCCCGACATCGTGATCTCGGTGATCGCGTCCGACTCGACGGTGACGGCGTTGAACGCGCCGTTGACCGACGCGAGCGGGTGGCCGCTGTAGAGAAACGCCGGATGCACGCGAACCGAGATGCCCTGCGCGAGCCGCTCGGCGGTGCCGATCAGCTTCAGTGACAGTCCGAACTCGCGCGCGTAGGCGATGTCGTCGCTGGTGATCTGCGTGATGCCCTCGCTGCGGACCTCGTCGATGTGCACCGGCACGCCGAAGGCAAGCCGCGCGAGGATCGCCATCTTCGCCGCCGCGTCGGCCCCGCTGACGTCGTCGGTCGGGTCGGCCTCCGCGAACCCCAGCCGCTGAGCCTGCGCGAGCGCGTCGCCGTAGTCGCAGCCGCTGCGCGTCATCTCCGTGAGGATGAAGTTCGTCGTCCCGTTCACGATGCCGTGGATCCGCTCGACGTGCGCAGCGGCGAGCGACTCGCGCAGCACGCGCACAACCGGAATCACGCCGGCAACGGCCGCCTCGAAGCCGAGCAGGACGCCGCGCTCGCGGGCGAGCGACCACAGCTCCTCGCCATGGCGCGAGAGCAGCTGCTTGTTGGCGGTGACGACGTGACGGCCGCCGTCCAGCGCACGGCGGACATAATCGCGGGCGGGATCGACGCCGCCGATCAGCTCGACGACAAGGTCGCAGCGTTCGAGGATCTCGTCGAAGTCGCCGCTCGAGCGGGTCAGCACGCCGACGATCTCGGGTGTGACAGCGGTCAGGCGGGCGATCGCTGTGGCGCGCTCGCCGAGCAGCTGCTCGAACGCGCCGCCCACCGTGCCGTGACCCAGCAGGCCGATCCGCAAGGAGCTCATCGGCCCCAGCCTTCGCATCGGACTGCCGCCGGCGCCACGGCTACACGTCGCGGGCGTGGAGGTCGTCGAGGGTCTCGCGCCGAACGACGACCCGCGCCTCGCCGTCGCTGACGAAGATCACCGGCGCTCGCAGCACGCCGTTGTAGTTGTTGGCCATCGCGTAGCCGTAGGCGCCGGTGACCGGGGTGACGAGCACATCGCCGGGACGGGGATCGTCGAGCAGGGCGTCGCGGATCAGGACGTCGCCGGACTCGCAGTGCTTGCCGGCCACACGCACGCGCGTCGTGCCACCGAGCCGGCTGGCGATGTCGGCCTCATAGATCGAGCCGTAGAGCATCGGGCGCAGGTTGTCCGACATGCCGCCGTCGACGCTGACCCAGGTCGAGACGTTGTGCTTGACGCCGATCACGCTGTACAGCGTGACGCCGCCGTTCGCGACCAGCGCGCGGCCCGGTTCGACGAGCAGCCGCCGGCCCGGTCCGAGCAGCTCACGGGCGGCGTCGACGAGCGCGCCGACGTACTCCTGCGGGCTCAGCGGCTGCTGATCGTCGGTGTAGGCGACGCCGAGCCCGCCCCCCAGGTTGTAGACGGGGAACTCGCCCAGCGGCGCGATCGCCGCGACCGCCGCGCGGAACGGCTCGAGCGAATGCAGCTGCGAGCCGACGTGCATGTGCAGCCCCTGCAGCTCGAGCCCGGCGACTGCCCGGACCCGCCCGATCATGGCTGCGACCGCGGCGAGTGAGACGCCGAACTTGGAGTCCGCCTGGCCGGTCGAGATCTTCTCGTGCGTGTCGCCGGAGACCGCGGGAGTGACGCGGATCAGCACCGCCTGGCGAGCCGGAGCGCCGGCCGTCAAACGTTCGAGGCGGTCGAGGTCGCCTTCGTTGTCGATCACGATGTGACCCACGCGTGCGTCCAGCGCGGCGCGCAGCTCGCCCTCGTCGCGGGCGTTGCCGTGCATCACGATCCGGCGCGGCTCGAAGCCGGCGCGCAGCGCGAGGTGAAGCTCGCCGGCCGAGGCGACGTCGCAGCCGAGTCCCTCCTCGGCGAACAGCGCGAGCACCGGCGTCGCGGGGAACGCCTTCGAAGCGAACACGACTTCGAAGTCCGCCTGGCCCGCTGCCCGGAAGGCCTCGAGAAAAGCGCTCGCGCGGGCCCTTAGATCGTCGGTGGCCACGACGTAGGCGGGCGTGCCGAAGCGCTCGGCAAGCTCGATCACGTCGCAGCCGCCGATCTCCAGATGCCCGCGGTCGTTCACGCGGGTGCCGATCGGATAGATGCGCGAGATGGTCTGCGTCGATGCCATGGAGCGGCGATTATCGCGGTCCATCGCCCGCTCCGTCGCCCGCCGCCGGAGTGCGCCCGCCGTCCCCGCGCTCACGTCGCCGGGCGCCGCGGCGCACGACGCTGGTGTGGCTCGGCCTTCTGCGACAATGAGCGCATGGTCACTTCCAAGCGCAGCGCCTTCGGACGCGACAGCGGCCTGCAGGCGCGGATGGTGCTCACGATGTTCCTACTCGGGCTGCTCTACGTCGCCTTGGTCGGAGCGCTGCTGGCGACATCCACGAGCGCATTGCTGATCGTGATCATCGCGGTCGGCCTTTTCGGCGTGCAGATCGTCGGCTCCGACAAGATCGCGCTCGCGACGCTCGGCGCGCACGAGGTCTCCGCCGCGGACGAGCCGGAACTGCACTCGATCATCGAGCGCCTCTGCATCCAGGCCGACCTGCCCAAACCGCGCATCGCCGTGATCGAGGCGCGCATGCCGAACGCCTGCGCGCTCGGGCGCTCGCAGAAGGCGGCAACGATCTGCGCGACCCGCGGGCTGCTCAGCCTGGGCCTCGAGCCGGCCGAGCTGGAGGGCGTGCTCGCGCACGAGATCACGCACGTGATCAACCGCGACGTGATGGTGATGACGATCGCGAGCTTCTTCGCCACGATCGCCGCGCTGATCATCCGCTTCGCCTTCTTCTTCGGCGCCTTCGGCGGCGGCGGACGCGACGAGGGGGCCGAGGCGATCGAGGTCGTGATTCTGGTGTCGGTCGTGGTGTACGCGATCTCCTTCGTGCTGCTGCGGGCGCTGTCGCGCTACCGCGAGTTCGCTGCCGACCGCGGCTCGGCGATCCTGACGGGACGGCCCAGCGCGCTGGCTTCGGCGCTGATCAAGATCAGCGGCACGATCGAGCGGATTCCGCGCAACGACCTGCGCACGGCCGAGGGCATGAGCGCGTTCTTCATCATCCCGGCGCGCGCGAAGAACTCGCTGATGAACGTCTTCGCCGATCATCCGCCGCTGGAGAAGCGCCTCGCCGCGCTCTCGCGCCTGGAGGCGCAACTGCAGGGCACCGGCCGCTGAGCGGCGGCTGCGCGGCGGACACCGAAACCATGGGGCTGCGCGACATCCTGACGGGCCGAAGCTCGGTCAAGCAGCCCGCGTCGCGTGAGCGTCTGTTCGCGCTGAGCACGGCGTACGTGACGCTCGAGACCTCCTACCAGATCACCTCGGCGGGCGTTGCCGGGATCGTCGTGCAGTCGCTCGCGACGAGCGACTTCCAGTCCGTTTTGAAGGACACGGAGGATGTCGTCAAGGCCACGGCCGGCGAGTACAAGGCGACTGTCGAGACGACCGACGACGAGTTCGGCTTTCGCTGGGTGATCGTGCGCAACCCCTCGGTCGAGGATCTCGTGGCCACGATCAACGCCGTGTCGACCTCGATCGAGGAGGGCGGCTACGGCGAGCGCCTGCTGTGCGCGGTGTTCGCGTTCAAGGCCGCCGACAACTCCACGCTGAACTTCATCTACAACTACAAGCGCGGCAGCTGGTACCCGTTCGTGCCGGCGCCCGGGGACAAGCAGCGCAGCACCGAGCGTGAGCTGCAGCTCAAGGCCCAGATCGGCAGCGAACTGCCGATCGAGCCGGAGCTGGAGCGCTGGTTTCCGCTCTGGGGCGTGCCCTTCTAGTTTCAGTCGGGCAGCAGGCCCTCGCCCGTGAACTCCTCGCGGGCCTCTTCGAGCGTGATGTCCGCCGGCGGCAGCATCAGGTCAGACGGCACCAGCTCCTCGTCAGCCAGGCGCTCGCCGTTTGTGTGGATCAGCTCCACGAGCGCCTTGTAGTTGCTCGCGAACGACCCCTCGTCGCCAGAGTCGATCGCGCTGACGGTCGCGTTGTCCAGTTCGTGCAGGCGCGCCTGGACGTCCGCCGGGATGCGGTACTGGCCGTCACTGAAGATCCGCACGATCACGGCGTGGCCTCGCCGCCGGCTCCGGACTCCTCCGCCGGCGCCCCGGCCTCCTCCGCCGGCGCGGTGGCGCCGGTCGATGCCTCGATCGCGGCGGGCGCGCTCGCGCCGCCCGTGCCTAGCTCCGCCTTCATCTTCGAGAGCTCGTCATCGACGGCTCCGCCGGCGCCGATCGCCTCGAGCTGGCGGTCGAGGTCGTCCTTGCCCGGGCCGAGCTGGGTGAGATCCTCGAAGGTGCCGGAGTCCTCCAGCTCGCCGACCGCCGCTGCCCGCGCCTTCATGTTCTCGGTCTTGTCGAGCGCCCGCTGCATCGCGAGGCCGACATCGGCCATCTGCTCGCCCACACCGGTCGCCGCCTCGGAGATCCGCACCTGAGCCTCGGCCGCGGAGTACTGCGCCTTGATGACTTCCTTCTTCGTGCGGAAGGCTTCGAGCTTGGCCCGCATGGCGGCCTCGGAGTCGATCAGCTTCTGCTGCTGGGCCTCGAGCTCGGCGATCTGCGAGTCCATCGACTGCAGCTCGGTCTGAACCGACTGCTTGCGCTCGAGGGCGACGCGGGCGAGGTCCTCGCGATTGGCGGCGAGGGCCTGGCGGGCCTGGGTGTCGAGCTTGACGACCTGCTGCTGCATCTGGGCCTCCTGAAGCTGCAGGCGCTTCTTCGAGGTCACGACGTCAGCGATGCCCTTTTTCACGTTCTGAAGCAGCTCGAGCTGCTTGGAATAGCTGTAATCGAGTGTCTCGGCAGGGTCCTCGGCGCGATCGAGCACCTTTGAGACCTTCGCCTTGACGATTGTGGACATCCGTCCCGTCAAGCCAGCCATTGCTTCCTCCTTTGCGGGTTCAGAGGCAAGCGTAGTGCACGCCGTCACAAACCTTGAAAGTGGCGGGCGAAGAACCCCTTGTTGCTGCTCAGCAGGGGCCGCCAGCGAGGCCCGCTCTTCCCACCCGGATCGCCGGCGGTGCTCGTGTCCAGGCGGATTCCGGCGATGTCCACATAGGCGTGCACCGGGTTGGTGTAAACGGTGATCCACGTTCCCACGCCCGGCGTCCCCCACAGCTCCAGGGCGCTTGAGTCAAGCGGCGCGGCGAGCAGGCCGCCGCCGTGCAGTGCGTAGGACACGGTGCCGGAGCAGTCGTAGCCGTCCGAGACGAAGCTCAGATGGCCGCCGCCGTAGACGTAGGGCTCACCGATCAGCTGGTTGCCGGCGGCGATCGCCTGTTTGACGGCGGCCGGCGCGTCGGCCGGGGCAACCGCCAGGCCGCTCGCGAGGATCTTCGCCCACGGGCCGGCGACGGTCGGCGCCACGGGCGAGCCGGTCGACCCCGTGGACCCGCTCGAGCCGGTGGAGCCCGCGGGCTCGGTCGCGCCCCCGCTCGCCGCGACCGGCGCGGCCGGGCCGGTGGACCCGGCGGGTCCGCTCGCGCCCTGCGGCGCGGCCACGGTCGTGCCCCCGTCGGCCGCCGGCTTCGCGCTCGCGGCCGATTTCGTGGCCGGCCCCACCGGGCTCGCGACGTAGGTCGCGCCGCCGTCGAGCTGGCCGCCGGCGGAGCCTCGCGTTGCGCGCGGCACGGGCTTGGGCTTGTGATGGCGCGAGGTCTTCCCGGCGGCCGAGCCCGGCGCAGCGAAAGCGGCGGCGAGGAGCGCGAGGACGGCAAACGTCCGAAGCGTCGTGCGCATGCATCCTGGCTCGGCAGCTTTGCTCGCAGCCTGTTGGGTTGCAATGCGGCTTGCAGGCCAGGGCGCTCAGGGGTAGAGCTGGACCCCGTCCGCGTCGGTGATGATGATCGCGTCGACGGGGCAGTTCTGCGAGGCCTCGGTGATCAGCTCGAGCGTCGCGCCGTCGGGGTCGATCACGGTCGCCTTGTCGTGCTCGTCCAGCACGAACACCGCTGGCGCGGTGTCCACGCAGTCGCCGAAGCCGAAGCAGAGCTCGCGGTCGACCTCGATGCGGACCCCAGCTGCCGTTGTGACGTTGGCCATCGGCCGTGAAGCCTAGTGACCGGCCGAGGACCGCCCGTCGAGCGCGAGCACATAGACGCGCGCCGCGACGTCGGGAAACTCGACGGCCGGGAACGAAGCGACCGCGTAGCGGACGCCGAGATAGCCGACCGGGCCGTTCGCTGGCAGGTCCGCCGGTCCGGCAAACGTGCCGGCGAGCTGGCGCGTGCCGGCGCGCACGAGCACCGCGGCGCCGGTGAAGGCGTGCACGAGGCCGGCGTAGCCCTGCGCGGTCTCGACGGCGAAGACGGCCTGGCCGACGAGGCGGCCGGAGCCGTCGACGAGCGGCCTGCTGACAGGCGCGATCGACGCGGCAAGGTTGCCCGCGCCGGCGATCACGCGGCCGCCGGCGATCACGTCGAGGGCCTCGAAGCCGCCGCCGGCGACGAGCTCGGTCACGGTCTGCGCCACGCCGCGCTGATCGCCCGCCGCGAGCGCCGCGGCGAGCGTGGTCGTGCGCGCCAGAGCAGCGAGCGGCGTGCCGACCCACCATGGGCTCGTGCTGGCCTCGCCATACACGCGCTGCGCGACGCCCACGAGCACGCCGGCCGACACCTCGGCGCAGCTCTGTCGCGCAAGGGCTGCCGGCGGCTGCGCCAGCAACAGTGACACGCTCAGCTCGCCGCCCGGGAAGCGGCTCACGTCAAACGAAGCGACGAGGTAGGAGGTGCCTGCGACCAGCACAGTGGCGCCGCTGCGCGGCAGGCCGGCGACGTCGATGTCGCTCACCACCGTCGTCCCCTGGTAGCGCATCACGGCGTCGGCGCCGACGAGCCGCTCGAGCAGCTTCTCGTAGCCGGAGTCGTCCTGGACCGACATCACGAAAGCCCCGACCACCCTGCCGTCGAGCGTAAGCGGGCCGCTGACAGGCGCCAGCACCAGCGGCCCGCCGAGGTCGTCGAGCACCTTGCCGTCGCGCAGCACCCGCAGCCGAACGATGTGCTCGTGGTTGAAGACGAGCGCATGCACCTCGCTGTCGATCGCGGGGAGATCGCCGGCGGCGACCGCGTTCGCCAGCAGCTGGTCTGACTCGATGCTCGTCACGGCCCGCGTGACCTCGGCGCTCGCGCTCTCGCCGTAGTTGATCTGGCGCGCCACCGCCAGCGCCGTATCGAGGTAGGTGGCGGCGGTCGCTGATCCGCAGGGCCCCGGCGCGCCGGAGCCGGCCGCCGCCTCGACGGCGGCGGGCGCGCCGAGCGCGAGCGCCGCCGCCGCGATCGCGGCGAGACGGCGGAAAGGCGGACGGTGGGCGGCTGGCTTGGACATGACGTGCCGGCGCGAGCGGCAGATCGCATGCTCTCATCAATCAGCGCACGCGAGCGCGCCGGAGCGCTGTCCGCGCCGCCCCCGGACGGCGCCGCGACGCTAGACTGGCCGCTCGGCGGCGCAACTTGCGCCACCGAGCCGACCAGGCCCATGAGCCAAGCCGAATCGCCACAGCGCAGCGCCCCGACGCACGCCGTCACGATCGAGGACGTGCGTCAGCTGATGGGCGCCTCGACGCCGCACTTCGCGCTGCAGCTGCGCAACCGCATCGCCAAGCTGATCGCGCCGCTTGGCGCCGATGACCCGGCCCGGCTGCTCGGCGAAGCGGAGATAGCCCGCCTGGAGGAACTCGCGCTCGAGGGCGAGACGCGGGGCGACGACGAGCACGACGATCTGCGCGCGATGCCGTCGCTCGGCGCCTGAGCAGCCTCTCTTTGGTGATCGGTGCATGCACCGATCACCGGGTCGGCGCATGCGCCGACCCGCGCCCGGGTGCATGCACCCGGGCGAACCACGACAACCACGACACCCGCAGGCGTTAGTCTCGCTGAGGCCGTGGCAGAACTACCGAAGCTTCCGCCGGAGACCGGGCTCGAGGGCTCCGATCTGCCCGGCCCTTACGCGGTCGGCGAGTACGCGGTCGCGCTGCGCGCCAAGCTGCGCGGCTTCGCGCGCGTGCAGCTGGTCGGTGAGATCGCGAACCTGCGTCCGCCGACGCGGGCGCGCGCCTACTTCGAGCTGCGCGATTCAGGCGGCGCGATCGCGTGCGCGATGTGGCGCGACGACTGGGACCGCCTCGGCCCGCTGACCGCGACGCTCGCCGACGGCGCGCAGGTGATCGTCTCGGGCGGCTGCGACTACTACCCCGGCAGCGCCAGCGCGTCCCCGTCCTTCAGCTTCTCGGTTTCCTCGCTGCACGTCGCCGGCGAGGGCGACCTGCTGGCGCAGATCGAGCGCCGCCGCCGGGCGCTCGCCGCCGACGGGCTGCTCGAACGACAGCGCGAACTGGCCAGGCCGCTCTTGCCGCACACGATCGGCGTCGTCTGCGGCGAGACCGGCAAGGCCCGCGAGGACGTGCTGGCCGGACTCGCGCGCCGGGGCTGGGCCGGCCGCGTCATATGGGCGTTCACGCCGGTACAGGACCGCCATGCCGCACCGCAGATCGGCGCGGCGCTGCGCGATCTGGCAGCCCGCGCCGACGTGCAGGTGATCATCGTCGCGCGCGGCGGCGGCTCGCTGACCGATCTGCTCGCATTCTCCGATGAGCTGCTGTGCCGGACGGTCGCGCTGCTCGCCGTGCCGGTGATCGCCTCGATCGGACACCACACCGACCGCACGCTGCTCGACGAGGTCGCCGCGGCAAGCTGCTCGACCCCGACGCACGCCGCAGAGGTTGCCGTGCCGCTGAACTGCGTGGACGCGCGGCTGGCGCTCGCCGTCGCCGCGCGCCGGCTGCGCGACCAGGCCCGCGACGGCCTGATCTCGCGCGCGCGGCTTCTGACCGCGCTCTCGCGCGCTCCTGCCGCGCACCTTGACCGCCACCGCCGCGCCCTGCACCAGAGCCTGCGGGAGCTGCGTGCCTCCTCGCGCCGCGTCGGCGCCGAAGAACGCGCGCGAACGCTCGCTCGGGCGCAGACGCTGGCGCGCCTGCGCGCGAGCGCGATCCGCGACTGCACAGTGCGCCGCCCGGCCGAGCTCGAGCGCCTGCGCCTCGCGCTCGGCGGCCATGACCCGCAGCGCACGCTTGCGCGCGGCTACGCCCTGGTCTCAGACGGCGCCGGGGAGCCCGTGACGAGCGCGGCGGCTGCGCGCGCCGCCGGCCGCGTGAGCGTCCGCTTCGCCGACGCAGCGCTCGACGCGACCATCGATCCGTGATGAGCGGGGAACCGGCTAGCTATGAGGTCGCCTCGGCGCGTGTCGAGGAGATCGTCAGGCGCCTTGACTCCGGCCAGGCGGGCCTGCGCGAGACGCTCGAGCTGGTGCGCGAGGGCCGCTCGCTGATCGAGTTCTGCGCAGGCGAGCTCGACGCCGTCGGCGGCGATCTCGAAGAGCTGCGCCTGGACGAGCTGGTCGCGCGGCTCGAGAACGAGCACGGCGGCGCGGCGTGAGCACGTGGGAGCTCGTGTCGGGTCTTCCGCTGCAGGTCGAGCGCTACCGGCTGGAGCGGCTCGACTCGCCGACAGTCGCGGGCTGGGTGCGCTCCACGACCGTGGTCGCACTTGTCGGCGGCGGGCACGAGGGGCTCGGTGAGGACGTCACCTACGAGGGCGAGGATCACGACGCGCTGCACGCGGCCGGCGCGACGCTCCCGCTCGCCGGAAGCTGGACACTCGAGAGCTTCTCGGCTGCGCTGGCGACGCTCGACCTCTTCCCCGCCCCGCCCCACGCCGAGGTCTACCGCAACTACCGCGCCTGGGCCTTCGAGGCGGCGGCGCTCGACCTGGCGCTGCGCCAGGCCGGTGTCGCTTTGCATGAGGCGCTCGGCCGCCGCCCGGCGCCGGTCAGCTTCGTCGCGTCGGTCCGCCTGCCCGAGCCGCCGACGCTCGAGGTGATCGACGTCCGCCTGGCGCGCCACCCCGACCTGCGCTTCAAGCTCGACCCGACCGCCAGCTGGGACGAGGTGCTGATCGGCGAGCTCGCCGCGCGCGGGATCGTCGCCACCGCCGACCTCAAGGGCTTCTACTCCGGCACCGTCGTCGACAACGCACCCGACCCGGTGCTCTACGGCCTGATCGCCGAACTGCTGCCCGACGCCTGGATCGAGGATCCGAACCTCGTCGCGGAGACCGAAGCGGTGCTCGCGCCCTACCACGACCGGATCACCTGGGACGCGCCGATCCATTCCGTCGCGGACGTTGAGGCGCTGGCGTTCGCGCCGAAGATGCTGAACGTGAAGCCCTCGCGCTTCGGCACGCTGCGCGCGCTGCTTGACTTCTACGACCACTGCGGCGCCGAGGGGATCGCCAACTACGGCGGCGGCCAGACCGAGCTCGGCGTCGGCCGCGGCCAGATCCAGTACCTGGCGTCGCTGTTTCACCCCGACACCCCAAACGACGTGGCGCCCGCCGGCTACAACCTCGACCCGCTGCCGGCGGAACTTGCGGGCAGTCCGCTCGAGCCGGCGCCGTCCGCTACCGGCTTTCGCTGGGAGTGAGCGTCGGGGTGGACGAGGGCGACCGGACCTTCAGCTTCAGCGACGAGGTTCGCTTCGGCGACCTCGACGCGATCCCCGCCGCGCTGCGCGAGCGCCTCGTCGCCGACGGTGCAGTGGCGCGCTGAGCGGCCCGCGACGGCGCCTGCGCAAGATTGAGGAAGTCTTATGACACCTTTTAGGTCGGCTTGAGCCCTGCGACGCATACTCCCTCACGCGACACATATCTCTCGCAACCGCACCTCCTCCCCGCAGTTCCCGACGCCCCGCCTACCCCCCGGGGCGTCGGGCGTTAACGAGCCGGATCCGGACGGGTGCCCGGCAGTGTCGCGCCCGCGGTTATGGCTCTCTTGGGCGACGCGCCGGGCGCTCAGGCCTCCGCGCGCTCCTCGACGCCCGCCGCCTGGCGGTGCTCGCGCACACGCACGAGCACGATGCGGTTCTCGCGCACCGACTCGACGCGCAGCTCGTAGCCGTCGACGTCGACCTTGTCGCCGCGCTTGGGCAGGCGGCCGAGGTCGTTGAAGACGAGTCCCCCGATCGAGTTGTAGGCGTCGTCGCTCGGCAGCTCGATGCCGTAATCCTCGAGGTCGGCGACCGGGACATGGCCGCGGACGAACCAGTCCCCGCTCGGCATGTGACGCACATCGCCACCCGCCGCGTCGGTCTCGTCGGTGATCTCCCCGACGACCTCCTCGACGATGTCCTCGATCGTCACGATCCCGACCACGCGCCCGTACTCGTCGGCGACGATCGCCATCGCGGTCCGCTGGCGCTGCAGCTCCGCGAGCAGGTCGTCGAGCGGCTTGGTCTCGGGCACGATCGGCGCGTCGCGGACGAGCGGACCGATCGCTGCCTTCGGCCCGATGTCGAGCAGCCGCCGAGCCAGCCCGGTCGCGTGCACGACACCGCGGATGCGGTCCTGATTCTCATCCTCGGTGACCGGCAGGCGCGTGTGGCCCGACTCGATGCACCGCCGCAGGGCGGTCTGCACATCCTCGCTGATGTCGACCGTGACCACCGCCGGGATCGGCGTCATCACCTGGCGCGCCTCCTGCTCGTGCAGATGGAAGACACCGGAGAGCATCGTCGCCTCGTTCGCCTCGAGCATGCCGCCCGCCTGCGAGTCGCGGATCAGGCGCTTGAGCTCATCGGGGGAACCGCCCCGCGCGATCCGGCGCTCCGGGTCGACTCCGAGCACGCCGAGCATCGCGTTCGACGCCACCGTCAGCGAGATGATGAACGGGTTGAAGAGGACCCGAAACCATTGCAGCGGCCGCGAGATCAGGCGTGCAACGCGCTCGGCGCGGTCGATCGCGTAGAGCTTGGGGACCATCTCGCCGGCCGTGATCTGGGTGCTTGTGATCAGCAGGTAGGCGACCGCCGCCGCGATCACGATCGCCACGCCGTGGCCGACGCCGTTGCCCAGCGCCCCCTTCAGGAGGTGCGCGAGCGCCGGCTCGCCGACCGCGCCGATGCCGATCGAGGCCATCGTGTTGCCGACCTGGCAGGTCGAGATGTACTCGTTGATGTGCTCGAGCTGGCGCAGCGCGAGCTTTGCTCCGCGCAGGCCCTGCTCGGCCGCCAGCTCCATGCGGGAGTGGCGCGCCCGCACGAGCGAGTACTCGGCGATCACGAAGAACGCGTTGAGCGCGATCAGCACCGCGGCGGCGGCGACCAAGAGCCAGTTCACGGCCGGTCCGCAGCGCGGCTACTTCGAGGAGGTTCGTCGTTCATCGGTCGGCGCTGAGGCGCTCAACGGTAGCAGGCAACGCAGTCGCCTCCGCGGGGCCGGTTCGTTCTCGCGCGTGCCGGCGCCGGGCAACGCTAGCGGGGGGCGAGCGCGTCAATCGTGCGGGCAAGCGCGAAGTCGCGCTCGGTGAGCCCGCCGGCGGCATGGGTCGCGAGCGTGATCTTCAGCCGCCGATAGGCGTGAACCAGTATGTCCGGGTGATGGTCGGCGGCCTCGGCCGCCGCGGCGATGCGGTCGACCCACGCGATCGCCGCCGCGAAGTCCTCGCACTCGAAGTCGGCGACGATCTCATCGTCGCCGCGCCGCCAAGCCGGACCGAGTGTGGCCAGGCCTGCCTCTATCTGTTCATCGCTCAGTGGTTGCATGTGGTGGTCTGCGGGTTGCGGCGACGGTGAGCCCGGTGCGCCGTGCACGTAGTCACTATCCGCCACCCGGCGGCAGCGCGATGCCGTTCGCGACGAGGACCGAGGCGGCGACCGCGATCGCGGCGAGTGCGAAGCATCCCCCGTAGCCGATCAGCGCCGAGCGCATTCGATCTCCCTGCTGGAACGCGAGCGTGGCCAGGCCACCACCGATCAGGCCACCGATGTGCGCACCGATCGAGATGCCTGAGATGCCGAGTGTGAGGACCAGGTTGATGATGATCAGCAGCACGAGCTGGTTTCGCAGCGCTTCAGCACCACGGCTGTGCGCCTCCCAGAACGCGGCGCCCAGCAACCCGAAGATCGCACCCGAGGCTCCGGCGGTGGGGTTCGTCGGCGAGACGATCAGCACGCCGAGTGAGCCTGCGAGCAGACCTGTGAAATAGATGGCCAGGAACCTCGGCTTGCCGATGGCCGGCTCGAGCAGCCGTCCGACCCAGAAAAGGACGTACATGTTCAGGCCGATGTGGAGGATGTCGAAGTGCAGGAATCCGCTCGTCAGCAGCCGGTAGTACTGGTGGCTGAATTCGATGAACGGCCCGTAGAGCAGCCCGTGGTAGAAGACCGAAGTGTTGATGTTGACGTCGCCGGTGAGCGTGTAGGCGCTGCTGCCCTCGGCGAGGAAGACGATCACGTTGATCGCGATCAGCGCCAGCGTCGCCTCGTGCCCGCGGTGCGAGCCGGCGGCGCGGATCGTGCGGACCTTCGTCGTCTGGCGGGCGCACTCCGGGCAGCGCATTCCAACCGGCGAGGTCGTCATGCAGTCCGGGCAGATCGGCTTGCCGCAGTTCGAACAGGCGACGGCGGTCTCGCGACCGGGGTGGCGGTAGCAGGTCGCCATGGGATCCCACGCTACCAGGAGGCGGGGTCAGCGCCCCAGCGAGGCGACGGCGAACGCCGGCGGCGTCGGCCCACGCAGCGCAACCGCGCTCAGCTGAGCGTCGCGACGACCAGCGGCTTCATCGTCGGTGTGCTCGCGCCGCCGAGGCGCTCGGCGGTGACCAGCACCGCGCTGGCGCCGGCGAGATCGGGGACCGCGACGGTTGCGGTCCCCGCGGAGGTCGCGTTGAACAGTGCGGAAGTTGGCTGCGCGCGTCCGTCACGCTCGATCCAGACCTCATAGATCCGCGCTCGCGGCGCCGGCGGCAGGCCGCTCAGCACCAGCTCGCCCTGGGTGCCGCTCTCGCGCAGCAGTGCCGCCGGCGCATGCGCGGCGTGCCAGCGCGACGCGGGGGCCACGGCGGCGGGGACGACGCGCGTGGTGGTTGCACCGGGAGCGATCACGAGCGCCCCGACCGCGATCCCCAGCGCCAGCGAGGCGCCGACGAGGACGCCGAGCGGGCGCAGCGCCGGAGCCGGCCAGCGGCGCCGTTGCGGCCGCCGCGGGCTCGCCGCCTCAAACAGCGCCGCCTCGGCCCTGACCGTGTCGAGCACGCGTTCGCGGAGCTCGGCCGGCGGCACGAGCGGCGGCACGCCCAGGCCGAGCACCTCAGCCACGGCGCCGAGGCGCTCGACGTCGTCGCGACAGAGCACGCAGGACTCGAGGTGCTCGCGCAGCGCCGCCGCCTCATGCTCCTCGAGTGCCCCGAGCACATAGGCGCCGCATTCGTCGCGGAAGCGGTCGTGCTCGCTCATCCAGCGATCACGACCCCGGCACCCTCAAGTGAGTGGCGCAGCTTGTCCATCCCGAGTCGCATCCGTCCCTTGATCGTCCCCACGGGTGCGTCCAGCATCGCAGCGATCTCGGTGTGCGTGTAACCGCCGTAGAAGGCGAGCTCGATCACCCGGCTCTGGTCCTCGGGCAACTCGTCGAGCGCCGCGCGGATCTCCCGCGCCTCGTCCCGGCGGGCCACCTCGATCTCGGTGCGCTCGGGTGCCTCGAATCGCTCCTCGATGCCCTCGTCGCTGGCGCGGCGACGGTCGTGGCCACGCCTCAGCGAGTCGATCGCGCGGTTGTGGACGATGCCGAGCACCCAGGTGCGCACACTGCCGCGGCTACGGTCGTAGCGTGCGCCGCTGCGCCAAGCCGACAGGAAAGACTCCTGCACGACGTCCTCCGCCGCCGAGCGCGTGCCGCACATCCGGTAGGCGAGGGAGAAGGCCACGCCGCAGTGGCGGTCGTAAATCACCTCGAACGCACGCGCCTCGCCGTGGCGCACAAGCGCCATCAGATCCTCGTCGGCCAGTTCACGCAGTCCGGCTGCGCTGGGGGACCCGCGGTGTCTTGGCAGCAGCGGCATCGTTCCGTTGTGTACGCGCCACGCGCGTCATTGGATCAGCGGTGTTTGAAGATCTTGCGGGCGCCGCTCGCAACATCGGACGCCGTGCGCTCGGCGCGCTCGAGCAAATCGCGCGAGCGCGAGCGCGAGCGGCGGCGCTGGTGCACGCCGAGCAGCAACAGGCCGGCACCGGCCGCGGCGCCGCCGACCACCGCGATCGCCGGGCGCACCCAGTTGCGCGGATCGCGCATCGCCGCGAGCTCCCAGCCCTCGAGCTCCTCGGCGGCGACCTCGCGGATGTTCTGCAGCCTGCCGCGCAACCGCGCGGAGAGGTCGGCGGGCGGCTCGACCGGGGCCAGCGCACGCCGCAGCAGGCCCTCGACGTCGCTGCCGGCGGGCATCGGGCGGCCCGCTCCGCCGGCGCCGATCGGCTGCCCCTCGCCGGAGCTGCTCATTGATCGATCCCCTCCTGCACAACGTCGGCGACGATCTCCGAGAGCTGCTTGATCGCACGGTGGATCAGCACCTTCGTCGCGCCGTCGGTGCGCCCCAGCGCACGGGCGATCTCTCGATTGTCCATGCCGAGCGCGAAGCGCATGATCAGCGCCTCGCGGCGGTCGTCGGGGAGCTGCGTGACGCCCTCGAGCACGCGCGCCAGCTCATCTCGGCCGCTGACGAGGTCTTCGGTCGAGTGCGGCGCGGCGAGCGGCGAATTCTCATCGAGCGGGCTCTGCGGCCGGCGCGAGCGGTCGCGGTAGAGGTTGGCCGCGAGGTTGTGTGCGATGCGGATGAGCCACGGTCGCAGCGGCCGCCCGTCGGATTCGCGCTGGGCGCGCTCGAAGTGGCGGTACGCCTGCAGGAAGGTCTGCTCGGTGAGGTCCTCGGCGTCGTGGTGGTTGCCGACCCGGTAGTAGGCGTAGCTGTACACGTCGCGCAGATGCGCTCGGTAGAGCTCGCTGAAGTCTGCGTCGAGGGCAGCCTTGCGATCGTCGGTCTGCGCCACATGCGGAGCCTACCCCGCTGCGCTCACGACACCGTCAGGGGCTGGTGTGCAACCGCCAGCGGCGCCTGGTGGCGCTCCGGCATCTTGCCGCCGAGCCAGTCCCACTGGAGCACGACACACGGCCAGATGCGGTCGGTGACTGCCGCCGCCTCAGCGGGCGTCGGCTCCTCGACTCGGGGAAACGACAGCGCGCGGCCGCAGCGCAGCGTCACCCGGTGTGGCCGGATCCGCCAGCCGCGCCGCACCGCCTCGGTGCCGAACACAGCGACCGGGACGACCGGCGCGCCGGTCTGCAGCGCAAGGCGTCCGACGCCGCGGCGGGGGTGACCAAGGGGCCCCGGGCGAGTCCGCGTGCCCTCGGGGAAGATCACCACACAGTCGCCCCGCTCGAGGATCGCACGCGCGGTCTCCATCGCCTGCTGATCGCCGGCGCCCCGGTCGATCGGGAACGCCCCCAACCGGTTGAGCAGCCAGCCAACCACGGGATGCGCGAACAGCTCCTTCTTCGCCACGTAGTACACCGGCCGCCGGGTCAGCGTGCCGATCACGAACGGGTCGAGGAAGCTGCGATGGTTGGCGGCGAAGATGACCGGCCCGCGATTCGGCACATGCTCCATGCCGAGACGCCGCATGCGGAAGTAGATGTGGAAGAAGGGCTGGAGGATCCCGCGCACGACGACGTAGAGCGCGATGCTCACGCCCCGGTCCAGGGCGCGCGAGTGGTACTCGCCGAGGGAGTTGACGGCCATATCCCAGATACCCGCCGGCGGCCGTCGCGTTACAACCAAACCCGGGGTCGCCCAGCCTGCGGGCCCCCTGAAGCCACCCGTGACGGCGGCGCCGTCCGGGCCGCGGCAACCATTAGCCTCTGCGCCATTCGCCGGAGTAGCTCAGCTGGTAGAGCAATCGCCTTGTAAGCGATAGGTCAGGGGTTCGAGTCCCCTCTCCGGCTTGGAAAGTGCCTGCAAAAGCGCATGTTTTTGGTGCGGCGCGAGCGCGGGGATGCGGGTCCAGTACAGGCCGTTGGCCTTTTCGTTGGCCTTAACGATGACGGCCTGCTTCTCACTCTCGACAATTTGGGCCGATTAGCAGGCGAAACCTTGGGCTTCAAAGCGGTGACATATCGCTTGAAGCGCCAGCTGGTCCCTGCCGCGGCGACAGTGCCAGCGACATCGGCCTGCGACGCTCGCATCCACCGCGAGCATCACCATCGTCGTCGCGTTGATCGACCTCGCTCACGTCACAAGGCCAGTGAGCGCGGTGGGCGCGCGGCGCGGTAGTGGCTTGATGCGAGCACGGCGCGCAGCCCCGCCTTGTAGAGCGCGTCCTCACTCCACGGGGAGTGCTGCGCGATCGCGAGCAGGTCCATCCACGGTCGCGACGCGCACCGTTCCCGGCCCGCCCGTCTCGTTCAGTGCCACCCCGCCTGCACGCGCGAGCAGGCCGTCGAGGTCGTTGATGCCAGCGGCCGTGTCGCGAACCGTGAGCGCTCCGCTGCCAGCGCGCCACCCTTCGCGGCGCTCGCGCCCGGCCTGCTCGAATCCGTCGGGCCACGCCCCCAGGCCAAGCAGCGCGTCGCGGTCCCGGGGCGCGACCACCAAGTCGACGCGTCCGCTGCCGGGCCGCTGTGGCGCACGCCGCAGCGCAGCCGCGACCGGGCCCACAAGCACGGCCCGCTCACCGGTCTGAGCCGCCGCGGTAAGCGCGGCACGACACGCCGGCCAGCGGCGGCCGAGCAGCCCACGCAACCGCTCGCTCGGGCCGAGCTGATACTCATCGTCGATCATCGCTGCGAGCTCGTGTTCGGCCGGGACGATCCGCAGCTCGAGCACGCCGCCGTTAGCGGCGACAACGCGCTCGAGATCCTCGATGCTCGGCCGCTGCACGCCCGACTCCCAGCGCGACAGCGTCTCGCGCGCCACTCCCGCGCGGCGCGCCAGCTCAACCTGAGTGAAACCGCGCCGGCGAAGTTCACGCATCACGTCCGCCGCAGCCATACCCGGAGTGTGATGCATCCGTCACACTCCGTCAGAACTCAGTCTCGTCAGCGACCCGGCCAAGTTCCTTCGCGAGCCCGTCCGCCCGTTGGGGTCCGCCTGGTGCTGCGCTGCGGCGCTGCCGGGTGGTAGCTTGGTGCCGTGATGGGACGGAGGGGGTGTTTGCGTGTTCTTTTCGTCGGTTTGCTCGCGGCGGCGTGCGTGTCGGCGGCGCCGAGTGCAGCGCGTGATGTCGCGCC